>Ga0214473_10006404_pt1 | contig 14067 bp, 12 predicted proteins | sample RVTome_7_FD_203509 | JGI IMG/M metagenome (GOLD analysis project Ga0214473, IMG submission 203509) | Soil microbial communities from uranium-contaminated site in the Upper Colorado River Basin, Wyoming, United States - RVT98D197 | ecosystem: Environmental > Terrestrial > Soil > Contaminated >... | reverse complement strand
TTCTCCGGCGGGCGACAGACCGCCTACAGCTACATCGGCCAGCAGCTTCTTGGAGTCCCGAATGGCGACATCCGGTCCCAGTACCGGAACCAGGCCGCGCCGATCAGCACGTACCTCACGGTCCTGAGCACCCTCGCACCGCCCTCGGATGTCACACCCGCAGACTGGGACGTGGTCAAGACGCAGATCCTGAAAGAGCTCGAGTACGTCCAAGCCGTGAACACATGGTTCAGCTTGCACGCGACCCTGATCACCGACAGTTTCCTCTCTAGGGACATCTCCGTCCAGACAGTGGCCGCGACGCTTGAGATTCCGTCGCCGCACACGAACGCAACAAAGGTCGTCCTTGAGATCTTTACGATGCTTACCAGAATCGCTGCCACCCTCCTGATTCTCGCCGGGCCCGAAGCCGCGCCCGCAGCAGTGGCCCTCGGTCTCTTGAGCGTCGCCTTGCAGGCGGGCGCAGAGGCCGCCACCCCCGGCGGTGGCGGATCGATCACCGCCGAAGTGGCAGAGCTCGACGGCAAGCTGAACACCCTGTTCACTAGCGCGGTGGCAGCGAATGGGTGTTTCCAGGCTGCGGTGGCACAGAGCTGGAGTCTGCTTCAGGCCCTCGGGCGGCCCATCGCACAGGGCACGCTGGTGTGGGACGACACGCTGACTGGTCAACTGCTGGCGGCCGCGCGGCCGCCCTATGAGCTGTCGCTCTGGCAGACCCTGACGCCCGCCGCGTGGGAAGTTATAACCTGTTTGGCACTTATTCTCCCCCATTTGGATTGCAAATACATCTACAACTGCCAAACCGACTCGACCGTGTGCGCACACAGCGCAAGCGGCCTAAGGGAGCTTGTAGCCTATATCGTGAAGAGCGGCGGCGATTGCGAAACTCACCAACTCCCCGCCGAGGCGACCCTCGAGGCGCTGTTCGGGCCAACGCCGGACGGGCTCGGCGTGCCCCTCGGCGACGTGGTACATGGTCGGAACGGCTGGAGACTTGAAGATAGTTCAGCTTTGAAATGCTAAGAAACGCGGCGTATACTGAGCCGACGTGACGCCGGCGTGAGCCCGATGTGAACCCGGATATCCACCCACTCGTCGCAAGGGTTGACGAGGGCTTGCATCGCGCCGTCAACGCTTCGGTGGGGCGCACGACGGCGGGCATCAGCGAGAGGGCGACGCTGCCGAGTTGTCGTATTCCTGACGAGCGTTGTCTCGCTCTAGGCTTGCGTGTAGCGATATTTGTCCGCACACCTTCTTTCATCCGGGGAAGGGAGTGAGGAGGAAGCGGATCACTCGAGCTTTCGCATTCGTGGTTGGCGCGATGCTCTTGTCGGCGCCAGCATGGCCGCGGGGTGAGCGGAGTGAGGAAACGCGAGTGGTCCTGCTCTGAACGGGCACTCCCCTCCCTGATCCGCAACGGCAGGCTCCAGCGCTGGCCATTGTGGTGAACGACAGCTCGTACCTGGTGGATTGCGGGACTGGATGCGTTCGGCAAATCGCGAAGGCCGCTCAGGACCGGGGAATCACCGCCCTTCGGTACACACAGATAGCCGGTGTCTTCTTTACGCACCTGCATTCGGATCACACCCTGGGCTACCCGGATCTCATCCTGACCCTGTGGGACATACGGAACCAGCCGCTGCCCGTTTACGGTCCGGTGGGAATCATTGAAATGACGGATGCGATACTTCAAGCTTACGAGGCGGACATTACCATTCGCACGCAGGGATTTCAATAGTCAGATCCGACGACGCTCCGTCCGAACGTGACGGTCATCGCTGAAGGGGAGATCTTCAGCGATGACAACGTGAAGGTCACGGCGTTTCGTGTGCCGCACGGGACCTGTTGTCCGGTGTCCTACGGGTTCACGTTTGTCAGTGCCGACCGGACAATTGTCATTTCCGGAGATACAGCAAAATCGGAGGAAGTTGCCAAACAAGTCCGGAGGGCAGACGTGCTGATTCATGAAGTGTACTCCGCAAAAAAGTATGAAAGCGCTTCCGATACGTCCCGTCAGTATCTTCGTTTGTTTCACACGTCGGCCACAGAGCTCGCCGAAATCGCAAATAAGGCAAAGCCCGGGCTGCTTATCCTAACACACCAGTTGGGAACGGACGAGTGCGATATCAGAGGTTTGGCCGACGAAGTGAGGAAGGCTGGCTACTGGGGGAAGATCAGCAATGGCAATGATCTGGATGTTTTCTGGGTGCCTACTGAAGATCGAGCAAGACGTGCCAGTGCGTCTTCAAGGAGGGCTGAATGAGTCTCATTGGGTTTCATGTTGAACTTTGGAGCACACGAAATCCCCTGCCTTTCACAAGTGTTTGAAAATAGGCGCTGCCCCTGTTTGGGCTCGAGGCGGTTGCGAGCGTTAATTATCTGAAAACAAAGCGAAACGCCCGCGTCAGTTCTCGACACTGTGACATTTGCTCCACCATTTTGAATTTTGGCGGCGATGGGCCAGACGAGGCCAGGGCCGACGCTTCCATGTCCAGCTCCCGATAGGTCCAGCGGCGGTCTTTGAAGATGAGGGTGACGCGGTCGGGGAAGTAGAAGGCCGACAGCTCCAGCGGCCGGGCGACGTTCATCGGCAGCCCTCGCTCAAGCGTGCGCGATGTTTTCTCTGATCAACGAGCGAAGGAAATGATACATGGCAAACGTCTCCAGCGCAAAAGACGGAAACCCGAGGTAGCCCAGGAGCGGCATCTCAAACAGCTTCACGCCCTCCCCATAGGGCACCGTGTATGTCCACTTCGCGAGCGCCCAGTAGTTCCAGAACTCCCAAAGGAATCCGCAAACAAGACCGCTCATGAGGAGTGAGGCAAGGGTCCGATAGTCGCCCCCTTCGATCTCCCGGAGCCACGAAGGAGCCCCGCGCCGGTAGTTGATCGGCTCCAACAGGAGCGCGTAGCCCACCCACACCAGCGGAACGAGCCACGCCGAGACCACCAGGAGCGGCAGAGTCACCGACACCGCTCCCGCCGTGATCAGGACGTGCCGCTGCCCTTCCGAGAGGCGGAATGGCCGCCGACCCATGAGCCCCCTAAACAGGCTAGCCCTGAATAGCTCCGAGGTCAGGAAGAGGGCGGGAAAGATTGTCGCGAAGGCCCAGTCGTAGCCCAGCCGACGAAGAAACAGGTTCGGCTCAAGGTTATGGTACTGCCACCAGAGCCCTCGGAGGTCTTCTCCGCCCCGCCAAAAACGTGGGGCGTTGTAAAGCTCGAAGAGCCACCAGCATCCCACCGACGCGAGACACACCAGGGAAAACTGGACGCGCCGTGTTGTCAGGAAAGACTCCCCGGTCCGCGCTGCCACGAGCCCATCGACGAAGAGGATATACCCCGTCCAGACAATGGGAGTGAACCACTCCCCTGTCAGACGGTGTCCCCAAAAGAGCAGCGCCTCAGCGGCCGCGATGACAGCCAGACCGACAAACCCGTGGACCGGCACGCCATTACGCTTTCAAAAGCCCGCGCACCTCATCGACGACAGTCTGCCGCCACTTGAGGGCTTTTTCGGCGCGGAGCGCCCTTCGGACCGCAAGCATCTTCGCCTCGATTTGTTCGGTGACCTTTGGCGGCCGCTCGATGAAGCGCTCCACCTCGTTCATCTGCTCGTCGAAGAACGCGAAGACCGGGATCGACCGGTAGATTCCCTGGTTCAGGTACTGGTCCATGAGATCCGGGTTCTTGTCTCGGAGGAACACGCGCATCTCGATGCCGGGAACACCTTCCGTCAGGCAGATGGATGCCTGGTTTGTGGAGACCTGTGGGGTACGGGAGCGGGAGGCGCGACCGATAAGGCCCTTTATGTCGGCTACACACGCCGCCACGCTCCGTGTCATGCTGTTTGCTCAAGGAGCACAGTGCGAGCCCGCCCTTCGACGAGCTCAGGATGGCCGAGCCTGCGACGGATCACGATCATTGACGCTCAAAATAGATTCGAACTTGATTTAAAACGGTCCACCAATTCCTGCCGTTTCATCGAAGGTAAAACACCCGCTACAATAACATACCAGGATCCCTCACGGCGCCTTCCCTGATCCTTGCGTTTTTTATTCCTTGCGGCTTATCCATTCAGCCCAATCATAGCAGGGCCAGTGCAAATAGGTGGTTCTAATCCTCACTCCTCCGAGCAGGAGGATGTGAGGTAGCCTTAGTGGAACTCGGTGACTAGATTCACTGAAAACGCTTGACATCTCCAGGGGGGCCGTGAAATGCTGCCCGCGCCGGAGAGGAAATAGGCTGCACGACACCGCAGTGTTTGAAGTTTGCGAGCAAAACCGCCACCGTGATGACCTATGAGCAGTACTATCGCCGCGAAGAGGTGTGCGGTATCTGTCCGACCACCACGCCAAAACCCTTCGTCTACCTCTGCTTGCCCGCGTCTCGATACGTCGAGTACACGTCAAAACTGCTCGCCAATCCTGCAGAGGCGGCCTATGTCGTTCCGCGCATGTCTGCATGGAGGAGGAGCCACTTCAAGCGTCCGCTCGCCCGTGTGCCGAACGAAGAGATGGTCTACAGATTCCAGCTTTCGCGGGTGCTGCCGGCATCGGCTGATATACCGGCCTTCATCGCGTTGAATCGCACGCTCTACGAGCGGGCGCGCGATATGGGCGGAACGCGACTGACGACGAGCGCGATCCCGATGTCGCAGGCCGATTGGATCCGGCACTATGGACCAGCCTGGGAACCGTTCCGAGCAGCGAAGCAGAAGTTCGACCCGAAAAATGTGCTGACACCAGGACACAATATGTTTCCTGGCTGAGCCCCATCGAAGGCCCCAGAGTGAACGGAATGTGTAAAGGAACTTGAGAGTCATCGCGCTAGCGCAGTACAGCATTTCATAAATACGCTTACGAATCCGCTCGCCCTGAGGAGGCCTGGAAGGCCGTCTCGAAGGGAGAGGCGGTAGTCGATTCTCCAGAAGAGTACGTCGCCATACTTATGAAACACCTCACCTAGCACGCTGTCCTCGCCAAGACCGCCACCTTCCTCGGCATCATTGGGCTCTCCAGGCCCAGCAGGGCGTCGTCCACCTCGTCGCCGACCGCCTCTGGAAACCCCAGGTCGGGCGCTCGCCCACTAGCACCCCCAGCCGCGACCTCCACTAACTGATGATTTACACCTATGTCTTGAACCGAGGCGGATGTGACGTCTACAGCCCCGCGGATCGCCTATGACAGCGATCTGTTGGCGTGATATACTGCGGCCTGATATCGGGATACACTGACCGTCTGCAATGTTTGTCGGGGAAAAAGGACTTGACGAGGCCCTGCTAAAATGTCGAAAATGGCGAAAGATTTGGGTTTGCGTGGATTAGATGACCTTATGGGATAGACTGCAGGACTTAGAGCAGTAGACCTAATAATCAGGTTCCTCAAAGGTCATATAGCCAGGATATCCGATCAGAGAGGTCAATTCCTCGGGAAACCCTCCATGACATTAATAATCACCGCTGCGACAGCGAACAAGGTGGTTCAAGCATCCGACCGTCGACTAACCAGATATACCGACGGAAGCGTTTTCGACGATGACTCAAACAAGGCGGTGTGTGTTGGTTGCAAAGATGCTTATTTTTCTATCGCTTACACGGGATTAGCCTCTATCAATTCGAAGAAAACCGATGAATGGATTCTGGGTTATCTCATTTCAATTCATGCTTTTCAAATGAATCTGGTGTCTGTCAGTGAGGCGCTAGAAACACAATTAACAGCAACGTTCATCTCATTGCCCAAAAAATATAAGAGAATGACATTTGTACTTTCAGGCTATAGACATTATATACCTTTTACGATGATTATTTCGAATTTTGAGAGAGAAAATATTTGGCCTCATGGAGAGGTACAGGAAGATTTTATAACGTATGTACGGTGGAGGAGGAGAATCTCAAATCCTGAAAAAGGACACTCTATTTCCATCAACGGAACACAGCAAGCAGTCAACAGGCCAATTATACGAAAAATTAAAGAATTGATTCGAAATAGATTTTTCCAACAGCAAGAATGCAAGATTGTCGCCGATAAGTTAGTGTCTCTTATAAGAGAAGCCGCAGATACCCCAAAATTTGGTCGGTATATTGGTCGGAACTGTATGTCTGTCACAATGACGCCTAACCCTAACGATGGTTTTGTGACCAAATATTACCCTGATAAAGCTTCTCCTTTCCAGTACAGTCCACACTTGATTACTACACCCGGAATTGCTATCAAGGGAGTACAGATATGGACTGGTAAAGGACCTCCTCCCTGGCGGAATATACCGGGTAAGCACTGACTTGAAACTAGCGTGTAACCCCTGACAGGTAAGTAGATTTGGTCAGAACGGTGGTTTGGTTGATCTTTACCATTGAATAGCGACGCGGCGTTGTAAGGAACCCCACCACGGCATGCAGCGGACGCGCAACAAGCCGCGCGCGGCTGATGCCTGGGCGTTAGGCCCGACCGCAAAGAGGTGCGAGCCGGAGACAAGCGAGGAGGCGCCTCAGTGTGTAACGCGTGGAACCACTCGGACGGTTGCACCTGAGGGTTCGGAGGCGAAGGGCACCTGGGAGGTGGCCAAACCGGTTGGGCCCGAACGCCTGCGGTGCCCGCTCCAAAAGCAACGCCCCGCGAGATGGCCTGGGCGGGGTGGGCCACAGGCCACGCGCGGTCGGACCTCGGTGAGCCCCTCACCCACCCGACGATCTGCCCCGTGTGCGGAGCGGAGATCTTCTTCCATACGAACGGCAACGGGGACGTCGTCTTTTTCGACGAGCTTGGCTGGCCCTGGCCAAAGCACCCGTGTCTGACGACCGAGGATGGGATCAGGGTTGCTTCTGGCTCGCACGCCATTCGGGCTGTCGCCACACTTCACGTCCGACCGACGAGCATTCCTCTTCCAGGCGGGCTGTCCCCTGCCGAGTTCGACCCGGACTGCGCCGATCGAGTCGTGCACGCTGTCGTCGTGCGAAAGAAGGAGGTAACGCGCTGGCGGGCCAAGGGCGACTCGGTCATTCGTCAACGTCTCGAAGCCCTCGCCCTCGCACTGTACACGGGCACCAACCGTGCCGTCCGCATCTACGTCCCTATGCGTGCGAAGGTGAGCGTAGGAGAGGTTATTAGGGTGACCTGTAGCGTGCGCGAGCTGAGTGGTCGGCCCGCGCTATGGACCGACACGGTTGAAGTCCTCACGCCAGACGAAAGTGAGAGAGTGGTGGTGTGAAGCCGTGTCCACGTTTTCGAGGGAAGATCACCACGGGGCTCGCATCCGCTCGCGGCGGCCAGTCAATGCGCCCGTTAGGCGACTCGGGCGCGCCTCTTGGAGGGCCGCACGACGAGCCCGACCCGGATGCCCAGGCGTGCGAGAAGATTAATCAGGGTGTCGATGCTGAACAGGTCGATGCGCCCCCGCATAAGCTCGCTGACGCGGGGCTGCGTGACGCCGAGGAGTTTCGCCATCTCAGCCTGTTTCAGGCCGCGTGTCGAGATGGCCTGTTGCAGGTGAATCATCAGATTCGAACGCACCTTCAAGTGTTCGGCCTCCTCGGGCGAGAAGCCGAGGTCGCGAAAGACGTTGCCAGTTGAACGAGTGACCTTGAGTTTCATGAGACGTTTACCCTCCTTGTTCTCCGCGTGCCATCAGCAGCAAGCGGAGTCGGTTCCTCGCGATCTCCAAGTCCTGACGTGGCGTCTTGCGGGACCGCTTCTCGAACGCGTGGAGAACGTACACGGCTTCCGCCAACCTGGCAATGCAGAAGACCCGATGCTCGGGACCAGTACGAATGCGAATCTCCTGGACACCCGGGCCGACGCTGGTCATCGGCTTCCAGTCGTTTGGTGGCAGCCCCAGTTGAATTCGCCAGAGCTGGAACCCCGCTACCCTCCTCGCGTCAGCGGGGAAGGCTTTGACATCTTGGCGAGAACTTCCCAGCCAAATGAGGGGCTTCTCGGGCATTCCTCAATATACAAGTATCTGCATATCACGTCAAGCTCGAACAGCGAGGAGAGTACCTCCCCCAATAAAGTGGACACCCACACCTAATGAGTGAGGGAGTGTCCGATGCGAGGCGTCAAACCGTGTCCACGTTTTCGAGAGAAGATCACCAGCCACTTGTAGGTTCGAGCTACACCGGGGTCAGGCTATATGCCGGCTAACAGACCCCGGCACAAGGACAGCAGGTAGGAACGAACCCAATCTCGCCTCCCACTGCCGATATTTCCCCCAATTCTCGCCGATCCCCCACCCACTTACCATTGGTTCACAGCCCACTCGCCTCATAAGTAGCTGTTTGTTAAGGGACTCTGTCTTGGCATCCGGGTTGCTCTCTAGTAGCGACGTGGTAGAGTCGCTAGTTCGCCTGGTCAACGTTCATGACGAGAAAAGGAGGCATTCAGACATGGGAAGAGAGCGCAACAAAGCGGGGCATAGCAAGCTTTGGGGTCTTGGGCTCGGCCTGGCCCTCTGGTGCGCAGGGCTTGTCGGCGTGGCTGGTGCCACCGACCCCATCACCGAGTTTCCGCTCCCAGCGGGCAGCCCATCTGGCATCACCGCGGGCCCGGATGGAGCCCTCTGGTTTGTCACCCAGACTCTTCATCACAACTACTTTTACTACGATAGCCAGCGGTTTGACACTCCCTACGTCACCTACAAGATCGGGCGGATCACCACGGCCGGGACCGTCACCGAGTTCGACACCCCCGTGGCGAACGGCGGCCCGGGTAGCATCACCGCCGGCCCCGACGGCGCCCTCTGGTTCACAGTGAGTAGCACCAAGATTGGGCGGATGACCACGGCCGGGGCCATCACGGAGTTCCCGCTCCCCGCGGGCAGCTACACAAACGGCCGCATTACCGCCGGCCCCGACGGCGCCCTCTGGTTCACGGAGTATGCCCCTGGCAGGATCGGGCGGATCACCAGGGCCGGGACCATCACCGAGTTCTCCCTCCCCACGGCTGATTACTACCCGAGCAGCATTACCGCCGGCCCCGATGGCGCCCTCTGGTTCACCGAGAATCTTGTCAACGATAACAGATACATCGCTAAGAAGATCGGGCGGATTACCATGGCCGGGGCCATCACCGAGTTCCCGCTCCCCGCAGCTTATGACATCCCGGCTAGCATCACCGCCGGCCCCGACGGCGCCCTCTGGTTCACCGCTCTCAACCATATCGGCCGGATCAGCACAGCCGGGACCGTCACCGGGTTCCGGCTTCCCGGGGGGCTCAACTACCCGGGCGCTATCACCGCCGGCCCCGATGGTGCCCTCTGGTTCACCGACAATTTCGGCTCGTCTGTCGGCAAGATTGGGCGAATCACCACAACCGGGGCCATCTTCGAGGTCCCCCTCCCCACGGCTGATGGCATCCCGAGCAGCATCACCGCCGGCCCTGACGGCGCCCTCTGGTTCACGGTGGGCCACAAGATCGGGCGGATCACGCCAGACATAGTGGGGATCGCCGCGGTATCGCTCAATGAGTCAGCGCTCTGCACGGGCAGGACCATCAGCTATCAGGCCACCCTGACGCCGGGGCCTAAACTGACTCCGGTGGACATCTACCTCGGGGCCGTCTTGCCCGACGGGGTCACGTTCCTCTCCCTGGTTCAGGAACCTTCAGGAGTGATCTCCGTCGCCCTCGGCCCGTCGCCGATTCCATTTCAGGCCAACGTGCTGCTCACCCAGTCTGTGGTCGTCCCATCCTCCTATACGTTCGCGGGATTCGAGCCCGCTGGCACGTACTCCACCTATGCCCGCCTGGCGATTGCCGGGAGCAATCCCCTCCTCCCGGAAAATGAGCTTGACCTTGCGGTGCAGTCCTTCCAGTTCACATCGGGCGTCGTCTTGTCGCTCTCCGTCGACGCGGGAGGGTCGGTGACGAGGAGTCCCGCAGGGACTCACTGTGGGCCGGGCGGCTACGCCTTCGCCCTGGGGACGAGGGTCACGCTGACGGCTCAGAGCGACTTCCTATTCTTTGTCAAGGATGACTTCCTTGGTTGGGGGGGAGATTGCGCGGGGATCGGCAGGAGAGACAGCCGCACGCACGGGACCTGCACCCTCGTGATGACGACCAACAAGAGCGTGAGCGCCAGCTTCGATTGCCCCATATGCCACATGTGGTGGTGACCCTCAAGAGCCGCTTGTCTGAGCGAGTGATGCTCCGGCCTCTTGGGAGCGAGCAAACGAAGAGATGCAGAGATGGAGGAGCCATGGAGCGCATAAAGAGATTCCCAGATTCGAATGTTGAGGGTTGGCCTACCGGGTCGCCGTTAGTAAACGTGTTGCTGGCGGGGCTCTTGTCCGCTTTGCTCTTCATCCTGAACTTTCCACAATCTGTGGCGGCTACTCCTGGGGACCTTGACCCGAGCTTTGGCAGCGGGGGCGCGGTGCTCACCGACTTTGGCAACGAGAGCACCGCATTCGCCCTGGCGCTCCAACCCGACGGCAAGATCGTCGCCGCCGGAACGTACTTGGTACCCCTGAGCAACGCGGGCCGGAGCTTCGCACTGGCGCGCTACAACCCGGACGGCAGCCTGGACGCGACCTTTGGCAGCGGCGGTAAGGTGATCAGTGCCTTTGGAAATCAAGCCGACGCCAATGCCCTTGTTGTGCAAGCGGACGGCAAGATCGTGGTGGTGGGCCTGGGCAACGCCGACTTTGGCCTCGCGCGCTACAACCCGGACGGCAGCCTGGACGCGACCTTTGGCAACGGCGGTAAGACGACCAAGACCTTTGATTGCTACAGTGGGGCGGAGGCATTCGCTGCTGCTCTTCAGACTGACAGCAAGATTGTGGCGGCCGGCGAGTGTAACGATGATTTTGCTCTGGCGCGCTACAACCCGGACGGCAGCCTGGACCCCACCTTTGGCAGCGGCGGCAAGGTCACGACAAAGCTTAGCGGGTCGGAAGCTGTCGATGCCCTTGCACTTCAACGCGATGGGAAGATTGTCGTCGCGGGATGGACCAACATCGGGTTTGCGCTGGCCCGCTACAACCCGGACGGCCGCCTGGACGCAACCTTTGGAAGCGGCGGCAAGGTGACCACGGGCGTCGGCGGCGACCGGGCGAATGGCCTCGCCATCCAACCGGATGGAAAGATCGTGGTAGCGGGGGAGGCCCCCTTCTACTATTTCGACTATGCTTTGAACCGGTCCCGGACGCGCACCAAGTTCACCCTGGCGCGCTACAACGCCGATGGCAGCCTGGATGCTACCTTCGGCCAAGCGGGCCAGGTGACCACGGCCTTCGACCAGGAGGCTGGGGGTGAAGCCATGGCCCTCCAACCCGATGGAAAGATCGTGGTTGTGGGATGGTCTGGTGCTCCGTACGATCGGCCTTCCGACATTGCCCTGGCGCGCTACAACGCCGATGGCAGCCTGGACATCACCTTCGGCCTCGGCGGAACACTCACGACCACTTACGGCGATGAATCGCGCGGCAATGCCCTCGCTCTCCAGCCCGATGGCAAGATCGTGGTAGCGGGGAAATCCTTTTTCGTTGGTCCTAGTGGTCATAGTAAGTTCGTGGTGGCGCGCTACGACGGAGGTTCGTCAACCGGTGCGCCCTTCCTTCGATTGGATCTCAACCAGAGAGGTTTTGTTCCAGGCGAGACGCTTCGGGCCGGGATTGTCGAGGCAAATTACGGCCCGCCGGTCCTGGTGGATAAGTACTTCGGCGCACTTCTTCCCGCCGGAGCGGGACCGGGGCTCGGCTGTCCCGCTGACGACGCGATTGTCTTCCTGACGACCAGAGTGGTCCTGACGTGCCGGTCGGCATCTCCTCAGAGCTTCGAGCCGTTGGCTCGAAACCTCCTGCTCCCTGCCGGCCTGCCTCCAACCAGCACGCCCAATTTCTTCAGCAGCGTCTGGCCTTCCGATGTCCCTGTAGGCACCTATGTTTTCTTCATCGCCTTGGCTCGTGCGGGCACTACGGACATACTCGCCCTTGAAACAGCGAGCGCAAGTCTGTCGGCCGACTTCCCGGCGGCGCCTTCGAGCCTCACGGTGACCGCCTTTTGTCGGACAGTCACGCTTGGGTGGCGGGACAACAGTAATGACGAGAACGGTTTCAGGGTCGAGCGCCGGAGCGAAGGCGGCTCTTTCGTCGAGATTGCCACGCTCGTGCCCGGCATGACCTCGTACCAGGACGGTGGGCTCACGCCTGGAGTCGTGTACACGTACCGGGTGCGCGCGTACCGGGGAGCACTCAATTCCACGTATTCTAACGAGGCCGTTGTGACAGGCGGACCTGAGGCTCCGCAGGCGCCCAGCAACCTGACAGTGGCCGCCGTCTCGTCCGGAAACATCCTCCACTGGCAAGATAACAGTAATAACGAGAGCGGCTTCAAGATAGTGCGCAAGGTGTCGGCGCTTTTCCTGTACACGACCGACTGGCACGAGATTGCGACCGTCGGACCCGGTGTGACGTCTTACCAGGACCGAACGGCACCGACGATCGTGAAGCTCACTTACTCCTACGCGGTGCGCGCGTTCAGCGGCACGTGCCCTTCGGGCTACTCCAACACCAGTTCCGTTACGCGCTGAGGAGTGCCAGCGCTGACCCACAAGGAGGTGAGCACGATGATGCAGTCTTGATCAGATGCTGCTGACCGGTATCTGTCAGGCCACCGCGAGGTCCGGAAAACCTTGACGAGTTCTCGAAAGCCAGAGGGAATCACCGCAGGCGCGGGAAGTGCGAGGACCAGAATATGCTAACCGGCATACCCAATAGTTAGGCGTCTGTTTACGAATTTCAACGGTAACCAATCCCGGACGTTAACGATCGGGGAACATGAGACAAAGGAGGACTTCCATATGGCTAAGGCACGCATCACTGAGACATTCCTGACACCGGAAGAACGCGCATTGCGCCCAGTGGTTATGGCAACCGAAGAGATTCCGAACGTCAACCGCAGAGGATTCGTGGTTGAATCTAGGGGTACGGCTAAGCCAAAGGTCCATGTTTCGATCGAGAAGTCTCGCCAAACGCGCCATGGCACTCAGTGGCGGGCAGAAATTGGGTTTGATGGTAACAATGTTCGCTTACTACGACTCGGCCAGGAGAAGGGCCGTATCCCTGTCACAGATTTAGAGAAGTTGGCGGGCAGGAAGCGGATTGATCCCTGCCCCGCGTTCCGACCGAACTGGCTCAATCTTCGGTACCATCCGCAAATTATGCCGCGATATCGGCGATTGCGTCCAGGTGAAGCCCTTGCTCGCCCCGACGTTCTGTCAGGGATGCTCTCGCTTTACTGGGGTGAGCTCGTGACCCTGAATGACTGGCCGTGGTGCACGATCGGTAAGCTACTCATTGCACGGGGAACGGATCTCGAGAATCCGACAAGTGTAGCGAGCGGCGTTTTGGTTGGGCCAAACCTAATGCTAACCGCGAGCCATGCCGCGCCATGGGACTCCGACGAGTGGTGGATGCGGTTCGTCCCGGCGTATCGCGATGCGGTCGAACCTTTTGGGTCATCTTATGTTCGGCGGTTCTACGGCGTCCGTCACGATGACGGTGACAGCGACTACGTCATTTGCGAACTCTATGAGCCACTGGGACAGATGTGCGGATGGATGGGCTCTTGGGGGTCGTCCAACGACGAGTTCTACGAGAACCGGGGATGGGATTCTGTCGGTTATCCAGTCAATTTCTTTGGCGGGCAACGGCCCGCTGTTGAATGGAACGTAACGCCCGAGGAAGCCGATGAAGACGACCGCGAGGTCAGAATCTCCTTTTCCTCTCCGTTCACCAGTCCCGGCTGGAGTGGGGGACCATTGTTCGGGTGGGTGAACGAGGGGTTCCGCGTCGTCGGTATCTCGCGCGGTACACATTCTCCGGTTTTTGGGTCCGACGAAGCCATCTTCACAGGCGGACTTCACATGGTGGACTTGATCAGGTACGGCTTGGCAAACTGGCCTGTGTGACAGTGTTTATGCAACAACCATGGCTCGCGTGTGCAACCGACGCGCAAGAAGCCGCGCGCGGGTGATGGAGGTACCATCAGAAGGTGTGCAAATAGGAGAAAGGCGGTGTACCCTCTCGGGTGACTCATTAACCCACCGGGCTGAACCCCGGTCAGAGAGAGGAGGA
>Ga0214473_10006403_pt1 | contig 14068 bp, 11 predicted proteins | sample RVTome_7_FD_203509 | JGI IMG/M metagenome (GOLD analysis project Ga0214473, IMG submission 203509) | Soil microbial communities from uranium-contaminated site in the Upper Colorado River Basin, Wyoming, United States - RVT98D197 | ecosystem: Environmental > Terrestrial > Soil > Contaminated >... | reverse complement strand
GGGGTGGGCGGGCGGTGTCATCCGCAGCGAAGGGAGTGGACGCGCGCGCGCGGCCGAGGACTCACGAGCGAGGACCAGCCGGGAGGGTGGGACGATCGCGTCTCGTCGGTGTCTCGCACAGGGAAGTGGTCAATTGGCGTCGACAGGTCCCCGCCCGTCCGAGCCGCCGCCCCCGCACGGCGGCCAACGGCCCGCGCGGGAGCGGCCCGCCGCCGAGCGATCAATCGAACGCGGTCAGCCAGAAGATGTAGCCCATCCGCGCGCGCGCATTCTCAATCGTAGACGCTGGCCTGGAGGAAGACGCTGAGGGGCGCGGAGCCGTACTCGCTTCCGAGTCTTCCGAGGTTGCTCCCCGCTCCCCACGGCAGGAAGAGACTTCCCACGATGCTCACGCCGTCCGAGTAGGACCACGTGAGCGCGGGCGAGAACATGCCGGATCCGTCCGCGGGGCTCACCAGAATCATCGCCGTCGCGCCCAGGTCGTCGAAGAGATCGTAGCTCGCCATGACCGCCACGGCGTGGCGTCCGAGGATCTGCGTGTCGCCACGGGCGTAGCGGGCTTGGAAGTCCGGGTCGAGCACCAGTGACGCATCCGCGGCGACGTCCTCCAGCCCGAACCCCGAGTAGTGATACTCGGCGAACACACGAAGGCCACGGCCCACGTCGAAGGCGTGGGAACCGCCCGCGAGGAACTTCGCCACGAGGCGATCGCTCCCGAGCCACCCGCCGTCGATGCCGCGGCCGTCCGTGTCGAAGAGCGCGGCCTCGCCGTGGATCTCCGAGTCGCCGATCGTCGCCGACGCGGAGAGTCCTCCCAGAGTGTCACGTCCGCGTCGCCCGAAGATCAGCGCGCCGTCGATGGGTCCCGCGAAACCGCGCAGGCGCCAGACTGCGGCGCCCTCCGAGGGATGCTCGCCGAAGGCCAGCGTCGCGTCCGCCGAGAGCTGTTCGCCGAAGCGAACGTCGGCCCGGATCGCGTCGACACCGCGCCGCCATTCGCGGTCGACCTCGAGGGGCGAGAAGGGCGCGAAGAGGTCCACCGCCCCGAAGAGCACCCCGCGACCGAGCCCCACGGCCTGCCGGCCCACAGTCACCTCACCGAAGGGAAGGTGCAGCGCCACGTAGGCGCGATCGATCTCGTGGGCGTGGACGAACGTCGGGGCGTGGTCGACGAGATTCCAGTCGAGGGGCGTGAGGCGGTAGGGGGCGCTCGCGCCGGAGGGCAGGACGCCGCCACCGGCGCCCGTGCCCGACTCGAAGCGAGACCGATGCTCGTAGGCCACCTCTGTCGTGATCCACTCGGTGAAGCTCCCTAGGAGCGAGAACCTCAAGCGGAACAGCCCCGCGCCCGAGGCGCGCTCGGGGAAGAGGACCGGGTCGTCTGGAGAGCGGGAAAGGAGCCAGCTGTTCTTGAGGGTCAAAGTGAGCTCGAGGCGGTGCTCGCCGTCCTCGCTCGACCACAGATCCCTCGCGGCAGCGGAGCTCGGAGCGGCGCACAGGGCGACGACAAGCGCCGCCCACGGGACCGGTGCTGGCCTGTGCAAACGGCGCGGCTCGACCCTCACAGCGGCGGTGCTCCGCGATACGCAGCCACTCCCGGGCGCTCGTCCGAGGCGACTGTCCCGTCCCGAAGCGTGACGACGCGCGTCGCGTGATCGACGACGCGGTGGTCGTGCGTCGAGAAGAGGAAGGTCATGCCCTGGTCGTCCCGGAGCCGCCGCATCATGCCCATCAGCATCTGCGCGTTCTCGGTGTCCAGGTTTGCCGTGGGCTCGTCGGCGAGCACGAGCTTCGGTCTCGCAGCTACCGCCCGGGCCACCGCCACCCGCTGCTGCTGGCCGCCGGACATCTCCCTGGGCCTGCGGTTCCTCAGCTCGCCCAAGCCGAGCTCATCGAGTACCGCTCCCGATCGATCCCGCCGCTCGCGGGAAGCCATCCCCTGCAGCTCCAGCACGAATTCCACGTTCTCCCTCGCCGTCAGCACGGGCACGAGGTTGTACGCCTGAAAAACGAATCCGAGAGAAGTCAGGCGCAACTGCGCCCGCTCGGACTTGCCCATGCCAGCGAGGTCCCGGCCGAGCACGGTGAGTTTCCCCGAGGTGGGCCGGTCGAGCGCACCGATGAGATTCAGCAGGGTGGTCTTGCCGCTCCCACTCGGCCCCACGAGAGCGAGGAACTCCCCAGCCGCGATGTCGAGCGTGATCCCGCGAAGAGCCCTCACCTCGAGCTTCCCCGTTTCGAAGGTCTTCGTCACGTCTTCGGCTCTCACGAGCATCGTGTCGTTCATCACGCAACCCTCAGGGCTGAGGCCGGATCGGTCCGCGTGGCGAACCACGCCGGGTAGATCGAGGCGACGATCGTCGCGGTCATCGACAGGACGATGGCGTAGGGCACGATCCACGCGCCGAAGTCCGCGTAGAAGATCGGGTCGATGAGCACGCCGCTCATGGCCAGGTCGACGTCTCCCGCCATGTCCCGCAGGTCCACGCCACTGGTTGCCAACCAGTGGATGACGGGTGTCGCGATGGCGAGCGCCAGGACCGTTCCGGACACTCCGAGGGCCAGCGCCTCGGCCACCACGACACGCACCATCTGCGTCCCGCGCATCCCGAGGGCTGCCAGAACGGCGAGCTCCTTGCGACGCTCGAGCACACCGCTCAGTTGTGCGCTGGCGACGCCGAGCAACACGACGAACAACACGAGCACGACCGTGACGTCAGCGAAGCTCTGGTCCACCTGAAGCCCAGCCAAGAGCTCGGGCGCCACCTCGTCCCAGCTCATGATGACATCGCCGGCTGCGATCCCGGTGGCGAGTCGACTCCTGGCCTCCTCGATGCGCCGGTAGTCGTCGATCAGGATCGTGACCTCGCCCGCGCCGCTGAGACCGGTCAGCTCCTCGACGGTCTCCATCCGCACCTGGCACACCTGCGCGTCGATCTCCCGGCTCCCCGTCTCGACGATCCCCACGATGCGCAGAATGTTGCTGTTCATCTCCCCGTCGCGGCCGACGACGGTGACCACGAGCTCGTCTTCGAGCATGGCGTCGAGCCGCTCGGCGAGCGTGCGGCCGACGACGACCTCACCCGTTCCGGTGGGGGTCAGGTAGCGACCCTCGGCGATGTTCCTGACGAAGCGAAGCGCGCGTCGCTCTGTGCGGGGATCCACACCGGTCAGCTCCACACTCGCGATGCGGGTGCCAAAACCGAGCAGCGCCTCGGTGCGCGCGCGCGGCGTCGCCACGACGATCCCCTCGAGGGCCCGGGCAGCGCGCAGATCCCGTTCCCAGTCGGCGAGGCGCTGGCCAGGGTCGCGTAGGTCGGCCCACCCGGTCGGCACGATCCGCAGGTGCCCCGTGCCGCTGTGCGCTGCGGCCCGCACGATCATGCCCTCCTCGCCCGAAATCCACGCGATCGTGATGAGCCCGATCGCGGCGCCCACTCCCACGCCCACGACCGAGAGAAGGGTCCTGCGCAAGTGGCGCAGGAGGCTGCGGAGCGCGAAGCGCGACGAAACCGAGAGGCTCATGATCGGAGCGCTTTCACGGGCTCGAGCCTCGCGGCGTGGATGGCCGGCCAAAGAGACGCGAGGAGCGCAGTGACCACCACGGCCCATACGCCCGTGAAGATGTCGGCAGCCTCGATGCGCGGATAGATCCGCAGCCCGTAGTTGAGCCCTCCAAAGCTCAGGTCCCCGACCGCTTCGTTGCCCAGGGCCCCGAAGTCGAAGCCCGTGCCTGCGAAGACCAGGACGGCGCCCGTGCCGAGGACCGTGCCCACGGCTACTCCAGCGAGTCCGAGGGCGATCGCCTCGGCGACGATCATGCGCACGATGCGGCGCGGCGTGGTGCCGAGAGCGAGGAGCATGCCGAGCTCCTGCGTCCGTTCGAAGGTCGCCATGAGCATCGTGTTCGCGACGCCGGCAGCGGCCGCGACGAACACGAGGAGCAGCACGATGGCGCTCGAGGCGTCGCTCAGCTCGATCACCGTGATGAGCTCGGGGGCGAGCTGTTGCCACGGGAGCACTTCCGCCCCGCGCAGCTCCGGCAGTCGCGCCGCGGCCGCCGCGAGCGCCTCGGCGCCCTCGGCGTTGTTGCCCCGAATCGTGATCTCGTGAGCCTGGTCCGGCATGGCGAAGGTGTCCTGTGCCGTGGCCAGGGGCACCACGATGCCCAGCCGGTTGACCAGGTCCACGGGGGACGAGAAGACGCCGGAGACGACGAACAGATCGTTGGCGATGGATCCATCGGCTGCCTGACCGACGATGGCGATCTCGTCACCGGGCGAGACGCCCATCTTCCGGGCGAGCTGCCGCCCGACGAGCGCCTGGCGGCCCCGGGGCCGTGCGCGCGCTGGCACGGCCGCGAGCATCCCGCCGGGCCCCGACTCGACGGTCGCGTCGAGCCCCACGACGACGACGGTGTGCCCGTCCTCGCCGAGAGCGGCCAGGGCGGGCGCGTACAGGCGGGGAGAAACGCGCTCGACGCCCTCCATGCCCGCCAGCTCGGCAACGGTCGCGTCGACGCCCTCGAGCACCAGGTCCATGGCCCGTTCTTCCCGCCACTCGGGCGCGTGGACCTGCGCGTGCCCGAGCATGGGGCCCGTCATGGCGTCGATCATGGCGTCGGTGTAGCCGTGCATCAGCCCATCCATGACGAGCAGGGCCAGCTGCGCGACGGCGATGGCCGTCAGCGCGAGAGCGGTCCGCCGGCGGTTGCGGCCGAGGTTCCGCCACGCGATGTCGATCGTGCTCGAGATCATCGATCAGCGGTTTCGTTCGAGCCGGGACAGGGAGAACGTGCTCTCGGGGACCGATGCGTCGAAGTCGAGGTCGAGGTAGCGCATCACGGTGCGGTGCCCCTGTCGGTCCACGGGAACGAGGGTCATGCGGGTCGGGATTCGGCGGCCGTCCATCTCGCGCACCTGATCGAAGCGCATCGTGCGCGCGTGCCTCAGGCGGCGGTCATAGTAGCGCGCCTCGATGGGCAGCGTGCCGCTGTCGTCCACGACCATCTCGAGCCGCTTCCACAGGCCCACCAGCCCTTCACGCGCCTCACAGCGGATGAGCCAGCCCACCGGTCGCGTCGAGCGGCCGGCGACGCTGCAGTTGTAGTCTTCTGCATACGAAGCTTCGCGCACGAGGTCGTCGTTGGTGAAGTCGCTGCCCATCCAGGATGAGAGCATCATGGAGGGCGGGATGCGGATGGTGCGCGAGATCCGCGGCATGTAGTTCCAGAGGTTGCGGTCCACGCGAAGCGTCGACGTGCCCCGTTCCCGCGCTGGCGCCTCGATGACGATGAGGGATCGGTCGAGGCCGCGCGTCCAAATGCGCATGCGAAGCGTGCGAGAGAGCCGCGGGGTTTCGACGGTGAGCTCGACGCGGCCGATGCTGGCGCCGGAGCGGTACAGATCGTCGAGGCGCCGGAGCACCTGGGCGAGATCGGGGCGGGGCGGGGACTGGGCGGCGGCGATGGATGGGGACAGCCCGGATGCGGTCAGGAGCAGGCCGGCGAGGAGGGCGTGGAGGGCACGGGGCATGGGGCAGCTCCTTTCGCCTGGGATTCCGAAGAGAAGCGAACAGACCGACCAGTCGGTCTGTGGACTCTACCACCACCTCTCCCCGCGTCAAGCTACACCTTGGACGGTGGCCGTTGGCTGACAATCACGGCGCCGGGCCCGCTGCGCGAAAAGCCGTCCAGAGCCTCAGTCTGGTCCGCCCGGGATCTCCACCACCGGCGGCACGAGGAAGAACACGTCGCGGGAGTCGAGCTCGGTGAAGCCGTCTCCCAAGACGCGGAGCGTCGCCTGGAACAGCTGCGGAGACGCCGTGGGCGCGACGGTGTCGTTCTGCTTGACCACGATGTCGAAGCAGACGCGCGAGCCGGAGACCGCTCGGAACGTGTCCGGGAAGCCGTCACCGTCCGTATCGTCAGCCGCCCGCGGCTCACATCCGCGCACGGCGTCGCCCGCCGTGTTGGCCTCCACGTGATCGACGAAGGCGGCCCACGTGTCCACGGCGTCGGTCGGGTCGTCCTCGTACACCACGGAGATGTCGAGCCGCGTCTGGCTCGCGAGGATCCGGATCTGGTTGACCACCTCTCCGCTCACGGAGCCCGACGAGGCGAGGCTCACCAGCGGCGCCCCCGCGGCGTCCACGGCGCCCGAGTCCCGGGCGATGGCCTGCAGATCGGCCAAGGGTCCGCTGCCCACGGCGATGCCGATCACCCTGATTCGAGCCGCGACGACCGCCGCGCGCATCGTCGCGTAATCCGTGTAGCCCGTGTAGGGGTATCCGCCAGTCGGACCGTTGTGGAACGGCGCGTCCGTGATGAGGACGACGATGGGCACGGCCCCATCGCGGAAGCACGGCCAGCCGAAGGTCCCCATGGGACAGTCGGTTCGCGCCGTTCCCCGCGGGATCGCGCCGCCGGTGGCCACCGCCCAGAGCGACGGAACGTCAGCCTCCGGTCCGTCTCCGCCGCCTGACGCCGACAGGCGATTGACGGCGGCCTGGGCGGTCGCCGCATCGACTGTGAGATCCGACTGGTTCCGGTAGATGAATGCGTCTCCGTAGTCGCGGAACTCGCCGACCCCGAACCACGTGTCCACGATGGTCGTGCGGACCTGATCGATGATCCCGGTCCCGGGTGTGGACAGGCTGCTGCGCACGTTGGCGATGGCCCCGCTCATGGAACCCGTCGTGTCGATGAGGAAATAGGTATCGGCGACGCGAATGTCGGTCGCGAAGTCGAGCGTGTCCCGAAGCGGATCCGGCGGGGCCATGTAGGGCTCGAGGAACACGAAATCGCCGCGCGTGCGCGGGCTCGAGGTTCCGTCGGTGGCGTCGCCCGCACAGGTGGTGTCACCCGCTGGGCAGGCCGCCACCTCCACCAGGTCGCTCACGCCGTCGCCATCCGTGTCGGCCGACGTGCGGCTCGTGCCGTGGGCGAGCTCATCCGCATCGCTGAGACCGTCGTTGTCACTGTCCGGGTCGCGGAAGTCCGGGATCGTGTCCGAGTCGGTGTCATCGGGCGGGGTTTCCACGTCGGTGTCGCCCGCCTCGTCGGCGTCCGAAAAGCCGTCCGCGTCCGTGTCGGCGTCGTGCCGATCGGGCAGCCCATCTCCGTCCGTGTCGAGCGTGGACTCGTGTAGGTCGCCGATGAAGTCCCCGTCGCTGTCCGGATCCATGTAGTCGGGTGTGCCGTCGCCGTCGAAGTCCACGGGCGACGCGGGGCTGCCGCCGATCTCCTCCACGTCGAGGATGCGATCGCCGTCGTTGTCGGTGTCGCGGAAGTCGGGGTCGCCGTCACCGTCCGTGTCGACCGCGCCCTCCGTCGAGTCCGGGATGCCGTTGCCGTCGCTGTCGTCGTCGCGGAAGTCGTAGATGCCGTCGCCATCCGTGTCGGCGGGCTCGTCGCCGCTGCGCCGCGTGTTGCCCTCCACGATGTCCGGAATGCCGTCACCGTCGCTATCGGCGTCGAGGTAGTCGGGCGTGCCGTCGCCGTCCGTATCCACGGGTCCCCCGGGATCGTCCCGTCCCTCCCATGTGTCGCTGATCCCATCCCCATCGGCGTCCGGCGCCCCGGGGAGGGGGGCGCCATCCGTCACAGGCCCGCCGTCCCTGTAGGAGACACGCCCCTTGTCGGGGCTGCACCCGAGGACCACCACCACCGCCGCCAACAACCATAGGAACGAGCCGCGAATCATCCCGCACCTCCGGGGGCGGTCCGCGGCCGCCCGATCCACACAGTGTACAACGGTTGCGCACCCAGACCAGGGGGCGGGGTGTCCTGTAAGCTGTTTGCCGTGGATCCGGCCGGGCAACGGCCTCCGCTTGGAGCCCCTGCGCCGGGTCCTCGCTGCCCTGCTCTGATGGGAGCCGCGCGCGTCAGCCACGCATGCGCCAGGCAACGCGTGTGGCGATGGCCATGATGGACAGCTGGGGATTCACCCCCAGGCTCGTCGGCACGATGGAGCCGTCGGCGACGTGCAGGCCCTCCGTGTCCCACACCTTGCCATCGCCATCAGTCACAGACACTGCCGAGCTCGCACCCATCTGGCAGCTGCCCAGGGGGTGCTGGGAGGCGGACTCGAACCGGCGGGCGGGCAGGGACTCGAGCGGCACGCCGTCGAGCTCGTCCGGCGCGACTCCGCGCAGTCCCAGGACCGGCAGGAATAGCTCGCGGGCGCCCGCGGCGCGGAAGGCCCCCGCCAGGGCCCGGACGAGCTTGGGAATGCGCGCCCGATCCTCCTTCGACATCCTGTAGGTGACGATGGGCTCGCGCCCCGGCCCCCTGCGCACGCGACCTCCGCCGCCGTCGTGGACGATGCCGCCGAACATGGCGAGGTGGTCGATCTGGTGGGCAGCGCGGGTGTGCTCGACGCCCACGCCGGGCATCGTCGCGCCCAGCACACCGACGGGGACGAAGAGGCTGGTCAGGGTCACGCCCTCGTGCTCGTGCGTGTCCGACCAGGCGCTCTGGAGGGCGCCCTGCCATCCGCGCACGGGCTCGTCGAATCGGGCGAGCACGCGGAAGCCCGGGTGCAGCGTGAGGTTGTGCCCAACGACGTGGGAGCGACCGATGCCGCTCGCGCGAAGAATGAGGGGCGTGTGCCAGGCGCCGGCGGCGAGGACGACCTCTTTGGCATGGACGGTCAGGCGCGCGCCTCGCCTGCCACCGGGGCGGTTGAGGAGCCGTCCCGAGACGCCCACCGCGCGCGTCCCCTTCGTCAACACGCGGTCCACGAGACAGTGGGACCAGACCTGGGCACCGTGGGAGACCGCCTCGGGCAGGTAGTTGAGGTCGACGCTGCGCTTGGCGAGGTGGGGGCAGCCGAAGTTGCACTGCCCGCATCCCTGGCAGTCTTGGGTGTTGCGGCTCATGGGCTTGACGTCGAGGCCCTGCTTGCGGGCGCCTTCGGCGAAGAGAGCCGTGGACCGGGACCGCATCTCGACCGGGACCTCCTCGACGTGGATCTTCTTCTCGACGTCCGCGAAGTAGGGCTCCATTGCCTTCTCGTCGTAGTCGCGGAGGTGCAGCTCGTCGGTCCAATGGCGCATCACGGCGCCGGGGATGCGGAAGCAGACGCCACCGGTGATCACCGAGGAGCCGCCGACGCAGCGGCCCATGGTCACGTTGATGGCCGGCGTGTTGCCGAGGGGGACGGCGACCATGAAGGCCCCGTCGCGCCACACGTGGCGCATGGACTCGCTCGGCCGCATGCGCGCGAGATCCTCGGGCGGCACGTTGGGGCCCTCCTCGAGCACGATGACGCGCCGGCCGGCCTCGGCGAGCTCGCCGGCGACGACAGCGCCCCCAGCGCCCGAGCCTACGACGACGACGTCGGCGTCGAGGACGAGATCGCCCTGATGGTCGCGGGCGCTGTGCGTGCACGCCGTCATGCCGGCGGATCCTGGAGACATCGCCCGTCGAAGCCGATGTCGGCCGCCGGGCCGGGATGCTCGTACCAAATGATGCAGAGGATGGCCTTGGCGCCGAACACCGCCAGACCGAGGAAGCTCCGCTCCATGCGCTCGAGCGCGCGGGTCCGGGTCTCGCGCGAGAGGCGGCGGAAGGGAGGCAGTCGCCACACGAGGAGCGGCGAGATCAGGGAGATGGCGAGCAGGCACAGGCGGTAGACGAAGCGTGCGCGCCGCCCTGCTTGCACGAAGAGGTGGTCCATGTCGGCCACCAGCCACTCGAGGCGTTCGGCGTCGGGGGGACCGGCCTCGGTGGTGAAGAGAGTCTCGGCGAGCGCGCGGGTCGCGGGGGCCATGCGCCGCGTGAGACCGACGCCGCCGAGCACACGGTCCTCCACTTCGACGCGGTCATGTGCGAGCGCCTCGGTCACGCGGGGCGGAGTATAGAGGATCGGGGTGAGGTTGGGACGCGGGTTCAACCGGTCGCGGCGTGATTCCACGTGAGCATCGCGGCCCCGACGATGCCCGGATGGGCGAGCTCGGCTCTCACCAGGCGCGTGGAACGAAACGCGGAGGGGAGGGCGAGCTGCCGGTAGCGCGCGAGGGCTCCCGGCTCGAGGAGGTCCCAGCTCGCGGCGATGCCCCCGCCCACGGCGATGACGTCGGGGTTGAGCACGTGTGCGATGTCGGCACAGGCGGTGCCAAGAGCCTCGGCGGCGCGCCTGACCAGCTCGACCGCGGCCGCGTCGCCGCGGCGCGCCTGCCGGAAGACATCTACCGCGTCCGCACCCGACGCGCGGCGCAGGGCGAAGGCCGATGCGTAGGCCTCGAGGCATCCGTGCGCGCCGCAGGCGCAACGCTCGCCCGGCGTGGCGACCTTGATGTGCCCGAGATGGCCGGCCATGAAACCCGCGCCGTGGTGGATGCGCCCGCCGATCACAACGCCGCCGCCCACGCCCGTCCCGAGCGTGATCACCACCACCCCGTGCGCTCCGCGCCCCGCTCCGAACGCAGCCTCTGCAAGGGCCGCCGCGTTGCCGTCGTTGTCGCAGGCGCAGGGCACTCCCGTGCGACCGGTGATGCCATCTGCGATCTCGGTGCCTTCCCACCCGACCATGGTCTCCGTCGCTTCGATGACGTGGCCGCGGTGCGGATCGATCATGCCGCACGAAGCGATGCCCACGGCGCGCGCGTCGAATCGGTTCGCGAGATCGTGAACCATCGCCGCGACCCGATCGAGGACCGCGCCGGGTCCTTCCTGGGCGCGCGTCCCCACGACCGTGGGCTCGTCGAGCAGCTCACCGTCCGGCCCGACACCACTGCCCTTGATCGTCGTGGCGCCGAGGTCGATTCCAACGGCGATGGGGACCATCGGGGCACGGTACACCAGTGCGGTCCCGTTCACATCGGGAGGGCCGGGGCGGGACGCCCCGTCCTGGCCGCACTTCGTCGAGGGCGCCAGGGAGCCGTGGCGCCGGCGTGCTGCTACGCTCAGCGTCGTGTCTCGCCTTTCCCCCGTGCTCGGCCTCGCATTTCCGCTCGCGCTCTTCGCGACGGCCGGCACGGTTCTGGCCCAAGAGAGCGGAGCCCGGGACGAGACCCTCGAGGACAGCCTGTCGATCGGCCACACCGAGGATGGGCGGCTCGAACACCCGTTCGCGGTCGAGAGTGGGGACTATCTCGCGTCGGTTCGGCCCAATCGCTTCGGGACGCGCGAGCTGGTGGGGCTGCTCGAGCGGGCGGCGGCGACGGTGGCGCGCGTCGCGCCGGGCGCGCGGCTCGCAGTCGGTGATCTGTCGAGCGAGACCGGCGGGCACCTGACGCCTCACGAGTCACACCAGAGCGGCCGCGACGCGGATGTCGCGTTCTATGTGCTCGACGCGAACGGCCAGCCCGTGCCGCAGGCGATCTTCATCGATATCGGCGAAGACGGGGCCGGGCGGCGCGGCAGCACGCACTACCGATTCGACGTCGCGCGCAATTGGGCGCTCCTCGTCGCGTTCGTCGACGACCCCATGGCCGAGACACAGTACGTGCTCGTGGCATCGCACCTGCGGGCCATGCTGCTCGATCACGCGCGCACGACCGCTGTGCCCGAAGATCAGGTCCGCCGCGTGGAGGTCGTGACCGCTCCGATCCGCGGCAGCGAACGACACGACGATCACTTCCACGTTCGCATCTACTGCTCGGTCGGCGATCGGCCCCAGTGCCTCGACCGACCGCCGCTCCATCCTTGGTACTGCGGGACGCCGAGCCCCGACGCGGTCGCGGCGGCGCGCGTCGCCGACATCCAGCGCGCGGCGGCGCTCCGCCGGCAACAGGAGATCGCACGTCAGGGCGAGGCGGAGCTCGCGCGCGGGCAGGCGCGCGAGGAGGCGCTCGAAACGGCGCGCGCGCGTGACCTCGCGAACGAGCCGACACGTCAAGAGCGGCTCGAGCAGCTGCGCGCTCTGGCGCTGACCCGCGACGAGCGGCGCGCGCTCGCGGACCTTCGCCGCATCGAAGTCGAGACACGGCGCGAACAGGATCGCGCGCGTACGGCAGAGCATGGCCGCGCCGCGGTGTTGGTCGCCGAAGAGCGACGCTGGACGGCGGCCGAACGCCGTCGCGCCGACCGCCTGCGCGCCTCGCTGCGCCAGGTGGAAGCGGACGATCGGCGCCGCGCCGCCGCCGCTGTCGTTTCGGGACGGCGCGCAGCCGAGCTCGCCCGCCGGACGGCCCGAGACGCGGAGCGCCGCGCCGCCGCGCTCGAGCGCCGCTCCGCTGCTCAGCAAGCCGAAGATCGCCGGCGCGCCGCCCAGCTGCTCCAGCAGAGCGAGTCGCTCGGGCGTGAACGGGCGAGGCCACGCTAGTGGCCGCCCCCCCGACCCCTGGCACAGCGCGGTCGCCATTCATCACGCTGGCGGGTTGACAGGGTCCGGCGGATCGTGAGGTGCGCGACTAGTCCGGCCACGCCGTGCTATCGTGGTGCTGTGCAACAAGCGCACACCGGTCTCGCCTGGCTGCTGCTGGGCTTGATGGCCTTCGGCTGCGGCCGGATCGGTTTCGGCGTGGGTGGGGATGGGGGGCCCGACGCGCGCCTCCCGGACGGTGCGACGCCCGGATCCGACGCGGCCACCGATGCGCCCGTCGAGCTCTGTAACGGGCTCGACGACGACGGCGACACGCTCGTGGACGAGGACTTCGATCTCACGACGGACCCGAGCAACTGCGGGCGATGCGGCAACGCGTGCGCCTTCCCCAACGCGAGCGCTCGCTGCACGGCCGGCGCGTGCGCCCTGCGGGCGTGCCTCGCGGGATGGGGCAACTGCAACGCCGACGACACCGATGGCTGCGAAACGGGGGTGTCGAGCGACGTCGCGAACTGCGGGCGTTGTGCGCGGGCATGCCCGATCGGCGCGACGTGCGGCGAGGGCATCTGTAGCTCGGACGTCGCGCAGCTGGCTGCGGGGGGCGACTTCACGTGCGGCCGAATCCAGGCGGGGGCGGTCTACTGCTGGGGCGGCAACTCCGCGGGGCAGCTCGGGGACGGAACCAACACCGACAGCGTGAGACCGGTCGCCACGCTCGTGACGAGCTCGACCGTCGTCGCCGCAGGGACCGCGCACGCGTGCGCGGCGGACGGCAGCGGTGTCCTGTGCTGGGGATCGAACAGCGCCGGGCAGCTCGGCGATGGCACGACAACCGACTCGAGCGCGCCGGTTCGCGCGCTCGTCTCGGGGACGGCCGGCGTCACCGCTGTCGCGGCCGGTCGCGCCCACAGCTGCGCCGTGCTCGGCGACGGGACGGTGAGCTGCTGGGGCGCGAACGCGGCGGGTCAGCTGGGCGACGGCACGATGAATGATCTGCTCGGGCCGGTCCAGGTCGTGGGGATCTCCGGTGCCACGGGCGTTGCGGCCGGGGACTCCCACACGTGCGCTGCGGTGGGCGAGGGCGCCATCGTGTGCTGGGGTTCGAACTCGGACGGCCAGCTCGGCAACGGCACCACGACCGATTCGCCCGTGCCGGTCATGACCGGCCTCCTCTTTGAGCCAAACATCGACGTCGGTGCGTTCCATAGTTGCGCCGACGACGAGGGGTACTGCTGGGGCCGAAACAGCGAGGGCCAGCTCGGCGATGGATCTTTGACGACGCGGACGAGCCCGGTCGCCTTCCTGGCCCCGGGCCCGGTCGGCCTCGCCGTGGGGGATGCCCATTCGTGCGTCCTCACCTCGACGCAGACCGTGTTCTGCGCGGGCAGAAACGCCGATGGGCAGCTCGGCGACGGCACGACGACGAACTCTCCCACGCCCGTGATGGTTCCCGCCCTCACTCAGATCACGGATGTCTCGGCCGGCAGGGCGCACACCTGCGCCGTGAACCGATTCGGCGTCATGCGGTGCTGGGGCGCGAACGAGAGCGGCCAGCTCGGCGACGGGACGCGGACCGGTCGACTCACCGCCGTCCGCGTGGCAGCCCTCCCGTGAGCGGGAGCCGCGGGCTCACTCGGCCGCAGCCGCGCCGGGCTGCAAGGCCCGGCCCGTCACATCGCGGGGCACCGCCCCGGACAATAGGCCTTGACCTCACAGGCGCACGTGGCGTCCCACCCGGTGCAACATACCGGGTCGACCTCGCATAGGAGCGACACACAGATGTCGCAATCCGACGTGTG
>Ga0214473_10006402_pt1 | contig 14070 bp, 13 predicted proteins | sample RVTome_7_FD_203509 | JGI IMG/M metagenome (GOLD analysis project Ga0214473, IMG submission 203509) | Soil microbial communities from uranium-contaminated site in the Upper Colorado River Basin, Wyoming, United States - RVT98D197 | ecosystem: Environmental > Terrestrial > Soil > Contaminated >... | reverse complement strand
ATCGTGTATAGACCGAAGTAGACTGGACCCTCACCGACGTCGAAGAACACGCGGATGAACGCCCTGCGCGGAGCCGGCACGCCTGCCTCCCGGAACAGGTCGCCCGCGACCTTGTCGCGCAGATACGAGGCGTCGAGCTCGTTGTTGGCGAAGGCCAGCTTCTGAAAGCCGAAGAAGCGCTGGTCCTCGATCTCCGGATACGCCTCCTCGAGCTGGTCGAAGTCCAGCTTGAACGGCAGCTTGTAGCTCCCGCCCTGCCACGTAGAGGACAGGGTCGAGTTGCCCTTGAACCGGATCCCGACGTGCCACCAACGGGCCCCCTCGAAGTCGACCGAGCACGGCACCCAGATCGGGTCGCCGTCCACCAGATCGGTCCCGTCCTCACCAGTGCCCGCGGCAGGATCACCGGAGCCGCCCGGTCGACCGCCGCCGCCGCCACCGGGTCCGAACCCGGGCGGGATGCACACGGTCGTGCCGAACACGCTGCCGCACTCGCCTTCGGTGTCGGTGCCGTCGATCGGGACGACACACAGATCGCCCTCGACGAGGCCCTCACAGGCGTCGATGGCCTCCTGCGGGATGTCGAGCCCGCCGCCCTCGCCGAACGGGCCGACGCGCTCCGTCATGTCCGCGAGCATGGCCTGCCAGTCGTCGGGATCGATGACGATGTCGAGGCGCTTGACCTCGTCCTGGGCGAGCACGACGTCGTAGGCTGGCGGTGCATCCTTGCCGTGGGTCGATTCGGTCCAGCCCTCGGGTCGCGAGACGGCCATGCACGAGGCCAGCACCGTCGCGGTGACCATCGAGAGCGCTGCAGCAGCGAGCTTTTTGATGGATGTCATCGGGCGTTCCTCCAGGTCGTGCTCACGGGTTCATCGCCCCTAGATCTCGAGCTCCACCACGATGTCGGTGCGATCCGAGCTGAGACCGAAGGCCACCTCGTCGAACGAGGGTCGACGCATGATGGGCCTGGCGTACCGGTAGGTTCCGGTGGGCTCGGTCGGACCCATCGCCCCGCTGTCGAGCCTCCCGTTGCCGTTCGTGTCCTGGTAGCAGTCGACCGTGTAGGTACCGCCTGGGACATGCTCGAACGAGAAGACCGCCACGCCCGCGACGACCCCGCTCGGGCTGATGATCACCTCGAACGGCGTGGTGCTCTCGGCGTCGTACTGAGCCCTGTTGACCAAGCGGCACAGGATCGATCCGGTCTCGCTGGTCATGATCTCACCCGCCACCAGGTAGCGGCCGCCCGGGTCGACCGCGTCGTCGACGGCGGCGGAGCATCCCAGCGCCAGGGACAGCACGACAGTGATGCTGGTGATGAAGCCGATCAGTCTCGCGTTGGTGATCCGTTCGCTGCGCATCGTCGTTCCTCCTCGTGGTGTTGGCGTACGCTGAGACCCCGATTGCACAGCTCGTGCCCGTCGCCAAAGCGCTCTCGTGCAGCGGATTGCCCGCTCGATCCCCACGCGGCCCGTGCGGATTCGGCATGTCGGGTGCGGCTTCCGCACTCCGGGCTGCGTCCTGACGAGCGCGGATCACCGGGTTTTGGGGGATCACGCCCTGACGAGGCGCGGCATGCGTTTCGCAAACGACCCTCGGTGCCGGATGGGCCGGCACTGGAGGTCAGACATGCACCGATTCCTTTCGCTCCTCACGATTCGCGCCGCGCGTACAGCCGGGGGACCCCGCACGCCGCGTGGTCCGACCGTGATCACGTGGCTCGCGCTCGCCCTACCCACCCTGCTGCTGGCCGCGTGTGACCAGAGCGCGATGCCTTTCCCCCCCGGCGCCGGCGCGACGTTGGGTGACCCCGGAGCGGGGCCGCCCCCCATTCCCCTTCCCCGGCCATGCGAGACTGCCGACGACTGCCGCGATGCGTGCCCGCCGACGGCGGTGGGCTGCACCTGCGTGACGCTCCCGACCGCCGTGTGCGCTCCGACCTGCAGCGTCGACAGCGACTGCCCGAGCATTCCGGACGGCCCCCCCGGGCGCTGCCTCGGCGAGGTGTGCGCTCCGCCTCCTCCGCCTCCACCGGGGCTGGCTCGGGAGCTTCCCGACGATGCGTTCATGCCCCGGCCGTGCCAGGGCGACGACGAGTGCGGCGACGCCTGTCCCCCCGGGTCCACGAGCTGCGCGTGCGTCGAGCTTCCGCCCCTGTCGCTGTGCGCCCCGACCTGCGCGACCGACAGCGACTGCCCCAGCTTCCCCGGTGGCCCGCCCGGACGCTGCCTCGACGAGGTGTGCGCTCCCCCCTTCCTGCCCCTCCCGCCCGCTCCCCCCGGTGGCTGAGGTCGTATCGATGCGGCGGGGCTCGCTCGCTCGAGCGCGTGCGCCCCGCCGTCCTTCGATTGCGGTATGGTGCTCGCCGTGACCGAGGCGAAGAGCGGCGTCGTGGCTCGGTGGGGGTTGCTGTGCGTCTCCTTGCTGCTCAGCCTCGGCCTGGTGATCGCGACGGTGAAGCACTACTACGACGTCCGCGAGCTCGAGGCGACGCTCGCCAGGGGACAGGTCGAGGCGTTCTTGCGGACCGTCCGCGAGCGCGTGCCGCCCATCCCCGGCCTGGCGAACGAGGAGATCCTGCAGGGCATCGTCGACCATCACCGATCGGCCGGGCTGCGCTACGTGGCCTTCCTCGATCCCCAGGGGAGTGTGTTGGTGAGCGCGGGAGAGCCCATCATGGAAGGCCCCCTGCCCGAGCCCGACGTGCTCGAGATCGTCGGCGATCGCGCACGACTGCGAGCGCCACCGCCACCCGGCCCCCCACTGCCGTTCGACATGAGACCGCCCACGGTGTTGCTCGAGCTCGAGGCGCTGGCGGCGAACACTCTGCTCACCCGGGCGCGCCAGGGCATCATCGCCAGCTTCGTCGTCGCGATCGTGTTGATGCTGGCCGCCACGGTTCTGTGGCGCGTGCGCGCTCGCGCGGACCGCGCGGAAGCCGATCTGACTCGACAGCGCCACCTGGCGGCGCTCGGGGAGATGTCGGCCGTGCTGGCCCACGAGATCCGCAACCCGCTGGCGGCCGCAAAGGGGCACTCGCAGCTGCTCGCCGAGCAGCTTCCAGGTGGGCACGACGGCCGCGCTCGCGCAGACCTGGTCGTCGAGCACATCGTGCGACTGGAGGCGCTGGTCACCCAGTTGCTGGACTTCGCCCGCTCCACGGAGCTCGACCGAGTCGACACGTCGCCGGTGGAGTTGCTCGAGGAGGCTTCACGCGGCGTGGACGGCCTAGAGCGCATCGCCATGGAGACCTCCGACGCGCCGCCGAGCTGGTCGCTCGACCCAACGCGCATGGGCCAGGTCATGAGCAATCTGCTGCGCAACGCGCTCGAAGCCTCTCCGGCCGACGGCACCGTCGAGGTTGCCGTCGGCGTCGACGACAGGCAGCTCGTGCTGTCCGTGCGCGATCGGGGAGAGGGCATAGCGCCGGGAGAGCTGGGCCGCATCTTCGAGCCGTTTCACACGACTCGCGTGCGTGGCACCGGGCTCGGCCTCGCGATCGCACAACGCATCGTTCAGCTGCACGGTGGTAGCATCGAAGCGAGAAACCATCCGGAAGGTGGAGCCATCTTCCGCGTCAACATCCCGCGGGGCTAGATGACCTCGACGCGCACTTGGGAGCCTTGACATGGCGACGATACTGGTCGTCGACGACGAGTCCGCGATCCGCAGCTTCCTGGCGGACGCGCTGGCCACGGAGGGCCACGACGTCGACCAGGCCGAAGACGGCCGCGTCGCGCTCTCCAAGCTCCAAGCCCGCGCCTACCACGTCGTGCTCACCGATCTGCGCATGCCCGAGCTGGACGGCGTGGAGCTACTGCGACGCATTCGCGAGGCGTACCCCGAGATCGAGGTGATCGTGCTCACCGCCCACGGCTCGGTGAGCTCGGCCGTCGAGGCCATGAAGCTGGGCGCGTTCGACTACCTGCAGAAGCCGATCAGCAGCCCGGCCGAGCTACGCATCTTGGTCGCCCGGGCCGTCGAGCGCCATCGGCTCGAGGCCGCGCGAGAGGCGAGCCTCTCTCCGCACGAGCCGCGCCTGTCCCATGGAGCTCGGGCGATGGAGCCGGTCTTGCACGCCCTGCGCAAGGTGGCGGCGACGGACGCCACGGTGCTGCTCGTCGGTGAGAGCGGGACCGGCAAGGAAGTCGCGGCGCGCGCGGTGCACCGCTGGAGCGCTCGCGCAGACGCGGCGTTCGCCGCCGTCAACTGCGCGGCGCTGTCGGAACAGCTCCTGGAGAGCGAGCTGTTCGGACACGAACGCGGCGCGTTCACCGGAGCGGTCGCCAAGCGACGAGGCCGCCTGGAGCTGGCGGATGGCGGGACCTTCTTCCTCGATGAGGTGGGTGAGCTCAAGCCGGCGCTCCAAGCCAAGTTGCTGCGCGTGCTTCAGGAGCGATGCTTCGAGCGTGTCGGAGGCAACCAGACCGTGATGTGCAATGTCCGATGGATCGCGGCGACCAATCGCGATCTGGACGTGATGATCCAGGATGGCTCCTTTCGCGAAGATCTCTACCACCGGCTCGCGGTGTTCCCCGTGCGCATTCCTCCGTTGCGTGAGCGGCGCGAAGAGATCGCGGCGCTCGCGCGGATGCTGCTCGCGAGGATCGCCAGCGACCTGGGCCGGCCGCAGCTCACCATCGACGACGCGGCCTGTGAGGCGCTGGCGCAGGGCGACTGGCCGGGCAACGCCCGACAGCTCGCCAACACGCTCGAGCGCGCTGCGATCCTGTGTGATGGGGCCGAGCTGCTCCCCGAGCACTTCGCGCTCGCCGAAGCGGCGCACTTGGGCGCTCCGTCCGCCGCGTCGGCCGCGTCGGCCGCGTCCGCCGCTGACCAGGTGGTCACCATCGAGGACGCGGAGCGCGACGCCATCACCCGGGCGCTGGCCCACTCGAGCGGCAACCGCCGCAAGGCGGCCGAGTTGCTCGGGATCGGTCTGCGAACCCTGTACGAAAAGCTCAAGCGCTACGAGATCGACTGACACGACTATCTGCTGAGCAGCGTGAGAGCTCGAAGACGCTCCTGTTCACAGAGATTGAGTCATGGAAGCCGCAGTGATCGGTATCGTAGGCAGCGATCGGAGAGGTGGGACGATCGACAGCGCGGTATCCGCGGCGCTCGAGGGGGCAAGCATGCGCGTCATCCGGCTGCATCCTGACTACAGCCTGGAGCGTCGTCCACTTGAAAGCCGGTCAGTCCGCTTGATCCTGACTCAAGGCGCCGGCAACCAGCTCGGAAGGGCCTCGCGCTCGCACTCGGATGCGTAGGGGCCGGCGCAGGTCGTGTTGTGCCAGCCGTCCGTCGCCGTGGCCACACAGTCCGCCCCCCTGGCGGCATCCGGGAACCCCGATGCCCACCTCTCGCTGCGCGACGATGCTGGGCGATGCGAGCTTGAGCAGGAAGCGGTAGACGCCGTGAATGTCGCGTCGAGCGACCCACGCGGCGTTCTCCCGCACGAGCTGCGCGTGGGTCACTCCCCAGAGCCCGGCAGCGACCTCGCTGATCGGGACGATCGGGAGGATGTCGTACCAGCTCCCCGGCACAAACCGCTCTTCGTAGAAGAACGTCGCCAGGGCCGGAGACAGATGATCGCGTAGGGCCGCCGCGCCTCCGGGGACCTTCAAGTCGTAGAACGAGCGGGCCCCTCGATACACCAAACCCTTGGCGTGAAACGGGCCCTGCCCGGGAAGGACCAGTCGCTGCATCGGCACAGGGCTTCCATGGTACCGCGGTCTCAGGCGGCCTCGAAGGCCATGGTGCGAGGGAGCCCCTCAGACCGCCGGCAGTGAGCTCGAGCCCGACGAGGAGGGTTTGCAACGGCCGAGCTTCGCTCGCTCTCGGCGCAACAGGTCGCGGACGCGAACAGTGGCGCGGGGTCAGCGCTGCTGCGTGACGCGAGGCGCTGTCGAGGTCATGGGACCAGAAGGGGAGGCGTTGCGAGTCGTGATGTACCGCGCTTGGAGGCGGGTGTCGAAACCCGATCGGAGGACGCCAGCGACGCGGTTCGTCGAACGCTTGCGATCATCTGTCGATGAACTGATTGAGGTAGCGCTCGATTCTGACGCCGAAGAAGTCCTTGAGGGCCCGCGCGGTGCCGATCAGACTGCCGCGCTGAGAGATCCTGACGACGCGGAAGTAGGTCGCGGGCTCCAACAGGAACGCCGCGCGCAGCTTGGTGAGAAACAATCGAGCCTTGAAGCGCGCCGCTGACGGGTTCTCCCGGTAGAGCGCCAGCAGCTTGGCCATCGACCGCGCATCCAAGAACGTGGCCAGGCGCACCATGTCATTGAGAGGATTCTTGGAGTAGTGGGTCATGTCCTTGTCCCACGGCTCCAAGATTCGCTCCGGGCACTCGGCCTCCGCCCTGCGCCGCAGCTCGGTCCCCAAGAAGAAGGTCAGCGAGATCAACTCGGTGTGGAACGGCTTGGGAGTCTCGCTCAGGGTCTGGATCGTCTCCAGACGGTCCTCGTCGGTCTCCCATGGGTTGTCGAGGATGACGTCGTAGAGGCCGGCGACCCCGCTGTCGTGGATGACTTGCGCCGCGGCGAGGAAATGGCGCTTGGATGACCTGCGCTGGTAGACGTCAGCGCAGACCCGGTCGCTGCCGCTCTGCAGCCCGACGGAGATCCACGAGAGACCGGCCTCCTCGAGCAGCGCGATCTTCGTCGAGGCAGCCCTCGGGGTTGATGGTGGGGTGGATGCCGCCCCACACGATCGGCACCTCCGGAAGGTTGCGTTTGAGATACGCGCTCAGGTGGCGCGCCAGCGGCAGCTCCTTGGACATCAAGCTCAGGCCGATGAGCCCGGGTGAGCGCTCGGCGACCCATCGAGCGATCGCCGTCGCGCTTTCGTCGCTCCCGGAATCGTAGCGGGGCGCGAACAGCAGCGTCGACTCGATGCCCTTGTCGAGAAGCAAGTAGTGCAGCCCCTTGAGTCCGATGACGTCGAGGTTGTCTTGCAGTGACACGAGCAGGATGTTCATCGGTTTGCCAATCGCACGCCTGCCGTGGCCGACGCAGCTAGCTTCCGCACATGCCTCGGTCGCAGGCCTCGCTCGCGGTGGATGGGTCCCATGAACATCCTGTGCCATCTGGACGGCAAATGGGAAGCTCGAGGCTCGAGGTCACTCAGCGTCAGGTAGCCCCAGGCCTCGGCGACGCGAAGGTGCGTGTGCGCTTCCTCGGCGGCGCCCGCTGCGATGCGGGACACGTGCGGCCGATCCTCGTCCGCGCGCCTGTTGCCCTCGGCCACTTCGGCCATCGCTGGGGACGCGACGTCCTCGATCGGATCGGGGGGGGCATCCCCCGAGGTCGTCACGCCCCACCCCACGCGCGGGACTCATGACGGCGACCTCGGGACTCGGGATCGAGGTCCGGTTGAGGAATTTACCTGTCCCCAGAATTGCGTGGGGGCGCGCCGGCGCCTTTTGCACAATTGCGGTCGCTCGGCTACATAGCCGGCCATGCTGCGCAGCCGATCGGCCCCCCGGGGAGCGCCATGACCGTCCGCGACCTCGGCTATCGGCCATACGAGGGCGAGCGCCTCCCCGCCTCGCACAACAGCAGCGTGCTGCTGAGCCACGGTCTCGGCCGCGCCTGGGGCTCTTGGCTCGTCAAGATCGCCGCCTTCACGGGTTGGATCCCCCCCATCATCGCCATGACGATCGCGGGCGGCTACTACTACCTGACGCAACAGGCCGGCCCGGGCGTCGAGGCCGAACCCCTGCCCGCCGCCGACGTCGTCAACCAGCTCCTGTGGGTGCAGCTCTGGGGCTTCGTCACGCTCATCACCGTCGGCGCCGGCTCCGCCGTGATCGCCGAGGACCTCCAGTTCCGCGCGTTCCAGTTCTACTTCGCCAAGCCCGTGACGCCGACGCAGTATCTCCTCGGACGCATTGGGGCCGTCGGGATCTGGGTGCTCGGCATGACGCTCATCCCGGCGCTCCTGCTGGTCCCGGTCCTCGCGGGGACGGCCCCCGAGGACCTGCGGCTCGAGCGCCTCGGGCTCTTCCTGCCGGCGATCTTCCAGTCCCTCATCATCGCCGTCGTGACCGCGACCGCCTCGGTCGGCATCTCGTCGCTGAGCAAGAGCCGCGCCCTCACTATGAGCGCCTGGATCGTGCTCTTCATCGTGCCGCACGGGCTCACGTCGATCATCGAGGCCATCGGCGACTGGCCCTGGCTCAACCTCGTGTCCCTCCCCGACCTGCTCGAGGTCGTCGGCGACGCCCTCTTCAAGGTGGAGCCCGAGAGCGCCCTGCGCTGGTACCACGCGGCGCCCGTGCTCGTGGCGCTGGTCGTCGGCTCCGTGGTTCTCGCCCACCGCCGCATCAGTCAGGCCGAGGTGATCACGTGACCGAGGCCCCCAGCATCCGCGCGGTGCGCCTCTCCAAGTGGTACGGCCGCGTGACCGCCCTGCAGGACGTGTCCTTGCACCTCGAGCAGGGCATCTGGGGCCTCCTCGGCCCCAACGGCTCGGGCAAGACCACGTTCCTGCGCTGCGCGGCGGGCGAGCTCAAGCCGAGCCTCGGCGAGATCCGCGTCGCGGGCGAAAAGCCCTTCTCGAACGTGCGGGCGCTGCGCCGCATCGGTCTGTGTCCCGAGGCCGACGCCCTCTACGACGACCTGACGGGCCTCGAGTTCGTGTCGGCCATGGCGGAGCTGAGCGGGTACGCGCGCGCCGAGGCGACCGAGCGCGCCGCCAAGGCCCTCGACGCCTTCGGGCTCGACAAGGCGCGGGAGCGGAAGATCGGCGGCTACAGCCGGGGCATGCGCCAGCGCACGAAGCTCGCCCAGTCGGTGGTGCACGACCCGGACATCCTGCTTCTCGACGAGCCCCTGACCGGGACCGACCCGACCTCCCGGCACGTGATCCTCGAGCAGATCCGCCAGCGCGCAGAGGACGGCGCCCTGGTCCTCTTCTCGACGCACGTGCTGCACGAGGTGGAGACCGTGACCGATCAGGTGCTCCTCATCGCTCGCGGCCAGGTCGTGGCCCAAGGACGCGTGCACGAGATCCGAGACTTGCTCGAGGAGCACCCGCATCACATCCGCGTGGCCTGCGACCGGCCGAGGGACATGGCAGCGGCGATGATGAAGGTGGAGGGCGTGGTCGGCGTGTCGTTTCCGGCGAGCGACTCGGTGGAGCTCGCCACGCGCGATCCGGACAGCACGTACTCGACCCTCGCGAAGGAGGCCGTGGCGGGGCAGTTCCAGGTGCGATCCATCACGAGCCCCGACGCGTCCCTCGAGGCGCTCTTCCACTATCTCGTGGAGCGGAGCTCGCGCATGGCGGGCACGGGGGCCGACGTGGCCGTGGGGAGCGTCATGGGCGCGCAGTACGAGCCCAAGCTCGAGCCCGGGGGCGGCGCCAAGAAGCGGAAAGGGAGGGCGAAGTGACGACGCCACCGGCACCCGGGCTCGCCGCAGCCACCGCGGCCATCTTCCGGCTCCAGTGGAAGCGACTTGTGCGCGGCAAGAAGCTGCGGCTCGGAGCGGTCGTCGTGGCGCTCGTGGTGGTGGCGGTGGTCATCGCCCGATACGCGCAGTCGGAGGCCGTGCCCAAGGACGTGCTGCGGGATGGCATCAGCCTCGGGTTCTTCACGCTGCTCGTCTACCTCATCCCGTTCCTGCTCACTTCGGGGGCCATCGCCGAGGAGGTCGAGGCCCGCACCTTCACATTTCTGGCATCGAGACCCGTCGGCCGCCTGGCCATCACGCTGGGCAAGTACTTGGCCGGCGTCGCCATGGCGGCCGGTCTCCTCGTCGCGGGCCTTCTCGTCATGCACCTCGCAACGTTCCTGACGACGCCGACGCCCCTGTTCGAGGAGCTGCCGGGCACGCTCCGGGCCATGGGCGCCGTCGTGCTGCTGTGCATGCTGTACGGCGCGATCTGTATGTTCTGGGGCGCCGTAGCGACCGAGGCCGCGGGCGTCGTGTCGGCTCTCTATCTCGGCATCGTGGAGTTCGCCTTCGGGTCCCTTCCCGGCGTGTTCCGCTTCGTGTCCATGAACTACCTCGCGACCCAGCTCGCCGGTCTGCCCAAGGGCGGCATCCGCCCCGATCTGGTGCCTGACGTGGAGGTCTGGGTGCCGCTGGCCGCCATCGTGCCCATGACCATCTTCTTTCTGATCGTGGGCGCCGCGGCGGTCGCCGCCAGCGAGTACCGCTTCGGGAAGGCCTGATGCGCCCCGAAGCGCACGTGGACATCGCCCAGGCCGTGGTTCACGGCCACGAGATCACGCGTCACGCGGCGCTGTCGCTCGAGGGCGGCTCGATTCACGCGTTGTCGATGGGCATCGGCCTGCCGCGGCTCTGGTCCATGGCGGCCGGCGCCGCGCTGAGGGGATTCGCACGCGGGGTCACCGCCGTGCAGGGGGCGGCGCGTGGACGGCTCGACGCGGGTCTGGCGCAGGCGCAGATCGAGGTCACGCGCCTGCGCGAGGGGCTCGTCGAAGTGCTCACCCTGGACGCGACGCTGCTCGCGGTCGTGCTCGAGGGAGAGCACCTGCACGTGATGTGCGTCGGGCCGGCGCGTGCCTATTTGCACCGCGGCGCCAAGCCGCGGCGTCTCACGCCGCGGGAAGACCCGGACCGGGCCCTGCTGGGCGGCAGCGCGACGCACTGCGAGACTCCCATCCAGCCCGGAGACCTCATCCTGGCCGGCTCCGTCTCGGCTTTCTCCGTGCCGGCCATCGGACGCCTCGCCTCGGTGCTGGATGCCGACCCGACCACACCCCCTTCGGTGCTCGCCAGCCTGCTCACCGAGCCTGCGGCCAAGGCCGGCGTGGGCGCCGTCGCCGCCGTCCTCCGGATCAGGTAGCAGACCCGGTTCACCGGGGGACGCACTCGCCGCTCCCGGCGGCGCAGCGCAAGGACGGGTCGATCATGCTGCACCAGAGGTCACCCCCGTAGAAGTTGCAGCGTGGCGCGCAGACGCTGAAGAGCGTGGTCCAGCAGACCTGCTCGAGCGAGCCGACACCCCGACAGTCGGCGTTCGTGCGGCACCGGCACGTGAAGATGTCGGTCTGCCCGTCGCCGTCGTCGTCGATGCCGTTACAGCACTCGGACCCCGGACCGAAGGGCCTGCAGTCGTAATCGCCGCAGTCCCGCGTCCCGTCGCAGTCGTTGTCGAGGCGGTCGGTGCACTGAGCGACGCCTATCTCAAACGTCGTGCACAGCCCGCCATCCGGCACTCCACCGTCGGTCGCGCAACGCGGAGCCGCGCGGCAATCCGGGTCGGCGCAGTCCACCAGCCGGTCGCAATCGTCGTCGATCCCGTTGCCGCAGCGTTCCCTGCCCGTGGGCACGCAGCAGGCCGGGTCGCCAGCGCAGTCCGGGTCGGCGCAGTCCATGCTCCCGTCGCAGTCCTCGTCACGCATGTTCGTGCAGTTGATCTCGTAGGGAGTGCACGGCCCGCAAGCCGGGTTCCCGCGGCAGTCCGGATCCGCGCAGTCGAGCAGCCCGTCGCAGTCGTCGTCGCGGCGGTTCGCGCAGTCGAGCTCGAGGAACGCGCAGGGCCCGCAATCTGGACGGCCGCGGCACTCCGGATCCGCGCAGTCGAGCAGCCCGTCGCAGTCGTTGTCACGGCCGTCGATGCACGATGTCTCGTACATCTCGCAGCCCCCGCACTCGGGAAGACCGAAGCAGTCCGAGTCCCGGCAATCGAGTCGCCCGTCGCAGTCGTCGTCGCGGCCGTTCAGGCAATCGATCTCGTAGGGCGTGCAGCCCCCGCACTCGGGCCGCCCGAAGCAATCCGAGTCCGAGCAGTCGGGGAGCCCATCGCAGTCATCGTCACGCCCGTTGAGGCAGTCGTATTCCCGGTCGGCACAGGGCCCGCACTCGGGCCGCCCGAAGCAATCCGGGTCGGCGCAGTCGATCGCCCCGTCGCAGTCGTCGTCTCGCCCGTCGAGACAAGCGGCCTCGTAGCTGGTGCACGGGCCGCACTCGGGGCGCCCACGGCAGTCGAAGTCGTCGCAGTCGATGAACCCGTCGCCGTCGTTGTCCACGCCGTCTGTGCAAATCTCGACAAAGGTGCCCTCGGGCGTGATGTTCAAGACGAAGTTACCAGCAGACGTGCCGAACCCGTCCACCACGATGATCACGGTGTCGCCCGCCGCCAAGGCCACGTGAACCACGGACTGGAGACCCGCTTCGTCGTCGTTACAGGCGAGCTCCCCCCCCGTGCACGTCCGCTGCACGTAGAGCATCGTGTCGTAGTCCGATCCCACGAGATCGATGCGGTAGCCGCTGTCCCGCGGGGCCCGCCAGCGGAACGTCCGCTCCGGCGCTCCGTCCCCGCCACAGCTCCCGGCGCGGGTGCTGCGCGAGCCGACTGTAGTCCCCCTGGCGACCGCGGCGCCGAGCGCGCTGCCGAGCTCCTGGTCGGGACACGCGGGTCCGGCGCACCGTGGATCTTCCGTGCGTCGCCTGTACGTGCACGTGTCGCGCGCTTCGTTGCACGAGTCGTCCGTACACGTGTCGCCGTCGTCGCAGCTCACCGGCGTTGCGACGACGCAGCCGGTACGCCGTGTGCACCGCTCCGCCCCGTCGCAGTACACGCCGTTGTCGCAGCGACGGTTGTCGGGCGTGAACGCGCACCCACCCATGGATTCGCTGCACTCGTCCAGGGTGCAGTCGATGGCATCGACGCACTCGAGCGGTGTGCCGGGCAGGCAGAAGCCGTCCACTCCGCACGACTCCGTGCCGTTACAAGCAAACGCGTCGCGGCAGTCCCGAGGACGCGTGCACGGCCTGCGCTGGCAGCCCGCGACCGGATCGCAGATCTCGCCCGCCGAGCATCGCGTGGCATCCGGCACGGACTCGCAGCTCCGCGACGCCTCGATGCAGCGGTCGGCGGTGCAGCCGACCCCATCGTCGCACGGCACCGCCGCCCCTCCCCTGCACCGCCCGCCCGCGCAGGTCTCGGCGCCGTTGCAGTAGATGCCGTCGTCGCAGTCCGTGTCGGCGATGCACTCACCCATGGGCACGGAGCCGTCGCGGAAGTCGTCGAGCGGCGTCCGGCCGCACCCGACCGCGCTGGCGAGCGCGAAGAGCCCGACACATCCCACCCGAAGCACGTTTCTGTTGGTCATGAAGGCGTTCCTGTTTGGTTGCCGAGTATTCAGGGTCTCGGCACGCACTGTCCAGCGGCGGCTCCGAACCGGGCACAGCGAAGGCTCGGGTCGAGGGACTGGCAGAATGCGTCGCCACCGAGGAAGTCGCAGCGTGGCCCGCACACGTGGAAGAGCACCGTCCAGCAGACCTGGTCGAAAGAGCCCACGCCAGCGCACTGGGCGTTGTTGAAGCACCGGCACGTGAACAGGTCCACGGTCCCGTCGCCGTCGTCGTCGATGCCGTTACAGCACTCGCTCCCCGCGCCGAACGGCGTGCAGTCCGGATCGCTGCAGTCCCGCCGCCCGTCACAGTCGTTGTCCCGCCGGTCCGTGCACATCGCCACGCCGAGCTCGTATTCCGTGCACACACCCCCGTCGAAGCCGCAGCCAGGTGCCATGGCGCACTCCGGATCGGCGCAATCCGTGAGACCATCGCAGTCGTCGTCCCGCCCGTCGTTGCAGCTCACCTCCGCGGGCAAGCAGGGCGGAATGCAGAAGGGGCTCCCGAAGCAGGCAGGATCCTCGCAGTCGAGGAGCCGGTTGCAGTCGTTGTCGATGCCGTCGCCGCAGACCTCGGGGCCCGTCGGGACGCAGCAGATCGGCCGCGTGATGCAAGCGGGGTCGGCGCAGTCCACGAGCCTGTTGCAGTCGTTATCGATCCCGTCGCGGCACAGCTCGGGGCCGGTCGGGACGCAGCAAGCGGGCCTCCCGAAGCAATCCGGGTCGGCGCAATCGAAGAGCCCGTCGCAGTCGTCGTCGAGCCCGTTGGCGCAGCGCTCCGGAACCGGCACGCAGCAGGTCGGGAAGCCTTCGCATCCCGGGTCCGCGCAGTCGACCAGCCCATCGCAGTCGTCGTCCCGTCCGTTGCTGCAGTCCTCTGGGCGCGGCACGCAGCAGACCGGATCGCGCGCGCAGTCCCTGTCCCTGCAGTCGATGCTCCCATCGCAGTC
>Ga0214473_10006401_pt1 | contig 14071 bp, 11 predicted proteins | sample RVTome_7_FD_203509 | JGI IMG/M metagenome (GOLD analysis project Ga0214473, IMG submission 203509) | Soil microbial communities from uranium-contaminated site in the Upper Colorado River Basin, Wyoming, United States - RVT98D197 | ecosystem: Environmental > Terrestrial > Soil > Contaminated >... | reverse complement strand
TGTGGAACCGCCAGGTGCCCGCCTCTTTGAGTCCAAGGGTGAACGTCCCAGTTGGAATCACAAACATACCGGCAGCAATATAATCTTTCCCGGCTCTCAGGTGGCCATCTTCATGGCCTTCAAGATTACGCTTAGCGATCCCGAATAGAAAACCAACTGGCAGCCCATGGGGAATGTTGGATGAACCATCCAGGGGATCGAAATAAACAAAATAGCGTCCCCCCTCTTGGTTGAGCGGAATGATTTCCTCTGATTCCTCACTAACCGCATGAATGACCCGCCCCGAAGCCTTCAAATAATGGAGGGTGATCTCCTGAGCGATCTGATCCATACGCATAACATCCTCACCCTGCACATTGATGTCACCTGCCAAGCCCAGATTTCCCTTCAAGGCACCTGTCAGATAGTAGTGCTGGATATGCTTTGCTGCACTAATCATTGCGTCCATGAGGGTCAAAAAGTGGTAGGTGCGGTTATGTTTCTCCTGGTGTTGCAGAAGAAAATTCATAAAGGTTTGCTCAAACCGGATCATGGAATCTCCTTTCCGTCTTTTTGAGAACGATCAATACCAAGCTTGGCAAGAAAAACGCTATACACTATGCTCCATGCGTTATGATTTCCCCGCGGAGAGAATGGGCATAACCTTGTATAATTCGAACGGGGACTAACTTTCCAACTAAGTTTAAGTCTCCTTCGAAATTGACCACTTTATTGGACCGGGTCCTGCCTGTCACATCTTGAGTGTTCTGTTTGCTCTGGCCTTCGACTAACACCTCTACGACACGACCTTCCAACTCCTGATTTTTTCGAAGGGTGACTTCTTTCTGAATTTCTTGAAGGATGGAGAGCCTTTCCTGTTTCACTTTCTCTTCAACCTTGTCCTTGAACTGGGCAGCCCGGGTTCCTTTTCTGGGGGAATATTTAAACGAATAGAGGTCATCGAATTGGACTTTCTCTATCAAATCGAGAGTCTGTCTAAAATCTTCCTCTTCCTCACCCGGAAATCCCACGATCACGTCCGCCGTAACGGCGATAGAAGGGCAAGCTTTTTTCATGCGGTCTATTTTTTCAAGGTAGGATTCTTTCGTATATCCCCGATGCATGGCTTTTAAAACTTCATCTGAACCCGATTGAAAAGGAAGGTGGATATGTTCGCAGAGTTTAGAAAGTTTCGAGAAGGCTTGTACCAAATCTTCGGACAGGTCTTTGGGATGGGAGGTCGTAAATCGAATCCGTTGGAGCCCTTCTATCTCGTTGATACGCTCAAGGAGTTCTGAAAACCTTATCTCCCCCTCACATCCCTTACCATATCCATTCACATTCTGTCCGAGGAGGCAAACTTCTCTCACGCCCATCCCAGCCAGACTCCTGACCTCTTCCATAATCTCCTTGCTCGATCGGCTCTTCTCCCTTCCTCTCACATAGGGGACAATACAGAAGGAACAGAAATGGTCGCATCCTTGCATGATCGTCACATAAGATTTCACCTTGTCTAAGGGCTTTTCAGGAAGAACCGCCTTCAAATATTGGCCATTTTGGTCAAAACTTGTTTCACAAACCCTTTCTCCCGAAACTTCCTTTTTTTGTAATAACTGCGGAATCATGGGGATGGCATGCGTTCCGATGACCATGTCCAGATAAGGAACTCGATCTAAAAGTCTGTCGCCCTCTTGCTGGGCAACGCACCCAGCCACTCCAATAATCGTTCCCCTCTTCTCCTTCAAGCATTTATACCTTCCCAGAGCACTGTAGACTTTATGTTCTGGTTTCTCCCGAACGCTACAGGTGTTGATCAGAATAAAATCAGCCTCTCCGGGATTCTTTGTTTCAAGGTAATTGACTCCCTCTAAGAGACTAAGGATCCGCTCCGTGTCATGTTCGTTCATCTGACACCCATAGGTCTCGATGTAGACACGCTTTTGCATAGAGGTTTTTGCTTAGAAAACAAAAGTCTTTGGTCTTAGGGTAAGGGTTAACCTGCCTGCCGGTAGGCAGGGATGCCCGTTTCGTTCATGGGTTATGTCGTTGGTCTTATAACCCTAAGCCTTTACCCTTTGTCCCTAAACCAAACCGACCCTGAACCTAATATGGTACAGGGCGGGCTTCTTAACCTTAACCTAAAGACTATTTTGATGGTTTGTGGGTGATAATGCTACTTTCTCACTTTGAACTTTTTATCCAGCATGCCCATCTTCTCTACGATACCGCCATATTCGAGTTCACCATAAGGTAACATCGCTACCCCGGAAAAACCTTGTTGCCGAATCTCCGTGGCCTTCTGCGATACCTTATTTCTCACCCAGTCCCAATAGGGATGATCAAAAGCATCGGCAGGTTCGGTCAATTTCCCATTGTGGACACAGAAGGCATGACAAGCGACGACAGGCGGTCCGTCGAAGTAAGAGATCGGCGAATTGAATCGGACAGGCATCAACGGCCCGGTATGGCTTCCCCTCATAAATCCTGCGACATAATGGCCGATGTTGAACGGGGCAAGCACCTCACCTGTTGCTGGAAATGCGCCCTGAACCCTCACCAACATGACCGGGTCGTCCTTTCCTGTATACTTCCCGGCGATATTGTGTAGTCGAGTCGTGCTCACCGAAGCAGCAATATCCCCATTGTTTCTGGAATAGATGGACTCGACCACAAAACGCTGATTGTCCCTTAAAAGAGCCGCAATGTCGTAGATTTCCTCAGGGGCATTCAACTCGATCACCCGATCCCCCTTAGTGTAGTTAACATCCATGATGACGAACTTAAATCCTTTATTCATCGAAGGACTGAGCATCAATCCCGCATTGTACATGGGATCTACAAAAGCTAAATAAAGAGGAAGATTATAGGCTCCAGGGTCGGTCTTATCCGCAGCAAAGAAAAGGAAGGGTTCATTGGGTCTCTCCTCAAACTCCATCTCCGCCACAGCCGGACCCATCCCCCTTACATTTCCTGAAAAGGAATCTTTCAACAGGTCCTGACCGGCTCCATAAAGCCCTTGCTCTTTTGCCACTTTTGTCCCGGCGACAAAGGCATCCCAAGCCAATTTGTGGACTTTCTCACTCCCTTTTCCCAGCGTATGGGAGAAAAGAATAGCAATATCATCTCCCGTATGACTGATAAAAAAATCAGTAATCATCCCTTTGCCTTTTTGGGTCACAAAATTTCTAACCTCTGCCATCAATTTCTCACTGGGCCGGATATGTCCACCGATACTTCCAATGTCTGCTTTGATGATGCTGAGTGTAGTCTTCATAGCTTTCCTCCTAATGATGGAATATTGGAATACTGATATGATGGAATACGAGGGGTTACAACCAATCGGCAAATTATTAGTTCAACCCATCATTCCACTGTTCCCTGCCTACCGGCAGGCAGGCACGATTCCATTTTTTACTAAGCTCTGGTTTCACAGTCTCCACTTTTTTAATTCCCGAATGGACGAATAATTCGTTAAATCAAGGTTGAGCGGAGTAATGGAAATGTAAGATTTCGATACGGCCTCTACATCCGTATTTCTTCCTTTATTAAAAATCAACTGTCCACCACCGATCCAATAATACTTTTTCCCTCGGGGATCTATCTTCTCGATCACCCCATTTCCATTATGCAGCAATCTCCCCTGCTGTGTAATCTTGCAGGATTTGATCTCTTTCTCATCCACATTGGGAACATTGATATTGAGAAAGGTATTCCCTGGAAGTCCCCTCTGGATAATATGCCGGGCCACCCTGAGAGCGAATTGGGCAGCCATATGGAATTTAAAATGACTCCTAGAAACCAAGGAGATAGCAAAAGAAGGAATTCCCAGCAAGGTCCCTTCGAAGGCAGCAGAAACCGTCCCAGAATAAATGATATCATCTCCTAAATTTCCACCCTTATTGATCCCCGATACGATCAACCGGGGCCGGTTTGGAAGGATCGCATTCACACCGAGATGAACGCAATCGGCTGGGGTCCCATCTATTGCATAAAAATTCTTCTTAATCTTTTCTACTCGAAGCGGCCGGTGAAGGGTGAGAGAATGGGCAATGGCACTCTTCTCCCTATCTGGGGCGACTACAAACACCTCCCCAATCTCTCGGAGGGCCTTTGCCAATACGATGATGCCTTTCGAATGAATTCCATCATCATTGGTGACCAGAATCTTCAGCCGTTCGGTCATGATTCAATTTAATAGATATGCAGATTACGATCGATACCCTATCATGGTTCGACAAGCTCACCATGATTTATCCTACCTCAAAGGCCATCCTGAGCTTGTCGAAGGATGGTCGGGGCGAGAGGATTTGAACCTCCGACACCTGGCACCCCATGCCAGTGCGCTACCAGGCTGCGCTACGCCCCGACAAATACAATACAATGGAAGGATGGAGTAATGGAAAATTGGATTACTGGGTCTTGCAAATAAGAAATACTTTTTTCTTTCTGTTTAACTCATCATTCCATCATTCCCTGCCTACCGGCGGGCAGGCATGATCCCATTATTCCCATCTGTACTTAATATATTCAATTTCATGCCAAAAGTCCAGCTTCCTCTTAGAGAGCTCGTAAAAGCTACTACACGCTCTCTTGATTACAAAGATTCCAAAACAGGATTACACAGATTTCCCTTATTTTCCAAGCTATTTTGCATCTGTGTAATCATTTCCTAATCGGTGTAATCAGAGATTTCTGGACTTTTTCAGAAATCTCTCTTAATCGACCACCACGGCTGTCCCTCTGGCTCCGACAAGCAGCATCACCATATCGTTATGGGCTCCCAAAACCTTATAAATAATATCCACCCCTACCACCGCATTCCCTCCCAATTCAATGGTTTCATCTTCGATAGACTTGATCGCAAGATCCCTTCCGGTATGAACCTTCTCTGCCCAGGAAAGGGCAATTCCACCATTAAACTTCCCCAGATCTAACTCCTTAACTAAACCCACTCCGAAAACATGCTCATGAGAGACAATCCCGAGTGTCTTGACAATCTTCCGATTGGAAAACTCAGGCGTGCTGATCGAAATGATTTCTTTCCGCTTTTGCTCCTTCTCTAAAAATTTCTTGACCTCTTTTTTCCCCTTTTCGTAACAAACAGGACACATATCTGGTAATCCTTGTCCCGACTCATAGACATAGGAACTGCCACATAATATACAACTCACAACCCAATTCATAAAACCCCCTCTTTAACTCCCCTTTGTTTCCGGATGAGGAGCCACTCCCTTTTTTCCCCTTCTTGAAAAGATCAGTAGTGCAAGGTTAAAGACAATGATTCAGAATAAAAGAGAGCAGTTGAAAACAAATAAGAGAGCGAGCAAGGCGATAATGACTCCAGACAAGCTCTCCCTTTATAGGGTTTTTAAAAAATAAAATCTTTGATCATTTTAGGATGAGGGTGAACTATTCTAACATTTTTCTGATCCCCCTCAGTTCCTCCTGAAGGGCGACCAGAAGCTCATGAGTTTTCCCGTTGGATCCCTTCTCCACCAGTCTTAATTTCATCTGTTTGTTTTCCAATCTCTCCAGATCTCGAATCTTTCTCTTTGCTCCAGCGATGGTAAACCCATCCTCATAGAGGAGTTTCTTGATCTTTAGGATGAGGTCCAGGTCTTTCCTCCTGTAGAGCCGCTGTAAGGATCCCCCTTTATGGGGTTTGATGGCTTTAAACTCCGATTCCCAATAACGAAGCACATGGGGTTTAAGACCTGTGATACGGCTCACCTCACCGATTCGATAATAGAGCCTTTCATGGGAGATGGGGGTTTCAACCTCGTCCCTTTTGAATAGCCTGGCCATGATTCCTCTCTCACTGCACCCTGCCGTTAACAGACAGGGGATGCAGGCCTTGCATAGAAAAATATAAAAGGCTAAGTTTCCTTACGATTGAGGCCTGCCTTTAAGACCTGACTTGGCTTAAAGGTCAAGATCCTCCTTGCCGTGATCTCGATATCGGACCCTGTCTGTGGGTTTCGGCCCCGCCTTGACCTCTTTTTTCGGACAACAAAGTTTCCGAATCCGGAGATCTTGATCTTATCCTCCTTGATCAGGGTATCTTTGATGATATCAAAGATATACTCGACGATTTTAGCCACCTCTTTCTTTGAAAATCCCACTTTCTCATAGATCTCCTCGACAATATCTACCTTCGTCATACCTCGCCTCCTCCTTTCTGATTAATGATTATTGTCTTAATTCGAGCGAAAAGACCTCTTTTAATCTGGTGAGAATCTTCTCATGGTATTGATTGACCTCTTCATCGGTCAGGGTGCGATCATTTGCCTGATATCGGATTCGATAAGAAATCCCCTTTTTCCCCTCTGGGATGGGGGGGCCCTCATAGATATCGAAGAGGCTGACCTCTCCGACAAAGGGCTGTCGGAGGGCTCGGATCGCCTCCATCACCCTTTCTGATTCCAAGGTTTTATCGACCACCACTGAGAGATCTCGGTAAACCTCTGGAAATTTTGGTAACGATTGGAACCGCTTTTCCTCCCCTGCCCATTGCACCATTTTGCTAAAATCCATTTCAAAGAGGTAACCCCTTCCATGAATTTCATAATGGCCCAACACCTGGGGATGAAGCTCACCCAAAACTCCTAACACGTCATGGTCGAGGATGACCTTCGATGCTTTTCCTGGATGAAGGTAAGGGATCCCCTCTGCCTTATCAAATTTTAGTCCCCTGATCTTCAAGGCGTCTAAAAGATCTTCAACGCACCCTTTGATATCAAAAAAATCTACAGGCCTCGGAGAAAAAGCCCAATGGGGATCCCGATCAAACCCCATGGCCAACCCCACCAGGAATTTAACTTCCTTGGGAAGCCTTTCTCCCTCTTGGGGAATGAAAACTTTTTTCAATTCAAAGAGCTTGAGATTGTAATTTTTCCGCGAGACATTATAGCGTGCGGTCTCCAACAGTCCCGGAATCAGCGTCGTTCTCATGACGGAGAGATCCTCTGTCAAGGGGTTGAGAATTCGAAGATGCTGTCTTCTCGGATCGTGCAGAGGAAGCCCAATGACATCCCAAGAATCGGGGGAGGTAAAACTGTAAGTGACCACCTCATGGTAACCATGATAGATGAGGGTGTCGATCACTTTCCTCTCAACGAGGAACTCTTTGCTTCTTTCTTCTGATGAAGGAGGCCCTTTGGGAATTGTAATCGGAATCCTTTCATATCCATCCAAACGGGCCACTTCCTCAATCAGGTCGATCTCCCTCTCCAAATCCCCTCGAAAAGAAGCGGGGGTCACTACAAGGATATCCTCATCCTCTCCTCGGATTTCCAATTCCAAATCCTCCAGGTAGTTCCTCACCTGCTTGGCAGAGACCTCCGTTCCCAAGACCTGATGAATTTTTTTGATGCTTAACCGGATCGGGCTTGGCTTGATCGTTACGGGGTAAGCATCCACTACCCCTTCCAGCACCCTTCCTCCGGCCAATTCTTGAATCAATTGAGCGGCCCGGTTCGCCGCAGAGAGGCATCCTCCATAATCGATTCCTCTCCCAAATCGATAGGCAGCTTCTGTTTCCAGGCCGAGTTTTTTTGAAGTCCTTCGATTCCCTGCTGGATTGAAATAGGCGCTTTCAAGGAGGACCTTCTGGGTATCCTCTTTGATTTCTGAATTGAGGCCACCCATCACACCGGCAAGGGCAACAGGTTTTACGCCATCACAGATCATGAGCATTTCCTTGTCTAACGTTCTCTTCACCCCATCCAGGGTGACAAATTCCTCACCCTCCTTGGCCCTCCGAACGACAATCCGGCCTTCTTCCAGCAATTCAAAATCGAAGGCATGAAGAGGTTGCCCGTATTCCATCATCACATAATTGGTCACATCGACCACATTGCTAATGGATCGTATCCCAACTTTTTCTAATCGATCGCTCATCCAATGGGGAGAAGGACCGATCTTCACCCCGTCGATCATCCTCGCCACATAACGGGGACATAAGTCTTGATCCAAAACCGTGACAGAAGTTTTTTGATGGATCTCTTCTCCTCGATCAGAAAGAGAATGGGTGGGGTATTTCACTTTTTGATGAGTTAAGGCAGCGATCTCTCGGGCCACCCCCATGACACAGAGACAATCCGGACGATTGGGTGTAATGCTGATATCAAGAATCGTGTCTTTCAAACCCATCGCCTCGCCTAAGTCAACCCCCACAGGGACATGGGTTGGAAGAATCATGATACCGGAAGCGTCCTGGCCCAGAGCGAGTTCTATTTCTGAACAGAGCATCCCTTCAGAGGGTACCCCTCGAATTTTCGATCTCTTGATTTCAATCCCGTTGGGGAGCTGGGCTCCTATAAGGGCTAAGGGAACTTTCTGCCCCTCTCTGATATTGGTGGCACCGCAGACGATTGAAAAAGTCTCTTGAGGGGTCTTTACTTCAACTAATGAGAGTCGATCCGCATTGGGGTGTTTTCGAATAGAACGGATTTCTGCGACAACCACTTTCTCCAATCCTCCGCCCATGGAGATGGCCTCTTCCACTTCCAGACCAGCCATGGTCAGAAGATTGACCAGCTCTTTCAATCCCATCCGGATCTCAACATAATCCTTGAGCCAATTCAGACTGACCTTCATTCCCGTCTATCTCGTTAATTTGGTTTCTTTGGTTTCTCTGGTTTATTAAGTTAACGAAAGAAACGAAATAAACGAAAGAAACCAGATCAACTAAAATTGTTTCAGAAACCTCAAGTCATTCATAAAAAAGAGTCGGATATCATTAATCCCGTATTTGAGCATGGCAATCCGTTCAATGCCCATTCCAAAGGCAAAGCCGGTGACTTCTTCGGGATCATAATCCACAAACTTATAAACTGCTGGGTCCACCATGCCGGACCCCAAAATCTCTAACCATCCTGTATGAGAACAGACTCCGCATCCTTTTCCGCCACAGATGAAACACTCGATGTCAATTTCTGCGCTGGGTTCCGTGAAGGGAAAGAAACTCGGTCGAAATCGGAGTCTCGTCTCCTTGCCGAACATCTGATGAACAAAGACGGTCAAGACCCCTTTCAGATCTGCAAAGGTAATCCCCTTGTCCACCAAAAGGCCTTCCACCTGATGAAACATGGGGGAATGGGTTGGATCTGAATCACAACGGTAGACCGCTCCCGGACAGATCACTCGAACCGGCGGTCGCTTTTTCTCCATGGTTCTCACCTGAACGGGTGAGGTATGAGTTCTTAAAACCACATCCTCTGAAATAAAAAAAGTCGCCTGCATCTCTCTTGCGGGATGGCCCTTTGGAATGTTGAGGGCTTCAAAATTGTAGTAGTCCAATTCGACCTCCGGGCCTTCCACGACTTCGAACCCGAGGCGGGAGAAGATATCAATAATTTCATGAAGCGTCTGGGTGAGAGGATGCCTTTTCCCGACAGGAATCCTTCTGCCAGGAAGTGTTACATCGATTTTTTCTCTTTCTAAAGCCTCCCTCCTCTCCCGTTCAAGAATACGGGAAAGGGCCTCTTCGATTCTCGCTTCCGTGTTTTCTTTAACCTGATTCGCTTTCTTGCCTATCTCTCTACGATTTTCATCAGGAAGCGTTCCCAATCGTTTGAGAAGCTGAGTCAGGCTCCCCTTTTTCCCTAATACCCTCACTCGTATTTCAGAGATCTCTTTCTCGGTGGAGGCTTGAGAAATAGAAATGACTACTTCGTTTTGAAGTCTTTCCAGTTCATCTAGCACAAATCGATCCCTTTCCCCCTCAATCATCGCCTCTTTCTATTTGAAGAGGGATGAGATGATGGGAAATTTATGCTATTTGGATTTAGCTTTTGCCATCTCAGCAATTTTGGAAAAGGCATTGGGATCATTGACTGCCAAATCGGCTAATACCTTTCGATCCAACTCGACATGGGCTTTCCTCAGGGCATCCATTAGCCGGCTATAAGAGAGACCGTGCAGTCTCGCTGCCGCATTGATGCGAGTGATCCAAAGCCTTCTGAAATCTCTCTTCCGGGCCCTACGATCTCGATAGGCATACGCCAGAGCCCGATGGACCGCATCAACCGCCGTTCGGTAGAGCCGGCTTCGTCCTCCCCTATAACCCTTCGCCATTTTTAGGACCTTTTTCCTTCTCTCTCTTGTTTTCGGTCCTCCTTTTACTCTTGGCATGATTGACCATCCTCCTGGTATCAATAAGTTTCAAGTTTCAAGTTTCAAGTATCCATTCAGATGAAAAAACATGAGACTTGAAACTTGAAACTTGGGTCTCAACATTTTAGATGTAAGGGATTAACTTCTTAATCCCTTTAGAATCCGTTCTCTCGATGAGCTTCGGTCTTCTGAGACCGCGCTTTCGATTCCTCGGTTTCTTCGTCAGGATATGCCGGGCAAAAGCCCTTTTGGCCTTGATTTTTCCTGTCCCGGTCTTCTTAAATCGCTTTGCTGCTCCTCGGTTGGTTTTTAATTTTGGCACGGGGCTCTCTCCTTCTGATTTAGCAATGGTCTAAGTGCGGTTTTCGGAATAAAAAAATTAAATTTATTTTTGAAATTTGATTTTTTTATTCACTCCGCATTCAGCATCCCACAATAGAAGATTATTGTGGTTTTTGACTCTGGAGAGGAGTTAAGACCATGATAAAATTTCTTCCTTCAAATTTGGGACCCTGCTCAACCTTTCCCCATTCCTTTGCCTCCTCGGTAATCCTGCTCAGCATGTTCCTTCCTAAGTCTGGGTGAGCTAACTCCCTCCCTCTAAAAACAACGGTCACCTTGGTCTTATTTCCCTCCTTTAAAAATCGCTCAATATGACGAAGCTTGAATTGGAAATCATGTTCCTCCGTCTTCGGCCTCATCTTCACCTCCTTAAGATGGACAACGGCTTGTTTCTTTTTTGCATCATGAGCCTTCTTGCTCTGCTGATATTTAAACTTGCCGTAGTCCATGATGCGGCAGACAGGGGGTTCCGATTTCGGAGAAACTTCTACCAAATCTAACTCAACAGTGGTAGCCAAACGAAGTGCTTCGGATACCGCTAAGATTCCCAATTGTTTGCCTTCGGGGTCAATGACCCTCACTTCCTTCGCTCGAATCTCTCGATTAATTCGAACATCTTTGCCGATAAACATCACCTCCTTCTCAACTGATCGCTATGCGCATAGCGCTAAGCGCTTAGCGTGTTTTCGTTATAATGTTGGATATTCCGATTCGATTTGTTTGAAAAAATCCTCAACCGTCATCGATTTCAATGTTTCCCCACTTCTTTTTCGAGGAGAGAAGGTTCCCTCTTTCACTTCGCGGTCCCCCACTACCAACATATAAGGAATCTTCTGAATCTGGGCTTCTCGAATCTTGAATCCCAATTTCTCATTACGGAAATCCTTTTCCACCCTCACTCCCTTTTGAATCAATTGATGGGAGACGCCTTCCGCATAAGGAATCTGCTTATCCGTCACGGTCATCAGAACGGCTTGGATGGGGGCAAGCCAAACGGGAAATGCTCCGGCATAGTGCTCGATCAATACTCCGATAAACCTCTCCATCGCTCCGAGGATGACCCGGTGAAGCATCACCGGTCGATGCCGTTCCCCATCGCTCCCCACATAGGTCAGGTCGAACCTTTCAGGCATGGCAAAATCCACCTGAATCGTTGCACATTGCCACCTTCGATTGAGTGCATCTTTCAGTTTGACATCAATCTTCGGGCCATAAAAGGCTCCTTCCCCTTCGTTGAGATCATAAGGGAGGTTTTTCATCTTGAGGGCCTGAAGTAAAGCTTGGGTGGCTCTTTCCCAGTCCTCATCCGCACCGATGGACTTTTTAGGCCGGGTGCTAAGTTCCATCTCAAATTCAAAGCCAAAGACCCTCATCACATCATCCACAAATTCAATGATCGCACAAATCTCATCATTCAGTTGATCAGGCCGACAAAGGATATGGGCATCGTCCTGGGTAAACCCCCTTACCCGAAGCAGGCCATGGAGTTCTCCGGATTTCTCATGCCGATAAACCGTCCCCAATTCAAAATAACGAATTGGAAGATCCCGATAACTTCGAATCTGAGATTTGTAGATGAGCATGTGGGCAAGACAATTCATCGGTTTAATTCCATACTCCGCATCTTCCACTTTTGTGAAATACATCTTATCCCGGTAGTTCTCGAGATGGCCCGACTGTTTCCATAGCTCAAGCCGGAGAAGCTGCGGACCGATAACAATCTGATATCCTCTTTTCAGATGCTCTTTCTTCTCAAAATCTTCCAAGATCGTCCGGAGCATGGCGCCTTTGGGATGGTAAATCACCATCCCTGGACCGGCCTCTTCGCTAAGACTGAAAAGATCAAGTTCCCTTCCCAGCTTCCGGTGGTCTCGTTTGCGAGCCTCCTCAAGCATATGGAGAAACTCCTCTAATGCCTGTGGGGTTGGAAATGCAGTTCCATAAATTCTTTGGAGCACTCGATTCCGAGCGTCTCCCCTCCAATAAGTTCCCGATACATTTAAAAGCCGAAAGGCTTTAATCCTTCCAGTTGAAGGGATATGCGGCCCTTCACAAAGGTCTAAGAAAGTTCCCTGACGATAGAGGGAGACATGATCCGGAAGTTCTTCCAAGTGTTCAATTTTATAAGTTTCACCCATCCCTTCAAATTTTTTAATGGCCTCCTCTTTTGAAACCACATTTCGAATAAAAGGCTCATCCTTAGCAATTATCTCTGACATCTTTTTTTCAATCATTTCGATATCTTGAGGGGTAAAAGTTCGATCATAATCGAAGTCGTAATAAAAACCGTTTTCAGTATAAGGGCCAAAGGTCAATTTAACGTTTGGGAAGAGTTCCTTCACTGCCTGAGCCATGACATGAGATGCAGAATGTCGCAATATCTCCAATCCTTTTTTCGTATGAACGGAAACAAATGAAATAGCAGCATCTTTTTCAACTGTTCGACTAAGGTCAAACAGCACACCATCCACCTGCGCTGCAACAGCCTCTTTATCCCACTGGTTAGCTAACTCCAGGAGTTTCGTCCCTTTAGGAATTGGCCTTTTTTCACCATCGGGCATTGTGATGGTTACCTGTTCTCCCATTTGTCTCGTCGCGTCACTTGAATTGAAGCGGAAGAGGCATCATCCATAAATAAAACTGAATGATGCCTCTCCAATTTATTAAATTAAAATATTTGTCTCTTCAACAACTTATGCTTCACTTTTTAATAATTTGGTTTCAATGGTAGGCACGTGGGGATTTGAACCCCAGACTTCTACCGCGTCAAGGTAGCGCTCTCCCCCTGAGCTACGTGCCTTCTGACCTCCCTTGCCCGCCCTCCGATCAGGCAGGCAGACTTATGAAAAACGTTGTATGCATAACAGGTTTTTCAAATATTGTCAAGAAAATTGTTAAGTTACATCTCTATGCCTTGAATACTAATCCCCCTTTCTTGTCATCCATGTCAGCTGTAATCGTACACCCTTCCTTAAATTTACCTTCCAATATCTTCATGGCTAATTTATCCTGAATCTCTTTTTGAATTACACGCTTAAGTGGTCTTGCCCCATAAGCTGGATCAAATCCTTCCTTGGCTAACCATTCCTTTGCCTTTTCAGTCATTTTGAGTTGAATTCGCCTTTCTAAAAGGCGTTGTTCAAGTTTCCTTACTTGGATTTCAACGATTGCTTTGATCTGTTCCAATCCAAGACTATGGAAGATGACCAACTCGTCAATACGATTTAAAAATTCGGGTTTGAAATGAGCTTTGACTGCATCCATCACTCGACGTCGCATCTCCTCATAATCCTTTTCAACTAAATCCATAATCCATTGACTCCCGATATTGGAAGTCATGATGACCACCGTATTTTTAAAGTCAACTGTTCGACCATGACCATCCGTCAGCCTCCCATCATCTAAAATTTGTAAGAGGATATTGAACACTTCTGAGTGGGCCTTTTCAATCTCATCCATCAGGACAATCGAATAAGGCCTTCTTCGAACCGCCTCTGTCAGAAATCCTCCTTCCTCGTATCCAACATATCCCGGTGGTGCACCAATCAGTCGGGCGACTGAATGTTTCTCCATGTATTCTGACATATCAATTCTTACCATGGCCTGCTCGTCATCGAATAGAAATTCAGCTAAG
>Ga0214473_10006400_pt1 | contig 14071 bp, 13 predicted proteins | sample RVTome_7_FD_203509 | JGI IMG/M metagenome (GOLD analysis project Ga0214473, IMG submission 203509) | Soil microbial communities from uranium-contaminated site in the Upper Colorado River Basin, Wyoming, United States - RVT98D197 | ecosystem: Environmental > Terrestrial > Soil > Contaminated >... | reverse complement strand
GCCTTGCGGCAGGGGGCGGTTATTTGTCTCCCCTCTTGATTGCTCAAGAGGTCTAGCGACCTACCCACCCCTCGGGACGGGCCATCCCACTTCGGGGCTCGTTTGGTCTTGCTCCGGATGGGGTTTACCCTGCCCCTGATGTCACCATCAGGGCGGTGAGCTCTTACCTCGCCATTTCACCCTTGCCAGGGGAAAACTTGCGCCCTCCCCTTCGGCGGTGTGTTTTCTGTGGCACTTTCCACCGGTCGCCCGGAGTCGCCGTTAGCGACCATCCTGCCCTTCGGAGTTCGGACTTTCCTCCCCTTTCTTCTCGGTAGGAGAAGAAGGAGCAACCGCCTCGCCCACTCCAACCGTTATCTTTATACCATACTGGGCCAATTTTTTGTAGAGGTTGCTTCGCGGCGTGTCGATATCCCTGGCCGTCTGGGATATATTCCAGCTGTTCTTCTCGAGCTTGGCCAGGATAAAGTCTTTCTCCGCCAGCTCCCGGTAGTCTTTGAGCGTCTTGGCTTCGCCGGCCTCCGGGAGCTGGGTTTTCGCCCCTCCCCCCACCTGTTCGGGGAGGTCCTTTTTGTCGATAACCTCCGCTTCGGTCATGATCAGGAGCCGCTCAACGATGTTCCGGAGTTCCCGGACGTTGCCCTTCCAGGTATATTTCATCATGACGGCCACGGCTTCAGCGGAGAATATTTTGGGCTTGAAGTTGTTCTCTTCGGCGAAATTGCGGCCGAAATAATCGATGAGGAGCGGGATGTCCTCTCTTTTCTCCCGCAGCGCCGGTGAATAGACCGGCACGACGTTGAGCCGGAAAAATAGGTCATCCCGGAATTTTCCATCGCTGATCTCTCTCTTCAGGTCCTTGTTGGTAGCTGCGATGACCCGGACGTCCACTTTGCTGACCCTGCTGGAGCCGACCCGCTGGATCTCCCCTTCCTCGAGCACCCGCAGCACCTTCGACTGGGTCTTGAGGCTCATATCGCCGATCTCGTCCAAAAAGATCGTCCCGCCGTCGGCCTGCTCGAACTTACCGACTTTGCGCTCGGTCGCGCCCGTGAAGGCCCCCTTTTCATGGCCGAAAAGCTCGCTTTCGATCAGCTCCTCGGGGATGGCTGCGCAGTTGACCTGGATGAACGGCTCTTTGGCCCTCAGGCTGTGGCTGTGAATGGCCCGGGCGATAAGCTCCTTCCCCGTGCCGCTTTCACCGTGAATCAGCACGGTCGCGTTGGTCGGCGCGGTCTTGAGGATGTCCTTCCAGAGCTGCTTCATCAGGGGGTGGTTGCCGACGATTTGATAGCGTTTTTCGGCCTTTTTCCTCAGGTCGAGGCACTCGCGGCGGAGTGTGTTCTGGTTGAGGGCGTTGCGGATGCTCAGGAGGACCCGGTCCCGGTGGAGAGGTTTTTCAAGGAATTCAAAGGCCCCGAGCTTGGTGGCCTCGACAGCCGTCTGGATGGTCCCCTGGCCCGAGATCATGACTACCTCCGGCGCATAAGGGCGTTTCTTGATTTCGGTAAGTATATCCAGGCCATTCCGGCCCGGAAGCTTAATATCGAGGAGGACAAGGTCGAGGTCGATCGTCTCCTCGATTAGGGAGATGGCTTCCTCGCCGTCAGCGGCCTCGAGGAACTGATACCCCTCGTATTCAAGGATCATTTTGAGGGATTTCCGGATATTCTCCTCATCATCGACGACCAAAATCTTGGCTTTTCGAAGGTTTTTCATGACCGCCTCTTGGGAAACATTCTAACACAGCCGCCTCCCTGCCGCCAACCTGGAGAAATGCTTATGTAAAAAGACTTTACACTGCCTCCCATTTTGATTCCTCGGGGATTCTCGGGGTTTCCCCTGGAAGACCGCGCTATCAACAAACATGACTTTTGGTATAGAATTTGCTGGTGGAGGAGAGAAGACGGCTGTGGTGAACAGTACAGATCAAGAGCCTGACCGAAAGCTCAGTCAGAAAACTCGCATCCTTCTTCTTGCTCTTGCCCTCTCCACCGTTGGCTCTCTCGCCATCGGCCTGTTCGGAGGCGAAGAGGCGGCCAAGTATCTTGTCCTCGATAACGGCCTCAAAGTCTTCCTGTTGGAGAAGCGCAATGTCCCCCTCGTTAATGTTGCGGCGGCCGTAGGCCTGGGCAGCAAGGACGAAACCGCGGAGACGAGCGGTATCGTCCATATCCTTGAACACTGCATTCTTTTCCGGGGGACTGAAACCCGCTCGGGTAGCGAAATCAGCCGCGATATCCGGCGGCACGGTGCCTATTTCAACGCCCACACAGGTCAAGACCTTGCTTTCTTCGAGATCTCTGTCCCGGCCTCCGCTTCAGACTTCGCCTTGGGCAATCAGAAGGAGATCCTCTTTCATCTCAGGATCACCCAGGAGGAGCTGGACACGGAAAAGGAGATCATCCTGGAGGAGTTCCGCCAGCTCGAGGACGACCCCTTTAAGTACGCCACAAGTCTGGTCTATCAAAACCTTTTCCGGGGGCATCCCTATGCCAACCCACTGATCGGCGACCCGGAAGTGATCAAGAACCTCACGGTGGAGAACATCGCTGCGCTCTATGGACGGTATTTCGTCCCGGCCAACTGTGCGCTCGCCGTGGTGGGCGATTTCAGCCTCAAAGAGATGGAGGAGAAGGTGCGCCGGGTCTTTGCCGACGTCAAGGGCGAACCCTTTTCGCCCCTAAAATTCGAGCCGGCCAAGCCGCCGGAAAAGGCCGTGGACGTGGACGTGGAGATGGACGTCCAAAAGGCCTATCTCGTCATTGCCGCTCAGGCGCCCGACTTCAACAACCCGGAGCAGTATGCCATGGACGTCCTGACCGAGGTCCTCGGCCGCGGCGTCAACCCGCTCCTGTACTCCGCCCTCAACCAGGGCCCGAGAAAGCTCGTCGAGACGATCATGATGGCCTACCAGTCCCACAAGTATGGAGGTGCTGTTCTGGCCTTTCTCACCCTGGACCCGAAAAACCTGGGTATGGCCAAGCGCGAGGCCGTCAACTACCTGAGAAGAGCAAGAGAAGGATATTTTTCGCCCGAGGACATCCTCGGCGAGCAGCAGATGTTTGCCTTCGACCATCTGGGTAGCGCCAAGAACCAAATCAAGTACAATGCTTATCAGTCACAGGAAAGGGGGCTTTCCATCGCCGTCTTGCTTGCCCAGTTCATGATCTTAAGAGAAGGCCGAGCTGAGAGCAACTACCTGGAAAACATCGACCGCGTAAAATCAGGAGATTTGAGGAAGACCGCGGGCAAGTATCTCGGACGGGCTAACTATGTTATGGTCTCGATCATCCCTAAAAAGACGAAATAGAACATGACCGGGAAAAAAAGACGGGTTGCGGTCATTCTTGGGGGACTGGTTCTGATGGCCGTCCTCGGGGGCCGGGGATGGGCGGCTCAAAAAAAGGTCCTGGACAACGGGCTGACGGTCATTCTGGAACGAGACGAGTCCTCGGCCACGACGACCCTCCAGATCCTGATCAAGGGCGGGAAACGGGCGGAACCTTCGGCTAAAAGGGGGCTGGCCTTCCTGACCACAAGGCTTTCGATCGAGATCCCGGACTCAGGAAAAGCCCAGGAACTGATCAGCTTGGCCACGCGGTTTTCGATCACCTCTCAGGGTGACAATTCGCTCATCACCATGGAGTGTCTCTCGGCCAACCTCGAGCCTTCGCTCAAGGTCCTCTCCAAGATCTTCCTCGACCCCCTCCTTTCCGGGATCAGGATTGACGCCGTCAAGAAGCACATGGAGCATCAAGGCAGGATCGAGGAGGATGACTCGGTCCGGCTTGGGCATCTGGCCGGTCTCCGGGCCTACTTCGCCGGCTCGGGATATGGGGGCTCTACATACGGCGATAGAGCCTCGCTCGAGGCCATCAAGAACAAGGACGTCTCCGAATTCTACAAGGTCTATTTCGTCGGTTCGAATATGATCATGTCCTTCGCCTCCGACCTCCCCGAAAACACGCTCCTGGACTTCGTCGGCCGATACTTCGCCCGCGTTCCTATAGGAAATCCCGTAACCCTGGACCCAGTCGCCGCCTCTGAGCCGGGGGAAAAAATGGTCCACATCGAACGCGATACCAAGCAGGCTTTCGTCAGCCGAGCCTATCGTCTGCCCAACATCTCCCGCCGGAATTTTGCCCTGGCTTCTCTCCTTGAAAACCTGCTCGGGAAGGGACAGGGATCGCGGCTTTGGCCGCTGCGCGCCGAGAAAAAGCTGGCCTACAACGTGAACTGCCGCTCCACCCAGATGCAGGAGGGCGGATTGATCGAAGCCTACCTCGAGACCGACACGGCCAAAACGGAGGTCGCCCGGGAGGCCCTCCGGGCTGTGCTTGACGAGCTTTTCCGGAACGGAACGACTGAGGAGGAGCTTCTTTACACGAAAAATGCCGCCAAGGCGGATTTTATCCGGGACAATGAAACAAAGGCCAGGAGGGCGGGAATGCTGGCTTTTTTCGAAACCTCCGGCCTCGGGCAGGAGTATTTCGGCGCTCTGTCTTTGGAAATCGACGCCCTGACCCTGCAGGAGGTCAACTCCTGCATCAGGGAGATCCTGGCGCCCGAAAAAGCTTTGGAGGTGGTCGTCGGGCCGAAGCCCGCCGGGTGATGACGGCTTAGGCGGTGTTTATTCTTCGCTCTTTTTGGCGAGTTCTTTGAGCTGCAGGCCGGCGTATTCGACTGTCAGCAGGATCTCGTCATCGGCGCCGCTCAGGCTCGCCGTGATCTCGGTTTGGGACGTCAGCCAACGAGAACTCATCTCCAGGTGGCCCAGACTCACCGCCTCCCCCCAGGAGGCGAAATCGTCCTTGTATGAAGTGTCCCGCCATTTCATGGCCTCTTCGAGAGGCCGGCCGAATTTCTGGACGAGCGCGTCCTTGACCTTCTGATAATCCTGGAGATAGGCGTTTTTATCGAGATAATCGCCCGCGAAGGAGAACCGGGTCAGGCTCAGCTTGTTGGTCGCGAAAAAGTAATCGATGGCGCAGTCCAGGTTGATGACCCGCTGCTGGTATCTCATAACCTCCAGGCCCCTCACCTTTCGCTGGTCGGATGGCTTCCCCTCCAGTTCTACGACCTGCTTCTTGCTCAATCCCCAGTGCATCTCCTCAAAATTACGGGGAGCGTAGCTGATCCGAAGGTTCTCGCTTTCCTCCGCGATGGTGATGGTTTTGAGCGGGTCAAAGAGGAGTTCTACTGTCGAGTCGAGGACATACCCCGACTTGGTCGAACCCGTCTTTTCTGATTTGAAGCAGACGTAGTACCAGGTTTTCTTCATCTTTCCAGAATAGAGCAGGGAGAGAATGTGGTCCCTTTCCAAGGTATCGATAATGGTGCTGGAGCTATCGGGTTGGAGATAGACATGGGCGTAGTCAGAGGCGACCCGGAGTTTCTTTTCGAATGCCCCCAGATGCCCGGGCCGGACGACCAAGACACTGAGGGAGAGCAGAAATGCCCCTCGGATAATCCCTTTTGCTCGGTTTCGCATGGTCCGTTCCTTTCTCCTCAGGAATCCGCCGCCCCCTGGACAGATGACTAGGCCTTGTCAGGGGGCCAAGAATAGAATGGATCCGACGGGAAAAAGGAACAATCCTCCCCAGGGGTGATTCGAGATGGGATTTCGCCTCACCCCTAGGGGGTAATCATTTCGCGGGCCTCAAGCTCCCGAGATCTCGGCGAGCTTGTTCAGGTCGTTCCAGTCCTTGTCCACTTCCTTTTGGATCGCTTCCAGCATCCAGGCGTTCTCCTCTTTGAAGAGGTGGCGGAAGCGGCCCTGTGACTTGAGCCATTCCAGGACGGGCTTTTTTTCTTTGGGCTTATAGTTGACCTTGTATTTTCCGTTCTCCACCTCGTAGAGCGGCCAGACACAGGTATCGGCGGCGAGCTGCGCGAGCTTAACGCCCTGGGATTCGTCGTATTTCCACTCTGTCGGGCAGAAGCAAAGAACGTTCAGGAAGGCCGGACCTTCGACCTCGAAGGCCTTCTTGGCCTTGTTGTAAAGGTCCTGCCAGCGGTGGGGACTGGCCTGGGCGACATACGGGATGTTGTGGGCGGCGAGGATCTTGGTCAGGTCCTTCTTTTTCTGGGTCTTGCCCGGGCTCTTGGAGCCCGCCGGCGAGGTTGTGGCCGATGCGCCCAGGGGGGTGGCCGAGGACCGCTGTCCGCCCGTGTTGGCGTAGACGTTGTTGTCATAGCAGACATAGACGATGTCATGGCCGCGCTCCATGGCGCCGGAAAGGGCCTGGAGGCCGATGTCATAGGTCCCCCCGTCTCCGCCCACAGCGAGGAACTTGATTTTCTTATCGGCCGGGATCTTGCCCTTATTTTTCAGGGACTTGTACATCGCCTCGACGCCGGCGGCCGTTGCGGCGGCGTTTTCGAAGGCGCTGTGCACCCACATGCAGTTCCAGGCGGTCCGCGGGAAGATGGTGGTGCAGACTTCCAGGCAGCCGGTGGCATTGGACACGATAATCGGATCTTCCGTCGCCCGCAGGATCACCTTAAAGATGAGGGGAATCCCGCAGCCGAGGCACATGCCGTGCCCGGCGACGAGCTTATCTTCCATCTGAGCTAAATCCTTGAGTTTCACTGCCATGTTCTTTCTCCTTTGCGGGGCTGTCGTCTACTCTCTCAGGTTGATATAGCCGAGCATCTCGTCCACTTTTCCGGTAGCGGCAATCTTTTCGAGCTTCCGGGCGACCTCCTTGAAGTGCTCGACCTTGATGTCGCGGCCGCCCAGCCCGTAGACGTAGTTGACCATTTTGGGGCGCTTTTCATAGTCATAGAGCGCCGAGCGGACCTCAGTGAAGAGGGGTGCGCCGAAGGCGCCGGGAGCGGACGACCGGTCCAGGACCGCCACCGCCTTCATTTTCTTCAAGGCCTCGGCGATCTGCCGGTACGGGAAAGGCCGAAAAACGCGCGGTTTGAGCAGGCCGATCTTTTTTCCCTCGGCCCGGAGTTCGTCGACAGCGTCTTTACCCGTGCCCGCGGCCGAGCTCATGACGACGATGCAGAGCTCGGCGTCGTCCGTCCTGTACTCTTCGAAGAAGCCGTACGTCCGGCCGAAGGTCCGGCCGAATTCCTTCCCGACCTCCTCGATCACTCGCGGTGAGTTCTCGATGCCCTCGATCTGGCTCCTTTTGTGCTCAAAATAATAATCGGTGAAATCGATCGGACCCACTGTGAACTTCCGGCTGGTGTCGAGCAGCGGATACGGCGGCTTGAACTCGCCGATGAACTTCTTAACCGCGGCGTCTTCCTCCACCTGGACGACTTCGGACGAGTGGCTGATGATGAACCCGTCGAGGCCAACCAGGACCGGAGTCAGTACGTCAGGGTGCTCGCCGATCCGGAAGGCCTGGATGAAATTGTCGTAGGCTTCCTGGCAGTCCTCGGAGTAGATCTGAATCCAGCCGGAATCCCGGGCGCCCATGGTGTCGCTGTGGTCGCCGTGGATGTTGATCGGCGCACTCAGGGCGCGGTTGGCGATGGCGGCGACGATGGGGAGCCTCAACCCCGCGGCAATATAGAGCATTTCCCACATCAGGGCCAGGCCCTGGGACGAGGTCGCGGTCATGACCCTTCCTCCGGCTGAGGCCGCCCCGATGCAGATGCTCATGGCGCTGTGCTCGCTCTCTGGGCAGACAAACTCACCCTTGATCAGGCCATCCGCCCGGAAGGAGGCGATCGTCTCGACGATGGCCGTGGAAGGCGTGATGGGGTAGGCGGCGATGACATCGGGATCAATCTGCCGGGCCGCTTCGGCGATAGCCTGGTTGCCGTTAAGGATCTTCGTGGCCTTCATTTTTTCCTCCCTTCGGCCAGCTTGATCTCTTCTTTCACCATGACGATGGCTTTCTCTTTAGTCGGGCACTCTTCGGCGCAGAGGCCGCAGCCCGTGCAGTAGTCGTACTTGAAGCCCGTAACCTTGCCGTCTTCAACCCGGATGGCAAAGTGGGGACAATAGAGCCAGCAGAAAAAGCACTGGATGCAGTTCTTCTCGATGAACTCGGGCTTCCGGCCGGAGCGCCACGTCCCCGTAAGGTTGGAGACGGAATTCCCGGCGTGGATATTGACCGTCCCTATCGGGAGCTCTTTCCAGGTTTCTTTTTTCATCCTTCTTTGACCTCCTTGAATGCTCTGTCGATGGTCCTGAGGTTCATCTCGACGACCTCGGGCCGCAGTTTCTTGGCCAGGGAAACCTTGATGTTCTCCCGGAACTTGTCCAGGTCCATCAGGCTAAGGATCTTGACCAGGGCGGCGACCATCGGGACGTTGGGGATGGCCCGTCCGAGCTCGTGCCGGGCGATGCTGTAGGCATCGAGGGCATAGATCTTCCTTTTTCCCAGGTTGAGGCGTTCCCGGACCAGGGGAACGTCGAAGGTCGTGTTCATCAGGAAAATGGCGTCGTCCTTGGCCCCCTCGCTGATATCCACGAGCCCCAGCAGGCTCGGGTCGGTGACCACCACGATGTCGGGATAATAGACCTGACTATGACTGCGGATCGGCTTTTGACTGATGCGGTTGAACGCCAGGATCGGGGCTCCCCTCTTCTCGGCGCCGAACTCGGGGAAGGCCTGAACGTGTTTCCCCTTTTCCGAGGAGAGGACGTCCGCCAGCGTCACCGCCGCCGTGACGACGCCTTGGCCGGCGCGTCCGTGCCAGCGAATCTCAAGTGTCTCTTTCATTGAACCTCCTCTCTGTTCCTGAGCTCCCTCGATGATGTTCCAACTCGCGGCTTTTATAAAGGCGAGATGATGCCAAAACCAGAACTGGAAATCATTCTTTGAGCTCGGTGCGGCCTTCGAGGGCCTTTTTGATGGTGACCTGGTCGGCAAAGTCGATGTCCGAGCCGACCGGAAGTCCCATCGCCAGCCGGGTGAGCTTGGTCGCATAACTTTTCAGAATCTTGGCCAGGTAGAAGGCGGTCGCCTCTCCTTCGGCGGTCGGGTTTGTAGCGATGATGACCTCACGGAAGTCTCCTTCCTCCATCCGCCGGATGAGCTTGTCCAGCCGGAGCTCATCCGGGCCGACGCCGCGGAGGGGGGCCAGCGTTCCCAGAAGGACGTGGTAGCGGCCGTGATAAATGCCCGTCTTCTCGATCGATGAGATATTATAGGGCTCCTCGACGACGCAGAGGGTGTCGGCCGACCGCTCTCCGTCCGCGCACATGGCGCAGGGCTCGACGTGGGTGATGTTGTTGCAGACCGAGCAATAGAAAATTCTCTTCTTGACCTCGCGGACGGCCTCGGCCAACCGATCGGCCTCTTCTTGAGGAAGGCCCAGAATGTGGAAGGCGATGCGCTGGGCGGTTTTGGCGCCGATGCCGGGGATGCGCTTCAATTCCTCGATGAGCTGGTGAAGGGGCTGGGCGTAGTCGGACATCAGAACAATCCCGGGATCTTGAGCCCTCCGCCAAGGACGTTCAGTTTTTGGGAGAGGTGCTCGTCCACTTTGGCCGCGGCATCGTTGAAGGCGGCGACGATGAGATCCTGGAGCATCTCGACGTCATCGCGGCTGATGACTTCGGGATCGAGCCGGACGGCAACCAGGTTTTTTTGCCCGTCCAGTGTGATACTCACCATCCCTCCGCCGCTCGTGCCCTCGAGGCGGAGCTCGGACAGCTCTCTCTGCAGCTTGTCCTGCATCTCCTTGGCTTGTTTGAGCATTTTCTGGAGGTTGCCAAGGTCTTTCATCCTATTCTCTCTCCTTTGCTCCTTTGACCGGTTCAACCGACAGGATGGTGGCCTTGAAGGTATCCATGAAGGCTTGGACGGAAGGGTCCTTCAAGGCGACGTCGGTCTCTTTTCCCCGTCTGGTTTCCTGGGGGCCTGTGGACTCCCCCAGCTTAACCTTGATTTTCTGCCCGAACACCTCGGAGGCAATCCGCTCCACCGTCCGGATGTCCCGGTGAACAGCCTCCCGGTAGTACTCGTCACCGCCGGGAAAGGATATTTCCAGGATCACCGGATGGTCAATGACGAACCTCTTCTCCGGGGAGAACTTGATGTCGAGAGGCTCATCTTTGATCCGGAACGAAGCCTGCCGGGAGAGGATGGCCGCCAGGGAGCTTTTTTCTTTTTGCAGTCCGGCCAGCAGCTTGCGGAAATTTTCTTTGCCCTCTTCTTCTCGCGTCCCGGCCGGCGGCCGGACCGGCTCGGGTCTTGGGGTTGCCTCGAACTTCGTTTCCGGCTTCTGGGAAAGGGCGAACGGCCGCGGCCTGTTGCCCCCCATCGGGGACGGAGAGCCTCCGCCGGCCTGCCCCGACTCTTGCACCTCGGCAAGCAGTTCCTTGAGCGAGACGATCTTTTGGAAATGGCAGAGCTTGACCAGAAGCGTCTCCAGGTAGATCTGCGGGTGGGAGGAGAAACGGAGGCCCTGCTCAGCTTGCTGGAGAGCCTGCAGGTAGCGGAGGATATCCTCGAGGGAACACTTTTCGGATTCCTGCCTTAGTTGCTGGAGTTCCTCAGGGTTCAGCGGGAGAAGGCCCTCGACATCCTGGACCGACTTGACTAGCATCAGGTCCCGAAAGTGGTGGATGAGTTCTTTGAAGAAGAAACGAAGGTCGTACCCCTTCTCTATGACCTTTTCGACGAGCGAGAAGACTCCGGCCGGTGCCTGGGCCAGGATCAAGGAGGAGCATTCAAACAGGAGCTCCCGGCTTATGGCTCCGAGTATGACTTTTAGCTCGTCATCCTGGATGACCTCGCCCGAGAAGGCCACCGCCTGATCGAGCAGGGACTGGGCGTCCCGGAGGCTTCCTTCGGCCGCTTGGGCGATCAAACTGAGACCATTGGGAGAGATGGTGATCTTTTCTTTCTGGGCGATGCCCAGCAGATGGTTGATGATGTCTTTCTGGGAGATTTTCTTGAACTCGAAGTGCTGGCAGCGGGATATGATCGTCGCCGGGACCTTATGGAACTCGGTGGTGGCGAAGATGAAGATGGTCCGCTCGGGGGGCTCTTCCAGAGTCTTCAGCAGGGCGTTGAAGGCGTGGGCGGAGAGCATGTGGACTTCGTCGATATAGATAATCTTGAAGCGGCTGTGAATCGGCTTGTATTTAGCGGTATCCCGGATGGGGCTGATGTCATCGACTGTCCGACTTGAGGCGCCGTCGATCTCGAGCACGTCGACAGAACGGTCTTCATTGATCTCTACGCAGAACTCGCATGAATTGCACGGGGTCGGCGTCGGGCCGTGCTGGCAGTTGAGGGCCTTGGCCAGGATCCGCGCGACCGTGGTCTTTCCGGTCCCCCGCATCCCGGAGAAAATGTAGGCCTGGCCGACGCGGTCGGCCCTGATGGCGTTCTGGAGCGTCTGGACTACAGGTTTCTGCCCGACAACTTCCTCGAAGGTCTTAGGCCGGTACTTGCGCGCGAATATGACGTATGACATCGCCTCAATGGATGATTCGCAGAGTGGATATGGATATCCTTTAAAGTAGCCATCATTCTAGCATAATTCCCAGCCGTTTTAAAGGTATTTTGGGCAGGAGTCTAAGACGAGGGGAAAGGAAATATATTGAGAACTTAATCACTTGCCCCTATAATCAAACCCGCTCCGGAAGGAGAGAACCAGCCTGGAAAATCGAAAAAGCCTCCTGGAAATCCACCTGGCCACCGTGCTGTTCGGCCTGGCCGGGCTTTTCGGGAAGTGGATCGCCCTCTCCCCTTTCCTGATCGTCCTGGGACGAGTTTTCTTCGCCAGCATAACCCTGGGTATCCTCATCTGGACAACGAAGAAAAGCCTCCGGGAGATCTTCCGGCGGCACGCCGCCCTGCTCGTCCTGCTGGGCGCGATCCTGGCGGGGCACTGGACCGCTTTTTTCCGGTCAATCCAGGTCTCCTCGGTGGCGGTGGGGTTGCTGTCCTATTCCTGCTTCCCCGCCTTTACCGTCCTCCTGGGGCCGCTTTTTTCCAGGGAAAAGCTGGACCGGAGGAGCCTCTTCCTGGCGGCACTCTGCCTGGTGGGAGTGTTTCTGATTGTCCCTCGCCTTGACCTCGGGGACAGGGTCTATCAGGGTGTTCTCTGGGGTCTTGTTTCCGGGCTCACCTTCGCCGTCCTGACCCTTTTTAACCGCCAGCTGGCACAAGACCACTCGAGCTTGGGGATCGCCTTCTGGGAGGATTTTTTCGCCACCCTATTCCTCTTGCCTTCCATGATCGTTAGGCCGACCCGGGTGTCGTTTGGGGACTTGGCTCTCCTGGTCGTCTTGGGCGTAGTCTGTACGGCCGCTTCCCACACGCTCTTTATCCAGGGGATGCGGCATATCCGGGCTCAGACCGCCAGCATCATAAGCAGCCTCGAGCCCGTATATGGGACCGTGCTGGCGCTTGTTCTCCTGGGAGAGGTGCCTGCTTTCAGGACTCTCGCCGGGGGGGCGGTCATCCTGACGGCCGTTCTATTCGTCACCTTGAAGGAAGGTACCCTGCGGCCGGCCTGATGCCTGCGGTCGGGCTCAGTCCTTCTTTTCTTTTTTCTTGATCCTGCTTTTGACGACTTTTTCCTCCTGCTGGTGCCGCTCGTTGATCTTGGCCTTCTCCTCGGCGTGCCCTTTCTTCAATTCGGAGGCCTTGACCTCAGCCTCTTTTCTGATCTTCTCCTTTTCCGCGGAGCTTCCGGCCAGCTTCTCCTCGTCGTCGAGCTTCTTCTTGAGCTCGACCTCTTCTCTTTCCTGGCTCTGCTCGAGCAGCCGCATCTCTTTATCCTGGTCGTCTTTGAGCCTCTGTTCGAGATCTGCGGGCGAAAGCCTCTTCTCCAAGTCATCCACCCGGATCTCCGGAACCTTCCGTTCGGCCTCCTCTTTCTCCCAGAACGCTTTGGGCTTGGCGGTTTCATTCTTCTTGACGGCGGGCCGGAAGATCTGGACCGAGTTTCCGCTGACCCGGCTCTGCCCTGGGCGCTGTCCCTCTTCGACCTCATAGCGGGAAACCTCGCTCCGGGTTAGGCGGCTGACCTGCTCGACATCGATCCCTTGGTTAATCAGCTGGCGATTGCGGACGGTGAGGTTGGCCTTGTGGACGGTCAGGCGGACGACGGTCCGGTTCCTCTCGTGGGGAAGTACGTAGCGGTCGAGGTAATCATACTGGAAATACCGGCCTTCGATAAAAATCCAGTAGAGGTCCGGATGGTCATAAGGCAGGGAGCCGATCCCGACGCCGGCAATGAACTCCACGTCCGGCGGCAGAGGGCTCCAGCCGATGTAGAGATTGCTCCAGCGCCAGCTGACCCAGGCGGGCGCCCAGATTGAGCCGGGAACCCAGAACCAGCCCAGGCGATTATCCCAGCCCCAGCGGCCGTAATGGAACGGGACCCAGCCCCATTCATGGTACGAGACCCAGGTCCAGCCGTAGTTTGTCCAGACCCACCGTCCGTAGGTATAAGGACGCCAGCGGTATCCGACTTGCCGGGGAATCCAGACGTAGCCATACGGGGCATTGTGAACCCAGACTCCATGTGGGGAAAGGTATTCATAGAAGTCGTTATAATCCATGTCCGAGGGATAATCTCCATAATCCCTCTCGTAGGTTCTTTCTTCGGGGGGCGTACGGGGCGGGGGCGTCCCCTCCTCTCCCTCATAAGGAACGTAGACGATGCAGCTCGAAAAGAAAAGAAAACCCAGAAGGACGGCCAGGACATTTTTTTTCATGGCTTTTTCCTCCACAAAACCTCTTAGCAAACATCGTGCCAACGATATCTTCTCTGCCCAACCCGAGAATCCAGGGAATCTTCTTTTATTATGTCCCAAAAAAGGGACACCTGCAACCCAAATGTATCCTTTTGTTCTTGCAGATGGCCTCAACTGAAAGAACGACGATGGTTCAATTCAGCCTCTTGAACACTCGCTTAATACGACGGAAGGCCCAAATAAGGTCCTTCTGCTTGATGACGAGCGGCGGGGCGAACCGGAGGACGTTGTCGTGGGTTTCTTTGCAGAGAAGTCCTTCTTTCTTAAGCTCCTCACAGAAGCGCCGGGCGCCGCCGGCCTCGGGCTTGAGCTCGATCCCGATGAGGAGTCCCCGGCCCCGGACTTCCTTGATGTGACGACTCTTGATCGTCCTGAGCT
>Ga0214473_10006399_pt1 | contig 14072 bp, 13 predicted proteins | sample RVTome_7_FD_203509 | JGI IMG/M metagenome (GOLD analysis project Ga0214473, IMG submission 203509) | Soil microbial communities from uranium-contaminated site in the Upper Colorado River Basin, Wyoming, United States - RVT98D197 | ecosystem: Environmental > Terrestrial > Soil > Contaminated >... | reverse complement strand
GCGTCCAGGGCCAGGTGTCCGACACGATCGCGCGCGAGGACGTGGCCGCCCGCCAGGCGGCGGTGGACATCGGCCGGCGGATCGTCGCCTCCGCCGTGGACCGCTTCTAGCCTGGACGATTCCAGGCCAGCGACCGTGGACTACGCGAGCTTCCTGAAGGCCGCGGATGGCGGGCAGCCGCCGTCCGTGGCCCTCCTGCACGGACCGGAGGGCTTCCTGCTGGACGATGCGGTGGCGCGCGTCACCCGCGCCCTCTTTGCGGAGACCGCCGACCTCGCGCTCTCGCGGGAGATCCTCGAGGCGCGGGTGGCGGGAGTCGACGGCATCGTGCAGTCCGCGCTCATGCTGCCGTGGACCTCGTCCCGTCGGCTCGTGGTCGTCAAGAGCGTCGACGAGCTCACCGCCAGATCCGCCGACCCGCTCGCCGGCTACTGCCAGTCGCCGAACCCTTCGACGGTCCTGCTGCTCCTCTCCGATCAGTCGCTGCCGCCGACCCACTGGCTGCTCAAGGCCGTCCCGCGGGCGCTCGTCGTCGCGGTGCTGCCGCCGGCGGGCGGCCAGCTCGCGGCGTGGCTGCGCCATCGCTGCCGCGCCGAGGCGATAGAGCTCAGCGAGGAGGCCGCCGCGCTTCTCGTCGAGCTGGTCGGGAACGATCTCGCCCGGCTCCATGGCGAGGTCGAGAAGGCCGCGCTCTCAGGGGGCGCCGCCAATCGCCGCGTGGGCGCCGCCGAGGTGCGGGCGGTGGTGGGGGAAACGCGGGTGCGCCACGTCTTCGATCTGACGCGCGCGGTCGTGGAACGAGACCTCGGCGCCGCCCTCCCGCTGCTCGGCGCCCTGCTGAATGCCGGCGAGGATCCGCTCGCCGTCCTCGGCATGCTGGCGCGGGAGGCGCGGGCGGCATGGTGGGCGTCGGATGGACTGCGCCTCGGCCGCCCCGAGGACGAGATCGCGCGCGGCCTCGGGCGCCCGCCCACAGCCGCCGCGGCGATGGTCAAGCGCGCGCGCGGGCTCCCGCAGGGCGCCGCGGCCCGCCACCTGCGGCGCTGCTGGGAGGCCGAGCGGCGGCTCAAGCTGGGCGGCGCGCCGCGGCCCGAGCTCGCGCTGCTGATCGCGGATCTGTGCGCGGAGTGATCGTCCGTGCGCTCGGGGCCCTGACCGCCGCGCTCCTCGTCGCTGTCGCCCTCGCGCCCGGGGCATCCGCCGCGCCCCGGCGCGCCGGGCCACCCCTCCTGGCCGGCGCCGCCGCCCTGGAGGTCAGCCTGCCCGCGGGGACGCCCCTCGCCGGATACGGCGGCTTTCCACGTCGCGCTCTTCTCCCCGACATCTTCGGCCGCTTTCCCCACGCGTTCTGGTTCAGGCCGTCAACGGGCGTGCACGACCCGCTCCGCGCCCGGAGCCTCGTGCTCGAGGCGGGGGCGATGCGGGTGCTCTGGCTCGCCGTGGACCTCGTCGGCATCGATCCGGGCCTCGCCACCGCGCTCGCGGGGCGGCTGCGGCAGCACGGCCTCGCGTACTCGGCCATCATCGTGTCCGCCTCGCACACCCACTCGGGACCGGGCGCCTACGCGGACTCCGCGCTCTTCGCCTTCATCGCGATCGACCGGCTCTCCCCGGTGGTCCGGGAGCGCATCGTCGACGGTCTCGTCCGGGCCGCCCGGGCGGCCGAGGCCGGGAAGGTCGCCGCGCGCGTGGGTCCAGGGCGCGCCGAGGTGCACGGCATCACCGACAGCCGGGTGCAGGGGCCGCTCGATCCCGAGCTCGGCGTCGTCAGGGTGACGGACCTGCGCGGTCGGCCCGTCGCGCTCCTCTGGAACTACGCCATCCACGGCACCGCCCTCGGGCGCGAGAACTCCCTGCTCTCGGGCGATCTCATGGCGGAGGCGAGCGCGCGCATCGAGCGCGAGCTGGGCGTGCCCGCGCTGTTCATCAACGGGGCGGTCGGGGACGTGAGCCCCCGGCCCCGGGGGTGGACGGGGGTCGAGGAGGCGGGGCGGGCGCTGGCGGCGGGCGCCCTCGCCGCGTGGGGAGCGGCGAAGCCGGAGGTCGACCCGCGCCTCGACGTGGTGATCGAGCGAGTGACGCTGCCATCCCCGGCGCTGTCGCTGCGGAACTGTCTCGGGGGATGGATTCCCGGGAGCGTCACGCTCGGCCTCGCGCGGGCCCTGCCGTCGAGCGGCGGGCTGATCGCCCTCGCGATCGGCGAGACGGCCTGGGTCACGATTCCGGGTGAGCTCGAGACCGGCCTCGGGCTCGACGTCAAGGCGGCGGCGCGCGAGCACTTCCCGCACGTGCTCGTCGCCGGGGTGTCGAACGATTACCTGGGTTACTTCCTGAGCCCGTCCCACTACCGCCGCCCGAGCTATATCGGGTGCGGGAGCCTCTATGGCGAGCGGGGCGGGGAGATCATTCGCGACGGCGCCATTGCCGCGCTCCGGCGCCTCGGCGCCCGGAAGGGGCGCCGGTGACGGTAACGGGTGCGGGTGTCAGTCGGGCGGCAACGGGCGCCGGCGCGCCCCTCGTGGCCTCCGGCGGCGGGCCGGAGGGACGCGGCTCAGGCGAGGGTGTTGAGCTTGCGGGCGAGCGCCGACTTCCGGCGGGCGGCGGTGTTCCGGTGCATCACGCCCCTGGTCACGGCGCGATCGATGGTGCGGATCGCGTCGTGGACGGCCGTCTTCGCCTCCGGGGCCGTCGCGCCGAGCGCGGTGCGCGCGGTCTTGACGGTCGAGCGGATCTCGCTCCTGACCCCGCGGTTCCGCTGGCGGCGCTTCTCACTCTGCTTGATCCGCTTGATCGCGGAGCGTGTATTGGCCACGAAGACTTCCCTCCTCGGAAGAATTGGAGCGGGCGCGACACCCGACGTTACCGTCCGCCCAGGGGCCTGTCAAGGAGTTTGTCGCCGCGGTACTGGGTCAATGCGCTTTGCCATACGTCCGCGACGGGGACGGGGCTCCGATGAGCGACGGGGACGCGACGGTCCGCGCCGGTGTCGTGCAGGCGGTGGGCGCCATCGGGCTCGCGACCCTCGCCAGCCGGATCCTCGGCTATGCGCGGGACATCGTGCTGGCGCGCGCGTTCGGCGCGGGCCCGCTGACCGACGCCTTCTTCGTCGCCTTTCGCATACCCAATCTCTTGCGCCGGCTCCTTGCCGAGGGCGCGCTCTCGACGGCCATCATTCCCGTGTTCGGTGAGACGCTCGCGCGCGGCGGACCCGTCGCCTTCGCCCGCATGGTCCGAGCCGTGTCCGGCGTCGGCGTCGTCGTCCTCTGCGTGGTGTGCGGACTCGGCATGCTCCTCGCGCCGTTCATCGTGGGCATCATGGCCCCCGGCTGGCGGAGCGAGGCCGGGCTGGTCGAGCTCGCCGTGACCCTGACGCGGGTGATGTTTCCCTACCTCCTCCTCGTCGGCCTCGCCGCGCTCGCCATGGGCGCGCTCAACACGCACCACCGGTTCTTCACGGCGGCCCTCGCTCCCGCCCTCCTGAACATCGGCATGATCGGTGCCGTGCTGGGGCTGGCGGGGCGGATGCACCCGCCCATCATGGCCCTCGCGGTGGGAGTCCTGATCGGCGGCCTCGGCCAGCTCCTCGTCCAGCTTCCCGAGCTGCGCCGTCTGGGGGTGCCGCTCGTCCCCGCGCTGGACTGGTCGCATCCGGCGGTGCTGCGCATCGCGCACCGGCTGTGGCCCGCGGTGTTCTCCCTGGCCGCCGTCCAGGTGACGGTGGTCGTGAACACGCTGCTCGCGTCGCTGCTGCGGGGCGGCACCGTCTCGTACCTCTACTATGCCGACCGCGTGATGGAGTTCCCGCTGGGCGTCTTCGGGATCGCGCTGGCCACCGCCGTGCTTCCCGGCATGTCGGCCCACGCCGCTCGCGGGGAGCACGAGGCGCTCCGCTCCACGCTCCGCTTTGCCCTCCGGCTCTCGACGTTCATCACGGTGCCGGCGGCGGCGGGGCTGGTGGCTCTCGGTGGGCCCATCGTCCGGCTGCTCCTCCAGCGCGGGGAATTCGGTGCCCCCGAAGCGGTCTACACGGCGCAGGCGCTCGCCGGGTACGCGATCGGCCTGCCCGCCTTCTCGGCGACGCGTCTCGCCGCGCAGACCTTCTACGCGCTCGGCGACACGCGGACGCCGGTGCTGGTCGGCTTCGCCTCCGTCGCCGCCAATGTGGCCTTCGCCGTCGCCCTCATGTGGCCGCTCGAGCACGTGGGGCTGGCGCTCGCTTCATCGCTCTCGTCCTACGTGAACCTGCTCGGACTGGTGTGGCTCCTGCGCCGCCGGCTGGGCGCGCTGGGCGCGGCCGAGATCTGGCGCTCGCTCGCGCGCACGCTCGGAGCCTCGGCGGTCCTCGTCCTCTGGTGCGTCTGGCCGGCGGCGGCGCTCGGCAGCGGGGCGGGGGGGGCGCTCGCAGCGCTCGCGGGCGGCGTCATCGTCTACGCCGGCGCGGCGGCGGCGCTGCGGGCGCCGGAGCTTCGCGATCTGCTCGGCATGCTCCGCCGTCGGGACCGGACCTTGCCATAGGCGTTGCCGGGATGATAGACTTCGCCATGCGCCTGAAGTTCTTGGCGATCGCCCCGGGGATGGCCCCCCGATCTCGGATGGGCCGACCTCGGGGCGTCGCATTTTCCGCCCTTCGATCCCGCGTACGTTGATGGACCTGGTGGCAGAGTTCCTCGGGGCCCTCCAGCTGGAGCGGGGGGCCTCCCACAATACGCTTGCCGCCTATCGCCGAGACATCGAGGGCTACCGCGCCTTCTTGAGGCGGGAGGAGCGCCGGATCGAAGACGCCGGAATCGGCGAGCTGACGCGCTATCTGGGCTCCCTGAGGCGGCGCGGCCTCGGCGGCCGCAGCGTCGCCCGGCATCTCTCGGCGGTGCGCGGCCTCTATCGTTTCCTCGTCGCGGGCGCTGTGATCGTCCGCGATCCCACCGAGCACCTGGAGAGTCCCAAGCCGCCCCGGCGGCTGCCACGGACACTGCCGCCCGCCGAGGTGGTCGCGCTCATCGAGGCTCCGGATTCCACCCGCCCGGACGGGCTCCGGGACCGCGCGCTCCTCGAGCTCCTGTACGCCTGCGGGCTGCGCGCCTCGGAGGCGCTCGGGCTGCGAGTCGAGGACGTCAACCTGCAGGCCGGCTATGTCACGGCCACGGGCAAGGGCAACCGGCAGCGCGTGGTGCCGATGGGGACGCAGGCGCTCCAGTGGGTGCGACTCTATCTCCGGACCGCCCGCCCGCACTTCGTCAAGCGCACGGATCCCGCCACGCTGTTCGTGAACCGATACGGCCGGCCGCTCTCCCGCCAGGGATTGTGGGGCCTCCTCAAGAAGTCCGCGCGCCGGGCCGGCGTGCGCGCCACGGTGTCTCCCCACACGCTTCGTCACTGCTTCGCGAGCCACCTGCTCGAGCGGGGCGCCGACCTGCGATCGGTGCAGGCCATGCTGGGACATGCCGACATCTCCACCACCCAGATCTACACGCACCTGTCCTCCCGCGCGGTCCGGGACATGTACCGGAGGTTCCACCCGCGCGCGCGGAAGGCGAGCTGAGGGAATGGCGAGGGCGGGCGCCTCGTATCCGCAGGTCGAGCCGGGGACGGCGGCGCTGATGGACACGCGGATCTCGGCGGCGCCGCTGCGCCAGAGCGTGGGCCGCGCGCTCGACCTCTGCCGGGCGACCGGGGCCCGCGCCCTCGTGCTCGGCCGGGGGCGCCTCGTGCGCGAGGTGGATCTCGCGCGGGCCGCCGGCTGGAGCCTCCATGCGGTGCCCGCCGCGGCGCTCGCCTGGAGGGATTTGCCCTCCGTTGACGTGGCGGCCTCCGAGATCGACGTCCGGCGCATCTTCCTGGCGGGAGCGCCGATCGTGCTCGTGCGCGCCGGCCCTCGCGTCGTCGGATCGATAGACGGCGAGAGCACCGGTCTCGCCCGGCCGGCGCTGTCGGTCGGCGCGCGGCTCGAGCATCCGGAGTCCAGGCAGGGCGAGGCACGGCTCTGGCTCCTGCGCCTGGCCGGCAAGGTCGGGGAGGGCATGGGCGCGGCGGTGTTCGCGGTGGGGGGCTTCGTCCGAGACCTGTTGCTCGGCCGGTCCGCGCCCGACGTCGACCTGGTCGTCGCGGGTGACGGTGTCGTCTTCGCCCGGCGCCTGGCCGAGGAGGTCGGGGGCAGCCTCTCGGTCCATACGGCCTTCGGCACCGCCTCGATCGAGGGCGGCGCCGCGGGAGGGGCCCCGCTCGGGCGCGTGGACGTGGCCTCCGCGCGTCGTGAACGCTATGAAGCTCCGGGCGCGCTGCCCGCCGTGAGCCCGGCGGGCATCCTGGAAGATCTCGGGCGGCGTGATTTCTCGGTGAACGCGATGGCGATGGCGCTGGCGCCCTCGGCCTTCGGCCGGCTGAGCGATCCCTTCGGGGGCCAGCGCGACCTCCGGCAACGGCTTCTGCGTCCGCTGCACCCGCTGTCCTTCGTGGAGGACCCGACGCGCATCTTCCGGGCCGCGCGTTATGGAGCGCGGCTGGGCATGAGCCTCGGAGTGTCGGGCCGCGCGGCCCTCGGACTGGCATTGCGCGTCGGGGACTTCCCGGCTCTCTCCGGCCACCGGCTCCGGGTGGAGATCGATCTGCTGGCCGCGGAAGCCACGGCGAGACTCGCGTTCGAGCGGCTCCTGGCCTGGCGCGCCTTCAAGATCTGGCATGGTGAGTATCGAGCCTCAGAGAGATCGAGGAGACACATCCGCTCGGCCGAGCGTTTCCGAGGGTGGGCCCGCAAGACCGGCATCGCCGTGGACGGTGGCGACCTCGCCCTCGTCGCGCTTCTGGGCGATCAGCGCCGGCGGGTCGTCGGCGGGTGCCTCGAGCGGCTGGCGGTCAGCGGCGAGCCCCGGGCGATCCTCGAGGCCGCGGTGGCGGTCCGCCCCCTGGTGAGGAGGCTCGATCGGGCGCGGCGTCCGAGCGAGGTTGCCGAGGTCCTGCGGCCGTCGCCGGTGACCGTCCTCGCGGGGGCGTGGCTCAAGGCGACGCGGCGCGCCCGGCGCCGCGTCGAGTGGTTCCTCAGCGAAGGGCGGGCGGCCCGGCCGCTCCTCTCCGGCGACGAGGTGGTGGCCCTCGGCGTGCCGCGCGGCCCCGCGGTGGGGGAGTGCCTGGCCGCTCTGCGCCGCTTCCGGCTCGACGGACTGGCGGCGAGCATCGCCCGCGAGCGCGCGTACGTGAGACGATGGCTCCGGGACTCCGGACGGAACGATCCCCACTTGAGACGGAACGATTCCCACTTGAAAGGAGGCGTGAGGTGAGCACGAAATTCATCTTCGTGACCGGAGGCGTCGTCTCCTCCCTTGGCAAGGGGCTGGCGGCGGCTTCCATCGGATCGCTCCTCGAGGCCCGCGGCTTCCGCGTCACGCTCCAGAAGATGGACCCGTACATCAACGTCGACGCGGGGACCATGAGCCCCTACCAGCACGGGGAGGTCTACGTTACCGACGACGGCGGCGAGACCGACCTCGACCTCGGCCACTACGAGCGCTTCACCTCCGCCCGGATGAGCCGCGACAACAACGTCACCACCGGGAAGGTGTACGGCGCCGTGATCGAAAAGGAGCGGCGGGGGGACTACCTCGGGCGGACGGTGCAGGTCATCCCCCACATCACGGACGAGATCAAGGCCGCCATCCGCAAGGTCGCCACGGGCGTGGACGTGGTCATCGTCGAGATCGGCGGCACCGTCGGCGACATCGAGGGCCTGCCCTTCCTCGAGGCCGTCCGGCAGTTCAAGAAGGACGTCGGCAAGGACAATGTCATCTACGTCCACCTGACCCTGGTGCCGTTCATCCAGGCGGCCGCCGAGCTCAAGACGAAGGCCACCCAGCACTCCGTCAAGGAGCTCCGGGCCATCGGGATCCAGCCCGACGTCCTGCTATGCCGGACGGCGAAGGACCATCCGCTCACGCCGTCGATCAAGTCCAAGATCGCGCTCTTCTGCGACGTGGAGGAGGAGGCGGTCATCGCCGCTCGCGACGTGGATACGATCTACGAGGTGCCGCTGGCGTTCCACGACCAGGGGCTCGACGAGAGCATCGTCAAGATGCTCGGGCTCCCGTCGGGGCCCGCGGACCTCAGCCGCTGGGACGAGATCGTGCGCCGGGTGAAGGCGCCGCGGCGCCGCTGCCGCGTCGGCGTCGTCGGCAAGTACATCGAGGTCAAGGACGCCTACAAGAGCCTGTACGAAGCCCTCGCTCACGGGGGGATCGCGAACGAGGCGGCGGTCGAGGTGGTGTGGGTGGATGCCGAGCGCATCGAGCGCGAGGGCCTGGCCGGTCATGTCGCCGGGCTCGACGGCATCCTCGTGCCGGGCGGGTTCGGCGACCGCGGCATCGAGGGCAAGATCCAGGCCATCCGCCATGCCCGGGAGCGGCGCGTGCCGTACTTCGGGATCTGCCTCGGTATGCAGTGCGCGGTCATCGAGTACGCCCGTCACGTCTGCGGGCTCGAGGGCGCCAACTCGACGGAGTTCAACCCCGCGCCCGCGCACAATGTGATCGACCTCCTGCCCGAGCAGCGCCATATCACGGACAAGGGGGGCACGATGCGCCTCGGGTTCTACCCCATCGTCGTCCACGAAGGCACCGCGGCCTCCCGGGCCTATGGTCAGGGCATCATCCAGGAGCGGCACCGGCATCGCTACGAGGTGAACAACGACTACCTGAGCGCGCTGGAGAAGAACGGGCTCTGTATCTCGGGCATCTGGGCGGAGAAGCAGCTCGTGGAGATCGTCGAGCTGCCGGAGCATCCGTGGTTCGTGGCCGGGCAGTTCCACCCGGAGTTCCGCTCCCGTCCGTGGGATCCCCATCCGCTCTTCGGCGCCTTCGTCAAGGCGGCCCTCGACCACCAGGGCTCCGTCTAGGGTCATGCGGGGCGAACCGGCCACCCGCGCCGTACGGATCGGCGGCGTCACCATCGGGGGCGGGGGACCCCTCGCGCTGATCGGGGGGCCGTGCGCCATCGAGAGCGAGGCGCATGCCCTGATGATGGCCGAGCGCCTGCAAGCGATGACGGTCGCGGCGGGCGTGCCGTTCGTCTACAAGTCTTCCTATGACAAGGCCAATCGCTCCTCCGTGAGATCCTACCGCGGGCCGGGGCTCAAGGAGGGCCTGCGCATCCTCGGCCGCGTGAAGGCGGCGACGGCCCTGCCCGTGCTCTCCGACGTCCACGACGTCTCCGAGGTCGAGCCGGCCGCCGAGGTCCTCGACGTGCTGCAGGTGCCCGCTTTTCTCTGCCGGCAGACCGACCTCGTGCTCGCGTGCGCGCGGAGCGGGCGGCCGGTCAATGTCAAGAAGGGGCAGTTCCTCGCCCCGCGCGACATGGGAAACGTGGTCGACAAGATCCGGTCGGCGGGGAATGAGGACATCCTGTTGACGGAGCGGGGGACGAGTTTCGGGTACAACAATCTCGTCGTGGACTTCCGCGGCCTGCCGATCATGCGGAGCTTCGGCTACCCCGTCGTCTTCGATGCCACCCATGCCGTCCAGCTCCCGGGCGGCGAGGGGAACCGCTCGGGCGGCGAGCGCCAGTACGTTCAGGCCCTCGCCCGCGCCGCCGTCGCCGTGGGGGTGGACGCGCTCTTCATGGAGATCCACGAGGATCCGGACCGGACCCTGGAGGACGGGCGCCCGCTCTCGGACGGACCGAATATGCTGCGCCTGGACGATGTGCCGCGCCTCCTCGCCGAGATCACCGCCATCCGCGCGGCGAGCAGGGGCGCATGATCGACCGGCCGCGGTTGCTTGCCCTTGCCGCGCGCGTGCTGCGGCTCGAGGCCGAAGGGGTCATGGGGCTCATCGACCGGCTCGACGAGCGCTTCGTGCGGGCGGTGGATGTGCTGCGCGGCTGCGCAGGCCGAGTGATCGTCACCGGCATGGGCAAATCGGGGATCGTCGGCCGGAAGGTCGCCTCCACGCTCGCCAGCACGGGCACACCCGCGTACTTCCTTCATCCGGCCGAAGGCGTTCACGGCGACATCGGCATGCTCGCGCGCGGGGACGTGGTCCTGGCGCTGTCCAACTCGGGGGAAACCGACGAGGTTCTGGCCGTGCTCCCGGCCATCAAGCGGCTCGGGATCCCGCTCATTCTCCTCACCGGCACGCCCGGCTCGAGTCTGGCGCGCCAGGCCGACGTTGTGGTGGACGTGGGCGTCAGCGAGGAAGCTTGCCCGATCAACCTGACCCCGACCTCGAGCACGACGGCCGCCCTCGCCATGGGAGATGCGCTCGCCATGGCCTTGCTGGATCTGCGCGGCCTGCGCCCGGAGGACTACGCGGCGCTTCACCCGAGGGGAGCGCTGGGCTGGAAGTCGCTCTTCCGGGTGAGCGATCTCATGCACACGGGAGCATCGCTGCCGGTGGTCTCCGAGCACGCCACCATGAAGGAGGCCATCGAGGAGATGACCGCCAAGCGCCTCGGGATGACCACGGTGGTGGACGGCGCCGGGCGCCTGGTCGGCGTGATCACGGACGGCGACCTCCGCCGCCAGCAGCTCGCCCTCGGGTCGCTCCTCGACCGGCGGGCGGGGGATTGCATGACGCTCGGTCCCGGGCGGATCGGTGCGGGCGAGCTCGCCGCCAAGGCCCTGGACCTGATGGAGACCCACAGCATCCACGGCCAGCAGAGGCCGATCACGAGCCTTGTCATCACCGAGGACGGCGATCGCCCGGTTGGTGTCATTCACCTGCACGACATTCTCCGCGCCAAGATCGTGTGAAGCACGAGCGGAAACGCGGCGGGGGAGCCCCGGGCGAGCGGCGCGGCGCGGCGAGCTCGAAGGGCCCCGTGGCTCGCGCCGCCCGTATCCGCCTGCTCGTCCTCGACGTGGACGGGGTCCTGACCGATGGGGGTCTCCTCTACGGGTCCGCCGGCGAGGAGACGAAGCGCTTTCACGTGCGCGACGGGCTCGCCGTCATCGCCGCCCGCGCGGCCGGCCTGGAGATCGGGGTGATCTCCGGGCGGGCCTCGGCGGCGGTGACGAGGCGCATGGCCGAGCTCGGCGTGCGCGAGGTGCACCAAGGCGTGGCCGACAAGGGCGCCGTCTTCGACGCGATGCGCGCGCGGCTCGGGCTCTTGCCCGTCGAGGTCGCGATGATGGGGGATGACTTGACCGATCTCGCCCTGATGCGGCGGGTCGGGCTCGCGCTCGCCCCGTCCGACGCGGTCGCCGAGATCCGGCGCGCCGCCCACTGGGTCTCGCGATACCGGGGTGGTGACGGTGCGGTCAGGGACGCCGTCGAGCTGCTCCTCAAGGCGCGCAAGGCCTGGCCGCCGCGGGCCTAGAGTCCAATTCTTGTTTGCCTCGGCAGCGCTTGGTGTGTTAGCGTGGTACCGAAATTGCATATGAGAAAACTGCCGCTGGCTATCCTGAGCTGTGTCGCCCTCTTTCTCGTGGTGGTCGTGGGCCTGCTCCTCGTCAAGAGTCGGGGGCCCCGGCCGCTGGCGCCCGAGCCCGTCCAGACCAAGGCGGACTACCGGATCAAGGAGGTGCACCTGCAGGAAGAGGGGCGCGGCTCGACGCGCTGGCACCTCGACGCCGAGTATGGCGAGATCTTCGAGGAGCAGGGCAAGACGGTCATGAGGAAGGTGGTCGTTCGCGTCGAGGAGCCGACCCGCGTCTGGACGGTGAGCGCCGACGAGGGAGACATGCTCCGCGACAGCAAGGACGTCGATCTCCGGGGGAACGTCGTCCTCGTGACGAGCGATGGCCTGCGGCTGGAAACGGAGCACCTCGCGTGGGCGGCCAAGGAGCAGCGGGCATGGACCAATGATCCGGTGACCATCTACCGCAGCGGCGTGGTCGTGAGCGGGCAGGGGTTCGAGTCGCGCGTCAACGAGGAGGCCACGACGATCAAGGGCCGCGTGCGCGCCGTCGTGACGCCGGGCGCCGGTTTCTCCGCGGAGAAAAAGTCGTGATGCGCGCCCTCGCGATGGGGGTGCTGCTCGCGGGCGCCGCGGCTCTGCTCGCCCCCGCGGACCTCTCGGCCCAGGCCGCGCCCAAGCCCCGCCCGCCGCGGGCGGCGGCACCCGCGCCGGCCGCCCCGAAGACCAAGCCCGCGGAGCCGGCGGGCAAGGGTGCGCCCGGGCCTCCAGGCATCGGCAGGGGCGCGCCCGTGACCGTGGACGCCGACCAGCTCGAGAACCTCCAGAAGGAAGGCCTCGTGGTCTTCACCGGGAACGTCGTGGCGAGCCAGAACACCTCCACCCACTACGCCGACCGGATGGAGGTCTATCTCGACCCCAAGGGCGACGGCATCGTGCGCACGGTGTCCACCGGCAACGTGAAGATCATCACCAAGGACTGCAAGATCGGCACCGCGAGGCGGGCCGAATACCACGATGCCGAGCAGCGCGTGGTCCTGATCGGCGGTGCCCGGGTGTGGCAGGATGACAACGTGGTGACGGGCGAGCGGATCACCATCTACCTCGCCGAGGACCGCAGCGTGGTCGAGGGGGGTAAGCAGGAGCGGGTCAAGGCCGTGTTCTACCCGAAGAGCCAGGAGCCGACGACCGAGAGCAAGGCGCCCGCGGGGGCGCCGTGCGGGTGAGGGGAGGCCCCGCGTGGAAGGTCTCATCGCGCAGGGTCTTCGCAAGCGGTTCCGCAACCGCGTCGTGGTCAACCGCGTGAGCCTGGACATCCATCCCGGCGAGGTGGTGGGGCTGCTCGGGCCCAATGGCGCCGGCAAGACCACGTCCTTCTACATGATCGTGGGGCTGCTCCGGCCCGATGACGGCCACATCTTCCTGGAAGGCCAGGAGGTCACGGCCCTGCCGATGTACAAGCGGTGCCGGTTGGGGATGGGGTACCTGCCGCAGGAGTCGTCCGTGTTCCGCAAGCTCACGGTGGAGGAGAACCTGCTCGCCATCCTCGAGACGCTGGATCTGTCCCACGCGGAGCGCATGGCGCGCCTGGAGGAGCTCCTCGCCGAGCTCGAGTTGACCCCGCTCGCCCGCTACAAGGCCTATACGCTCTCCGGGGGGGAGCGGCGGCGCCTCGAGATCACGCGTGCGCTCGTCACCAATCCCCGCTACCTCCTGCTCGACGAACCCTTCACCGGCATCGACCCCATCGCCATCGGCGACATCCAGGAGATCGTGGGCCGGCTCAAGGAGCGCGGGATCGGAGTGCTGATCACCGATCACAACGTGCGCGAGACCCTGGCCATCACGGACCGCGCCTACATCCTCCACGACGGGCGCATCCTCGCGGCGGGGACGGCGATGGAGCTGGCGAACAACCCCAAGGCGCGCGAGATCTATCTCGGCGAGAAGTTCTCCCTGTGACCAGACGCCCGGCACCTGGCCGATGAAACTGGCGCTCCGGCAGACGCAGCGGGTCGTGATGACGCCGCTGCTCCAGCAGGCCATCCAGCTCCTGCAGCTCTCGACGCTCGAGCTCGAGCAGGTCGTCCGCAAGGAGCTCGAGGAGAACCCGCTTCTCGAGGAAGTCCCGACCGACGTGACGGAGGGTCCGGCCCCCGCCTCCCCGGAGACGGTGGAGCCGCCGCCGGTGCCGCCCGCCCCGGAGCCCGTCTCCAGCGAGACGAGCACCGTCGACGGCGACCGCGCCGATGAGCTGCCCTTCGACCTGAGCTCCGTCATCTTCGACCAGGCCGACGAGCGGACGCCGGTCTCCATGGAGTCGCGCGACGACCTCCCATTCGAGAACCTGGGGGGCGGCGACGCCGTCTCGCTGACCGACTACCTGGGGGAGCAGCTCCGCCTGGCCACCGACGATCCCGACGTCCTCTCGATCGGCATGGCGATCATCGGCAACCTCGACGAGGACGGGTATCTGCGGGCGGAGGTCGCCGAGGTCGCGGCGGGCACGGGGCGCCCCGTCGAGGAGGTGGAGCGGGTGCTCACGCTGGTGCAGGGGTTCGACCCGCGGGGAGTGGCGGCCCGGAGCATCCAGGAGTGCCTGCTCCTGCAGCTCACCGCCGACCCCGAGCCCGACCCCGTGTCCGTCGAGATCGTCGAGCGCTACTTCGAGGACCTCGGCCGCCGCCGCTACGCCGAGATCGCGCGGGCGATGAAGCTGTCGCTCGACCGGATCA
>Ga0214473_10006398_pt1 | contig 14074 bp, 11 predicted proteins | sample RVTome_7_FD_203509 | JGI IMG/M metagenome (GOLD analysis project Ga0214473, IMG submission 203509) | Soil microbial communities from uranium-contaminated site in the Upper Colorado River Basin, Wyoming, United States - RVT98D197 | ecosystem: Environmental > Terrestrial > Soil > Contaminated >... | reverse complement strand
TACAAGTCGTTGTATTCATGCCAACCTTCCATCTGTATGTCCTTCAACACTCAAATCGGAAGGTTGGCACGTTTTCGTTTATCCAACATTCACATCACACAGACAAAAAGTGCGAAAGTTCACTACCTACATACATGCCTATTAAGGGTGGTATAGCAAGGCGACTTGGCGGATATGCCCAGATATTTGCCGATGGTTCTCGACCGGCGGTGATTCCTCCATCACTGACTGGCGAATATGGAGCCAATTTTGGCCCATTTTGCCCTTGAAAAAGGTCGCCCCGGAGCGCAGGTTCATTCAGCGAAGAGGCCCTTGTTTCAGCCTTCACAGCGATGACCCCACAATGGTCGTCCACCACCCGGTGATGCTCGTACTGGTCGAAACGAGCCCCCCTGTCTTATTCCCCATCCACTCTTGGCGATCACCTATCATTTGTCGCTTGCGTTCCCCCGGTGTCCCTCTTCGGCTCACCAGCGGCGGGTGAGTGTCCCGCACGACGATCCAGTCCTGCTGCCGATTGGGCACCAATCGTGCCCCATGCACATCCTCCCGATCGACCGCGTGTCCTTCGCTGATCCTGTGGAACCGGCCATCGGTGCGGCGATTCCACACCATGTCTCCCACGTAGATAGGATTGACCAGGATGGCCCTGATGATAATCCCCTTGCGCGTCGTAGTAGGGAGTTGACATGCTGGGGCATGTGAACCATAATCCATCCACCGGTAAGTGCCTTGAGAAGGCCACGTCGAGACGGGTGTTCAGGACTAGGAACCGAAATTGTCAAGCGAGGTGTGAACATGAACAAGAAATCCATGCTCATAGGCGCAGCAATACTTGTGTTGCTGGCAGTGGGAATTCTGCTTCTTTGGGTGGAGAAGTCTCCTGAACCGCCGAAAGGGACTGCCCGTGTTTCCTTTCGCCTGGACTGGACCCCGGGCGCGGAGCATTCCTTCCTGTATCTTGGCCAGGAAAAGGGTTACTTCCGGAACGAAAACCTGGATGTGGAGATTCAGGCTGGCGATGGTTCGACAACATCAGCTAAACTCGTTGGCAACGGCACGGTTGATTATGCCCTGTGCAGTGGCGATACGGCACTAATAGCGGCTTCCGCCGATGCCCCACTGAGTGTTTTGGCCGTGCTTTACAGCCGTACGCCGGCCGTAGTGTATTCGCGGAAGGACAGGAACATCACGAGACCGAAGGACCTCGAAGGACGCAAGTACAGTGCCTACATGAAGAGCACGACATACAGCCAGTTTCTTGCCTTCTGCGCTGTAACTGGAGTCGATCTATCCAAGGTTGAGATCGTCGCCACGGCTGGTAAAGCCGAGGACATACTAACTGATGCAGTAGACGCTTCCGGTGGCTATACTTACATTCAGCCAATTCAGTGTGAGTTGGCTGGCTTTGCGGTGAATGAGATTCCAATGGCCGATTTCGGAGTGAAGTCCTACAGCATGTCGATCATCGCGAACAGAGACAGGATGCAGGCTGAGCTGACGCGTCGTCTTCTCAGAGCCACGCTCCGTTCCTTCGAGGAGATGCTGGCCAATAACTCCATCGCATTGGAGGCTTACTTCCACGCAAACCCAACAGCTAACAAAGATTTTGAGACGAGGAAACTGAAGAAGTTGACTGAGTTCGTGAAAGCCAACCTGCAGAGCCAGGGCAGGATTGGGGCACAAACACTTGAGGGATGGCAACAGACGCAAGAGTTCCTGATGTCCCAGAAACTGGTCACCAAGAAGATAGACCTTTCCGGGTTCTTCACTGCGGACTTCCTACCGCAGAGATAAAGGGAGTAGTGGACCGTGAAACGATATGTGTACAACTTGGTCCTCCCATTCATCGTAGGGGCTCTGTTTATCTACTTGGTTTGGTTTGTCGCTGTAGTGCTGATTTCACCTCCCCAATACATCCTGCCCCATCCCTGGAGCGTGCTTGAGAGATTGGCCTCAATGCCATCCGTCTTCCTGCACCATACATGGATTACGACCCTTGCTTTCGGGAACGGCCTTCTTATTGGATTGGTGCTTGCGTTCGCGTTGTCCCTCCTGACCATCCGTTCAAGAAGGTTGGGAGCCGTGATTTCACCATTGATGGTAATTGTTCAGTCGGTTCCCAAGATCGCTCTGGCACCACTTTTCATCATTTGGTTCGGGTACGGACTCGCGCCCAAAGTGGTGATTGCTGCGCTGGTGTCATTCTTCCCGCTTTACATAAACCTCGTAGGAGGAATGAGAGCGGTTGATTCTGAGCTTCTGGACTACGCCGCGACGCTGCATCTGTCACCTTTGACGACAATTCTGAAGATACGCCTACCGTTCGCAATGCCCTTTTTCTTCGCAGGCTTGAAGATGGCGGCTATCTATAGCGTGGTCGGTGCTATCGTCGGTGAATTCGTCGGCTCAGACAAGGGACTCGGATTCCTCATCATTCAAGGGGATCTATCCTTTGACTCTGTGTTGCTTTTTGCTGCGCTCCATATCCTCGTGGCAATCGGCGTGATACTATACTTGGCTGTCGCACTTTTGGAGGTTTGGGCTTTGCGTTGGAAGGTTGGAGATGGAGAAGATGTAGGATTCATGGTGACAGCATGATCAAGGACTATGCTCAGTGGCTCGCATCGGCGTCTGAACAAATAGAGTCTGTGCGCAGCCATGCTTCAGAGCGGTTGTTGCAGAAGGCGGATCCCGATTTCACGCGCTACGAACTTTTAGTGACTGCAGGTCAGCGAGAACTCCTTGTCCCGCTACTGAGGGACCCAACGAACCCCTTCCCCTCTTGGACGAGCACTGACACGTTGGCAAAGATCACCAAGGATTACCCGTTCCCGCATGCTCCCAGAAGGCAATTTCCCCCGTGTGTGGCGGTTGGGGTGAACTTCAGAACGTCGCTTGTCTCGAATGCCAGAGTATCCGCCTATGCTTTCAATGTGCCAACGGTGTGCAGATCTCGCCCTGCACTTGACGAGAGAACAATCCGCACCAAAGGGGGTGAGTTCTTCACTCAATTGCTTGAAGTCTATTTTGGCGTATTTGGCCGGGCTAACACGCTGAACGAACATTTCCTCGACCATGTCTTGCCTAATCTTCAGCCAAGAGGTGACCGAACGTGTTTCTGCCTCCGATTTGTATCTCGGCGCCGACCATCGGTGTCCCTCAGCCCCGGAAACAATCATGGCGCTGTGGTGCTGACGGTATCCAACAGGCTTGCCCATATGCTGACCAATGACTGGGCGCTGGGTTTCGACTTCTGGCAGACCGCGTGGAATGCGTTCATCAAGTTGGCCAAACCTACGTGCCGCAGACAACTGAAGGACTCGCTGCAAAATGACTGGATACCAAGTGCGATCAAGGCGATGTCCGTGTCGCGCGTCACTAAACCCGGAGGGGGTGAACACCGCTCTGTACTCGATGCGATTGAGGATGCTAGACGTGACGCACAAGGAGAAGCTCTGAAATACTCTGATCCGAATGAATTAATCCGCCTGCTCGGGAGGCTTTATCCCGGAAGGGAATCGTCAGTCGGATGCAAACTTGAGAGACTCCTCATGATGTTGCAGGGTAGTCTTTGTTTGGCCCCATGGGCACAAGACAGCGACGGTAATCCGCTGATGGTGATTTCGATTCCAGCACGGCACGATGGCAAGTTTAGCTGCTCTTGGACGATGATTCCTTCACGACCAGAGGATTCCTGTGAGGACTGGGGGATCATCCACGATAGGGTCTATTCGCTTTTCAACGCAGCGGTAGCCCCTCACGAAAGCTTGGCCAACGCGACAACTCAATCAGAGAGTACTCGACCCTGGGTTAACGAGCTAGACCAGATCCTTGCGCCCTCCATCAGATCGATTGCTTCGGACGTTTCGGACGTTCCACGTTGGACTGAGGAGCTGGGGTTCGTTTTCACGACGAAGAATCAAGGGGGCAGGAAAGAAAGGCACCTCGTGGGATTGGGACAAGGGTTTGAGACGCTTGTTGACAATGCCATGAAGCTTACAGGAGCAAGTCATGAAAGCCAGCCGTGCAGCTATTGTCTTCTCTATGGCCCTGCGGCGTTTCTCAAATACGTCGAGCGAATTGTCTCCAATGAACAGTTCTCAATCCATGCTCATGCAGCAAGAACTCACGATCTTGACAGACGCTGTGAGGGTCACTACTCCCTATTCCAGCAAGAACGGATTGCTGGGTTCATTGACCAGCAGCATGGCCCTGTGGACATAAGTCGAATCGTTATGATACAAACCCCGGCGGACTTCGAAATTAGAGCCATGAGCAATGGCGGCATATTGGATGACCGGTATAAGGCTGTCCGATGGCTTACCTGGAAAGTGCAGCAGGACTCACAGAGAACAGCATGTGCTCTGATCGCTGGAGGAGATGGGCACCTCCGTGTTTTCATCAACGGCGCCCTGTTGCTTGTTTGGCGGAAGAGGTCTGAGCCGGGAGAGACACACTGGCAGCTTGGCATAGAGTGGGGACATGAAGATTCCTCGCGAAATCAGGGAGACGCTGAGCGGGGCACGCATGGTTCCCCTGTTTCCAGACTGACGAAGGAAATTGAACAAGTGTTGGACAAAGCAGCGCCTGTGCGGCAGATTGTTTCTACGATTTGGGAGATATCGGATACCCCGAAGGAGGGAGCGGTCTTTGTGATCGGTGGCAAAGCCGAGGAGTTGCCTGTGCTCTGTGATATGGTCCCCGATGACTTCAAAATGCAGTGGGCGCGTGTGCGTGATCTGAACGGGCTAGAACAGCAGATGTTGCGCAGCTTGGCAGTCATGGACGGCGCAGTTCATCTGGCAACGTGCAAGTCGGGGGACTCCAAGGGTACATGGGTATGTGCGCGTAGATTTATCGCAGCGCCCCATGACATTGGTGGGGTTAAGAGTCTGAGTGCCCAGACAATCGTCGATCAGTGGATAAAGAAGAAATGGGTCGGGCATCTGAAGACATGCACGGTAGCCGCTAACGATACCGAGATGCAGAAGGCATGTGAACGCCTTCAAAAGTGGTACACGGATATTGGAGCCAAGGGCACTCGGCATAGGTCTGTTCTGCAGTTGTGTATCTGGATCGAGGAGCATTTTGGGAACCAGCAGGTGTCTCTGCATAAGCACCCATGGCCGCTGGTCTGCAGTATCTCGGCAGATGGTCCAGTCAAACTCTACCAGGTGCGGCTGTGCCCTTGCCGCCAGAGTACTTACTTATGGACCGACAACGTAATCTAGGGCCAAACGATCCACTTGGACCTGATGATCTGTTCTTGGGTGACAGCCTTCAGCAGTTTTACGCATTCACTGAGCCACTGATTGCAGGCGAATTGCGGCCTGGGAGCCGGCTGCTTGACGTGGGCTGTGGCGATGGGAGGTTGGCTCTCAGGCTATTAAAGATGGTACCTCTCGGCTCAGTCGTGGGAATTGATATTCGCGAAGGGGCTGTCCAGATTGCGCGCGCGCTCCGCAATGGCGCAAATGCTGATTTCTGGCAAGGCGATGCGCAGGATCTGGTATGGTTGAGGCGGTTTGGTGGCTCTGACGCCATACTCGCCAGAACCTCACTGCATCATTACCGAGATCCTGTCACGACGCTACAAGGATATGCGGCGATGCTGTCGGACCGAGGGAAGCTGATCGTTATCGACATAGATCGCGAATCCGCATGTCTCAGTCTGTCTGGGTTCCCTCTCACCCTTCTGATTACTTGGGTCACAGTCCTGAAAACCTTGGGATGGCAAAAAGGCTGGAGGGCGATTTCTGGAATGAGATACCCGAGCAAGGAATGGCGACAGCATAGGTTGGCTGATGTTGCCCACCGCAAGAAGATTGGATGGTATCGCTTTCGGGACATTCGAGCAAAGCTGCAATCCACGTTTCCCTCAGCACGTGTTGGCCGACTCGCATCATGGTGTGGGTTGGGCGGCGTTCACTACATGGTCTACGAGAAGGTCGCCAATGCATAAAGGAAGGAAATTGCTTCGGACAGACGGTATTTCGAAAACGTTCTCCGCAAATGGTGGCCGGCTCAAGGTACTGGAGCCGATCACCTTCGAAATTGATGAGGGCGAGTTTGTGGGACTGGTTGGGCCATCAGGATGCGGTAAGACCACCTTTCTGCGGATTCTCGCTGGCATCGAACGGCCAACTGAAGGGACCGTTACATGGGAGACTGGCGGCGCCGAGGGTACAAACGAGCTTTCCTTCGCATTTCAGCACCTGGCCCTTCTGCCCTGGCGCACGGTAGGAGGGAACATTCAGTTTCCTCTCGAAGCAAAAACGCACGAGGCAAATGTGGAGGTTCGGGTTGCCAACATGATCGAAGCCCTTGGGCTCCAGGGTTTCGAAAGGTACTATCCGGCGCAATTGTCGGGTGGAATGCGTCAGAGAGTCGCCCTCGCGCGTGCCCTTATTACCGATCCCCAAATCCTGATTCTCGATGAGCCATTTGGCGCGTTAGATGTTAATGCGCGTCTGAAGTCGCAGGACTTGATCCTCAGCAATTGCGGACAAAGAAATATCAGTGTGATTATGGTCACACATGACCTACACGAGGCCGTGCGCTTATGTGACCGTATCGTCGTATTCTCACAGCGACCGGCGCGAATCGCCGACGTAGTCGAGACTCCTGCGTGGTCGAAAACAGATAGACTTCAGATCACACCATCGAAAACTGCTCCATACGTCGAACAACTGCATCGTCTACTGCGCGAAGTTGATGATGATGCATCAGTGCCGCATCATCAATGAGCCCGAGCAGGGATCGCGCCTGACTGTTCGAATTGATTATCGGCGACGAAAGGCCAACATCGGATTATCCCTCGCCTGTAAGCTGCAAGAACCTCTCGGCCAAGAAACAAGACAGGATTGAGTGACGACCAAGCCCCCATTGGCAGAGGCCAACGGGGGCTTTTGTGTGTACGCGGAGGCGGGGACTGTTGACTGGTCAGCAAGGGCCGTCGTTGCGAGGCAAGGTCCGAGAGAAGCTACCATGCCACAGCCACACTACCCTATCCACTGGCCCAAAAAGCGGGAGTATTATAGTCTCAGCTTTCATGCCAGCTCACGCCGGATTGTCCTTTCGCGATCATGTCAGCAGGAAACTGGCGGTGCTGCCCGTCTTCCCCGACTTCACCTCTAGCTGGGCGTCGATTCTCTCTCTCAACTCCGACACGTGGGAGATGATGCCCACCAGCCGGCCGCCCTTCTGGAGATCGATCAAAGCCTGCATGGCGGCGTCGAGCGCTTCATTGTCCAGGCTGCCGAAGCCCTCATCGATGAAGATCGTGTCCAGGTAAACCCCTCCGGCGTACGACTGCACGACGTCGGCTAGACCCAACGCCAGGGACAGGGCAGCCAGAAAGCTCTCCCCGCCGGAAAGCGTCCCCGCAGGGCGGGACATCCCTGTGTAAGAGTCATGGACCTCTAGGTCCAGCCCGCCGGCGCGGCGGCGGTCCAGTGTGTCCTGCTGCCTCTGGAGTAGATAGCGGCCCTTACTCGTGATCTTCAGTCGCTGAGAGGCCGCCAACAGGACGTCGTCCAACAATGCCCCTAACACGAATCGCTGGAAGCTGACGTTCTGGTCGTTGCCACCGTTGGCCACGTCGGCGATGTAGCCGACCACTTGGTACTCCTTCTCCATCCCGGCCATCTTCTGCGACTCCTCGGCCAGGGAGTTGAGCCACTGGGTGATCTGGTTCTTCCGGTTGGTGAGCTCATTCTGCCGTTTGATGTTCTCCTCAACGGCGGCCTGCGTCTGGCTGACGGCGGCGTCCAAAGCATCCATGTCTGGGTGTTGGATGCCTTTGGCCGCAGTCTCGGCGCGGTTCACGCGATCCTTGGCCGTCGCCAGGTCTCGGTCGTGGCCCTCAATCCGCTGATCGAGGATGGCGATCTGCTCATCGGTGAGCTTGGCCGCCTTGTACTGGACCTCGGTTTCAAAGCTGGCCTTGGTCAGTCGCTCTTTGAACCTGTCGGCTTCAGCCTCTGCTGTCTGGTGAGCCTTGTCAGCGGTGTTGCAGACCGCTTCTGCGCCGGCTTTTGCCGCAGCGAGGGTTTCGCCTGCGGACTTGGCGGCGACCTGGGCTGATTCTAGAGCGTCGGTAAGTTGTTTGAGCTTTCCCTTGCTCTCCGCGATGGCAAACTTCAGCACATTGGGGTCTCGAAGGTCCGCTGGCACTTCTGCCTGGCGCTCTTTCACCGTACCCGAAAGAGTCTGAACCTGGCCATCCTGGTCCCGAACCTTGGCCTGGAGTTCCTCGACCTGCCGATCAAGTCCGACCTGCGAGTTCTCGAGTTCGCTGACCGTAGCCTCAAGATTCTTGGCATCCTTCTGAGCCTGCTGCGCAACTATCAACTCGCGGCGTCGATCCTCCAGAATCCTCTGGAAATCGTTCGTGCTGGCCTGTGCCCTGTCACCCAATTGCTCCATCAAACCTTCAACTGTCTTCCTGGCTACCGCCAGGTCCCTCTCCAGGTCGGAGGCCTTCTTGTCAGCTACCTTGCGAACTGTCTCTATACCCTTGATTTCCTCGCGTAGATCGTCGATCTCCTGTGGGTTCGGAACCTCCCCGGGGGCCTTGGCGGGGGCCGGGTGATCCTTTGAACCGCAGACCGGACATGGCTCGCCCGGCTTGAGCGCCTTGGCTATGTGGCCGGCGTAGCCCTTCTGTAACGCCTTCTCCATCGTCTGGAGCTTATCGACGGTCCTGTCGAGGGTCTGCTGGGCTTCTTGGGTGGCTTTGACGGCCTTCGTGTGCTCTTCACCAAGTTGTTTGATGGAGCCGTCCGCCTTCTGGAGTTTGGCGCGGTTGGTGTCGTCCATTTCCGCCTGTTTGAGAACTGCACGTCGGCTATCAACCAAGACGGCAAGCTTCTCGGCGTCCGCTAAGTCCTTTTGCTTCTGTTTCTGTGCGTTTTGCGTATCCATCAGTCTCGTCTTTGCCTCGGCGAGTTCGGTAGCCAGGACCTTTGCGGCTTCTTGCAGTCGGGCGAGTTGACCTTGGGCCTCAGATAGCTTCTCGACGCGGGTGACTAGCCCCTCGAGGCGGTCATGGTCCCTGCGGAGTGTTTCCATCTCGGCCTGGCGACGCTGCTGTTGAGCCAATTCAGCGTTGGCCTTGTCCAATCGCCCTTGGGCTTTGACTTGGGTGGCAACGGCATTCTCCATCGCCTCGTGGACCTTCTTGTACTCCTTGACTCGCTGATCACGCTGGTCCTCCGCATCCCGTAGTCCTCCCGCCCGCTTGCCCAGGTCACGCTCCTCCCGCTTGGACTCGATCTCGGCCTGCCGATCCGTCACCTTCTTCAGGGCCTTGTTTGCATCATCCAACTCCGTCAGCTTGGCCTGAGCCTCCTTACCAGCCTGAAGGGCCTTGTCGGCCTCTTTCTTTGCCTCTCGCCGCTTCTCCAGTTCAGCAGTGACCTGGGCGATTTCTGTCTGGATGACCGTTCGCCGATCGCTCAGTTGTGTCTCGTTCTCGGCTTCTGCCAGCTCCAGCACCTTGGCCCGCCGGACCTTCAAATCCTCAAGCTGTTCCTGAATCGCCTTGCGGGCGTCCTTCAGGGCCTGTTCGATCTGCCGATAGACTTCCGTGCGGAAGAGGGTTTCCAGAATCTCCTGACGCTGGCGGGAGTCGGCCAGGAGCAGTTCACGGAACCTGTCCTGCGGTAAGAGCACCACCTGGCGGAACTGGGCACTGCGGAAACCCAGCACCTGCTCGACCCTCTCGGTGACCTCACCGCTGCGTGTGGCCAGAGGCTGGCCGTCATCGCCATCGTTCTGTACACCCGTCCTCTTCCACAGCATCGCCTGGGCGGCCTCGGTGATCGTGCCCTCGCCTCGTTTTTTGGGACGGTCCTGCTGCGGCCGGCGCCATACACGGTAGCTTTGGGTGCCCAGGGCGAAGTCGAAGGTCACTTCAGTAGGCGTGGATGGATCGCTGTGCTGGCTGCGCATCTGGGAGGCATCCCGCTCCTGGCCGGAGGTGTCGCCGTAGAGGGCGTAGCAGATCGCGTCCAGTACGGCGGTCTTGCCTGCTCCAGTGGGTCCGGTGATCAGAAAAAGGCAGCGGTCCCGCAATTGTCGAAAGTCGAACACCTGCTTGCCGGCGTAGGGGCCAAAAGCCTGGACGGTCAGGCAGATCGGTTTCATGCCACTTCCTCCCGCTGGGTCCGCCGGACCTGATCGACCACCTTCGCGAAGGCGGCCGACTGCGCCCCGTTAAGCGTACCCCCGGTCACTTCCTTGAAGAAGGCCTGGAACAGTTGTATCTCGTCCATCTTGCGGTGGTCCACCCGGCCGCTGCCGCCAGCCGAGGGGCTAGTGACTGCCGGGCGCTCTATGTGCAGGATGTTGGGATAGACCATGCGCAGCTTGCCCATGGCGTCGAAGATCGGCCCCTGATCTAACAGCGTGACCATAAGGTAGTCTTCGCATGCCTTGTCGGTGGCAGCGCCGTCAATGATTTGGCTGAAGTAGCCTTCCACACGTCGGACTTGCCGCCGTGGTGTCATGGCGATCTGCTTGACAGTGGAGCGGCCCTGGCCGTCCATCTCCACCAGCAGGACCGACTTGTCGTGGTCCACCTCGGAGAAGGAATACCTCATCAGCGAACCGCTGTACCAAAGTCGGCCACCGACACAGGACTGTGGGCGGTGCAGGTGCCCCAGCGCAACGTAGCTAAAGCCCAGGAACGTGGAAGGATCGATTGAGGCTACACCCCCGATACAGATCGGACGCTCGGATTCCGACTGCGTCGAACCCGTGACGAAGCAGTGGGCCACGACCACGGAACGAGCCTCCCTCGGATGTCGAGCCAGGATACCATCCAACAGCACCTTCATGGCCGCTTGGTGGCCCTGGAGGTCTTCCTGCGAGGTTAAGTGCCGCACGATAGCCGGTTCCGCATAGGGTAGCGGGTAGACATGCACCGGGCCGTGCTTGTCTTCCAGGATTATTGCGGGGGTGGTGGTTGTAGGCAATCCCTGAATGTGCAGGCCGCAATCAGCCAGGAGGCGGGAGCCGAAGGAGAGACGAGGCGAACTGTCGTGGTTGCCGGCAATCAGGATTACCTGGAGCCTCAGGGTAAGCACGAGACGAGACAAGACATCGTCCAACAGATTGACTGCCTCTGTAGGCGGTACCGCCCGATCATAGACATCGCCAGCGATCAGGACGACATCGGGCTTCTCCTGCCTGGCTAGATCAACGAACTGGTCTAGCAGGTGAGCCTGATCTTCGATCAAACTAGTGGTTCATGACAGTTGCACCTGTGGGTAGAGGCGTTTAAGCTTGATCCGGGCGTCTTTCGTCGTGAATTGCCAGTCGACCCCGGTCTGACGAGCATTGCGGTCCCGAGCCCACGGAGTCACCTTACGGACCAGAGCCGCAAGGCTCGGGGTACGGGTCCGAAGGCATTGGCGTGTCAGGACGCTCAATTCGCATTCGGCGATGTTGAGCCAACTGCCGTGCTTGGGCGTGTAGTGAATCTCCAGCCGCTGGGCCAAGCGTCGCGCCGTTTCGGGAGGGAAGGCCTTGTACAGCGAAGCGATCGTATGCGTGTTGAGATTGTCGCAGATCAGGATCACCTTCTCGGCTTGGGCATAACGCCCCTCCAGCAACGCGGCCACTTCCTGGGCCCAGTCCACGGCTGTTCGCTGGGCACGAACGCTGACCTGACGCCAGCCTGGCAGGGCTTCGGTGAACAGAAAGACACAGGCCGTGCCTGCCCGCTCATATTCATGATCGTAGCGTCGCGCTCGCCCGGGCTCTGCTTCCAGAGGCTGGCGGATTTCCTTGACCAGTTGCACAGGTTGTTCATCCGTCTTCACCGCCGGGTGTTTCGGATCGTACAGGCGTTCGTAAACATCCAACACATCCTCCATGCACGCGACAAACTCCGCATCGGCCTCGGGTGGAATTACCCAGCACTCCTGGAGGTCCGGCCGCAGTTCGTTTTTTTTAGCGTGCGTCGCACCGTCTGGTCACTGATCGAATCGACCACCTCCAACTCGACCAGACGTTCGGCCAATAGCTTGAGGGTCCAGCGGTCCCGGCCTTCGGGCGGCGAGCTACACGCCAAGGCAATCAGTCGGGCTTCTCCCTTGCCGTCGAGTTTCGGGGGGTGCGAGGGCTGGGCCTGCTTCTTGCGTTGCAGGGCGGCCGCCAAGCCGTCCAACACCAGCCGCCGACGCACGTTCTCTACCGTGCGCAGATGGCAGGACAACACCTCGGCAATCTGCCGGTCCGGCCACGCCGGGCCATTCACATCGGCCGCCAGCAGGATATTGGCGTGCTTGATCTTGTAGGCCGCGGCCTTGCCTTTCTTGACCATCGCTTCCAGTTCTATGCGTTCTTCGGCTGCAAGCCGAACGATGTACTTCTTTTGCAACAGTGTGCTCCGTCAAAACTATCCTTCCTCTAACGAAGAGCATACACGCACAGACTTCTAAAGGTTCATCCTAAAGGCAACTGTCGTGAACCACTAGCGCCGTGGAGGACTCGACCCAAATGCCAGTCCGCGGTTTGTAGGAACCTCATAGATCTGCATGCCTTTCGCCGAATAACCCCGAATCAGGAGCGAGGACGCCACCTTTGTGGGACATGATGTTCAAGACTGTACACAGTTGGTCTGCCAGTTGCTTGGCTTGATTTAGGGGTACGCCGTTCCACCCCGCATCCACGACTTGGGGATCGATGCGTTCCCTTCCCGTCTTGGTTTCGCCCATGTTGTCACCACAAATCAACTATCCACGGCACCGGCGGGTCACAGACCCGCCCTGCAGAGATGGTAGGCCGAAGCCTGCCCTGCGTGACTGGGCACACGAGCCATGTGGCCTGACTCGCAACAACATCTTACCACAGACTGGGTTGGGGACAATAGAGGGTTGCTGGCTACTCACTTTTCGCTATTCGGCGTTCACAGTTCGGTGACTGTCGCCCAACGGTAAGAAGAAGTTGCTGTCAACTCTCTAATTCGAGCTGGCACATAATCCGGGGGCAGGCCAGACGCAGACTCGTGAATGACTATTCTCCGGCTTCATCAGATGTGCTGGAATTTGAGTAATATCTCCGATGCTGAATACAAGGCCAGCAGTTTCTTGGTAGGCCGTATGGCCTCGTATTTTAGCGAGTCCAGTGTCCAATACAGGAGAGCTGCGAAGTAGTGAATCCCTTTGGGGTCTGACTTGCCACACAGGGTCTTCGCCCGCTGTCTGACCAGCCCTATGAGCTGATACGCTCGTGTGCCACAGGGGAATTCACCTGTGGGCCGGGGCAACGCGTCTCCGAGTTTGAACCCGATTCCTCGCCCAATCGAATTCTCCTCATTCTTGCACCATACTGATAGTCGACTTGTATCCAGGTCGAAGAACTTGTCAGCCTCCTCCTCCGTGGCCATCAGAACCAGTTTGATGTCGCGCTCGATTAGGGCCAAGTCAGATACGAGACGGCCAGAGGGTTCATAGTCGCCACAGTCAATGAGTCGAAGGTCACTTGGACCGTCCAAGGGCAGTAAGCAGTTCCGGGGATTCGGATCACCATGAGTATGGCCTCTCTGAACACTCAGGGGGCTAGTTAGCCACGTTGGGAGATGGGACATGAGCAACTCAATGATTTGGCGACGAGTGGTCCACCGCTGCGGATCATTGCCGCACATGGATGGACCGTAATCACCGATATCTTCAAGGGTCTCAAAAGTCTTGATAATGATTTTAGGTCGGAGGAAATAGCCGTTCCCGCCCTCACTAAAGTCCCACGGTGGCTCGGCAATGGGAGTGGGCCCGGCCGTCTGCCCTGTTTGAAGGACTTCTACAAGCCTTTGAAAGGCTTTCTTCACGAAGGCTTCATCCTTGATCCGGTAGAGCGCCTTGAGAGTCTCTCGGTGACGGTCCTCGGAAGAGGCAGAGACATAGCACACGGGGTATGCCACAGGCTTCCTCTGAGGGAACGCTCTCAACTGAGAATCGGGATCATCTCCAATATCGGGCACGACTCGAATGCGAACCTCTGCCCTAGCTTGTTGAAGCCAGTTCACTGCCTCGTGGTGATGTTCGTGCTCGCGTTTGCACTTATC
>Ga0214473_10006397_pt1 | contig 14076 bp, 18 predicted proteins | sample RVTome_7_FD_203509 | JGI IMG/M metagenome (GOLD analysis project Ga0214473, IMG submission 203509) | Soil microbial communities from uranium-contaminated site in the Upper Colorado River Basin, Wyoming, United States - RVT98D197 | ecosystem: Environmental > Terrestrial > Soil > Contaminated >... | reverse complement strand
TAGGAGGAAGCATGAAAAGTTTGATCCTTAAGCATAAAAAGAGCCACCACCTTTGGAAACGTTTCGGGCTTATCCCTTGGGCCGTCCTTTTGATCCTCTATACAGGAGTTGCCGGGGTGGAGGCGGCCGGGGAGGAGGAAAGCCCCCTATCTTCTTTCGGCAGCGGCGCGATCAAAGTGCGGCTTTACACCGATTATTTCTGCCCTCCCTGCCGGGACATGGAACCCGACCTTGAACCCCTCATCCTGGATTTGGTCAAGGACGGCACCATCCACCTAACCTTTATCGATGTACCTACCAGCAGAAACACCGTCCTTTACGCCAACTATTTCATCTATTCCTTGGGTGAGCAAGGGGATATTGATTCCGCCATACGGGCGAGAAGGACCCTGTTTGAAGCCGCAGAAAAAAAGATCGTGGAGAGAGGGCAGCTGGTAGAGTTGCTTACCCAAAAAGGTATAGGCTTGAAGCCTATTGATGTGAATCAGGTATTTAATTTTTGGAATCGCCATTTAAACGAAGACCAGATTCGCTCCACCCCCTCCTGCGTGATTGTCCATGGAGATCTGAAGGAGACTCACAAAGGTAGCCTGGAGGTGCTGAAAGCCCTCCAGAACTTGAAAGGGGCCTTTTTCCAGGAGCGCCCGACCGTCCCGGATGGTAAAAAAGAGGAGAAAAACGGGGCGGAAAAAGGTTCAACCAAGCCGTCCCTGGTCAAAATAGGCGAGTAGAATCGAAAGCCCAAAATCCGCTCGCGGGGAATTACCCAGAAGGGAAAATTTTTGAACCGTATCTTCCGGAGGTTTTGATGAAAAGATATTTGGTGTTTTTCTTTCTTTGTCTTATTCCGTTCTCCTCTTGGGGGCAGACTTACAGCCCCAAGCCAGAGGAAGTTGTTACTTTGATCATCAGCTCGAATATCTACGGCGAGATCGAACCCTGTGGCTGAGGGGGGGGAAAGCTTGGCGGTCTGGCCAGGCGGGCCTCTTTTTTGGAAAATTTGCGAAGGGAAAAAAGAAATATTTTACTGGTGGATTCCGGAGACCTTTTCTTCCCGCCGGGCTCTCCTCCCCGTTTCTCTGACGCAAAAGAAAAGAAAAAGATCGAATTGAAGGGGAGCCTATATATCAATGCTTACAATCAAATGGGGTATGATGCCTTCACCCCCGGCGAAATTGATCTTTCTATGGGAGTGGAGGAGCTGAAAAGGGCCGGTACGCAAGCAAAATTTCCCATTCTGCTGGCGAATCTTTTTGATAAGAGAACGAAAAGACCCGTATTTGTTCCTTATCTTATAAAAAAAACGGGGGGAGGTAAAATCGGGCTTTTGGGTTTGGTTTCCGATCGATTTTCTCTCTCAGGTCCTCCCGGCGAAAAGGAAAACTTTCAAATTGCCGAGCCGATCGAGACTGCAAGAAAAGTCATCGCTGAGTTGAAGAAGAAGGGTTGCAAAATCATCATCGCTCTGGCCCATATGGAAGATTATGAGCAGAATAAGCTTGCCCAGACCTTTCCCGAGATTCATTTCATCGTAAGCGGCCATTTTCGCCGGTTCAGTTCCGAGCCCATAACGGTTAACAATATCGAAATTTTAAGGGTTGGGACCCGGGGGGAATATCTGGGAAAAATGGATTTTTTCATTAAGAAGAAAGAAAAGATACTTTCCTCTCATTTTATACTCATTCCTCTGCGTGACATATATCGCGATCATTATCAAACTGCGAAGTTGGTAGAAGATTTTAAAATGAACCTGGCCAAAATTAAATACTTAAAGAGAGAAACGGTAACTCAAGAGGCGGCTTCGCCAAAAGAGGACCAGCCCCTAGCTTATGCCATCCGTTCCTTTGTGGGGGATGAAGTTTGCATTTCCTGCCACCCTCAACAACACCAGCAGTGGAAGAAAACAGGACACGCCCGGGCTTATCAGACTCTGACCAGGAGTAATAGAGGAGAAGACCTGACCTGCTTGCCCTGCCACACGACGGGGTTCGGAGAGACCTCCGGTGTCGCGAATGTGCTGGAGAATGTCCAGTGCGAGTCCTGCCATGGGCCGAGGAGGGGGCATCCTGAAAACGGGCAGAAGTTTCCTCCCGTTAGCGAAAAGCAGTGCCTGGTCTGCCACAACCCGGCCAAGAGTCCCAACTTCGACTATGTTCCTTACCTTGCGAAGGTCCGGTGCCCGCCCCTGCGATGAAAAAGGGCGCAGCCGAGTATTCGTTTCCGCAGACTCGAAAGAAGAACGCCTGATTTTCGCCCGGGCTTAAATATTTTTCTTGACAATCTTTTTTCTTGTTTATATGATTATTTAATCATAATTACATTATTCGCCAGACCGCGAAAAAGGGGAGGGAGAATCCATAGCTGAAAGGGGGGTAGCTTATGCTGCTAAAGAGCTATACGAAAAGAATATTCCGGGCGGAATGCAACCCCAGTTTTGAATCTCTGCATTGCATCGCCGATTTGGACCAGGATGTAAGCGAGGCGCTTCCTTACCTGAACGCCTCCCTGGGTGGGTTCACCTACATTAAAGATCCACCTTCGGTCACCTTTCGGGTGCACGGCAAGCTCATCACGGTTTACGGCGACCGGATCGCGGTCAATGCCCTCAAGGATGAAGAAGAGGCGGAGAAGATACTTAAATGGTTGCAAGGGGAAATCAACGAGGCCTGGGAGAAACGCGATCAGATCCGGCCCAGCTACGCAAGTACACCCCAACCCAAGATGATCGAGATCCTAAAGCTGCTGCCCAGACAAAGGGGGTGCCGGGCCTGCGGGCAGCCCAGTTGCCTCGTGTTTGCCAAACTCGTTGCGGAAGGGGCCAAGGGGCCGGAAGAATGCCTTCCCATGCCAGAGGAGAGCAGAGAAAAGCTGCGCAAATATCTGGCGGCCTTTCGGCTTCCTGCTTATTAATTTTTCCCCTCAAAGGCGTTTTCCAGGAGGATATCCTTAAGGTCCGCTAGGGATGGAAGAGAATTCAACTGAAGTCGAGATCTTGCAGGCCTTCCGTTGGAACCCAATTCGGGGATCAAGCGCGCAAAAATTCACCATTGGCGACATGGACATGAAAGAAAGGAGATTTGCACATGAAAGAACTGAAAGACTATGTTGAAATGGCCCTGAAATTTCACGGCCACAAATGCCCGGCCATGCCCATGGGGTTAAGGGCGGGCCTGGCGGCGATGAAGGCCCTTGGTGTAGAGAGGGCGAAGGACAAGGAGCTGGTGGTTGAATCCGAGACGGGAGACGGCCATGCGGCCGGTTGCTTTGTGGACGGCCTTATGGCGGCGACGGGTAGCACCTACGGGAAGGGGAATATTACCAAGCTCCGCTACAACAAAATGGCCTTTACCTTGATCGATGCCCGGACCGGGAGGGCCGTCAGGGTTTCGTTGAAGCCAGAGTTTTTCGAAAAGGCTTTGAGCTCCCCCTTTGTTCAGAAAAGGAAGGAGGGGGTATTGCCTCAGGACATACCCCCCGCAATCACCGACCCCCAGGTGGAAAGAATCCTGAATCTGCCGGAGGGAGATTTCCTGACGGTCAGCGAAGTCTTCAAACGGGAAGTGAAAAAGGGGCCGACGAGTTTTGAGGTCAAGCGGTGTACGAAATGCGGCGAGGCAGTCTTTACCAACAAATTAAAGGAAGGGCAGGCCGGGCGACTGCTCTGCATCCCCTGTGCCGAAAAGGAAGATAAAGGGTAACCAAAGATATCTGATTTTTTCCCCTCGCCCTTCCCTCTCGTCCGAAAGGGGAGAGGGCGTGAAAAAATTGCGATGGAGCCCCCTCACCCTCCCCTCTCCCGCCAGGGGAGAGGGTAAATATATTGAAATACAAGAAGAAAAACCCTCCCCCTTGACGGGGGAGGGCTAGGGTGGGGGTGATAATGCGATTTTTTTCACACCTTCGGAGAGAAGGGGTATTGGTTTGGCGCTATGCGCCTTAAGGAAAGAAAATATGAAAGACCGATATTCTTTTTTGTTGATTGTGGCGGTATTCTTGGCCGCCTACTACATTCCCTGGTCAGATTTCCTGATTCGGCAATCCGGCCTGGAAGCGGTTTTGATGCTCCAGGAATATGCGCAGGAGCACGTGCTCACCTGCCTGATCCCCGCGCTGTTTATCGCCGGGGCCATTGCCGTGTTTGTCTCCCAGGCGGCGGTGATCAAATATTTTGGAGCGGGGGCCAGAAAGATCCTGTCTTACAGCGTGGCGTCGATTTCCGGGACCGTTCTGGCCGTCTGTTCCTGCACGGTCCTTCCTCTGTTCGCCGGGATTTACATGAGGGGAGGGGGAATCGGACCGGCCACTTCTTTTCTCTATTCGGGGCCGGCCATCAACGTGCTGGCCATCGTCCTGACCGCAAGAGTTTTAGGATGGAAACTGGGGCTGGCCCGGGCGATTGGCGCCGTCGGGTTTGCCTTTATCATCGGGCTCCTCATGCACTTCATTTACCTAAAGGAAGAAAAAGCCCGGGTGGCCAACAATTTTTTACTGCCCGAGGAGGGAGCGAAGGCTCGTCCTCTCTGGAAAGAGACAATGTATATGGCCACGCTGGTAGCCATCCTCATTTTCGCCGCCTGGGGCAAACCGGCACAACCCGTGGGATTCTGGATGGCCGTGTGGGAGGTGAAGTGGTATATCACGGCCGCCCTTCTGGCATTCTTGGCCCTGGAACTCTGGTTATGGTTCAACAAGGAGGAGGTTAGCAGTTGGGGACAATCTACCTGGGGATTTGCCAAGCAGATTCTTCCCCTGCTCTTTGGAGGTGTCCTGGTGGCCGGATTCCTCCTGGGGCGTCCGGGGCATGAAGCCCTGATCCCGGAAAGGTGGATCCAATCCTTGGTGGGCGGGAATTCCCTCTGGGCCAATTTCTTTGCCTCCTTTGCCGGTGCCTTGATGTATTTTGCCACCTTGACGGAAGTCCCCATCCTTCAGGGATTGATCGGCTCGGGCATGGGACAGGGGCCGGCCCTCGCTTTGCTCCTGGCCGGTCCTGCCCTGAGCCTGCCCAGCATGCTGGTCATCCGCAGCGTGATCGGGACCCAGAAAATGCTCGTGTATTCAATCCTGGTGGTGATTCTTTCCACCGTCGCCGGAATGATTTATGGGGCCTGGCTGGCATGATCTTCAGGGGGGTAAGAATCTTCCAGATTTTCCCGGAAACCTAGGGAAGACTGCCTTGACACCTCGGCGGGGAAATTATATGATTAATTAGTCATATTTACATGGAGGTCCGATGGAAAAAAAGGTGCTTGAATTAAAAGCCGAGGTCTTAAAGGCCCTGGCCCAGCCCACCCGCCTTCAGATTTTAGAATGTCTGCGGGGAGGGGAGAAGTGCATTTGCGAGATCATCCCGGCCATCGGGGGGGAGCAGTCCAATATCTCCCGCCACATCTCTCTCATGCAGAAGAGCCATCTGGTCACCACCCGCAAGGATGGAGTAAAAGTGATGGTCAAGGTGAGCGACCCGAAAATCTTCCATATTCTGGACCAGGTGAGCGTTCTCTTAAAAAGCCGCATGAGCGAGCATCATCAGCTTCTCCGGTCTCTCTGATTGAAGCCTTAGCTCGGGGCAAGCCTGGATTTTCCAGACACCTAAAGATTTCGAAGGCATGATATTTTGCCTTCGTCCGGGGAGGTTTTGAATATCTTCAAAGGGAGGTAAACCAAATGAAGAAGATCGAAGTACTGGGAATGGGGTGACCCAAGTGTAACCAGCTCGAGGAGCGAGCTAAGGTAGCGGTGAAGGAACTGGGCATTGAGGCGGAAGTTGTAAAGGTTAAGGATATCAAAGCAATCACCAACTATGGGGTGATGTTTACCCCCGCGCTGGTAGTGGATGGAACCGTTAAGGTAGCGGGGAAGCTTCCCAGCGTGGAAGAGATAAAAAAATGGATTCAATAAGAGGACGATCTCGCAAAAAGTCTGAATGGACGTATTTCGGTCATTCCGATGAACCCCGGATCGGGTCCGGGACAGGCACCGGAATCCAGGGTTCCCGGTGAAAACCGGGATCCAGTCTTTGAGATGGTTCCCGACTTTCGTCGGGACGACGTCTGGGCTCCGGTTTCCACCGGAGTGACGACTTTTTACGAGAACATCAATAAGAAGGAGGCTGGAAAAATGGACTCGAAATGCATGTGCGAACCGAGCGAGATCCTGCTTTTTACCTGTTCCGGAGCTTCGAATGTCGGCCAGATTGCCAATCAGGCGGCAGTGACATTATCCCAAGAGGGGGTGGGCAGAATGTTCTGCCTGGCCGGCATTGGCGGCCATATCCCCGGCATGATCGAGTCCACGAAGGCCGGGAAGATGATCGTAGCCCTGGATGGCTGTCCGGTGGCCTGCGCGAAAAAGACTCTGGAACACGCTGGCTTCAGAATCGACGAGTATCTCCAGGTTACAGAAATGGGGCTGGAAAAGGGCCACCACTTCAATTTTACTGCCTCGGACGCGAGGAAAACGGCCAATTATCTGGCCGAGCGGATTTCCAAAAGAAGAGAGGCCTAAAGCCCGATCGGGGAATCCTTTCGGGGGGACGATTTTTGGGTGGGGGATTTGAAGATGCCATGGACTGAACCAAGAGATGTCGAAAGGAGAAGACATACGTGAGGGTTCGCCGAATGTCTGCTCTGTTTGGATGCCTTCTTTTACTGGCTCTGACCGTCGGGACGCCCTTAGCTGGTGCGCAGGCTCTGGATTTCAGCAAGGTGCCTGTTAATGGTATGGTCACCATGATCGACCTGGGCGCCAAAAAATGCGTCCCCTGCAAGATGATGGCGCCGATCATGGAAAAGATGGAAAAGGTATACCGGGGCAAAGCCGCCATCGTATTTATCGATGTGTGGGAAAACCGGGGACAGGCCGGGCGGTTCGGCATCTCCGCCATTCCTACTCAGATCTTTTTCGATCCGAAGGGCAAAGAGGTCTATCGCCACGTCGGATTCATGAGTGAAGAGGCGATTGTTGCCCAACTGAAGAAGATGGGCGTGGATTAGAGGGCGCAGAGACGGATGCTGGACACCTTTGTCTTAACCGTTAATGAATGGATCGCCGGCGGGTCTACCATTGCCGCCGTGGGATGCTTTCTATGGGGGATGGTCAGCGTCCTGTTCAGTCCGTGCCATTTAGCCTCGATACCCTTGATCGTTGCCTATGTCGGCGGCCAGCAGCGGGCGATTCACCCCAAACAGGCCGGGGTTTACGCCGCTGCGTTTACTGGCGGCCTTTTTATCACCATCGCCCTGGTGGGGATTGTTTGCGCCGTTCTGGGCCGCATACTGGGGGATGTGGGACCCTACTGGCAGGTTCTGATCGGCGGCGTTCTGATCTGGGTGGCTTTGGGGATGCTCGGCGTGGAGAAGTGCCAAATGTCGGGCGGCTTCCTCCACCGCTTAAACTTAAGGGGAGTGTTCGGTGCTTTTGGGCTGGGGTTGGCATACGGCGTTCTATCCGGATCTTGCACCTTCGGATTCATTGCGCCGATTCTGGCCATCATCACGGTGCAGCAAAAAATCACCACGGGCCTTCTTTTCATCCTGCTTTTCGCCATTGGCCATTGCCTGCCGATCATGGTGGCGGGCAGTTCCACCGCGGCGGTTCGAAAGGTGATGGAAAACAGCGCCTGGCAAGGGGCAGGCAACTGGTTTCGGAAAGGGGCCGGCGTCATGATCTGCCTCTTGGGGGCCTATTTCATCATAAGCCCCTTTATCGGGACATGATTTAAATAAAGCGAGGGCGTCTTATGAAAAGAGTTCTTTTTATTTGTACGAGAAATAGCTCCCGCAGCCAGATGGCCGAAGCCTTGGTCAACCTTGATTTGGCAGGTAAATATGAGGCATTTTCCGCCGGGACCGAGCCGTCCTCTGTTAACCCCCTGGCGATCGCCGTGATGAAGGAATTGGGCATTGATATTTCCCGCAAGCGATCCAAAGGGCTGGAGGAATTTGCCGGCCAGGAATTCGATTATGTCATTACTCTCTGCAGCCAGGCGGATGAAGCCTGTCCGGTTTTTTTCGGCGGGACGAAGAAAATTCATATGGGCTTTCCGGACCCAACGGAGACCGCAGGCAGCGACGAAGAAAAACTTGCTACTTTTCGGAAGGTGAGAGATCTGATCCGAGATCAGGTCGTAGGATTTCTAGCGAAACAAGGAGAGACTTCTTAAGGAGGGATAGGATGGAAGAAAAAGTGGCCACAAAAAAATTGTCCTTTCTCGATCGGTTTTTAACCCTTTGGATTTTTCTGGCCATGTTTGTAGGCGTAGGATGGGGATATCTTTTCCCTGGAGTTGTGAATTTTTGGAATCAGTTTCAGGTAGGAACCACCAACATTCCTATCGCTATCGGGCTTATCCTGATGATGTATCCGCCGCTCGCCAAAGTTAGATACGAACAGTTGGGACAGGTGTTTCGAAATTACAAAGTCTTGTTTCTCTCGTTGGTTCAGAACTGGATCATCGGCCCCATTCTCATGTTCCTGCTGGCCATCTCTTTCCTCGCCGGGTACCAGGAATACATGGTGGGTCTGATCTTGATCGGTCTGGCCCGCTGCATTGCCATGGTTATCGTATGGAATGACCTGGCGGCAGGAGATCGGGAGTACTGCGCTGGTCTGGTGGCTTTCAACTCCATCTTTCAGGTCCTGTTTTTCTCGATCTACGCCTACATCTTCATTACAATTTTACCCCCTTGGATTGGGTTGAAAGGGATGGCCGTGAAGATCACCATCGGCCAGATTGCCGAGAGCGTGTTCATTTATCTTGGTATTCCTTTCCTTGCTGGCCTCTTCTCCCGGATCATCGGCCTGAAAACCAAAGGCCGGGAATGGTATGAGCAGAAATTCATTCCCAAAATCAGCCCGATTACTTTAATTGCGCTCCTTTTCACCATCCTGGTCATGTTCTCTCTCAAGGGAGAATTTATTGTCCGGCTGCCGATGGATGTCGTCCGGATCGCCATACCTTTATTTATATATTTCGTGCTCATGTTCTTCGTTTCCTTCTTCCTATCCATGAAGGCAGGAGCCACCTACGAGCAGTCCGCCACCTTGAGTTTTACCGCCGCGTCGAACAATTTCGAGCTGGCCATCGCGGTGGCCGTGGCCGTATTCGGAATCAATTCGGGCCAGGCCTTTGCCGCGGTCATCGGGCCCCTGCTGGAAGTGCCGGTATTGATCAGCCTGGTGAACGTGGCGCTCTGGTTCAAAAGAAGGTTTTTTCCTTTCGCCGTAGAGACACCCACGGGTGTTTGCCATTTAACCTGCGAACCCTGATGAGGTTTAAAATAAGATGGGATCGGCCTCCTGCCGGTTCCGGCTGCGTCACTCCGCCAGTTACCTTTGCGTTTAGAAAGCAGGGACCATCGGTCCTTGAAGGAGATCCGTATGAGCAAACCCAAAGTCCTCTTCCTGTGTACGACCAATTCCGCCCGCAGCCAGATGGCCGAGGCTTTCCTTAAAAAATACGGAGGAGACAAATTCGAGGCCTACAGCGCGGGGCTGGAGCCGAAAACGATCCATCCCTATACGGAGCTGGTCATGCAAGAAATAGGGATTCCTCTGACTGACCAGTATGCAAAAAACTTCCGGGAATATATGGGGAAAGTCCATTTTGCTTATCTGATCACGGTGTGCGCTGAAGCAGAGAAGAAATGCCCGACCACCTTTCCCGGGATGGGCCAAAGGCTCCACTGGCCCTTCGATGATCCGGCGGCTTTTGAAGGATCGCATAATGAAAAGATAGCCAAATTTCGAGAGATGAGGGATAAAATCGAACAAAAAATAATAGAATGGGTGAAGAACTAATAGAGCAGGGTAAATTAATGAGACGGGTCCTCTTCATCTGCACCAGAAACCGTACCCGCAGCCAGAAGGTGAGTATCTTGGGACCGGTGCTTTGGGTTTCCATGGAACTTTGGAAGCGAGTTACCGACCGATCCTTAAGAGCGGCGCCTCTCTTCTTGGTCCTCCTGCTTTTGGTGATTTTCCCGGTCAGTTCAGGGGCGGAGGGCAAGGAGGCGACGATACTTCTGCTCCACACCAATAATGTGACCGGCCATTTCTTCCCCTGCCCCACCTGAGGTGACCACATACTGGGCGGTCTGGCCCGGCGGGTGGCCTATGTGGAGAAGATACGAAAGGAAAGGCAGTCAATCCTGGTTGTAGATTCGGGGGACCTCTTTTTTGACCATTTGGTCAATATGAACCCCGAGCGGGCGCTGAAAAAAGCCCGACTGATCGGCCGGGCCTACCGGCGCATGGATGCTTCGGCCGTCAACGTGGGCGACCTGGACTTGGTTCAGGGGGTGGATTTTCTCCGGAGCGAATTTTCTCAGGGTCTGCCGCTGATCTCAGCTAACTTGTTCGACCCTTCCAGCAAATCTCCCATTTTTCCACCTTTTGTGATCCGGGAAATTTCGGGAATGCGGGTAGCCTTCTTGGGACTTCTCCCCCCGGAATCGGCACCGGCCATCAGTGCCGCCATCCGGAAAGCCAACGAGGGAAAAATTTTGATCCGGGACCCCGTAGAAGCCGGGAGGGAAACGCTCCAGAAGCTCCGGGGACAAGCAGACCTGGTTGTCCTGCTTTCTGACCTGGGCCTTTCCAGCGACCAGATCGTGGCCGGGACAATCCCCGGTATCCATTTCATCCTGGGGGGGCATGAAGGGCGCCTCGTTGTCCACCCGACTCTGCAAGCCGGAGCCTACCTCATGCAATCGTCTGCGAGGGGAATGTACGTGGGAAAGCTCCATCTCGCCGTGGAGAACCCCGCTTTTCCTTTTGAGGACAAAGAAAAAGGCGAATCGATACAGGCACAGATGCGCAACATTGAGCGCAATCTCCAGGCCCTGCGGGGGCAGCGGGAGCGCCAACCCAGCAAGGAAATCGACCATGGAATCGAGCTGTGGAATCAGCGAAAGGCGAAGCTCCAGAAGGAGCTTGCCTCCTCCGCCAGTGATTCTCCCACCATCAAGAGGAACCTTTTTGATTGGTCTCTCGTGCCGCTGGAAATGCCCCTGCCGGAGGATGAAGAAGTTCGAAGGTGGATCGGCGAAGCGAGGATCAACGTAGATTGAAAGCCCCATCCGTTGAGTTTTTCCACTTTCTGGAACCCTTCGATTATGGGTACCCCGATTCATTTCCAAAATAACGGAAAAAATCGATCCTTAATTAAAAATACGGTCTTTTTTTGCGAAAAATAGACATTACACCGTATTTGATCTCTAAGTGCGTCTAAAGTATTTTATTAAGTATAGGATCAGAAGCTGAAAATCTCTTGACAGAAGGTCCTACAATGTGCCATTTTATTAGCCATATTTCCGAGCCTCCCGAAAATTTAAGAATAAAACCCATTCGTTAAGGGGGAAACATCATTTCTGTCAACTCCACCCTTTTTGAAGCTATTGCGCTTTGCAAGAATAATGGGAAATTACGCATCTTGTTAAGTCCCCCTCACCCTCCCCTCTCCCCCGACTACGGGGGAGAGGATAAAGGTGAGGGGGCCCGCGGGATACCAATCTTCGTTCCATTATTTATGCAAAAGTCAATAAGTTGCGCCTTATTAATGGCGCTTGCAGGAGGCTTTCCCCAGAGGAATCCAATCAACCTGGCGCCCGCCTGGAAAAAAAAGAGTTACAAATTGGCTCGAAATTCAAGCCGGTCAGCAAGATCAAAATCATCCCCCCCTTTCTTAAAGGATGGATTTTCGGGGCAATGGTGAATTTTATTCTTACCAATAGGTTGGTAGTAGCCGCCATGTTAGGGCAATTCATGAATTGCCCCTACGACTTCAATTGTAAGCGCCTAATTCTGTCGGTTATAGGGATTTCATTAAAAATGCGGCTGTCAGGAAGGGACAGGGTATGCCGGGGAGGAAAATGAATTCCCAGGTCCAGGGCCTGGTATATATGTCATGAAATTTTTGACCCAAGGGGGAGGAGTATGAAAACGATAGGACTTGGCCTTCTGGTAACTTTGGTATTGGCTTCCATGGTATGGGCAAGGGTCGGGGGCGGCGACATCAAATACCCGGTGAAGCGGGTGGGGGATGTCACTTTCAGCCATGATACCCATGTAGAGGCCATGGGGTTTAATTGCACAAAATGCCACCCTCTTACCTTCGTTACCAAAGAACAGCACAAGACGGTCAAAATGATCCACAAGCGGCAGGCTGGGTCCTGCGGGGTTTGTCACAATGGCAAAGAGGCCTTTGACTTACGCTCCAATTGTTACATCTGTCATGTGAAGGAGGCGAAATAAATGTTTGAGGGGAGAGATGAATTAACGATTATCCAGGAAGATATTCAAAGAGCCTTGGGAAAGCCCGATACGAAATGGGCAATGCTCATCGACCTGCGGCGGTGTACCTCCTGTAAATCATGCACAGCCGGATGCGTGGCCGAACAGAAAAGCCCCCCTGGAATTATGTATCGGCCCGTCTACGAAGAGGAAACCGGAATTTTTCCTAAAGTTAAAATACGTTTTACGCCAAGACTCTGCAATCAGTGCGATGACCCTCCATGCGTGGAAGCCTGTCCGAATAAGGGGGAGGGCAAGGCAACCTGGAAGAGCATCAAAGGGATTAGCGCAGGAATTGTCATGATCAATTATGAGCAATGCATCGGATGCGGGCGTTGTGTCGTCGCCTGTCCTTATAAGGCGCGCAATCTCGACGCCGGGGCCTTTTACACCGAAGGGAGCCCCAAGTTCGAAGAATACGAAAAAGCCCCCACCTGGGAGTATTCCCGCAAATGGCCCCGCTTGAAATATCATCTCCCCTTTGGTACCGCCCGCAAATGCCATTTCTGCTACCACCGGCTGAAGAATGGGATGGTCCCTGTATGTGTCAGTACCTGCCTCTGCCGGGCGAATTATTTTGGTTCTCTTGGGGATAAAGAAAGCCTTATTTACAAAGTGATGCAAAGAAACAGGGTCAAAGTATTGCAATCGGTAAAAGCCAAGGCCCAAGGCGAAGTCAAGATTAAATATGAGGCTTTAAAAAATAAAAGTCCCCTGGAGATCGCCAAAATGACGGGCTATCCGGGGAAAATTCCGGTTTTTGCCGACTCTTCAAAAACCAAACCCAGAGTTTACTACATACTGCCTTAGGGGGTCTATCGCATGGACGACAAGAAAAACAACGAAAATGGCTTGAGTAGAAGGGATTTCGTGAAGTGCTCTGCCGTGCTCGGCGGCGCCCTTTTGGCTTCGCAGGTGGAATGGGCGACTGACTTGATGAGGAGGGCAGAGGCGAACCTTTTGACCCCAGAAGAAGAGTATGAGCTAATAAAGGCGGAGAATACTCTTTACACCGTATGCCTTCAATGTAATACAGGCTGCGGGATAAAGGTGAAGTTCTTCAGAGATAAGGAAAAGGCGATCGCCCTGAAAATCGATGGCAACCCCTACAACCCTTTTGTTGCCGTCCCCCATCATCCTTATAACGCTTCACCCTTCCAGATGAATACCGTGGATATGGCCATTTGCCCCAAGGGGCAGGCCGGCATTCAGACTGCCTATGACCCCTACCGAATCACCAAGGTTCTAAAGAGGGCGGGCAAAAGAGGCGAAGGAAAATGGATGACGCTCCCTTTTGATCAGGCCATCGACGAGATCGTTAACGGCGGGAAACTTTTCACCCATGTCCCCGGGGAAGAAAACCGGGAAGTCCATGGGCTTAGGGATATATATGTTCTAAGAGACCCCAAAATTGCCAAAGAAATGGCGGCGGATGCGACGGGTATTTCTAAAGCCAAGGACAAGAAAAAGGCGGTCGAAGAGTTCAAGGCCAAACATGCTCCCAATCTCCACTACCTTATCGACCCCGACCATCCCGACTTGGGCCCGAAGAATAACCAGATGGTCTATTTCTGGGGGAGACTCAAGGGTGGGCGAAGCGATTTCGGTGCCCGGTTTTTCAATGACTATTTCGGTACGGTGAATACCCATGGCCATACGACGGTATGTCAGGGGTCGCTCTACTTCACCTGCAAGGCTTTGAGTGAACAATACGAATACAATAAATTCACCGGTGGGGTTAAGTTTTACTGGCAGGGGGATTTCGAAAATTCAGAGTATATT
>Ga0214473_10006396_pt1 | contig 14079 bp, 18 predicted proteins | sample RVTome_7_FD_203509 | JGI IMG/M metagenome (GOLD analysis project Ga0214473, IMG submission 203509) | Soil microbial communities from uranium-contaminated site in the Upper Colorado River Basin, Wyoming, United States - RVT98D197 | ecosystem: Environmental > Terrestrial > Soil > Contaminated >... | reverse complement strand
TGCAAAGTGTCCCCAGGATATTGTTGCGGATGCCTTCGAGCACATTGGCTTCGACCAGCGGCACGTGCTTGTGCGCCGCCGCGTGGAACACCACCTGCGTTCCGTGCGCCGCAATGGTGCGCCGGACCAGCTTCTCGTCGGTCACCGAGCCCAGCACCGGGATCACTGGGAAGGCGGGCGCGTCCTTCAGCAGCGCCCGCTCGATCTGGTAGAGCGCGAATTCGTTGGCCTCGAGCAGCACCAGCTTGGCCGGCGCCCATTTGGCGATGATCCGGCAGAGTTCCGAGCCGATCGAGCCGCCGGCGCCCGACACCAGGATCACCCGCCCGTCCAGCATCTGCTGCAACAATTCGGGATCGGCCGGCACCGACGAGCGCCCGAGCAGATCGTCGATGTCGATCTCGCGCAGCTGGCTGACCAGATACTTGCCCGAGGCGATTTCGCTGATCGAAGGCAGGGCGCGCAGCTTGATCGGCAGCTTGCTCAGCTCGGCGAGAACGGTCTGCCGCCGTGGGGCCTCCAGCGACGGAATGGAGACGATGACCTCCTGCACGCCGAAATCCTTGATCAGGGCTTCCAGCCGCTCGGGCGCGTGCACCCTTACCCCCATCACGTCGCGGCCGTGCAGGCCCTTGTCGTCGTCGATGAAGGCGGCGACGTTGGCCGCCCCGTGTGCCCGCAGTGCGGCGGCGAGCTGGCGCCCGGCTTCGCCGGCGCCATAGATCGCCACCTGGCTGGCGCCACTCGCCCGTTTGCCCAGCGGTGGCACCCACAGCAGCGTCTTGGCGGCGAAACGCGAGCCGCCGATGACGATGGTGCCGAGGAGGAAATAAAAGATCGGGATGGTCCTCGGCAGCACGCCGAAGCGCGTCGCCTCGGCCAAAAACAGCACGAACACCCAGGCCAGGGTCGCCAACGTCATCGCCTGGAGGATTGTCCAGATCGCCCGCTCCGGCAGATAGCGGATCACCGCGCGATAGAGCCCGAAGCGCAGGAAGATCGGCAGCGCCACGGCGGGCGCCAGCGCCATCAGCGTCAATTGGGCGGTAGTGGGGCGGAAGTCGGCGCCGAGGCGGAGCTGGTAGCTGAGCCACAGCACGCCGACCAGCGCTAGGGCGTCGAACGCCACCAGGATCAGGCTCTTCCGCACCCGCGGCAGACTATTGAGACGATTTCTTACTACTTCAAACATTGTTCTGCCGGTCCACAATACTTGCCCGAAAATCAGGACCGCGAGACGCGGCGCCGCTGGCGCTATTCCAAACCCGATCGCGCGGCAAAGCGCAAGCGTTCAGCGGGCTCATCGCCGCCGTGCCGCCCAGCGGCCTTTCCAACGCCCAGATGGTGTGGCATCAACGGCACGCCGGCCTTGATGCCGTCACCGCTTTCCAAGGGGCCAAGATGACAGTTCGATTGCACCGGGGCGATCTGCCCGATCTCACGCGCTATGGCCGTGAGGTAGCTATCGACACCGAGACCATGGGGCTCGATCCGCGGCGCGACCGGCTCTGCGTGGTGCAGCTGTCGCCCGGCGACGGCAGCGCCGACGTCGTGCAGATCCCGGCCGATCTCGCCCGCGCGCCCAATCTCGAACGGCTGCTCTCCGACCCGGCCGTGACCAAGATCTTCCACTATGCCCGCTTCGACATGGCGGTGCTCAAGCACCGCTTCGGCTTCGTCACCGGCCCGGTCTACTGCACCAAGATCGCCAGCAGGCTCGTGCGCACCTACACCGACCGCCACGGCCTCAAGGATCTGGTGCGCGAATTGCTGAACGTGGATCTGTCCAAGCAGCAGCAGAGTTCGGATTGGGGCGCCGAAAAGATCACCGACGCGCAACTCGAGTATGCCGCGTCCGACGTGCTCTATCTGCACGATCTCAAGCGCCACCTCGATCGCATGCTGCGCCGCGAAGGCCGCACCGAACTTGCCGACACCTGTTTCCGATTCCTTCCCGCCCGCATCGAGCTTGATCTCATGGGGTGGGACGAAACCGATATTTTCGCCCACAGTTAAGGACGATGAGTACTCTGGCCCGGTCCGAGACCCTGGATCAGCGCAGCCATATCTTCTCGACGCTCGCGGCCCGCAACCGCTTTGTCGGGGTGTTGCGCTTGGCCGTGCCGGCGGCGGGCGTCGTCATTCTCGGCGGCCTCGTGCTGCAGCTGTTCCTTGCCAGCCTGGGCGACGATTTCGGTTTCTCCAACATCTCCATCGATCGCAACAACCTGGTCGTGGACACCCCGTCCTATTCCAGCATGGGCGTCGACGGCAGTTCCTATCAGGTGGAGGCGGCCTCGGCGAAATCAGCGCTGGATCGCACCGACATCATCGATCTCACCCGGGCCGTGCTGACCATCACAAAGACCGGGGGCGCAACGATCACCGCCAGCGCCGACGCCGCCCGGCTGGAAACCTCCGGCCAGCTGGTCACCGTCGATGGCGTCACCCGGATCGCCGATTCCGAGGGCATGAAAGGCACCATCGTCGGTATTTTCGCCAACATGGCAGCCGAAACCATGGTCGGCAAAGGCGATGTCGACATCACCTTTTCCAATGGAACGACCCTGAGGGCGGACAGCATGTCCTTCGACGGCGCGCGTTCGACCTGGAGCTTCTCCCGGGCCACCCTCACGCTCCCCTCGACTCCGGGCGAGGGCGAAGCCGGGCCGGCCGCTACAGTTGTCAGCCAGCCCGCCGGCGAGGTTGCGGTGGCGGACCAGGACGAGGTGACTAATAGTATTGCGGTGGCGCCCGCCATTGTCGCCCCCCAGCCCATGGCCCGGCGGCCGCTGGCCCAGGAGCAGTTCTGATGCGTGCAACGAGCTATCTTTTTGCGGCCCTCGTCGCCTTTGCCACTGGGCCGGCGCTCGCCGAAAGTCCGGTCAAGATCACCGCCGATACCTTTTTGGTCAACGAGGCCGATACCGAGGCCACCTTCACCGGCAATGTCGTGGTGATCCGGCCCGGCCTCAACGTATGGGCCGACAAGGTCGTGGTCGACTATGGCGAGGGCGGCCCCGGAGACATCAAGACCTTCGTCGCCACCGGGCATGTGCGGCTCAAGACCGAGGATCAGGACGCCACGGGGGATCGCGCCACCTTCAACCCGCAAACCCAGATCCTGCGGCTGATGGGCAATGTCGTGGTGGTCAATTCCGCCGGCACCCTCAACGGGCCGGAACTCGAGATCAACCTCGCCGACAACACGACCGTCTTTACCGGCGGCAAGGGAGGCCGGGTCACCGGCGTCTTCAACACCCAATGAAGGACCGCCGCGCAGAAAGTCGCGTCGACCAGACCGGGTGGCTGGTGGCGCATGGGCTCGCCAAGAGTTTCGGCCGCACCACCGTCGTCCACGACGTTTCCATCGCCGTGCGGCGTGGCGAGGCGGTGGGCCTTCTGGGCCCCAACGGCGCGGGCAAGACCACCGTCTTCACCATCATCATGGGCCTGATCAAGCCCGACAAGGGCGATGTGATGCTCGACGGCCGCACCATCACCGGCCTGCCGCTGTTCCAGCGCGGCCGGCTGGGCATCGGCTATCTGCCGCAAGAGCCCTCGATCTTCCGCGGCCTCAATGTACGCGACAACATCCTCGCCGTGCTCGAGGGCCACGTCCGCTCGCGTGCAGAACGCCGGGCCCGGCTCAAGGAACTGCTCGATGAATTCGGCATCGCCCATCTCGAGCGGGCCAATGCCCTGGGGCTTTCGGGCGGCGAGCGCCGCCGCGTCGAGATCGCCCGCGCCATGGCCGCCGACCCGGTCTTCATGCTGCTCGACGAGCCCTTCGCCGGCGTCGATCCGATCGCGGTCGCCGAGGTCAAGTTCCTGGTGCGGCAGCTGACCCAGCGCGGCATCGGCGTTCTCATCACCGACCACTCGGTGCGCGAAACCCTCTCGCTGGTCGACCGCGCCTACCTCATTCACGACGGCCGGGTGATGATCCAGGGCAAACCCGAGACCATTACCGCCGACCCCGAGGCGCGGCGGGTCTATCTGGGCGATACGTTCTCTGTTTGAATATAATGTTGAACATATATAGTGTTAGGATTATACATTGCGATGCAGTGGACGGTTTTGTTCGACGAGACGTTTGCAACCGAGTTGGCGGATTTCGATCTTGAGGTGCGAATGGAGCTAGGGGCAATGCTGGCGCTCTTGCGCCAATACGGACCTCAGCTCGCCAGACCTCACGCCGACACTCTCAAAGGATCAAGGCATGCGAACATGAAGGAGTTGCGTTTCAACACTGTCGGCGGTGTCTGGCGCGTGGCCTATGCCTTTGATCCAGAGCGGGCAGCGATCCTGCTCGTCGCGGGCGACAAGTCGGGAACCTCGGAGAGGCGGTTCTACAGGCAACTCATAGATACGGCCGATCGGCGGTTCGATGACCACATTCGAGCGCTGGCCAAAGGAGGATAGGGGTGGCAATTCCGGCAGGAGAAGTCTTCCGCAAAGTACTGACGCCCGCACAGCGGGCGCAGGCTGACAAGCGGGGTAAGGAACTCGTTGCGCAGTACGCGACCTTGCAGCAGCTTCGCAAGGCCCGCGAACTGACCCAGGTCCGGCTGGCCGAGCTTCTGGGCAAGGACCAGGTATCGATCTCCCAGCTCGAAAAGCGCACCGATATGCTGCTCTCGACACTGCGCGGCTATGTTGAAGCCATGGGTGGAAGTCTGAGCCTGGTTGTGCAGTTCGACGATCGCGAGCCGGTGTTCCTGGCCGGGCTTTCGGATGATGAGCCTCCCGCTGCCCCGCGCTCGGCGCGGCAAGGGACAGTAAAAGCCGAGCAATCATTGCTCACGATCGACGAATGAGCTTGTCCAGCCGCCGGCGCGGTGAGTGCGGACCCGGTCGGCGCGTCCACTGCAGGCCACATTGATACCTTTGGCTAACCAATAGCGGCCCGCAGCACCGCCCTTAACCGTTTTTGGCACAAAACTTGCCCTTGCCGTCATATTGCGGCATGGTCCGGCCTGCGTATCGGTTTTGTAGTAGGAGTTCCAGATGGGCCTGACGCCGCGGCTCGAGTTCCGGCAGTCGCAATCGCTGACGCTGACGCCCCAGCTCATGCAGTCGATCCGGCTGCTGCAATTGAGTCATCTCGAACTCAACGCCTTCGTCGAAGCCGAACTCCTGCGCAATCCGCTGCTCGAGCGCGAGGATGGCAGCGAGCCGGGCGACGCCGACGTCGAACTCCCCGAACGGCCCCTCGAACTCAGCGCCTATGAGGATACGGTCGATCACGCCGATCGCATCCAGTCGGCGGATTCGATCGCCAATAGCTACGACACCGAAGTGGAGAATGTCTTCCCCGAGCAGGCCTCGCAGGAGGCGCCGGGCAGCGGCCAGACCCAGTGGACCGAGCGCGGCGGCCTCTCCGAAGGCGGCGAAGCCCCCGATATCGATCAGTTCGTCGCTGCGCGGCCCAGCCTTTCGGACCATCTCTCCGATCAGATCGGCATGATGATCACCGATCCGGCGGAACGCCTGATCGCCCGTTTCCTCACCGACAGCCTCAACGAAGCCGGCTACCTCGCGACCGATCTGGAGGCCGTGGCCGAGCAACTGGGCGCCCCGCTCGAAAAGGTCGAGGCGGTGCTCAAGACCATCCAGAATTGCGATCCGCTGGGCGTGTTCGCGCGCGACGTGCGCGAATGCCTCGCCATCCAGCTGCGCGACAAGGACCGGCTCGATCCGCTGATGGAAAAGCTGCTCGACAACCTCGCTCTGCTCGCCGCCCACGACATGGCCGGCCTCGCCCGGGCCGTTGGCGCCGACCGCGAGGATCTCCTCGATATGCTGGCCGAACTGCGCGACCTCGATCCCAAGCCCGGCCGCGCCTTCGAGGTCGGCATGGTCGAGGCGGTGGTCCCCGATGTCTTCGTGCGCGAGGCCAATGGGGGCGGTTGGGCGATCGAGCTCAATGCCGATATCCTGCCGCGCGTGCTGGTCAACCGCACCTACTACGCCACCGTCACCCGGAAGGCCCGCGACGCCACCGAAAAGACCTTCCTCACCGATTGCCTCGCCACTGCCAACTGGCTGGCAAAAAGCCTCGATCAGCGGGCCCAGACCATCCTCAAGGTGGCCGCCGAGATCGTCAAGCAGCAGGATGGCTTCCTGCTCCATGGCATCGCCTATTTGCGGCCGATGACCCTAAGGATGGTGGCCGATGCCATCGAGATGCACGAATCGACCGTAAGCCGCGTCACCTCCAACAAATATCTCTCGACCACGCGCGGGCTGTTCGAAATGAAGTACTTCTTCACCACCGCGCTCGGCTCCTCCACCGGCGAGGCCGAACACTCTGCCGAGGCGGTCCGCCACCGCATCCGCCAGCTGATCGACGCCGAAAAGCCCGCCGACGTCCTTTCGGACGATACCATCGCCGAGATGCTGCAGAAGGAGCAGGGGATCGAAGTGGCGCGCCGCACTGTCGCCAAATACCGCGAAGGCATGAACATCCCCTCCTCGGTCATCCGCCGCCGGCAGAAACGCGCGGCGCTGGCGAGCGTGAGGTAGGAGGTCGGATCGGGGAGTCCCGCGCCCGCTCCCGACGCCAAAGCGGACGAAGACGCGCCCGCCGGCAGGCCGATCCTGCCTTTGTCTAGGGATCCTGGGGGAGGCGGTAGACCGACACGTGCGAACGTGACTCGGCAGTGAAGTCGGATCGGGCCCAGTCCGCATGCCTGCTCTCGAGCTCGAACCCGGCCAACTGGGCCATGAGGTCCAGCTCCGTCGGCCAGATGTAGCGGTGAGGCGAGCGGAACAGCTGAGCCTCTTGGCCCTCACCTATCCTGAAGTGGTGTGACACCACCTGCTGGAGCAGCACGTCATAGGTGTCCAGGCCGACATAGTCGGGTTGGGAATGCCAGACCATGGCTTGCTGACCCGGTGGCAGCTTGCGTAGCTCGGGTACCCATAGCTCGATGACAAAGCGGCCGCCGGGCGAAAGATGGCGGGCCGCATTGCGGAAGCATGCGACTTGCTCGGCCTGCGTCAGCAGGTTCGATATCCCGTTGAAGACCAGATAGACGAGCGTGTAGTCCCCCGGAGCGATAGCCGTGACCATATCACCGAGGACGACAGGGATCGCCGCCTCGTCGGCCTTCTTGTGCAATTGAGCGACCATCGGTGGGGACATTTCGATGCCGGTCACCGGAATCCCTCGTTCGCTCAGCGGAATGGCCACGCGGCCGGTTCCGATTGCGAACTCGAGTGCTCGCCCGTCGCCAGCGAGTTCGGCAAGGCGTTCCACGGTCGGCCCCAGCACGTCAGGAGCAAACATGCCGGTGCCCGGCGTGTCATAGCTCTCGGCTGCCTCGATGTCCCAGATGTCTTGATGGCGCATGAGACGCACCATGTAGTCCGATGTTCTGGCTGTCCAGCGAGCTGTTGCGAAGGCCGCCGGCCTGAGCCAAAGGCTAAAGGGTTGCTATTGGCGCTCAAAGCCGGACCCCGCGGAGGCTAGTAGCGAACCGTCTCCCTGTCATCCCTCGATTTGCCGCACTGCGGCGACATCAACATTGCCCCTCGAAAACGTCGGGTCTAGACTCTCCTTAGCCGGCTGCCCATCTTGATTGGAGAGCTGGGTGACGGCTCACTCAACGAGAAGAGAGAGATCCATGTCCTTACGTGTCTCAGGCAAAAACATGGACGTCGGCGACGCCCTGCGCAGCAAGGCGACCGGCCATTTCAATGCAGTCGTGAAGAAGTACTTCGATGGCGGCTACAACGGCCATATGACGCTCGAACCCGAAGGCTCCGGGTTTACCGCCCAATGCATCCTCCACCTCGATTCGGGGACCACGCTGCAATCGGAAGCATTTGGCGGCGATGCGGTTTCGGCCTACGAGATCATGGCCGAGGCCATCGAGAAGCGGCTGCGGCGCTACAACCGCAAGCTCAAGCAGCACCGCCGTCACGCCAACGGCGAGGACGTCGTCGAGGCGCAATCCTATGTACTCGGGCTTCCCGATCACGACGATGAACTGGCGGAGGATTATTCCCCGCCGGTGGTCGCCGAAACCACCTCCAACCTGAGGCAAATGAGTGTGGGAGAAGCGGTGATGGAACTCGATCTGACTCAGGCCGACGTGGTAGTGTTCCGCCATGCTGGACACGGCGGACTTAATGTGGTCTACCGCCGCGCCGACGGCAATATTGGCTGGATCGATCCGGCATTGCGCGCGAACTAGGGCTCCCTGGCACCGAAGCTTTCACGAAATTTCGACAAGGGTTCTTTGATGGAACTAGCTGACATCCTCACCGAGGAGTCCGTAATTGTTTGCACGGGATTGAAGACCAAGCGGGAAGTGCTTGAAAAGCTTGCGCAACACGCTGCTGCACTGACCGGCCAGCCGGCCGCATCGGTGTTCGAGGCACTCGATGAGCGCGAGGAGTTGGGTTCCACCGGGCTGGGCAACGGCATCGCCATTCCGCACGGCAAGTTCCCCGGCCTGGGCAGTGTCACGGCCGTCTTCGCCCGGCTCGAGACGCCGGTCGATTTCGACGCCGTCGACGATCAGCCGGTCGATCTGGTGATGATGCTCCTGGCCCCGTTGGGCGCCGGTGCCGACCACCTCAAGGCCCTGGCCCGGGTGGCCCGGGTCCTGCGCACCGACTCGGTGGTGGACGAGCTTCGCCGCACCTACGATGCCAAAGAGCTCTACGCCGTGCTCACCCAGACGGTCGCCGCGCACCAGGCGGCCTGAGCTTGGTCCCCGGGGTCGCCCCGGGGATCCGATGCCGGGTTCAGGGCCGGCTAATGCAGCGCGACGATGCCGTAGTCTTTGTCCGAGAGCCATTCGGCGACGGCTTCGGGGCTGTCTGCCACCAATAGCGGCGAGCCGTCGGCGGAAACCACGAGCTGGAATTCCTCGTCGCTGTCGAAATCGGGCTCCGCCATCAGCTGCGCCAGCTTATCGCCCTTGATGGGTTTGATGTAGACCACCGCGTTGCCGCCGAGCGCCATGAACTGGGCCGGAGTAAGGTGCCGCAGGGGATTGTCGTTCTGTTGTTCTTCGGGTCGTTCTTGCATTCTTGTTCCCCTTTCTAGGCAGAACGGATGTCGATGCGGCGGGCTACCTTTTCCGCCTTGGGCCGGACGACGGCGATGATCAGCATGCCGTTCCGGAGCGTCGCTTCCTGGACAACAACGCCGTCAGCGAGAAGAAAGCTGCGCTGGAATTGTCGTGCCGCGATGCCGCGGTGCAAAAATTCCCGTGTGCCATCATCCTTCTGCCGGCCCCGCACGAGCAGTTGATTGTCCTCGGCGGTCACCTCGAGCTCGTCCTGGCCGAACCCGGCCACAGCGATCGAGATGAGGAACCTTTCGGTCCCATCCGAGTCCACTGTCCGCTCGATATTGTAGGGCGGATATCCGTCCGCGGCTTTCGAGAGCCGGTCGACTCTTTCCTCGAAGGCGTCGAAGCCCAGAAGGAAGGGTGCCGAGAACATGGAAAGGCGTGACATCTGGTTCGTCCTATCAGCAGCAACGATAGAAAATCGGCCCTAGTTTCAGTGGCGCCGACCTTCCGTGCTTTGATATGGGGCAAAGCCCCGTACGTTCAAGTCCGGCGCGATTTCACCCGAGGAGCACGACAGGATTGACTGAGACCGTCTCGATCATCATGCCGGCCTACCGGGCCGAGCCGTTCATCGCCGCCGCGGCGCGCAGCGTGCTGGCGCAGACCTACCCCGCTTGGCAGCTCTGGATCGTGGGCGACGACGGCGCCGATTACCAGGCACTGCTCGCCGCCCAGGGGCTCGCCGATCCGCGCTTCCGCTTCCTCTCCTCGGGCGCGATCGGCGGCGGCGCCTCCCGCGCCCGCAACCTTGCCCTCGACCGCCTCGATACCCCCTACGCCGCGATCCTGGATGCCGACGACCGCTTCAAGCCGCAAAAGCTCGAACGCGCGGTCCGGGCGCTCGCCGATCACGCCATCGTTACCTCGGCCCTCGACGTCATGGACGAGCGCTTCACCCACCTGCGCTTTGTCGGCGCCGGCCCCGATCGCTTGCTGGGCCCGGCGGAGCACAAATTCGTCAGCCTCTCGATGGATTCGATGATCCTTTGGGATCGCCGGCGCTGCGACGCCCGCTATGACACCGGCCTCACCAACATGACCGATCTCGAGTTCCTGATGCAGCTCTATCGCACCGCTGGCCGCTCCTTCCACTTGGGCGACCCGCTGCACGATTATGTGAAACTCACGGTCTCGATGAGCAACGGACCAGGGGTTACCGAAAAGATGCTCCACGCCAAGACCATCCTGCTGCAGCGGCTCGAGGAGGGTTACTACCCCATGGCCGATCCCGCCGGACCCGCCGGCATCGCCGCCTTCCTCCGCATTTCGCTCGCCGCCGAAGCGGCCTATCCCGCCGTGCTGGCGGAGCGGCCCGGCCTCTTGTTCGAGGATCACCTCGAGCCGCTGCTGGCGGGCGTCAGCGCCTGAGCAACACCCACCGGCCCCCTCTCTCCCGCGCCGCGGGAGAGAAAGGATTTGCGCGGTTTGGCGATCCCCGGGCGAAGACCGGGGACAAACCGCCCTTGCAAATCCCAGAGAGGGCGCTGCCGCTTGCGCGAAACCCCTACAGCCCCCTCACACCTTCCCGTCCACCTCCGCCGCATGGGGGATCGCCGGCTGCGCCCCCGGCTTGAGGCACGCCAGGCTCGCCGCCACCGCCGCGCGCCGCATCGCCGGCTCCAGTTCCAGCCCGGCATCGAGTCCGGCCGCCAGATAGCCGCAGAAGGTATCGCCTGCGCCCACCGTATCCACCGGATCGACCTTGAGCGCCGGCACGCTGAAGCTCCCCGCGGGCGTCGCCGCTCGGGCGCCGTCCGGTCCCAGCGTCACGATCACCGTCTGCCGGTGCGTCCGTGCCCAGTCCACCATCAGGGCGTCGAGCGGCTCGGTCTTGCCCCCGCAGAGCAGCGCGAACTCGGTCTCGTTGGCGATGACGATCGAGGCTTTCCGCGCCAGCTCCGGCGTCGTCGGAAGGAACGGCGCCGTGTTGAGGATCGAGGTCACCCCCTGCGCCTGCGCCAGCTCCAGCGCCAGCGCGGTCGCTGCCTGCGGGATTTCCTGCTGCAGCAGGACGATATTCCCCTCGCCCAGGCCATCGAGCGCCGCCGCCGCCTCGGCCGGCCCCATCGCGCCATTGGCCCCCGGCAGGATGGCGATGACGTTCTCCCCCGCCGCGTCGACAAAGATCATGGCGATGCCGGTCGGCCCGGCCACTGTCTTCAGCCGGCTGAGGTCGACCCCATCGGCCTTGAGCAGCCGCAACGCATCCGCGGCAAAGCTGTCGGTGCCCGCCGCGCAGAACATCCGCACCTCGGCCCCCGCCCGCCGGGCGGCCAGCGCCTGGTTGGCGCCCTTGCCGCCGGCCGCCATCGAGAAGTCCCCGCCCGGCACGGTTTCGCCCGGCTTGGGGATCCGGCTGACAGTGCCGATGAGGTCGAGATTGGTGGAGCCGAGAACAGTGATCATGACGCTGCTTTCACTATCGTATTCCAGTTCCGCGAGGTCCAGAGCCGCTTCTTGCCATAATGCTTCCAGATCAGTTCGAGATTGGAACTGAAGCGGCCGTCGGGCTTGCGGTAAGTGACGATGAACACTTCGCCCTTGGTGAGCCTCACCACCTCAAAATCGCCCTCCATTTCGCAAGGCATGGGGAGGTCGTCGGCCTCATCGTCATCGACTAGGGTGACATAGAGTTTGGTGTTCTCATCCTCTTTCACGCCGCCGAACGGATCGGATTTGACCAGTTTTTTGAGATAGTCCTGCGACCGAAGGATCGTCCCCGACTCGAAGTCGAAATGCTTTTTGAACGCTGCCTCGATCTTCCGGGCATCGGGCGTTCCGCCGCTATCGAAAATCACGTTGCCGCTCGCCAGCAGCGTCCGCACATTGTCAAAGCCCATCGCCTCGTAGGCGGCCTTCAGGTCCGCGCTCTTGACCTGCCGCTTCCCCAGGTTGACCCCGCGCAGCAGCGCCACCCAGGTGGTCATTTAGCTTTGCCGTTGGGGATAGATGGTTTCGCCCTTTTTGAGCATCTCGACGAAGCTCGCGATCTTCTTTTTCCGCCCCGTCTCTGTCTTCATGTTCATCGTCCGAAAGGTCAGCGCGAAACGGTTCTGCGCGGTGAGCTTGCCGTACATTTCTAGCGCCTCGGGCTCGGCCTCGATGGCCGCCAGCAGGTCGCCGGGCACTTCGGTCTTGGACACCGAATAGGCCTTGTCCCAGCGCCCGTCCGCCTTAGCCAAGTCCACCTCTGCTTGACCGGAAGGCTGCATCAGTCCTTCCTTGGTCAGCCGCTCGACATTCTCGCGGTTGATCTGGCTCCAGACGCTGTTCTTGCGGCGCGGCGTGTAGCGCTGCAGGAAGCTCTGGTCGTCAAAGCCCTTCCGGATGCCATCGACCCAACCCCAGCAGAGCTCGACATCGATCGCCTCCTTGGGGGTGATCGACGGCTTGCCCGAGTTGACCTTATGCATCTTGATCCAGACCTCGTCCTCCTTGTCCCAGTGCTTGCTGAGCCAATCGTGGAACGCTTCCCTCGTCTCGAACTCGTGGACCTTTTTGGGGTCGACATGGACCGGCGCCATCAGGCGGCCACCCCCTGCGCGACGATCCTTTCGAGTGCCGGGTCGAGCCTTTCGCCCTGCGGCAGCGTGATGCCGAAGATGCCGGCCAGCACGTCGCGGATCTCGGTTACGCTGCCCAGCACCCGCCGGTCGCTCTCGGCCCCCGTGACATGGGTGTGCAGCACCGTGTTGCTGAGCGCGAACCGCCGTCCCTTTTCGCTCCGCGCCGCGATCAGGTTGTCGCGGAATCGCGGGCTTGAGGAGGTCACTTCGTTCATCGCCTTGTAGTCATCCAGGCTCATCTCGGTCAGATCGAAAGCGTAGAGCACCCGCCAAGCCGCATCTGGCTCGATGCCGATCCTGGCCTCCAGCCGCCAATCCGTTTCGCCTTCCAGAAGGCGGAACATCTCGTGCGGGGTCTGCTGTTCGACATCCCGCCGCAGCCGCAGCGGGGCGGTGAGCGTCTGCCCTCCGAAACCGACATCGGCGATATAGGTCGCCCCGCCGATGTCCACCGCCAGCACCATGTGGGTCAACGGCCCGTCTGTGGCCTCCGGTTGCCCCCAGAGCACCCGCGCGCCGAGCCCGCGCACCGAAAAGCCGAGCGTCTCGAGCACTGCCTTGAATAAGAGGTTCTGCTCGACGCAATAGCCGCCGCGCCTTTCGAACAACAGCTTCTGCTGCAGATCGGAGAGTTCAAGCCGCACCGGGATACCGAGCAGCGGATCGAGATTTTCGAACGGAATGGCTGCCGGATGCAGCATATGCAGCATTTCGAGCGTCTGCACCGTCGGCGCGATCGAGCCGGCAAAACCGATACGCTCGAAATAGGCGTCGATATTGGCCTCTTCGCTCACCTCTTGCCCCCACTCCCGTGATTCAGGGAGCGCCATAATGATGAACCCAGTGGAGTTTGTCACCCTTGCACGAAATGGTGGTGGGAACTATTCTTACCAGCAGTCGGATCTTGCTGAATGGGAGTGGAACCCGTGGCTAACGCCAAGAAATCCTTTGTCATCGGGGAGCGCTATGAGGAATTCATCGCGTCTGAAGTTGCCGAGGGACGTTTCAACAACGCCAGCGAAGTGGTTCGGGCCGGCCTGAGAATGCTGGAGGATTACGAAGCGCAGCTTCGCGAGACGCGGGCACTGATTGACGCCGCTGACTCTGAAATCGCTGCGGGCGAAGGCATCGCCTTTGCATCGGCACACGAGTTGACCGCAGAGGTCATCGGGCGGGGAACGAGAAAATCGCGCCAAAAAGGCTGATCATCGCCCCGCGAGCCCTGGAAGACCTACGCCGCATCCATTTGCATATCGCAACGGACGATGCAGGCGCCGCCGCTGCCTTCATCGCCGACCTCAACGCCAAGATCTTCTGGATCGCCGAGACTGGATTTGGCGGCATGCCGCGCGAATGGATTAGGCCAGGGCTCAGAGCGTTCCCGTACCGTGAGCGATGCATCTACTTTCGTGTCACTG
>Ga0214473_10006395_pt1 | contig 14079 bp, 14 predicted proteins | sample RVTome_7_FD_203509 | JGI IMG/M metagenome (GOLD analysis project Ga0214473, IMG submission 203509) | Soil microbial communities from uranium-contaminated site in the Upper Colorado River Basin, Wyoming, United States - RVT98D197 | ecosystem: Environmental > Terrestrial > Soil > Contaminated >... | reverse complement strand
AAGGCGTACCGCTCATCATCACCGATCACCATGTCCCGCCGGCCGTGATCCCGACGGCGGAAGTGATCGTGCATCCCTTGCTCGATCCCTCGTATCCCAACCCGGATCTTTGCGGCGCAGGCGTTGCATTCAAGCTGGCCTGGGCGCTGGCCCAGGAATGGGGGGACGGCGGACGTGCCCGGCCCGACCTTCGCCATCTGCTTATGGAAATGTTGCCGCTGGCCGCGCTGGGCACCATTGCCGATGTGGTGCCGTTGGTGGGCGAGAATCGGATCATCGCGCGGCACGGGCTGGAGGGACTGGTGAAGACAAACCAGGTGGGTCTGCGAGCGCTGATCGAATCGGCGGGTTTGAACGGTCAGCGGGTGAGCGACTACGACGTGGGGTTCAAGCTGGCGCCGCGGATCAATGCGGCGGGACGCATGGGGCACGCGCGGTTGGCGGTGGAACTGTTCACCCGCGCGGACGCGAATCGTGCGCGGGAAATCGCCGCGTATCTGGAGGAGCACAATCGGTCCCGACAGGCCGCCGAACGCCGCATCAGCAAACAAGCGATCGAGATCGTCGAGCGCCACAAGCTGGGCGGGGACGCGCGACGGGCGATCGTGTTGGCGTCGGACGGCTGGCACGCGGGGGTGATTGGGATCGTGGCTAGCCGAATCGTGGATCGCTATCACCGACCGACGATCCTGATTGCGCTGAACGGTCCGGAGGGGCAGGGATCGGGTCGCAGCATCCGCGGTTTCGACCTGAGCGCGGCGCTGTCGTCGTGCGCCGATCATCTGATCTCCCACGGGGGTCACGCGATGGCCGCCGGACTGCGCGTCGCTCCGGAGCGCGTCGGACCCTTTACGGAGGCGTTTGTGTCTCTGGCCAACAATCGGCTGACCGCGCAGGACATGGTCCGGCTGCTGCGCATCGACGCGGAAGTATCGTTATCGGAATTGACGTTGCCGACGATGACGGCGGTGATGCAATTGGCCCCTTTCGGCATGGGGAATCCGCGACCGGTTCTGGCGTCCGGCTGTTTGGAGTTGTCCCAGGAGCCGCGCTGCGTGGGAAAGAACCAGGAGCACTTGCAGGCGACGTTTCGAGAAAACGGAACGACGATTCGCGCGATCGGATTCGGCCTGGGCGGGCATCTGGAAGACCTCAAACAACATCGTCGTTGCCGTGTCGCGTTTGAGCCGATCATCAACGAATTTAACGGTCGGCGGAGCGTGGAAATGCAGATGGTGGATGTGCAGTTCCCGGCGTAAATGAAACAAGGGAAACGCGAAAACGCTGAAACGCAGGGCACGCGGCTAACCGACAAGTGAAAGCCGGCGGGTCATTGGTGGCCGTGTACATGCACGCCAGGGAGTTAGTTCATTCAACCATGACGGGGCGTTAGGGTGATTCCGGAAGAAACCGGCTGCCGATGTATGGTCGCGATTGTCTTGACTCTATGTTCCGCGGGTAGGGTCGGTTGTGATCGTCGTACGGCCGACTCTCCCATCAGAGGCGGCTCGAACCAAGGCGACGAAGAAGTCGCGGTGGCGGCGGCTGCCGATTTGAGATTCGCCCTAGAGGAGGTCGAGAAGGCCTTTGCCACGCGAAACCCACAGGTCATAATCGCGATCACGTACGGTTCTTCAGGCCAACTGTTTGCGCAGCTTTCCCACGGCGCCCCGTTCGATCTTTTTCTGTCCGCCGATGTCGACTATCCGCGGCGGTTGATCGCTTCCGGGCTGGCCTGGAAGGAAAGCGAGTTTCAGTATGCCGTAGGACGCTTGGTCATCTGGGTGCCGATGGGTTCGCCGATCGATCCGACCACGATCAAGATGGACTCGTTCGCGCATCCCGGAGTCGGGAAGATAGCCATCGCCAATCCGGCGCACGCGCCGTACGGTCGGGCCGCGGAGTCCGCGCTGAAGCGGGCGGGCGTTTACGAGCGCGTCAAGGACCGGCTGGTGTGGGGAGAAAACGTGGCCCAGGCGGCGCAATTCGTGGAGTCCGGCGCCGCGGATATCGGTGTCATTTCTTTGTCGTTGGCCCTAGTCCCCGCCATGAAAAGGAAAGGAACATCCTGGGAATTACCCCGCGACCTCTATCCGCCGATCGAGCAGGGCGGAGTGATCTTGGAACGGGCGAAAGAATCAAAGGGTGCGGTTCAATTCCGAGAGTTCATGCTCGGTGCGGAAGGGCGAGCGATTCTAGCGCGCCATGGTCTGGGTAGGCCCGATACGTAACTCATGGACTGGACGGCCATTGGACTTACGCTGAGACTGGCCGCCGCCTCCACGGCGGTTTTACTGGCGTTCGGGTTGCCCGTCTCCTATTGGCTGGCCACCACACGGCGGCGCGGTCGCTTCCTCGTGGAAGCACTGATCGCCCTTCCCCTGCTTCTTCCGCCCACCGTGTTGGGGTTCTACCTGTTGTTTCTGCTGGGACCACGCAGCCCGATCGGCCAGGCCATCGCGGCGGTAACCGGGACGTCCTTGCCTTTTTCGTTCGCCGGACTGCTCGTAGCCTCCGTTCTGTTCAACCTGCCCTTTGCCCTGCGCCCGTTCACCTCCGCGTTCGCGGGCGTCGATCGTCGCTTCATCGAGGCCTCGTGGTGCCTCGGTGAATCGCGGCGGCGGACGTTTTTCCGAGTAATAATTCCGCTGGCCTGGCCGGGGATTCTGACCGGCGTGGTGCTTTCGTTTGCCCACACCGTGGGGGAATTCGGGGTCGTGCTCCTGGTGGGCGGGAACATTCCCGGCGTAACGCAGACGATTTCGATCGTGATCTATGACGACGTGCAGGCGTTGCAGTACGCGGCGGCGAATCAGACCTCCGCGGTTCTGTTGGGCTTTTCTTTCCTGGTGCTGTGTGCGACCTTCGGCCTTCAACGTCGGGTGCTGCCCCTATGAGTGCTGAGCTCCTCGCGGAATTCGTGAAGCGATTCGCGGCGCATACGGTGATCCGCGCGGCCCTGCGTCGCCCGGCGGAAGGTCCTTCCGTCACCGTGCTCTTTGGGCCATCGGGCTGCGGCAAGACCACCGTACTGCGATGTCTGGCGGGATTGGAAAGACCGGAGAGCGGTCGCATTGAGTTTGGCGGGCGAGTCTGGTTCGACGCGGAACAAGGAATCTCGCAGCAGCCGCGGCAGCGTGACGTGGGATTCCTATTTCAAGATTACGCGCTCTTTCCTCACCTGAATGTCGAGAAGAACTTCGCCTATGGTCTTCGGCGAATGACCGCGGACGCCCGAGGCCGCCGCGTCGAAGAAGTCATGACGAGGTTTCGCCTCGACGAGTTGCGTGACCGCCGGGTGCATCAGCTCTCCGGCGGTCAACAGCAGCGCGTGGCCCTGGCCCGGGCCGTCGCTCGCCGCCCCCAACTTCTCTTGCTGGATGAACCGTTGTCGGCCTTGGACGGACCCACGCGTGAGGAACTGCGCCTGGAGCTTCGCGCCTTGCTCCGCGAAGTCAATGCCCCGGCCATCGTCGTGACCCACGATGTCATCGAGGCCGTAACGCTCGCGGACCATGTGGTGGTCATGGAGGGAGGCGAAATACGTCAGCAGGGCGCTGTGGAGGAGGTGTTCAGCCGTCCGGTGGATTCGATCGTGGCCCGCATCGTGGGCATCGAAACGGTGGTTCGGGGACGGGTTTCGTCGATGCGAGAAGGTACGGCCGCCGTCGCGGTCGGTCCGACGACGTTGAAGGCGGTCGGAACTTGCGACGTGAACCACGAGGTTGATCTTTTCATCCGCGCGCAGGATGTGGCTATCGCCCGAACGTTGCCGTTGGAAGGCAGCGTGCAGAACCATCTGCCCGCGGTGGTTAAGACCATCGTTCCCGAAGGGGCCCTGGTCCGCGTGGTGGTCGACGCCGGTTTTCCGATGACCGCGTTGATTACCAAACGCGCTCATGAAGAACTTCACTTGTCCCCCGGCGAACGAGTGGTGGCTTCGGTGAAGGCCGCCGCCATTCACCTCGTACCGCGAAGCCGGCGGTGAAAGATCGCCCGGCAATTTCCGGGGTTATCGTTTCCGTCTCATCGCCCGGCTCATTTCCCGCTGATGGTCGCGGGTTTTCAGGTCCTCACGGCGGTCGTAGAGTTTCTTGCCCTTGGCCACGCCGATGAGCACCTTGGCGATTCCCCGTTCATTGAAGAACACTTTCAGCGGCACCAGCGTCATGCCCTTTTGTTTTGATCTTGCGAATCTCCCGCGAATGAGCGAGCAGCTTTCGTTTCCGCAAGGGATCGTGCGCGGCGGTTGTTCCAAACCGGTACGCGCCGATGTGACAGCCGATCAGCCACAACGCCCCGCTGTCCAGCCGCACGTAGGCCTCCTCGATGGACATCGTTTTGTCACGCAGGCTCTTGACCTCCGTCCCCAGAAGCACGATGCCGCATTCCAGGGATTCCAGGATTTCATAATGATGATGGGCCTTGCGATTCTGGCAAACGAGGTTGTCCGACTCTTTATGTCTCGCCATAAATCGCTTATCTGCAACGAATTAGGTATTATCGGAGCGGAAACTCACGCCGCCTCCGCGCCCACGCCGATTCTACGGTGAGGCGACCCAACGGCAATGTGCCGACGCCTGGGAATACGGTATAATTGGTGAGGCAGGCAGGAAGGGGCGGACTCATGTCCTCGGAACCGACGATTTCGATCAAGGAACGCGAACGGGCGTTGATCGATCGTGCGCGCGCGGGCGATCGCAGCGCGTCGCGCGAACTCGTCGATCAACACAAGGACCGCCTTTACGCCTTTATCCGGCGCATGGTCCACCATCACCATGACGCGGAGGAGGTCTGCCAGGAGGCCTTCCTGAAGGCGTTCGCCTCCCTGGATTCGTTTTCCACCGAGTTCCGTTTTAGTACATGGCTATTCACCATTGCGTATCGCGTTTCGCTGAATCATCTGCGACGGAAGAAGGCCCTGACCGGTGACATGGACTTTACGTCCCTGCGGTATACTTCGGGCGATTCGTTTTTCACGGCGGCGGAATCGGAGGAGGCCGGGCGTTTGCGTGACTTGATCTGGTCGGCCGTGGACCAGCTTTCTCCCCCCCAGCGAGCGACGTTGGTGCTTTTTTACCGGCACGAGTTCGGTTGCCACGAAATCAGCCGGATCATGAATCTGCCGGTGGCGACGGTAAAAAGCCACCTCCACCGAGGTCGAAACCGGCTTGGGGAGCTTCTGGCAAGGGTCCCGGACGGACAATTGCAGGCTTTTCGCAATCGTTCCGGGCTTGCCGGGTAAAAGGGGATAGGAAGAGCGGATCACAAACAGGAACTTCTCGCGGGATGGGTTTGACGAATCCGCTCGTGAGGGCAGATGGCGTGCTATGAATTGCGAACAGGCCCAACAGTTGTTCGACGCGTACTTGGACGGTGAGCTTTCTCCGGCGTTAACCACGGAGTTGGGCGCTCATCGGTTGCAGTGCCCGGACTGCCGCCGCGCGCTGGCTTTGCTGGAGGTGACGGGTCACGTTCTGTCCACCGATCGCGAGCCGGATGAACTCCCCGTGGGCTTTACGGATCGTCTTCTGGCCTGCGTGGACGAGCCGCGAAAGGGTTGGTCGCATCGACTTCCTCAACGGTTGATCTACGTCGGCGTACCCGTGGCCGCCGCGGCCATGGTGGCCCTCGCCTTCTTGGGGTTTTTCGATCGTCCGTCAGGTGAGGCGGCCGGGGAGAAGGCCATGGCTCCGCCCTCCGCTCAGCTCTTGCAGGGGATTACAAAAGGCAATGTTGCGTCGAGTGAAAACGCCTTGCGGATTGACGAAACGCCGGTCAACGAGCAGTTGCTGGCCGAGTGGCTGGAGCGCACGCGGGAACACATCGCCGCCCAGGAACAGGCGGGCGAGTCGCTGCAAAAAATGATGGACATGACCATCCTCCAACTGCTCGACGTGCTTCAACAAGCCCAGGAATCTCGTGGACCCCTCCGGGCGCCGGGCGAAAAGGATGCCGTGACCGCCCCTCCACCGGCGAAGGTCTCGACGCAGGACGTCGAGGATTTGTAGTCATTCAGGCGAATAAGGCGTCGCCCGCCCTACCGCAGAGCGATTCATCCGTTCCTTCGTCGAGTCATCGCCCTGGTTATGAGTCATCCCAAGCACAATCATGGCGTCAGGGTGAGTTGCCTGTCGCTCTTGATACTTTCGATTTTCGGTTCGCGTCCTTCCTTCAGTGGTGACGATTCGAGCCTTGCCAACGACTCCGACAGGAAGGGGCGTGCGGGATCCACGAATTCGGAGGAGTGGTCGGATTTCGCCCGATTTGTGCCCGCGGATGCGGGCGTATTCGTGCGAATGCGACGCGTCGCCGACGCCGAGGCAGCCCTCACGCGAACCCACCTGCACGAGCTTCTCGCGTTACCGACCGGCGGGGCGTCGCCGGCGACGGCATTACGCAAGACGGCGGCCCAATTTCTGGGTCTGGACCCGGAACTCCACAGAGAATCCGTCGGCCGCGTGGGCATGGGATTCGTCGCCCGCTCCTGGGGGGGTAGCTCGCGGGGTGTGTGGCTGGTGCGTGTCGGTCCCTCCGGTCCGTTGGAAGATTGGTTCCCTCTGTCACAACGTCAACACCAAGGGGCGATGGGGGCCGCGCAGTTCTTTCGCATGCCGCAGGGTCACATGGTCGCGATCCGTGACAACCTGGCGGCCATCGGACGAAGCTGGGGTCCGGGAACACCGTTCGACCAAGTGTTGGCGTTGATGGCGGATCCGGGCGGGTCGGCTCTGGCGGATGACCCGGCCTATCAAGCCCTCTGTCGTCACTTGCCGGACAACGCACTGGCCGCGGTTTACGTCACACACGAGAACGGGCCCAGCGCATGGGCCGGCGCCGCCGGCGGGCAGATGGCGGGGTTTGATCGCGCCGTCTTTGCCCTGTACGAGAAGGAAGGTACGCTGGATCTGGCGATTCGCGCGTCGCTGCCCATTCCGGATTCGCAACCTCCGCTTACGCGGGCGACGCTGGATCGTTTGCTGCAGCTTCCGCAGACCACCTTGTTCGCCACGGCCTTCACCTGGGACTCGCAACGCTGGCTGTCGTCCGCCGCCGTGAGATTATCTGAAGATTGGTCGCGCTATGCGTCGTTGTTTCACGCCCTGACGATCACCGCCGGCGAGGAAGGAAACGAGCCGCTGCGCCTGGGACCGCACGCGATCATGGCGTGGGGACAGGACTTGCGCAGCGATTCCGCCGCTCCCCCGTTGGCGTTCATGATTGAGTGCCGGGACGGCGTCCGCGTGCGGGAGCGGATCAACACGGTGGTCCATCGTGTTCTGGGTCTGGTCCAGGTACTTGACGCGGGCGCCGGGGAAACCCTGCGGATCATCGAGCATCGACACTTGGGCGTTCCGATCTCCCATGTTCCGCTGGCGCCCTTCGCAGAGCGCTCGACGCTGCGCTTGGCGCGATTCACATTCACGCTCGATCCATCGTGGACCTTCTGGAACGGCTGGCTGATCGTGTCCCTCACGCGCGATCACCTCGAACAGATCCTCGAAGCACAATTCGGCATATTGCCGACGTTGAATTCGGTCCCTGAGGCCCGGGGATTGCGTCAGGAAACGACCCCACGATCCACCGTGACTTTGATTCAGACGGGGCTCGCGGCCGACGTCCTGAACCGCTGGCTCGGGGCCTTCCAACGCGGCGAGCCGTCGCTGCTGGATCCCCAATGGTGGGGCGCGCCCGGCGCCGCGGAGGCTTCAGGCACGATGCGGCTGGGCATCGGCATGCGCATCGCCCAGGAACCGGGCATGGTGGAAGTGGTCGATGTGTACCCGGATACGCCGGCTGACGGTTTGCTGCGCCCCGGCGATCTCATCTTCGCGCTCGACGGGGACGTCTTGTCGTTGGAGTCGCCCAACGCCGATCTGCGTCGTCAATGGTCGGGATCAGGGGTCGGACCGCATCGTCGGTTGCGCGTGCTGCGCGATGATCGAATGCTCGACGTGGAATTGATCGCGCCGCACTCCGCCGATTCCGCGGACTTGCCGGCCGTCAACCCGGCGCACATCGTAAAGGAACTGGCGGCTCTGGGGCGGTCGCTTGAATTCGCCAGTTACACGGTCAGCGCTTTGGACAAGACGCACTACGCCGCCCGATTGACGCTGCGATTTGTCCCGGACCGCGTGACCGAAGCGCCCGACGGCAAATAGTTGGGGTCGAGTGAGTCAGGCGCCACCGCCGTTTCGTCCGCGCACGTGCCGGTCGTTCGAGACGGCGGGTGGGTGTACCGGCGGCGTTTCCACCAACGGTTGGGGATCGCGCCCGGGCGCGATCACGAACGAATACTTAGACCTTGCCAGGACGGTATCAGGGGGTTTCAGGAGGATGGGTCAGAGCTTCGACAATGCGGCGGACGGTCTGGTCAAGAACGTCCTCCGCGTCATAATCATGTTCGTTCAAGGCGCGGCGGGCGCGTTCCACTTTGTCGAACCGCACCGTTGGCGAGGAGTCCGGGGTGTGGGCCGTTTCGGTCTGACCGATTCCGTTCGCGGGGTCGGGTTCTCGCTTGGCGATTCGTGGCGACATACGATGGTGGAGGCCGTTGGACGAACGCAGGTTACCGATTGATCGACGAATCGGATCGCGAAGCGCCGCAATCCACCACACGTATCGTCCGATCATCCGCGCGGGATTAGCGTCGTTTTCAGGATTTCACAGGAAGGCGGATGCTTTGCATGGGGACTCCCGCGCCGCGATGATTCGTGGATGGGATCGGCATGTTTTGCTTGACGCGCGCGGGTCGATCATCCGATAAGTTGAGCAAGTTGAAGTGAAGTAAGCCTCAGACTGGAAATAAAAGAACAAGGGATTCGAGCGTACGGGGACGAAGCATGAAAGCAGGATACCTGGCGTTCCTTGCGGCGATGAGTCTCCTATCGGGCTGCGCATCGCACTCGCCCAGTCCAGTCTCGCCGGCGCCATATCCCCTTTATCGCATGGAAGCGCCGCCTTCCCGAGTTCCCACCTCGGCCGTTCCCAGCGTCCCCTCGATGAATCGGCCGGTGCCGGCGCGCGGCCATACCGCCACCTGGTATCCGGCGGGAAGGCGCATCAGTCCGCGCTGGACCACCATCGTACTGCACCACAGCGCCACGGTGCAGGGCGGCGCGCGACGCTTCGACAAATCGCATCGCGAATCCAACGGCTGGGACGAACTGGGCTATCACTTCGTCATCGGCAACGGAACGGACACGCCGGACGGACACGTGGAGGTCGGTTCTCGCTGGCACAAGCAAAAACACGGCGCCCATTGCAAGACGCCGAACAACTACTACAACGACCACGGGATCGGCATCTGCCTGGTCGGGGATTTTACCAAGAGCTCGCCGACGCCGCGGCAGCTTGATTCCGCCCGCGACCTCGTTCGATTTCTCTCTGACGCTTGCCGGATTCCCGCTTCGCGGGTGACCACCCACGGGGCCGTCACACGAAAAACCGCCTGTCCCGGCCGCCGATTCCCCCTGGAAAGCATTCGCACGGCCGCCGTCGGAAGCGGCGGTGGTCGGGTCGCGGTAGGCCATTAGCCCCGTCCCCTCCCTTCCCCCATTCCCGGATGTGGGTGTCCAGAAGGCCGTCCCGGCCTTGCGATTCGCGTTTTCAACCTTCAAGAGACACTACTGCCGGGCTTTTTCGCCAAATTTTCGGCGATTCTAAACCGACACCGATTCCGCTCCGATGGGTATAACAACCGATAAAGCGCGTCGGAAAAGTCCGCCGGAGTCCGGCTGACTTCGCCACCGTGGGGATTACAATGGGATCGGGAAGGGACGTTCCGTGCCCGGCCCGGTCTTGGTTCTACAGGAGTCTCGACGATGAAAAGCGGGAATCTCACGAAACGGCTGGTACGGACGGTCATGGCGATCGCCATCGGCGGCTCGGTGTTTCAGACCGGGGGGTGCGATCCGGCCGTTCGCCAGGTCTTGCTGGATGGGCTGTCGGAAACCACTCAAGGTCTTTCCACGGCGTTAATCACGGCCTTTTTCCTGACCCTCGAAGACGATAACACCACCGCCGGCAGCACTACGCAATAACCCGGCCTTGTGCGATTCCGCCCACCGGCAGGTAAAGGACGGCCCACCGGGGTCGTCCTTTTTGCTGCACGAGTCTTGTCACTTGGGTGTGTCGGCCGTCGGCAGTTCAATCAAAAATGTAGTTCCGGCATCATCGGAACCGGTGATGCCGATGCGGCCGTGATTCTCTTCGATCAAGTCTTTGCAGAGAGCCAGCCCCAAACCGCTGCACCGGCGCTTTCCGTCTGTGTCCGCCGGCTTGGAGCTTTGTAACGACTCGAAAACATGCCCGAGGAGCTCGCGCGGAATCGGCGTGCCCGAATTGTGGATCGAGATGTCCACCCTCTCGCCGTGACGGGTTGCGGACACGCGGATCAACCCCTGGTGTTCCCGCGCCATCGCCTCGCGTGCGTTCAGGAACAGATTGAATAGAACCTGCTGAAGATGGAGCGCGTCCGCTCGTACCGTAACCTCCTCCCCCACCTGGTTGATAAAGCGGATGCCATCCTTGGACAAGTCACGGCACAGGCTTTCCCGGGCTTCTTCCACCGCGTCTTTAACCTTGACCGTCTCCGGATGGGTCGCCGAGGCGGCGCTAATGCGCAGTACACGATTCGACATGGCCGTCAACATACGGCCGTGCTTCATGGTCAATTCCAACGCCTTTCGACTGAGCTTTTCGTCCCCGCGCTCAAGGGCCGACTGGGCATAGGAAAGTATGGGGGTGAGCAGGTTGTTGACCTCGTGAGCGATGGTGGCGGCGGCGGTCCCTAATTCGGCCAATTGCTGGGCTTGTCGGACTTGGGCTTTGAGCAGATCAAGCTGGGATTGTACGGCGGACAATTGCTGCTCGAATCCGTGGGTGGAAGGCGTACCCAGGGACGGCGTCGGGTGATTCGGTCGGGAATGAACCGAATCCGTCGTATTGGGCGGTTTTCTCGGGTGAGGTCGTATGCGCACATCGGGCATCGTGGACGTTAGCCTCCCTACCCGGATATCGGTATAACCTCCAAGACCGCTTGAAGGCCCGATCACAGGATGGAGATTGCCGCTCAGCTTGAGATGGTCTTGACGCTCCTGGAGCGGTTCGGGACCGAGATTCGCCACGTTCGACTCGGTGGCGAAGGGGGCGGCCTATGCGTCGTCAAGGGATGCCGAATCGTGTTCGTCGATCTCGACGCGGACCCGGCCACGCGGTTGGAACGGTGCGTGCGGGCACTGGCGGAGTCTTCAGATTTGGACGATCAGTTCCTGCCCCCGGCGGTTCGCGAGCTGATTCAGCGTTTTTCACCATCCGATGGAGACGAGTGAGCGATTTCAAGAATGGCGCAGTGAATGTGGAAGGCAGGCTGTTCGAAAGGAGCCGCGGCTTTCAATTGATCTAACCAAGCGAATAAAAACGAACCCGCCGAACCCCTTGATCCTGGTTGCGTCCATCTCCCCCGAGGACGCGGTTCGGATCGCTGGATTCGGCGGGTCGCTCGCAGAGGAATGCGTTCCCTGGGACTTGGGACGCCCCTGCCGTCCCCCCTTTTCGTTTCCCTAAGAGGCCGTCGTTATCCTTTTTGGTCTTCGGTCCGATGCGTGGTTGGTCAGGCCTTCGCATCTTCTCGATGGATACAGTAGGCATGGTGTGTGCCAAACTCTCCGATAGAATTATGATTTTCTGTAAATTATTCGTATACAACAAGTTACAACGTTTTTAGTTGGTTTCTTAACTCTCATTTTTTTGGCGAACTTGGGGAATCGGACGATAGGTGGGGAAGAGATTGGGGAACGATTCCCCAACTCTTGCTTCGCAAGCCCCAAAGAGACTGGTCAGTCAAAGGCGCGCTGAAACCGGCTACTCCGCCGCCGGGCGACCGCCCTTGCGTGGATCGGACGCGGCGATCCACCCGTTGTCGATTCGCAGGATGGCTTGCACGATGCCAGTCTTCCGCTTGCTGGTGAGTTGGTGGCCTCGGCTCGCCAAGGCCGACATGAGTGGGGCAGGCGGTTCTGCGTCGAAGAACACCTCATCCGGCTGCCATTGATGGTGCGGTCGTGCGTGGGCCATGGCCTGCTCCAGAGAAAACCCGCGATCCAGCACGTTGAGCAAGACATCAAGAACGGAGGTGATGATGCGCGGCCCGCCGGAAGCGCCGAGCATCAAATAGGGCTTGTCATCTTGGAGAATGATCGTCGGGACCATACTGGAGAGCGGACGTTTCCCGGGGGCCACCGCATTGCGCATCGACTGCACTAATCCGTAAGCATTCGGCCTGCGAGGATCGGTCACAAAGTCGTCCATCGTGTTGTTCAGGACCAAACCCCATTCCTCGATCGCCGCCAGCGAACCGAATTCGGTGTTGACCGATTCCGTGCTGACCACCACGTTGCCTAAGCGATCAACGATGGAAAAGTGCGACGTGCCGCCGTCGTTGGGTAACTGTATCGCCCCGTAGGAATTCGTGTCGCTGATGTCAAAGGGGTTGATATTCGCCGCCAGTTCCCTCGCGTACACCTCGGACATCAGCCAGGAAAGGGGAATCGGGACGAAGTCCGCGTCGCCTAGCCATCGGGCGCGATCGGCGAAGGCGTGCTTGAAGGCCTCTACCTGATAATGCCAGGCCAACCCCGGATCGCGCGCCACAACGCCCTGGAAATCCAACGCCTCGAGCACGTGAAGCGCCTCGGCCAGGGCGACGCCGCCGGATGAGGGCGGCGGCATGGCGATGAAGCTGAAGTCTCGATAGCGAAAGCGAAGCGGCTCGCGCGATTTCACACGATAATCCGCCAGGTCTTGTTCGGTGATAAGGCCGCCGTGACGGCGCATTTCCTCGGCAATAGCCTGGGCAACGGGACCGCGATAGAAGCCCTCGGGGCCTTCGCGGGCGATGGTCTCCAGTAGGCGGGCCAGTTGCGGCTGTACCAGCGTCTCTCCGACGTTGCGCGGTCGGCCGTCGGCCAGATGCGTTCGCCAGACGTAACCGCAGGTTTCCTTTAATTCGGGATGAGATTCGTAGACCTTGCGGATTTCCGCGGCGGATTCAACGTAATGTTGGTCGATGGGAAAACCGTCGCGGGCGAGCTTGACGGCTGGCGCGATGACTTTGTCCAACGGCATCGTGCCGTGGAGTGCCAGAGCCTGACATCTACCGGCGACGAGGCCGGGAACTCCCACGGCCAGGTGGCCGTAAACGGCTGGCGAGGCGCCTTGGGGACTGCGCTCCGCGGCTCTCACGAACATATTGGCGGTGGCGGCGGCGGGTGCGGTCTCGCGAAAGTCCTGCACGAACACGCGTCCGTCGGCGAATCGGGCAATCAGGAATCCTCCCCCGCCGACCCCCGTGCTCTGGGGACGAGTCACGGACAAGGCGAAAGAAACGGCCGTGGCGGCGTCGATGGCGTTGCCTCCGGCGCGGAGGATGTCGGCCCCGACTTGGGAAGCGTGCGGACAATCGGCGGCCACGACGCCGCGCTCACCCTTTACGATCCACGGAGTCGATTGCGCCAGGGCGGGAGCCTGGGACGCGATCAAGATGGTTATGAACAAAGCAGGCGTAGAATGATCCATGACCGGGGCAACCTTGCCAAAGCCGGCAACGATTCTCGTTTTCCTTTAACGGCCTGCATCCTCGCGGGCCGGGGTCGGCTTACAGTCTATCCCAATCCGAAGTGTGGCAAAGGCTTCCCGTCCTGGATTTCAATTCGCAGACTGGTCCACCCCGCGGCTGTATGGGCGCCAAAACGGCACGCGCACGCGCCCGTCCTTCAGCGAAAGACACGCCCCTTAGCGCATCAGTCTGGGCTGCTGAGGCAGCAGCCGTTCGGCGAGCGGCGAGGCCTCATCGACGTGGAATCGGACGCGGTCCCAAACGGTCACGGTGCCGCCGACCAGGGCGCCGAAATATTCCACGCCTCCCTCCAGTCGTACTTCGGCTTGCGGGGCGAAAATGGACCCGTAGAAGGAGAGTCGGCCGGAGAGCGTGACCGATTCTCCGTTGGAGAAAATGACCGGAAGCGCGGCACGCTGGGAGCCGTCGACCAAGCCGTTCCCCTCGATTCGAACGTCGCC
>Ga0214473_10006394_pt1 | contig 14079 bp, 10 predicted proteins | sample RVTome_7_FD_203509 | JGI IMG/M metagenome (GOLD analysis project Ga0214473, IMG submission 203509) | Soil microbial communities from uranium-contaminated site in the Upper Colorado River Basin, Wyoming, United States - RVT98D197 | ecosystem: Environmental > Terrestrial > Soil > Contaminated >... | reverse complement strand
ATTACATCCGTTACCCGCTCGCCGGTCCCGGAGGACGCCACATCACGGTTGCCACAACGCGCCCCGAGACCCTCCTGGGGGATACCGCCGTGGCGGTACATCCGAAGGACGATCGTTACGCAGGCATGGTGGGAAACGAGGCGATGCTCCCCCTTACCGGGCGATCCATACCGATCATCGCCGATGATTTCGTCGACCCCGCCTTCGGCACGGGCATCGTGAAGGTCACCCCCGCCCATGATCCGAACGACTACTGGATCGGGCAGCGGCACAACCTGCCGCAGATCAACATCTTCGACATCTCCGCGGCGCTGAATGAGAGCGTCCCGGCGAAATACCGGGGGATGGACCGGTTCGACGCGCGCAAGGCGGTGCTCGCCGACCTGGAGGGGGCGGGGCTTCTCGAACGAACGGAAGACCACGTGAACACCGTGGGCCGCTGTTACCGGTGTGACACGGTCATCGAGCCATACCTGTCGGACCAGTGGTTTGTAAAGATGAAGCCGCTGGCCGGACCGGCGCTCGACGTGGTCATGCGGGGGACCATCCGCTTCCACCCCGAGCGCTGGACGAAGGTATACGAGAACTGGCTGACCAATATCCGCGACTGGTGCATCTCGCGGCAGCTCTGGTGGGGGCACCGTATCCCCGTCTGGTACTGCGTCGGGGACGGGCACTGCAGGCTGGAGTGCAAAGCGCCGATTGTCAGCCGTACCGCGCCGGAACGCTGTCCGCACTGCGGGAGCGCGAACCTGCGGCAGGACGAAGACGTCCTCGACACGTGGTTTTCCTCCTGGCTCTGGCCCTTCTCGGTACACGACTGGCCGGCCCAGGAGTCCACCGGCAAGGCAGCCGACCTGCGTTATTTTTACCCGACGGACACGCTTGTCACGGCGCCCGACATCATCTTCTTCTGGGTGGCACGGATGATCATGTCCGGCCTCAAATTCGCCCCCTCGTTCACCGGGAGCGCCGACCCGGCGAAGAACATCCCGTTCCGCGACGTGTATTTCACGAGTCTGGTCCGCGACGACAGGGGGCGCAAAATGTCAAAGTCGCTCGGGAACTCCCCCGAGCCGGTGGACCTGATCGAGGAGTACGGCGCCGACGCCGTCCGGTTCACCATGCTGTTTCTTGCGCCGCTGGGACAGGACGTGATGTACGCGAAGGAGAAGAACGAGCTGGGGCGCAATTTCGCCAACAAGATCTGGAACGCGGGCCGTTTTCTGCTCATGAACCGCGACCAGACGGGCGAGGCGCCCCGCACGGCGGCGCTCAACACGGATCACATGGACCTCGCCGACCGGTGGATCCTCTCACGGCTTCACACGACCCTGGACGACGTCAGGGCCGCCGTCGCGGAGTATGAAATGAGCAGGATGGCGAAGACGATCTACGATTTCATCTGGCACGACTACTGCGACTGGTACCTCGAGATGATCAAGTCGAGGCTCTACGGCGACGAACCGGCCGCGGTGAAGCAGGCGGTGGTCAGCCGCGCGCTCGACGTGTACGACGCCGCGCTCCGCCTGCTGCATCCCCTGATGCCGTTCATCACGGAGGAGCTGTGGCAGACGATCCGCGCCCGGGCCGGCGGGGCGACCATCATGCGGTCGCGGATACCGGCATCCGACCCCGCGATGGTGGACCGGGATGTGGAGCGACAGATGACATTTGTGCAGAACGTCATCGAAGCGGTCCGGAACATCCGGGGCGAGATGTCGATTCCCCCCTCGCGGGAAATCGCTCTGGCCATGAGAACCGGCGCGGCGCATCCGCCTGCTGCGCTCCGGCTGTACGAAGGGTATCTTCAGCGGCTGGCGCGCGTCACCTCGCTGACGTTCCTCGAAGGGACCGCGCGTCCGCGCCTTGCGGCAGCCGCTGTCGTTGACGGCGAAGAGCTTTTTGTCCCGCTGGAAGGACTGATCGACATCGGGCTCGAACGCGCGCGGCTTCAGAAGGAAATCGACAGGATCGCGGCGATGCTCGGCGGGATCCGTGCCAAGCTGGCTCATGCCGGATTCATCGCGAAGGCCCCGCCCGAAGTCATCGCCCGGGAAAAGGAAAAAGCGTCGGCCTTCGAAACAAACCTGACGAAACTGACGCGAAGCCTCGCATTGCTGAGCGACGGGGGCGGGGCCGCGCGCTGACCCGTACCCGCCCGCGGGACACGCACGCGCATTGAACACTCACACGGAGACCCATCATCATGAAACGCCTGATCCTGCTTGTTGCACTTGCACTTTGCCTCCCGCTCGCCGCTCCCCACGCACAGCCGGGAGCGGCCGGCCGTCCCGCAAGCCGCGGTGAAAAGTTCGACTCGGTAGCCGTCGCGCGGATCATCGACGAGGGCATGCGCCGCTCGCAGGCGATGGACATCCTGAGCTGGCTCACCGATGTGTGCGGACCGCGCCTGACTATGTCCCCGGGATACAAGAAAGCGGTCGAGTGGACTCTTCGCACGATGAAGGGGTGGGGACTCGACAACGTCCACCGCGAAGGGTGGGGGACGTTCGGCAAGGGCTGGTCCCTCCGCCGGCTTTCCGCCAACGTGTCCGATCCGGTTCCTTTTCCGCTGCTCGCACATCCGAAGGCCTGGTCGCCGGGGACGGACGGGCTGGTGAAGGCGGAGGTCGTCCATCTCGACGCAAGGTCCGACAGCGCCCTTGACGCCTACAGGGGAACGCTCAAGGGAAAGATTGTGCTGCTGGGGGACGAGCGGGTGCTGAAGGCGCATTTCGAGCCTGAGGCGGTGCGCGTGGCCGACTCGGCGCTGCTCTTCATGGCGAACGCCGACCCCGAAACCCCGCGGCGCGGCGGACGCCGGCAGGCGGGTCTCACGCCGGAAGCGCGCCGTGCGGCGCAGCTCGAGGCGAGGAAGTTCGCTCTCTGCGTCGAGGAAGACGCCGCTGCGGTCCTGACACCGAGCCGCGGGGACGGGGGCACCATATTTGTCCAGCAAGCCGCCCTCCCGGTCCGCCCGGAGGATTCTTCATTTCAAACCCGCCCGCGCGTTCAGGATCTGAAGGCGCCCGAAACGGTGCCGCAGCTTGCGGTGGCGGCCGAACACTTCAACCGCCTGGTCCGGATGGCCAACCGGGGGCAGAAGGTCCGGATGGAGCTCCAGATAGACGTGGCGTTCACGCGCGAAGACTCGGCGTATAACGTCATCGCGGAAATCCAGGGGACCGACCTGAAAGACGAGATTGTGATGATCGGAGGCCACCTCGACTCCTGGCACGGCGGCACCGGGGCAACGGACGACGGCACGGGCGTTGTGTCGGCGATGGAAGCGATGCGCATACTCAAGGCGCTGGGACTCAAACCCCGCCGGACCATCAGGGTCGGCCTCTGGTCGGCGGAGGAACAGGGGCTCCTCGGCTCGCGTGCCTATGTGCGGACGCACTTCGGCAGCCGGGCGGGGAACAGCCCCGCGGGTGAAATCACGCTGACGCCGGAAGGCGAACGGTTCTGCGCGTACTTCAACCTCGACAACGGGACCGGCAGGGTCCGGGGAATATATCTCCAGGGGAACGAAGCCCTCCGGCCGATTTTCCGTGCGTGGCTGGTTCCCTTCCGCACGCTCGGTGCGTCCACGACCTCCCTCCTTTCGACGGGAAGCACTGATCACGTGTCGTTCGACGGGATCGGGTTGCCCGCCTTCCAGTGGATCCAGGATCCGCTCGAGTACGGGACGCGCACATGGCATTCCACGATGGACGTGTACGACCGCGTCCAGGAGGAGGATCTGAAGCAGGCATCGGTTATCATGGCAGCATTTGCCTACAACGCGGCAATGCGCGACGAGAAGCTGCCGAGGAAAGGGAGATAAACGACTTAAAAGCGGAGCTTCGAACACGGAGCATTGAACAGGAAGCAGGGATCAGCGGAACGGGATGAGGGCCAGACGAGCATGAAGAGGGAATTCGGCCGGGTCACGGACGACGACCTGACGGCACTGCGAACGCTTGTCGGCGACGGGCACGTTCTCACCGACGATGAGACGCGGGGGATCTACGGGCGGGACGAAACGGAAGATCTGGCCTTCCCTCCGGAGGTGGTTGTCAGGCCTGCGGACGCTCAGCAGATCGCAGGGATCCTCCGCCATGCAGGGAGCCGCAGAATCCCGGTAACCCCGCGGGGTGGCGGCACCGGACTTTCCGGGGGTGCGCTGCCGGTTCATGGCGGCATCAGCCTGTCGCTTGAACGGCTCAACAGGATCATCGCGATCGACACCCGGAACCTGCAGGCGGAGGTGGAACCGGGTGTCATCACGCAGAAATTTCAGGAACAGGTGGAGGCGGCCGGGCTCTTTTACCCTCCTGATCCGGCGTCGCGGGGGAGCTGTCAGCTCGGCGGCAACCTTGCCGAGTGCGCGGGCGGCCCCCGCGCCGTGAAATACGGGGTCACAAAAGACTATGTGCTCGGCATCGAGGCGGTGCTCCCGACGGGAGTGATCATCCGTCCCGGCGCCAGGGTTCTGAAGAACGTCTCCGGCTACAATCTCACCCAGCTCATCATCGGCAGCGAGGGAACCCTCGCCGTCATCACAAAGATCCTCTTCCGTCTTATCCCCCTTCCCCGCCACCGCCAGGTGGTGCTCGTTGCATTCGACCGGCTTGAAGACGCTGCAGCCGCGGTCGCGTCGATCTTTCAGCGGGGAATCACTCCGTCGGCGCTGGAGTTCATGGAACGCGCGGCGGTGAAGGCGGCAGAGGAACGCCAGGCGAAGGTCTTCCCCAACGGGGACGCGGGGGCACAGCTCTTTATAGAAGTGGACGGAAACCATGCGGGGGCGCTGACTGAAGAGGTCCAGGCCATAGCAGAAGTCGTGGAGAACCATGGGGCGCTGGACGTGCTCCTTGCAGGCGAGCGGCAGAAGGTGGCCGACATCTGGGCCCTGCGGCGGGGAATCGGTGAAGCGGTGAAGTCGCAATCCGCCTACAAAGAGGAAGATACGGTGGTTCCGCGGGCGGAGCTCCCCGCGCTGGTCAGGGGGGTGAAAGAGATCTGCGGTCGGTATCGCGTGACGTCAATCTGTTACGGTCACGCCGGCGACGGGAACGTGCATGTCAATCTGCTCAAGGACGGGATGGACGATGCGGCCTGGGAACGGGCGTCCGACGCCGCCATCCGTGAGATATTCGCGCTCACGGTGTCCCTCGGCGGTGCGATTTCCGGAGAACACGGCATCGGCTATTCGCAGAAGGCGTATCTTCCGATAGCCCTTTCCCCGGAGGAGATCTCGCTGATGAAGCGGATCAAGGAGGCATTCGATCCTCAGGGGATCCTCAATCCCGGAAAAATATTCGCCTGAATCCCGAAAATCCGGGACCGGGGGATGATGGACCTCCTCTACAATCTCCCTGCCCACTTCTCCACTGTTTCCCTGCTGATGCGGACCTGGTCTCCCACGACGCGGCTCGGGATGGGGTCGGGGAAGTACTTGCCGCAGCAGGCGAACGCCTCCATCGTCATCATGTCCCAGTATGACGGACAGCGCGCGCAGTAGATCCTGTTCTCCTTGATCCGGAATTCCGTGGAACCGCAATGTTCGCTGAGGGAGATGGCCGTCACTAGCCGCCCGTCCTTCGCAATATAGGCCATGACTGCGCGCGGCGTCTTCCCTCCGCCGTACTCGAACCGGGCCAGGCGGACTTTCTTCAGTTCCGCGAGCGAGAAGACCAGGTCGGGACCCTCCACCGTGACCATGACGGGGACCATGCCGACGAACGCCGACCCGTACTCGACCGGGTCCGCGACCACCGGCTGTGCGCTGATCACGGGATGCACCGAGGGGTTGAGGTAATTCCAGACCAGCGCTCCGCCCACAACCACGAGGACGGGGATGATGATCCGCGCGGCTTTGCGCGTGGTACCGGTCCCTGCCTGGGCATTCGCCTCCTGCGCGTGAGGGGCGGCGGATTTCTCCTTCGAAACCGGCGCGCCGCACGAGGAACAGAACCGGACATCGGCGGTGAGTTCGCTGCCGCAGGAAGTGCACTGAGCCATGTTTTGCATTTTCCGTTGTTTCAGTTATATTGACCAAATAACATACGGGATTACGATTCGTAACGCAACTCCCTCCATGAACCGAGAGACCGTCGACCGCATCATCCACGAGATTCTCGCGGAAAAACTCAAGGGCGGGCGCGCCCAGACCTGCTGCAAGGACGGGATCTGCTCCGACAACCTGTGCGTCGTCCACAACAAGGAAGGCGTGCGGACAATTGTCGGCAACGGCGCGTCGCGCGTCAGCGCGGGCGTCGGCGTGGATGACGCGGGGGGCGTCGAGGCGGATCTCGCCCGCATGATCGACCACACGCTGCTCAAGGCGGATGCGACGGCCGGCGAAATCGAGAGGCTCTGCCGCGAGGCCTCCAAGTACGGCTTTGCCAGCGTGTGCATCAACCCCGGCTACGTGCCGCTCTGCGCAAAGCTCCTCCGGGGCGGCGAGGTAAAGGTCTGCACCGTCATCGGCTTTCCGCTCGGGGCGACCTCCACGGCCGCCAAGGCCTTTGAAGCCGAGCAGGCCATCCGCGAGGGGGCACAGGAAGTGGACATGGTGATCAACGTCGGGATGCTCAAGTCGGGGGACTTCGAATACGTGGAATCGGACATCTTCGCCGTCACAAGCACGGCACGGCGGTTCCGGGTGCTGACGAAAGTGATCATCGAAACGGGGCTGCTGACGGATGATGAAAAAATCAAGGCGTGCGTGCTGGCGAAGCGGGCCGGCGCGGACTTCGTGAAAACCTCCACCGGGTTCGGGAAGGGAGGGGCGACGGCGGGAGACATCGCCCTCATGCGGAGAGTCGTGGGAAGCGCGATGGGCGTGAAGGCCTCGGGAGGGGTGCGGAGCCGGGAGGACGCTCTGGCACTTGTGGCGAGCGGCGCCGACCGCATCGGCGCGAGCGCCAGCGTCAGGATCGTCAGCGGCGAACCCGAACCCGCGCCGAAAGGATATTAGGTGAGACCACCCCCCATGCTGTTGGTGGCCTGTGCCGTCACTGCAGCCCTGACAGGCTGCGGATCGGCGGAGGAGTCCGCTGTGGAACAGACACCCGCACCACCCCAGCAGCGGCCCGCCCCCGCGCCCGTCCGGCGCCTCGAGTTCGAGACGCGCACCGACACCGTCACCGCGCTTCATGGCGCCGACCGCCGCCCTGCGGGGGCTTCCGGCCGCGAGGTCCAGATCCGGTATATGGTCCAGATCGGCGCGTTCAAGGATCCTCACCGCGCCAGCGAGGTGCAGGCCGAAGCCCGCAAGAGGTACAGGATGCCGGTGCTGAACGACTACCACGCAGCGCGCGGACTGTATCAGATCCGGCTGGGGTTCTTCGTCTCGCGCTCAAGCGCGCATGAGTTCCGGCAGCGGATGCTGAAGGAGCATCCCGAGGACTACCGGGACTCGTGGGTTGTGCAACTGAAGAGATAACCGATGAAAACAGCAATTACGCTTCTTGCCGCGGGTTTCATTGCGGGGTGCAGCGGCGGGCAACAAGCGGCGCGCGACGGCAGCGCGGAGTCGGCGGAGGAGCTGCACCGCTACGAGTCGGATTTCCGCCCCTCGGACCACGATCCCGACCGGTCGCCGGCCCACGGCGGCGCGGCCACGAATGGCAGCAGGCCGGACACATCCGCGGGGTATGATCCATCGCTCTCCGCCGACGAAGAGTACGTCCAGGGGTTCAGGGTGCAGTTGTTCTCCACGACGAGCATCGACGCGGCGAAGGCAAAACGGGCCGAGGCGGAGTCGTACTTCCCCGGCGAGTGGTTCTACATGCAGTATGATCCCCCGACGTACAAGCTCCGCGCGGGGAATTTCCGGCAACGATTCGAGGCCGACCGGTTCGCCCGCCTGGCGGCGGAAAAGGGGTTTACCGACGCCTGGACCGTCCCCGAAAAAGTATTCAAACGCTCCCCCTCCCCGCCCCGCTGATCCGGCATCACCTGAAGCGGAGCGTCGCCCCCTCCACCGTCCAACGCGCACGGACCCGGATCGTATCCGGATATGCTGCAAAACGTTCCGAAGGCGTGAACGGGAACGGCAGCCCCGGAGAATAATTCCCGGAACCGTCCGCATCGCGGAATCCGCTGATGCCGTATCTTCCCTCCGGGAGCATCGGGAACGTGAAGGGTCCGGGTTGTTCGAGGTCAATCGTGGCACCGCGCGGCGGGTTCAGGTCGGTGCTTGCCGCCGTCACAAATACCCGTCCCTTCCCCGCGCTGCCGGCACGGTCCTCCACCGATCCCGACAGCACTCCCGTCGCTCGCACATCCATCGTCTGGAAGCGGATCCTGTACGTGGAATCACGGTAGCCGGTTCCCTGCCTGCTCCTGACGGAATCCATCGTCACGATAATGGCGTACCATGCGAACGTCGTGAGGGGGCGGCGCGGCACAAGTGCGATCGAGGCCGGGCCTGTCCAGACGAGTCGAACGTCGACGCGCGCGCGAGCGCTGTCCATGAGCCGTACCCCTTTCTCAAGCGGCATTCGGGCGGGGGGGTCGGTGAAGAGCAGCTCAAGAGCGGGCTCGATCGACACGGCGCGGACGCTGTCCCGCAGATCGCGCACGCTGATGCGCGGGCGGACGGTATCCGGGACGAGCACGCCTGCGAGGAGATCCCCGGGGGACGCGCTGTCGATCAGGTTTCCCGCCCTGTCGGCCACGCCCCGTACGCGCACGCGGTAGGTGGCCGGACTGTCGAGCGGCACGGCGAGCATGATTGCCGCCGTGGCAGGCTGCAGCCGGTCCTGGTAGAAGAGCGCCACGGGGAGCGATCGCCCACTGAGCGTGTCGATGACGGCGACGGTCGCGCGGGCACACGACGATGAATCGATCGGCTCGCTGAACCGGACGCCGATGCGGTAGCGGTCCTTCGTGCGCACGCCCGCGAGAAACGGCCGTGCGGTGTCCTCTTTCGCGAGGCGGAACCAGACATCCGCTATCGCCGGCCGTGAGGCGGTGAGCGCGAAGTCTCCCGTGGTCACGCCGTACTGGTCGAGCTGCCGTTGGTAGGTCAGGTCGCGATACTCATCGCGGACGGCGATGACCCGGTACGCGCCGAGCGAAAGATGCGAAAGCGTGTAGAGGCCGTTGGTGCCGGTCTGGGTGATATAATCGGGGCGGGTGCGGGACGGGTCGAGCGTGTCGGGCCGAAGCCCGTCCAGCCGGTAGGCAAAAACCATGACTCCTTCGGGCTTCTCATCGAACACCCTCCCGGCAACAGACCCCCGGTCGATGGAGTCGCCCGTTGAAAACGCGAGCGCATACCCCTCCGCCATCCGGTTTCCCGCCCTTATGTCGGTGATATCCGTACCGACATTGACCACATAGGTCGTGTGTTCCCTGAGGGGCTCGCTGAACCGCGCAGTCACCTCCGTCCCATCCCATTCAAATTCGAGCTCGCCGACGTGCGGAGAAATGAAGATCGATTCCTCCACCGACCGGCGGTTCACATACTCGCTGAACCCCAGTGTGATGGATTGCACGGACACCCTCACCGAGTTTGTGTCCGGCATCGTCAGGATCACGCGCGGAGGGACAGCATCCACGGGGCCGCCTCCCGGCGGGACCTGTCCGGCGCAACCCCAGAAGGCGGCGGCGAGGAGGAGCGGGAGGAGGAGTCGTGCGACCCACGGGGTGGAGGCTGGAACCATTGCTGACCGGCTTTCGTTATGGATCATGTAGGGGTTCACGGACCGTGTGGTTGGCTGTGACGCGTCGATGGTGGGTGGTGACGTTGATGGCTGGCCCGGTGAACCCCTACATTTGTTTTGCCCGCTGGCGTTTGAACATCCGCACGTAGCGGAGATGCTCCTGATATGAACGGGCGAACCAGTGCCCCCCCCTCCCGTTCGCGACGAAGAAGAGATAATTGTGCTGCGCCGGATACAGGGAGGCGAGTATCGAGGCCTTGCCGGGGTTATTCACCGGCCCAGGCGGAAGCCCTGGAAACCGGTACGTATTATACGGGTTGTCGATCTTCAAATCGATATAGGAGAGCCGCCGCGGCCCGTCGTTCAGAAGGTACTGAATCGTCGGGTCCGCCTCCAGCCGCATCCCTGTTTTCAGGCGGTTGTGATACACGCCGGCGATGATCGGCCGCTCCTCCCCCAGCGTGGCCTCCCCCTCGACGATGGAGGCAAACGTCACGGCCGTATGCACATCCCACCCGAACTGAGCCGCCTTGTTCGCCAGCGAGTCGTTGAAGAACAGCCGGAGGTTCTCGACCTGCCGCATCAGGATGTCCTTCTCGTCCTGCTCCCAGTAGAATCCGTAGGTGTCGGGGAGCAGGTATCCCTCAAGGCAAGGCCTGTCCACGCCGAGCGAGCCCGCAAATGCGGGGTCAAACGCGAGCCGGGCATATTTCGATGAGTCGACCCCCAGCGCGCGCGCGAAGAGTCTGGCCTGCGTCCTGACCCGGGAACCCTCCGGAATGGAAACGTGGATGAGCTGGTTGCCCTTCCCGCTCCTGAGCATCTGGTATAACCCGGCATTTGATATGCCGCTCTGGACGCCGTACTTTCCCGCCTGAATCCTCTCGGTCCCGCCGTAGACTTTTGCCACAAAGACGAACAGGGGCCTGCTCCGTATAATCCCCTGCGCCTCCAGCGTATCGACCACCGCAGCGAACGTTTCGCCCCGGGAGACGTAAAACGTCCGGTCCCCTCCCCCGGGAAACTCGTTCCCCCCGTAAAAGACCCAGAGAACGACGCCGATGAAGGCGGCGAGGAGCCCGGCAGCCAGTCCGCCCGCGATGCGGAACGAGGTTTTTTGCATGATGCTCAATCTTTCCTCTCCTCCTGCAAATGCCGCAGGTGTTCGTCGCGGATATCCCGGGCCGCGAGCGAATCACGTTTCCACCGCATGTACATGTCGGCCAGGAGCGCGTATGCCGTCGCGTGTCCGGGCTGCTGCGCGATGATCGAGCGCAGCCGGCCGATCGCGTCATCCGGGCGGCCCTGTTCCGCCTCCATTTGCGCAAGAACAATGTGCGCACTCCAGAGGTCGGGCTGCAGTCCAACCGCGCGCCGGAACGACTCCTCCGCGAGTTTCAGCTGCCCCACGGCCTGCCGGGCGAGACCGAGACTCAGGTGCGCCCTCGACGAGAGCGGATCAAGGTTGACGGCACTTTCGAGAATCGGCCCGGCATGTGCCAGGTCGCCCTTGCGCAGGTAGTCGAGCCCGTGGCCGACGGCCTGAGCCGCCGCAGGGGGGACAAAATGCACGCGGAGCGGGTCGAACGCGAACACCTCCATGATCTCATCGTCCGCCTGTCCCCGGCGGAAGAGCGGATTGACGTTGACAACTTCAAACCAGTTCCGCAACACTGCGAGGTGCGTCACCCGGTTCTGCGCAAGGAACGGGGGGAGGGAGTCGAGCTGGCGAAGATGCGGGATGAACCCGGGTGAAACGAGCCCGGCCATATCGACGATGCGCCGCTCCGCATAGTAGCCGATCGCCCCGATGTCGTGCGTGGCGACTACCGCATCCCCGGGGGTCTGATCGCGCAGCCAGAGCGCGGTGGCAACCTGCACATCCCTGATGTGCCTGCAGGAACCGGCATACTCGCCGGCCATCGAATTGTCGCGGAGGATGAACTGCGCTCCGACGACGAGTACGAGGGCGCCGGAGGCTGCGCGCACGGCCATCTGTGCGGGGGCGCGGTGGGGCCAGCGACGCTCAGCCCATTGAAGGGCGGCATCGCCTGCCGTCAACGCAAGGATCAGGATACCGGGGAGAACCGGGATGAGATAACGCCCCTGCTGATGGAGCAACGGCAGCTTTGGTCCGTAGATGAGGATCAACGCCGCGCACCAGAGGAAGATGACAAACCCGGTCGCCAGCCGCCGGGTGTACGCCGCCCGCACGGCCAGTGGGCATCCTGCCAGCGCAAAAGGCGCCACAATGATGAAGTGTTCCCCTCCAAGAAACCTGGCGAGGTCGGCAAGGAACGGATTCTGTTCCGGGGCATAATAACCGAGCTTGGCGGCCACCGTGTTGGGGAGGAGCGTCCCCGACAGGGAGAGATTCATCAGGACGTAGGGGAGAGCCACAGAGGCGGCGATCACCAGGGGCTTCCGGAACCTGATCCAGAGCGACCGCAGCAGGGTGCCCGGCGTGACGCGCCCGGCGGCCGGTCTTTCCCGGAGATGATCGATCAGGGCACCGATGCCGAGCGTCATCATCATGAGGAGAGCCTCCGGACGAATCCAGAGGAGCAGGCCGAGACTGATGGCAAGCACGGTCCAGCGGGCGGTTGCATAGTAATAGAATGACGCGAGCATTCCTGCAACAAACAGCGTTGTTTCCATACCGGAGAGAGCGGCCCATTGCATGCGGGGCTCGAGGAGAAAGAGTGCCAGGCCCGCCAGCGTGATCCATGGGCGTCCGGGAAAGAGGTGGAGGCAGAGCCGGTAAAAGAAGAAGGCACCTGCGGCGAAAAAAAACAACCCGAGGCCGTAACTCAGGACCATCTCGCTCGTGGTGACGAAGAACCCGGCGGCAAGGAGAAACGTATAGAGAGGGGAGGTCGATCCGGCGGTGGCCAGCTCATCCCTGAAGTACGAGAACGAGCCGAAGTCGTGCAGGTTTTTTGCGAACTGGAGGTGGATCCACGGATCGTCGAGGGGAAAGCCCGGCCCCCCGTTTGCCGACCACGCCCCGGCGAGGAGCCAGCAGGTCCACGCTATGCCGGCGACGACGAGGAGTGCGGCGATGCGGCCCGGTTGACGGACTACGGTGAGGAGCATCATGTCGGCAGTGTCGTCATTCCAGGGTCAGAGAGAAAGCCCCGCCTCGGCGGAAAGCGTGAACGGCGAAGCCAGCCCGCGGCCGAGGCGGAGGTTGCCGACAAAGGCGATCATCGCGCCGTTGTCCATGCAGTATTCGAGCCGGGGGGTGAAGACCCGGAGACCTGACCGCGCGGCCTCCGCGTTCATGCGGGCGCGCAACGCTGAATTCGCCGAAACCCCTCCTGCGATGCAAATGTCCCGGACGCGGGTGCGCGCGGCCGCGGCGAGGGTCTTCCCGACGAGCACGTCCACCACGGCGGCCTGGAAACTGGCGCAGACGTCGGCGAGCCGTTGCCGGTCCCAGGCACCCGACGCCGCCCCGAGCTCTCCCGCTCCCTCGCGCCTCAGATAATAGAGGACCGCGGTCTTGATGCCGCTGAAGCTGAAATCCAGGGTCCCCTCCTCGAGGAACGAGCGCGGAAACCGCACGGCCTCGGGATTTCCTCCGGCGGCGAGGCGGTCAATCAGCGGGCCGCCGGGATAGCCGAGCCCCAGCATCCGCGCAACCTTGTCGAATGCCTCCCCCGCAGCATCGTCACGCGTCTGACCGAGAAGGGTGTGCCGGAGGGGCTCCACGACATGGACGAGCATCGTATGGCCGCCCGACACGATCAGGGAGAGGAATGGGTAGCCGGGCGCCTCCTCCATCAGAAAATTCGAGTAGAGATGCCCTTCCATGTGATTGACGCCCGTGAACGGTTTCTCCAGTCCATAGGCGAGCGCCTTGGCGAAACTGAGCCCGACGAGGAGGGCGCCGACGAGTCCCGGGCCGTACGTGGCGGCAATCCCGCCCAGGTCCCCGCGGGCCACGCCCGCGCGGCCGAGGGCCTCGTCCACCACGTCGATGATGAGCCGCTGGTGAGCGCGGGAAGCGAGCTCCGGTACGACGCCGCCGTACTTCTCATGCACGATCTGCGACGCTATGACGTTCGAGAGCACGCGTCCCTCCTCCACCACGGCGGCGGAGGTCTCATCGCATGACGTTTCAATTCCGAGCACCCTCATAGTGGCGTCGTTCTGCCTCCTGATTCGCTATGGTACGCATTGCCTCTCTGAATTCCAAGGAACGGTTGCACGGACGGTTTTTTTTAACTATATTGAAAACCTGATGTCTCATAGCCTGGATAGCAGCATGGCAAAAGTTTGTGATATCTGCGGGAAGAAGCCGGTCAGCGGGAACAACATCAGTCACGCCCACAACAGGACCCGCCGCCGGTGGTTGCCGAACCTTCAGGAGGTCCGCGCGCGCGTGGACGGGCGGTCGCGGCGGTTGACG
>Ga0214473_10006393_pt1 | contig 14081 bp, 16 predicted proteins | sample RVTome_7_FD_203509 | JGI IMG/M metagenome (GOLD analysis project Ga0214473, IMG submission 203509) | Soil microbial communities from uranium-contaminated site in the Upper Colorado River Basin, Wyoming, United States - RVT98D197 | ecosystem: Environmental > Terrestrial > Soil > Contaminated >... | reverse complement strand
TCCGGGCAGAGGACATCCAGATCGACGTCTATCGCTCGTCGGGGCCTGGCGGCCAATCCGTGAACACCACGGACTCCGCGGTTCGGGTCGTCCACAAGCCGACGGGCATCAAGGTCGAATGTCAAGAGGAGCGATCGCAGCTCCAGAACCGCGAGAAGGCCATGCGGTACCTCCGCGCGCGGCTACTCCAGCGGGCGCAGGACGAGGCCCAGGCGAAGGAGGCCGCCAGCCGACGCTCGCAGGTGGGAACCGGCGAACGCGCCGAGAAGATCCGGACCTACAACTTCCCCGAGGGCCGCGTGACGGATCACCGGATCAAGCACACCTCGCACCAGCTACAGGACGTGCTCGCGGGCGGTGAGGAGCTCGACGGGTTCATCGACCTGTTGCGTTCCGCGGAGCGGGCCGATCAGCTGGCCGCTCCCGACGAGCGGGGGTGAGCCGATGCGTCCCGCGGAGATCGTCCGCCGCGCGGCGGCCTACTTGGACCGTCACGACGTGGAGAGCCCCCTGACGGAGGCGGAGATGCTCCTGGCGCAGGTGCTGCGAACGGATCGCGTCGGGCTCTACGCATCGGATCGCGGTCTCTCCAGCTCAGAGGCACGGCGCTTCGGCCGGTCGCTCTGCCGGCGGTGCGTGGGCACGCCGCTCCAACATCTCACCGGCGAACAGGGGTTCCGTCGCCTGACGCTCGTGGTGCGACCAGGCGTGTTCATCCCTCGGCCCGAGACGGAGGTCGTCGTGGAGCATGCGCTCGCTTCGATCGAGGGCGTTGATGAACCCGTGGTGATCGACGTCGGGACCGGCACGGGCGCGATCGCGCTCGCCGTGAAGGACGAACGCCCGGACGCACGGCTCACGGCGATCGACATCTCCCCGGAGGCGATCGCTCTGGCCTCGGAGAACGCGGCGAGACTGCGCCTGGAGATCGGGTTGGTGCAAGGCGATCTCCTCGATCCGGTGCCGGGGGAGCTCCTGGGCAGCGTGGATCTGGTGGTCAGCAACCCTCCCTACGTTGAGGCGGAAGCGCTCCCTGCTCTCCCGCGCGAGGTCCGCGGCGATCCGGAGCTCGCGCTCGTGGGTGGGATCGAGATCTACCGGCGACTGTTCGCGGGCGCCGTCCACGTGCTCCGACCGGGCGGTGCGGTAGTGGCGGAGATCGAGGAGCGGGCGGCCGGCGAGGTCGCCGAGGTCGCCGAGGCGGCAGGGCTCATCGCCGTGCGGATCCTGCCCGACCTGACGGGTCGAGACCGCGTCATCACCGCGCGAGCGCGGTGATGAACGCGATCGAGGACGCGGCGGCTGCCCTCCGCGGGGGCGAGCTGGTCGTGCTTCCCACCGACACGGTGTATGGGCTGGCCGCCCGACCGGACGATCCGATCGCCACAGCGCGGATCTTCGATGCCAAACGACGCCCTCGGGACCTGTCCCTGCCGATCCTGGTTCCTTCAGTGGAGGCGGCACGCGCCGTGGCGCGGTTCGACGACCGCGCCGATCGCGTGGCGTCGGCGCTCTGGCCGGGGGCGCTCACGCTGATCCTGCCCAGAACGGATGCCAGCCGCGCGTGGGAGCTCGGCGCGGACGCCGACTCGATCGGCGTTCGCATCCCCAGGCATCCGCTGGCGCTCGCGCTGCTCGAGCTCTCCGGACCGCTCGCGGTGACCAGCGCCAATCTCTCGGGCGAGCTACCCGCGCGGAGCTGTGACGAGCTACATGCGGCCTTCGGCGACCGGGTCGCCGTGTATCTGTGTCGCGATGACGAGAGCCTGTGCCTGGTCTCCACGGTGCTCGACCTGACGCACGGCGACGCGCGTCTGCTTCGCTCCGGCGCGGTCGATGCGGATGAGATCGCGCAGCTCCTGGGTCCCGGGGTGCCGCTGTTAGACTCGCCCCCCTCAGGGTCACGCCTTCGCGAATGACATCCATCCTCGTGGTCTGTACGGGCAACATCTGCCGCTCGCCGATGGCCGAGGGGTTCCTGCGGGCCGCCCTCCGGGCCCGCTTCGGGGATGCGGAGCCCGCGGTGTCTTCCGCCGGGACCATGGGATTGGAGGGTTCGGCGGCCACGCCGGAAGGGGTGGAGGCGGCCCGCGAGCTGGGGAGCGACATCGCCGGGCATCGTGCGCGTCGGGTGACCATCCTGATGGCGAGCCAGGCCGACCTCCTGCTCTGCATGGCCTCGGACCACCGCGAGATGCTGGCGCGATCGGCACCCGAGCTCGCCTCCCGGGCCTTCACCATGAAAGAGCTCGTCCGGCTCCTGGAGACCCTTCCCGCGCCCGAGCTTCACGCGGATCCGGCCTCGCTGCCGTCGCGCGTGGCGGCGGCCGAACAGGCACGCCGAGCCGGCGTGGTACCGGTGTCACGGGACGACGACGTGGCCGATCCGTTGGGCCAGCCGTTCGAGGCCTACCGCGCCACGGCGTGGGAGCTCGAGACGTGGCTCGAGCGGCTGCTGATCGGGCTGTACGGGCCGGCCGCCGGTGCCGAGGCCGCCGCGGGAGGAGCGTAGCCGTGCGGATCGCGATGGGCAGCGACCATGCCGGCTTCGCGCTGAAAGAGGAGCTGAAGGTGTTCCTGGGCGAGGAGGGACACGAGGTGATCGACTGCGGGACCGACTCGGAGATCCCCGTCGACTACCCGGCGTTCTGCGCGGCCGTGGCCCGCGAGGTCGCCGAGGGTCGTGCCGACCGCGGGATCGTGCTGGGCGGATCGGGCCAGGGCGAGCAGATCGCCGCGAACAAGGTCCGGGGCATCCGCGCGGCGCTCTGCCACGACCTCTACACCGCGAGGTTGGCGCGCGAGCACAACGACGCGAACGTGCTGGGCCTGGGCGCGCGCGTGATCGCGGCCGCCCATGCGAAGGAGATCGTCCGGGTGTGGCTCGCCACGCAGTTCGAGGGCGGACGGCACGTACCCCGGATCGACCAGATCGCCATGATCGAACGAGGGGAGCTCTGACATGAAGGAGTACGCAGCGAGCTGGGAGGCCCTGAAGGCAGTCGATCCCGAGGTGGCCTCGGCGATCGCGAACGAGCTGGATCGCGAGCGCACGACCCTCCGCCTGATCGCCTCGGAGAACTACGCGAGTCCTGCGGTGCTGGCGGCGATCGGCTCGACCATGAACAACAAGTACGCGGAGGGGTATCCCGGCCGCAGGTACTACGGCGGGTGCGAGTTCGTCGACGTGACGGAGCAACTGGCGATCGACCGGGCGAAGGAGCTCTTCGGCGCCGACCACGCCAACGCGCAGCCGCATGCCGGCGCCCAGGCGAACATGGCGGTGTTCGGCGCGTTCCTGGAGCCGAACAACCCGAACGACAAGGTGCTCGGCATGGCGCTCGCGCACGGCGGTCACCTGACCCACGGCTCGCCGGTGAATGTGAGCGGCATGTGGTTCAACTTCGTGGCCTACGAGGTGGACCAGCAAACCGAGCGCCTCGACATGGACCGAATCCGCCATCTGGCCAAGGAGCACAAGCCCACGATCATCCTCGCGGGCTTCACCGCCTACCCGCGGGAGATCGACTTCGCTGCCTTCCGTCAGATCTGTGACGAGGTGGGCGCGCTCCTGTGGGTCGACGCATCTCACTTCATCGGACTGGTGGCCGGCGGAGCCTATCCGTCACCGGTGCCGCACGCCGACGTGGTGACGTTCACCACGCACAAGGCGCTACGGGGACCGCGGGGCGCCATGATCCTGTGCCGTGCGGAGCACGCCAAGGCGATCGACAAGGCCGTGTTCCCGATGATGCAGGGCGGGCCGCTCGAGCACTGCATCGCCGGCAAGGCCGTGGCGCTCAAGGAGGCCATGACGCCCGAGTACGCGGACTACGCGCATCGGGTCGTGCGGACGGCTCGCGCCTTGGCCCAGGGGATGGGCGACGAGGGCCTGCGGATCGTGTCGGGCGGCACGGACTCCCATCTGGTGCTCGCCGACGTCCGCCCGCTCGGGGTGAGCGGCAAGGACGCCGAACGCGTGATGGACGAGGTCGGGATCTCGATCAACAAGAACGCCATCCCGTTCGATCCGCAGCCGCCATCGACGCCTTCGGGCATCCGCGTCGGCACGCCCGGTCCGGCGACGCTCGGCATGGACGAGCCCGAGATGAAGGAGGTCTCGGGCGTCATGGGCGACGTGCTCCGTCACCCGGACGACGGGTCCGTGAAGGACGCCGCGCGCGGGCGTGTGCGCGAGCTCATGGCCCGGTTCCCCGTCTACCCCGACTGAATCCGGTCGATCGCGACATGTCCACGGCTGATCGCGGACCGAGCGGAGACTGATGGCCTACCTCTGGGTGTTCTTAGCCTGCGCCGGGACGACGTTCGCGGTCACCCCGCTCGTCCGTCGGCTGGTCGTGCGCTGGGGCGCCATCGATCACCCCTCCGACCGGAAGGTCCACCCGCGGGCAACGCCGACCATGGGCGGGGTCGCGATGTATGCCGGGTTCCTGGTCGGCCTGGGCGTCTCGCGCCTCCTGCCGTTCTTCTCGGAGATGAACCAGGCCAGCTCGGTTCCGCTCGCCGCGCTGGTCACATGCACCGCGATGGTGGGACTGGGGGCGATCGACGACAAGCGAGGCACGTCGGCGCTCGCTAAGTTCACGGCACAGGTCTTCATCGGAGGCATGCTTATCCTCCTGGGCGTGCAGGTCGTGTACTTCTGGTTCCCCGGTGCGGCGATCGTTTCGGTGAGCTCCGACCTGGCGGTCCCGCTCACCATCCTGTGGATGGTGCTCGTGGTGAACGCCGTGAACCTGGTCGATGGTCTGGACGGATTGGCGGCGGGGATGGTGGCGATCGCCGCCGGAGCGTTCTTCATCTACATGACCCGCACGCCGAGCACGTTCGAGGGCGACGCGTCCTCGGCGGCGCTGCTCTCGGCCATCACGGTCGGGGTCTGCCTCGGGTTCCTGCCGTGGAACTTCCATCCGGCGCGCATCTTCATGGGCGACTCGGGGTCCATGTTGCTCGGCATGCTGCTCACGATCGCCACGCTCTCCGGCGTCGGGCGCAACCCCTACCCTCCGGGCGCCGGCGACCTGGCGGCGATCGCCGGGACCGTGCTCGTTCCGCTGTTGGTGCTGGCGATCCCGATCCTGGACGTGGCGCTCGCGGTCGTCCGACGAACGTGGCGGGGCAAGGGGATCGGGCAGGCGGACAAGGAACACATCCACCATCGCCTGTTGGACATCGGCCACAGCCATCGCGGAGCGGTGCTGCTGATGTACCTGTGGAGCGCGTTGATCTCGGCCAGCGCCCTGGCCGTCGGGTTGATCGACGGACGGTTGGCCGTCGGAGCCGTGGTGCTGGGGGCGCTCGTGCTGTTCGTGGCTACCGCATTCCCGCGCCTGGCGCGTTGGCGGGGAGAGCCCGAGGTGGTCGACGACGCCGTGGCCACGCCGACCCGGCCCGATGACGTCGCGCCCGACGCCTCCGCCTGAACCCCACGCAGCCTCCGACACGTACTAGGGAACGAGCCTGCTGATCCGCCGCGCTCGTTCGGACCGCGCTCCGCGTCACGGAGCCGCTGTGACCTGCGGCCAGCCGCTGTGACATGATTCACGCTAGCTCAAGGAAGGGGGTGGACGTGCCGGAGATCGACGTGCGCCTCGACCGGGTCTCGAAGCTCTTCGACGACACGGCCGCGGTGGACGACCTGTCGCTCGACATCCGGGAGGGTGAGTTCTTCTCCATGCTGGGGCCCTCCGGTTGCGGGAAGACCACCACCCTGCGGATGATCGGCGGCTTCGAGGAGCCGACATTCGGCACCGTCTTCCTGGGCGGCCGCGACGTGACCACGCTACCGCCTTACAAGCGCGACGTGAACACCGTGTTCCAGTCCTACGCGCTGTTCCCACACCTGAACGTTTACGAGAACATCGCGTTCGGTCTGCGCCGCAAGAAGGTCGACAAGAGCGAGATCGACCAACGGGTCCGCGACGCCATGAAGCTGGTCGACCTGATCGGGTTCGAGAGCCGCAAGCCTCCCCAGATGTCGGGCGGACAGCAGCAACGCGTGGCGCTCGCCCGCGCGTTGGTGAACCACCCGAAGGTATTGCTGCTCGACGAACCGCTCGGCGCGCTCGACCTCAAGCTCCGCAAGCAGATGCAGCTCGAGCTCAAACGGATCCAGCAGGAGGTCGGCATCACGTTCATCTATGTGACGCACGACCAGGAAGAGGCCATGACCATGTCGGACCGGCTCGCGGTCATGCGCCATGGCAAGATCGAACAGATCGGCCCGCCGGAAGCGGTCTACGAGTCACCTGCGACCGAGTTCGTCGCCGGCTTCCTAGGTGCGTCGAACATGCTCGACGGCGAGGTCAAGGAGGCGAACAACGGACGGACCACGATCGCGCTCACGACGGGAGGGGCCGTGACGACCAGGACCGACAGGGTGCCGCCCGGCATCTCCCGGGTGCGGGTGGGCGTCCGGCCCGAGAAGATCACGATCGTCCCCGACGACGGCAACGCGCCGGCGGACCGGAACGCCGTGACCGGTCTGCTGCGGATGTCCACCTACATCGGCGTCAACTATCAGTACAAGGTCGATGGACCGGGTGGGAACGAGCTGACCGTCTACGTGCAGAACCTCGGCGGCGCCAGGTCCCAGCCGCACCCGGGCGAGCGGGTCCGCCTCGAGTGGCTCCCCGAGCACACGTTCGTCGTCGAACCCTCTGCCACACCGATATCCGAGGAGGATGAAGAGGAATGACCGAGCGCCAAAGCGATCACCTGAACGAGCTCCTGAACGACCCCGCCTTCCTGCGCGGCCTCACCATGCGCCGGATGTCCCGTCGTGACCTGATCCGGTCCGCCGGGATCGGCGCCGGCGCTATCTCGATGGGTGCCATCTTGGCCGCCTGCGGCGGTACCAGCGGCGGAGGCGGCTCCGGTGGAGGCGACGGTGGAGGCGACGGGGGAGGAGACGGCGGCGGCGGTGACGGGGGCATCGACTGGAACGCCGAACCGAACGGCACGTTGATGTTCGCGAACTGGCCGTTGTATATCGACAAGAAGAAGGTCAACGGCGTGGTGACGTACCCGTCGCTGGAAGGGTTCACGGCGGATTCCGGGATCGAGGTCACGTACCGAGAGGCCATCAACTCGAACCCGGAGTTCTTCGGCAAGATCCAGCCGCAGCTTGCGGCGGGGCAGTCGACCGGGTGGGACATCATCGTCATCACGAACGGGGACACCCTCAACCAGCTACTTCGACTGAACTACCTCGTCGAGCTGCCGACGGACAAGAGGCCCAACTTCGACGCGAACGCGAGCGTCGCTGTCAAGGATCCCGCGTACGACCCCGGGAACGCCTTCACCATGGCGTGGCAGTCCGGTCTGACCGGCATCGGATGGGACCCCGTGCAGGTCAAGGCGCTGCGGCCGGAGAAACCGGAGATCACGAGCGTCATGGACCTGTTCGACCCCGCGTTCGAGGGCAAGGTCGGGATGTTCGGCGACAACGCCGATCTCCCGGGGCTGGTGATGGTCGGCATGGGGGTCGACCCCGCGACCTCCACGCCGGACGACTGGCAGGCGGCCGCCGATCTGTTGCAGCAGCAGAAGGACGACGGGATCGTCCGGCAGTACTTCACGCAGAACTACACGAACGCGCTCCAGAACGGCGATGTCGCGTTGAGCATGGCGTGGTCGGGCGACATCTTCCAGCTGAACCTGGAGGGCGATGTCAGCGGGCTGCAGTTCACCATCCCGGACGAAGGCGTGATCATCTGGACCGACAACATGTGCATCCCGCTCGGCGCCGAGAACCCGGTCGACGCCATCACCTACATGGACTACGTGTACCAGCCGGACGTACAGGCGGTGATCGAGGAATACGTGAACTACATCTGCCCGGTGCCCGCAGCACGGGATGTCATCGACCCGTCACTGGCCGACAGCCCGCTGATCTTCCCGACCGAGGAGGACTTGGCGAAGACCCGCACCTACTACGACTTCAAGACGCCGGAGGAGCAGTCGGAGTGGAACGCGCTGTTCCAGCCGATCTACCAGGGCTGAACGGCGTGTCGCGACATCCGAGGAAAGTGAAGCGCTGAGCACGCCGTCGGTCGACGAGATCGTCAGGTCGGGCACGCCGCTCATCGAGCGGCGGAAGCCCAGTCGGAACAAGAAGCTCGCGCCCTACGAGCTGCTCGCGCCCGGCGCGCTCTATCTGGCGATCTTCTTCCTGATCCCGATCGGCTACATGTTCTACACGTCGCTGCAATCCGGCTTCATCGGCGACTTCCACTTCAACTGGCACTTCGCCAACTACCCGAACGCGATCAAGCTCCACGGCGACATCTACGTGCGATCGTTGGTCTACGCGGGCATCGTGACCGTGTTGGCGCTTGTGCTCGCATACCCCGTGGCTTATTGGATCGCGTTCTACGGAGGCAGGCGGAAGTCCGTGTTCCTCTTCCTGCTGCTGTTGCCGTTCTTCGTGTCGTTCATCATCCGGACCGTGCAGTGGCAGTTCCTGCTGAAGGACGACGGCCTGATCCTCGGCCCGCTCAAGCGGATCGGCCTCCTGCCGGACAACTACCACGTACTCGGGACCTCGATCGCGGTGATCGCCGGGATCACGTACAACTTCCTGCCGTTCACGGCCTTGCCGCTCTACGTGGCGCTCGAGCGGATCGACAAGGGATTGGTGGAGGCGGGCAAGGACCTGTACGCCAGCAGGTTCACGACGTTCCGAAAGGTAGTGTGGCCGCTCGCGCTGCCGGGTGTGTTCGCCGCCTTCCTGCTGACGTTCGTGCCGGCCGTCGGCGACTACGTGAACGCCTCGATCCTGGGCGGACCGGGTAACACGATGATCGGCAACGTGATCCAGACCACGTTCCTGACGAACTTCGACTATCCGATCGCGGCCGCGATGTCGTTCATCCTGATGGCCGCGCTGCTCGTCGGAGCGACCGTCTACGCGAAGGTGCTCGGCACCGAGGACGTCACAGCAGGAGCGGCATCGGGATGAGCAGCACGCCGAGGGACCCGGCGGCCGTGGCGTCCGCGTGGCAGGAGCTCGGCGACGGCACGGCGCCGCCGCCCAAGACGCCGTCGAGCAAGAAGTGGACGCGGTTCATCCTGCCCACGTACACGACGGTGTTCGTCCTGTACCTGGTCGTCCCGATCGCCGTGATGATCGTCTTCGCCTTCAACACGCCAGCCGGCAGATACAACATCAAATGGGAGCACGCGTCGCTGGACGCGTGGCGGAACCTCTTCTCTTTCCCCGACCTGTCGACGTCGCTCAAGCTGACCCTGGAGGTCGCGTTCCTCGCGACGATCTTCTCGACCATCCTGGGGACGTTCATCGGCCTGGCGCTCGGCCGGTATCGCTTCCGGGGCGCGGGGGCCATGAACTTCGTGATCTTCCTGGCGATCGCCTCGCCCGAGATCGTCCTGGGCTCGTCGATGCTCACGATGTTCGTGAACGCCCGGATCCCGCAGGGTTTCGTCACCATCTTGTTGGCCCATACGATGTTCTGCGTGTCGTTCGTGGCCATCACGGTGCGGGCACGCGTTTCCGGCATGGACAAGGCGCTCGAGGAGGCGGCGGGGGACCTGGGAGCGGATCCTAGGACGACGTTCTTCAAGGTGACGCTGCCGAACATCATGCCCGGCGTGATCGCGGGAGCGTTGCTCGCGTTCGCGCTCTCGATCGACGACTACGTGATCACGAACTTCGTCGCGGGATCCAAGTCGACGTTCCCGCTGTGGGTTTTCGGCGCCACCCGTCAGGGCATCCCTGTGCAGGTCAACGTCATGGGGACGCTCCTGTTCACGTTCGGCATCCTGATCGTCGTGGCGCAGCTGCTGGCGTCTCGGATGCGCGCACGCGGCGACGACAAGCGCCTGGCGCAGGACAAGGCTCGGCTCGCAGCCGCGCAGGCTTCGTGAATCCTTTCACAAGCTCACAAGGAAATAGCCTCTGACCTGCAGAAACGGGCCTCCCCGGCCTTTGACGGCCTCGAGCGCCCACGGCTATACTCCGCGTTCCATGAACGACGCCACACCGCAACGCCATGATGGTTGGGATGGCATGGGCGTTGGGTGGTCGGTCACCTCGACGATGATCGGGGGGATCGCGGCGTGGGGGCTCATCGGATACCTGATCGACCGTCTCGCCGGCACCCCGAACGTGTTCTCGGGGATCGGCATGATCCTCGGGGCCGTGGGCGCCATCTACATCGTCTACCTCAGGTACGGCAAGGAGCACCGTGACGAGGGTTGAGCCGGAGCGCGAGATGGTCCGCAAAGCGCTTCCGCTCGCCGTTCCCGCGCTCCTCGTCGCCATCGGTGTTGCGTGGTGGCTGGGCGGTCGCGACGCCGCCGCGTCCGCCGCGATCGGCGTCGTCGTCGTCTTCGCCAACTTCGCGCTCTACGGGCTATCTCTGGCGTACGCGGCCAGGATCTCGCTGATCGTGCTGTTCGCCGTCGGAGTGGCCGGGTACATCGTTCGCCTCGCCGCCGTCGTGGTGATCATCCTCGGGCTGAAGCAGCTGTCGTGGTTCTCGGTGGTCGCGTTCGTCGCGGCGCTGGTGCCCACGACCATCGTGCTGCTCTCGTTCGAGATCCAGCTCGTCGCCGGCAGGATGCAGGCCGACCTGTGGCAATTCCCGGCCGGATCGACGGGGGTCCGTCCGTGATCGCGGCTGTGCTTGCCGCGTTCGAGCCGCCCTCCACGAAGGACTTCGTCTGGGGGTGCTGGGGTCCGTCGCTCGATATCGGCGGGGTCTCGTTCTGCCTCAACTTCATCATCTTCCTGGTCCTGTTCGGGTTCGTGCTGTTCCTCGGGTTCTTCTTCTTCGCCCTCCGCAAGCCGCAGGTCGTGCCGGGCAAGCTGCAGAGCCTGGCCGAGATGGGGGTCGGATTCGTGCGCGAGAACATCGCGCTCCCGATGATCGGACCCGCCGGCGATCGCTACATGCCACTGCTGGTCACGCTCTTCTTCGCCATCCTGTTCTGGAACATCTTCGAGGTCGTACCCGGGATCAACTTCGCCCCGACCAGCCGGCTCGCGTTCCCGTTGGTGATGGCGATGATCGCGTGGGTCACGTACAACGCGATCGGGATCCGCAAGCACGGGTTCTTCGGCTATCTCAAGTTCGTCCTGATCGCGGAGGGCGCTCCGTGGTGGCTCAAGTACACCCTGCTCCCGATCATCGAGTTCGTCACGGTGATCGTGATGCGGCCGATCACGCTGGCCCTCCGACTCGCGGCCAACTTCTTGGCGGGACACTTCCTCCTGGCGGTGTTCTTCCTGGGGACGATCGCGCTGCTACAGGGTGGGTGGATCGCGATCTTCGCGCCGTTCTCGTTCGCGATCTCGATCGTCCTGGTCGGATTCGAGATCTTCGTGTCACTCTTACAGGCATTCATCTTCTCCATCCTCACCGCCTCTTACATCGGTGGTGCGATGGCCGAGGAACACTAGGCAAGGAGGCATTGGGATGCTGCGTTTGTTGGCTCAGGTCACGGGTGACCTCGATGCGGTCAAGACCATCGGCAAGGGCCTCGTCATCGGCCTCGCCGCGATCGGACCCGGCATCGGCCTGGGGATCCTGATCGGGAAGTCGGTCGAGGCGATGGCTCGCCAGCCCGAGTACGCGGGTCAGGTACGGGCCACCATGTTCATCGGCATCGGTCTGATCGAGGCGCTCGCGCTGTTCGGCATCGCGTTCTCGTTCATCATCTGAAGGAGAGGGGAGCACGGTGCTGCTACTGATCTCCGCGATCCTCGCTCAGGCGGAAGAGACGATCAACGAGAACGATCCGGCGGACCTGTATCCGAAGGTGCCGGAGCTGATCGTGGGTGCGATCGCGTTCGCGATCCTCTTCTTCTTCGTGTGGAAGTGGGTCCTGCCGCGCGTCAACACGCTGCTCGAGGAGCGGCGTCAGAAGATCCAGGGCGAGATGGAGAAGGCAGAGCATGCGCGCGTCGAGGCTGACGCCGAGCTCGCCCGGTACAAGGAGCAGCTCGCCGGCGCTCGCGACGAGGCCAACCGCATCATCGAGGAGGCCCGGCGGACCGCCGACCAGCTGCGCGTGGACCTGCAGGCGAAGGCCGAGCAGGAGTCTCAGGCGATCGTCCAGCGCGCCCAGGAGGAGATCCGCGCGGAACGCGACCGGGTCTTCCAGGAGCTCCGCACGCAGGTCGGCGAGATCGCGGTGCAGCTGGCCGGCAAGGTCGTCGGCGCCGAGCTGGACACGTCGGCACACGATCGGCTGATCGACGAGTACATCGACCAGGTCGCCTCCGGGAACGGGAAGAGCTGACGTGACGAAGGACGCGCTCATCGGCGGGTACGCGCAGGCGATGTTCGCCGTGGCGCGCGCCGAGGACGCCCTGGCCGCCGTCGAGGACGAGCTGTACGCGTTCGGCAAGGCGCTCGAGCAGCACACGGAGCTGCGGGAGTCGTTGACGGATGCCGCGCTGCCGGTAGAGAACAAGAAAGCGGTGGTTGGCGATCTGCTCGGCGGCCGGGCGAACCCGGTCACCATCAACCTGCTCGGGTTCGTGATCGACGCGGGTCATGCCCGCGAGATCCCGAAGATCGTGGACGAGCTGGCACGGATGGCCTCCGCCGAACGCGAGCACGCGCTCGCCGAGGTGCGCACGGCTGTGGATCTTTCCGCCGAGCAGCGCGAGCGCCTGGCGCAGGCTCTCTCACGGGCCACCGGCCGTCAGGTCGATGTGAAGGTAGTGGTCGACCCGTCCGTGGTCGGCGGTGTGATCGCCCGCGTGGGCGACGAGGTCTTCGACGGCTCGATCGCGAGCCGTCTGGAAGACGCCAAGCAAGCATTAGGGAGCGTGTGATGGCGATAGATATCGACCCGGGGAAGATCGCGGAGGCGCTCCGGCGGAACGTCGAGAGCTGGACCCCGTCCATCGACCGTGAAGAGGTTGGGCGAGTCGTGGAGGCGGGCGACGGCATCGCGCGCGTGCAGGGCCTGCCTGGCGCCATGGCGAACGAGCTACTGGAGTTCCCCGGCGGGGTCTTCGGCTTGGCGTTCAATCTGGAAGAGACCGAGATCGGCTGCATCATCCTGGGCGAGTCGGACAAGATCGAGGAGGGGGACCCGGTCAAGCAGACCGGTCGCATCCTGTCGGTCCCGGTGGGCGACGGGTTCCTCGGCCGGGTCGTCGACGCGCTCGGTCGGCCGTTGGACGACAAGGGCCCCATCCCCTCGGATACCACGCGCAACCTGGAGGTGCAGGCGCCGAACGTCGTGTCTCGTCAACCTGTGAAGGAGCCGCTGTACACCGGGATCTCCGCGATCGACGCCATGACGGCGATCGGGCGCGGTCAGCGGCAGCTGATCATCGGGGACCAGAAGACCGGCAAGACCGCGGTGGCGATCGACACGATCATCGCGCAGCGCGAGAACTGGGGAACGCCCAACGCCGTGAAGTGCATCTACGTGGCGATCGGGCAGAAGGCGTCGACGGTTGCCGAGGTGGTTGAGACGCTCCGTGAGAACGGAGCCCTCGACTACACGGTCGTCGTGATCGCCGCGGCTTCGGACCCGGCTCCGTTCCAGTACATCGCTCCGTACGCGGGCGCCGCGCTCGGCGCCCACTGGATGTATCAGGGCGACAGCGCCCTCGTGATCTACGACGACCTGTCCAAGCAAGCCGTGGCGTACCGCGAGATCTCGTTGCTGCTCCGACGCCCGCCGGGCCGCGAAGCCTATCCCGGCGACGTGTTCTACCTCCACTCCAGGCTGTTGGAGCGCGCGGCCAAGCTCTCCGACGCTCTGGGCGCAGGCTCGCTAACCGCGCTCCCGATCATCGAGACCAAGGGCGGCGATGTGTCGGCGTACATCCCGACCAACGTCATCTCGATCACCGACGGCCAGATCTACCTGGAGCCAGAGCTCTTCTTCTCCGGGGTGCGTCCCGCCATCAACGTCGGCATCTCGGTCTCCCGCGTGGGAGGCAACGCGCAGGTCAAGGCAATGAAGAAGGTGGCGGGCCGTCTCCGCCTGGACCTGGCCCAGTTCCGCGCCCTGGAGGCCTTCGCGCAGTTCGGCTCCGAGCTGGACAAGGCGTCGCAGCAGCAGCTGGC
>Ga0214473_10006392_pt1 | contig 14082 bp, 18 predicted proteins | sample RVTome_7_FD_203509 | JGI IMG/M metagenome (GOLD analysis project Ga0214473, IMG submission 203509) | Soil microbial communities from uranium-contaminated site in the Upper Colorado River Basin, Wyoming, United States - RVT98D197 | ecosystem: Environmental > Terrestrial > Soil > Contaminated >... | reverse complement strand
ACACTGACCGCATTCATGTTGCCCGGAATCGCGACTCGATTACGTTGCTATCTTCCCCGATCAACCCCTTGCACAGGTCCCACCCGGTCCTGACGCGGGGACGCCAGGACTGGATCAGCAATAACGCCAGCACGCCAAGCGAGGTGAAAAATACACCCAGGTGGACTGCGGCCAGAAACGCGTAATGAGTGGTTACCCTTTCCTGCCGGGTTCCGCTGCTCCGAACACGGTCGCGTTTGCCGCGTTCATGCGCCCAACGCCGTGGCCAGCTCCACGAAATCCCGCACCTCGATATCCGGCCGGTGCGGCGATTCTTCGTACGGCAAGCGGTAGCGGTTGACGTAGGCGCCGCGATAGCCGCACGCCCGAGCGCCCATGATATCGAAAGCGTGCGCGGCAACCATCATGATCTGGTGCGGCTCCACGCCGAGCGCCGTCGCGCCGGTGCGGTACACCGCGGGGTGGGGCTTGAACACCCCTGCCCTTTGAACCGAGATGAGGGCGTCGAATCCGAAGCGCATGCGCTCCCTCTCGAGGTGCTCGAGGTAAGCCTGCTCGCCGTTAGACAGCGCGACGAGCTGGTAGCGGGATTTGAGGCGGCGCAGCCCTTCAGCCACGTCGGCGTGCGGCGAGAGCTCCTGCCACGACTGCATCACCCCCCGCACCTCCGGATCCGAAAACGGGATGCCGTTGAGCCGCAGGCAGTACAGGAATGCTCTCCGGCACGTCTCGAGGTATCCGCTGTGGCCGAGCATCATGAGGCTGTCCTGGTACTGCTCGATGCGCTGCCGCGCCCGCCACTGATCCCAGAACGTCTCCGCGCTCACCGCCGCGCCCTTGCGCTGCAGGAACAGCCGCGTCGGCGGCGTGATGCTGCCGGTCAGGTCCAGCACGGTCCCGAAAATATCGAACGCGAGCGTGGTGACGCGGTCAAGCGGCTGTTCGCTCATCGAAGGGCTCTCTTATTTCTTGACGAATTCCTTCCACGGGTCCTTGACGTTCGGGATCGTCTCGAGCTCGACATTGAAGAGCCGGTTCCCGATCTTGCGCGTCTCGCGGATGTAAATGTTGTGCACGATGTCGCGCGTCGCCGGGTCGATCGCGAACGGGCCGCGCGGACTGTTCGGGTTGCGGTAATTCGCGAGGATCTTCATCGTCTGATCGGGATCGACTCTACCCTTCTGCTCGCGGATCGCCGTGTAGATCATGTCCATCGCGTCGTAGGCGGCCATCGCGATGAATCCGGGCGGGACGGCCCCTCCGTAATCGCGTTCCCAGGCGGACAGGAACGCCTTGTTCGCCGGACGGTTGCCCGCGTTCGAATAGTGCCAGGCCGAGATATAGCCGAGCGGGGTATCGCCCATGTTGATCAGCTCTTCCTCGGTCACCGCGTCCCCGGTGCCGATGAAAGGAATGCCGGCCTCGCGCAGGCCGAGATCGCCGTACGCCTTCATGATCGCGGTGGAGGTGGCGCCCGCCGTGACGAAATTAAAGATCACATCGGGCTTGAGGTCCTTCGCCCGCTGCATGAAAGAGACGTATTCGGGATTCTTCAGCGGCATCCGGACGCTGCCGATGATCTGGCCGCCGCCATCCGTGAAACCCCTGATGAACGCCGCTTCGGAATCGTGTCCCGGCGTGAAATCGGTGACCATCGTGTAGGCGCGCTTGTACTTTTTCGCCGCCCACGTTCCAATGTAGTAGCCGCTGCCCCACAGCGTGAACGAAGCGCGCACGAAGTAGGGCGAGCGCTCCGTGATCACCGAGGCCGCGGCGTTCATGATGACCAGCGGCGTCTTCGATTCGGTCAGGAGCGCCGCGACCGACATCGCGTTCGGCGTCCAGATGAAGCCGGTCAGGAAGTCCGGCTTGTCGCGGACGATCAGCTCCTGCGTGAGCTGCTTCGCCTTGTCCGGGTTGGGGCCGCCGTCATCGCGCACGATCAGTTCGATTTTCACGCCGGGCGGTAGCTTGCCGGCATTCTCCTTCATGTAGAGCTTGATGCTCTTGTCGATCTGGTCGCCGAGCGAGGCAAACGGGCCCGACGTCGAATTGAGCAGGCCGACCTTGATCGTTTGCGCTGGCGCGCTCCCCGCCAGCAGCGTGAGCCCGCAAGCCAGCAGTCCCGCCCATCTCGTCGTTATTCTCATAACCCCTCCTAATTCCCCTGAGTTACTTTTTGGCCAGCGGGAATCTTACTCCGACCCCATTCGGCTAAGGTTACTACGCCACCGTTCCGAACAGGGTCCCGACGCCTGCCGTCAGGCCCATGGCAAGCGCGCCCCAGAACGTGACGCGCATTGCACCCACCCTGACGCTTGCGCCGCCCGCGCGCGCAGCCAACCCGCCCAGGATCGCGAGAAACACCAGCGAAGTTCCGGAGACGACGGGGATCAGGCTCGGCCCAGAGACAATGGCAACGGTCAGCAGCGGCATGGCCGCGCCCACGGCGAAGCTGGCCGCTGATGTAACCGCAGCCTGAATCGGCCGCGCGCTGAGCGTCTCGGAGATACCAAGTTCGTCGCGCGCATGCGCGCCCAGCGCGTCATGGGCCATGAGCTGCTCGGCAACCTGTTTCGCGAGCGCGGGATCGAGGCCACGGCTGGCATAGATCGCTGTCAGCTCCCGGCGCTCGCCTGGGTCGTCTGCTTCGAGTTCGGCGCGTTCCAGGTTGAGCGCGGCCTGTTCAGAATCTGCCTGTGAGCGGACCGACACGTACTCACCGGCAGCCATCGACATGGCTCCCGCGACCAGGCCGGCGATCCCCGCGATCATCACGTTGCTGTGGGTCGCATTCGCGGCTGCAACACCGAGCACCAGGCTCGCTGTCGAAACGATGCCGTCGTTGGCACCCAATACCGCCGCCCGTATCCAGCCGATGCGATCCGTGCGGTGCCGTTCGCTGTGGCGTACTGCCATTCTCGTGCGTCTCTTCGATGCGGGAACCGGTGGACCGTCGCGACAGGTAGCTTCGGTACAATTCAGCAGGACGGAATTAGTTTATTGTTTCTCTGCGACTACCCGGCCCTGGGCGTTTACGTATACCCGGTAGCGATTCTTGTCCTTGCACGTCGCCAGATAGTCGTTTTCGCCGAGGCGTTTGGCGCTGATTACCTGCCCGCAGGGCAGTCCTAGAAGGGCGATTGTGGACGTCAGATCCTTGGCAAGCTCGTCCGCAGCGACGGCTGTCCCGGCACTCAACGCCCCGATCGCGATTGTCGCTGCCAAATTCTTCATGGTCTTGATCATAGCGCCTAACCCCGATTCTGTATTACCAGACTTTGAAATTTGGCTGGATCAGAAAGGATGCTCCACATCGCCTCGCGCGACGCAAGGATCGCGCTCGCCAGCGAGGAATCGCGGTCCTGCAGGAGAGAAAGCACCTTGAGCATCAGCAGGTCGAACGGCTGCCGCAGCTCGGGGAGAGAGGTCCTGGTCTTCCCCTCGTAGTGCGCCCGGAATCGATCCAGCAGGTCATCGACCTGGTTCTTGAGCGTAAGCTTGGTGAAAACTCCGATGGCATCGGTCTCCCGCAGCCGCTTCTCCAGCGACGTCAGGTCGAGTGGCGGTGAAGCGGGCGGCTTTTCCGGGCCGGGGGCCCTGCTCGCCACTTTCGGGGCCGGATCCGCGGGCGCGGGAGTCGCGCGGGCCTGGGTCGGAGTCTTGGCGGCAGGCGCGTCGGCCTTGGTGACCGGAATGTCGATCTTGTCAGGCGGCGCTGCCAGAGGAGCCGCAGGCTTGACGGCAATGGCCTCATCCTGCGCTTTGGGCGGCTTCGATGCGGCGCCCTCATCCTGCTTGGAAGTTGCCCCAGATGGTTTCTCCGCAACCACCGCATCTTGCGCAGTGCCGGCCTTGGCTACCTCGCGCGGGGACGCGCCCCCCATTCCAGCGCACCCCGCTGTCGTGAGGACAATGATGAGTCCGACGATAGCTGATTGAACAACTGCCTCCTTCAATAGGGTCCGTCCCACTGGTTTTTCATACATACACAGTGCCCGATCCTCACTTCGACTCCATCTCCTGTCGCTTCCGCTGGTAGTCATCGTAGCTTTCTCGCTTCGGGCACTCAACGGACGGGAGTTTGCGGCAGTCCGCCTGGCCGACCTCTTGAAGAGCCTCGAACGCGGTCCTTTGCGCCGAGTCGGTGCTGCAACCGCTGAGGAAGAAAACCGCCACCAGGCTCAGGACGAGAAGGCAAAGCTTTGTAGCGCGCATCGACGCCATAAAAAGTCGGGGTCCTTATTCTATAGTTGCGCCGATCTCCTTTAGCATCGTGCGCCACCCCTGGAGCTCTTTCGTAACCAACTCACCGAAATCGGACTGCGTGCTTCCGACCGGCTCCGCTCCCTGCACGAGCAGCCATTCCCGGAAATCGGCCATCTGCAATACGCGCACGACGTCCGCGTGCAACTTGCCGGCCGCGGCGGCCGGCGTGCCGCGCGGGACAAACATGCCGTACCACGACACCGATTCGTAGCCCGGCAGCGTTTCGGAAACCGTCGGGATCTCCGGCAATACCTGCGAGCGCTTGGGCGTCGTGACCGCCAGCGCCCGCATCTTGCCGGCCTTGACGTGCGGCAAGGCAAGGAAAACAGTCGTGAAGACCATGCTGGTTTCCCCGCTCACCACCGAAACGATGTGAGGCGGGCCGCCCTTGTAGGGCACGTGGACCAGACTCACCTTCGCCATCTTCTTGAACAATTCGGCCGACACGTGCGCCGGGCTGCCGCTCCCGGACGACGCGTAGGTGATCTGACCGCGCCGCGCCCTGGCGAGCGCGATGAGCTCGCGCACGGTTTTCACCGGCATGGACGGGTGCACGACCAGCAGGTTGGGCACCGTGGCGAGCAGCGTGATCGGGACGAAATCGCGTTGCGCGTCATACGGCAGCTTGTCGTAGAGCGCGGGATTGATGGTGTGGCTCGAGAATGCGACGAGAACCGTCAGCCCGTCGGGCGGCGATTTCGCGACAAGATCGGTCGCGATCGTGCCATTTGCACCTGGACGATTATCCACGACGACCGGCTGGCCCCACGTCGGGGAAAGTTTCTGGCCGAGCCCCCTCGCTACGAGATCCACAGTGCCGCCGGCCGGGAAGCCCACGATGAACCGCACCGGCTTGGCGGGATAATTCTGAGCCACTACCGGGGAGATTACGGACGTTGCAGCAATCAGCGCGACAACGGTTGCGGCGTTCAGGATGGGAATATTCATTGAAGAACCTCACAAGTTGACTTACCTTAGAGCGTCGCTTTCCCCGGCAAAAAGCGGCCGCTAAGGCCTCGAAACGTGCTAACTCAGTGACGTCGTCTTGCACAATCAATGCATTGCGTTGGCGCTGGTCCGACCCGAGTTGCCGAGTTAAGATTCGTCGGTGCAGGCTTGCGCGATCCAGCAGACCCGTTTGTTTACAACGCGCTCATGAGGGGGTAGTGAATGCAAATACTCGACAGCCTTGCGTTCTGGCAATGGATTGTTCAGGTCCTGGTCATATTTTTCATCGTCGCCGGTTTGGTCGGTATCGCGGTCGGATTCGGCTTGTTCGCCAACAGCGCACGCACGCTGACGTTCTTGACCACCATGAACCGCTGGACTTCCACGCGGCGTGCGATGAAGCCGGTCGAAATTCTCCGCAATACCACTCCGGTCGTGCAGAAATACATGCGCGTATTGGCTGCGATCTTCCTCGTCGGCGGCCTCTATTCGCTCTATGCCCTGATCGCGCAGCTTAACACCGAGGCGATCATCTTCAGCCTCAAGTTGAGTAAGGTGCACCCGCAGATCTCCGGATTGCTGATCGACGGCGCCCGGTGGATCTTGATCGCGGGCAACGTCGCCGCGGTCGCGGTCGGTATCATGATGGCCTTTTTCCCCGACAAGCTGATCGCGCTCGAAGCCCGCGGAAGCAAGTGGTTTTCCATCCGGTCGATGGCCCAGATCGGGGACCAAATGCGTACCCCGCTCGACCGGTGGGTCGCCGCCTCGCCCCGCGCCGCCGGCGCGGTCATCACGGTCGGCAGCTTTGTCATCGCGGTGAGCTTTGCATTCATGCTATTCGCGCAGCGCTGAGTACAAAAACAGGGTAATAAGGGACGCACACCTTTTCTACGAAAACTGTGTGCGTCCCGTTTTTCCTCGGAATTGCGGCCACCTTACAAGCGATAAGCTGAACTGCCTCGGTTTAGAGCGCGATTTTTCCCCTCAAAAATGAGCCTCTAAGCCCCCGAAAGGCATCTATTCAGCAACGTTGTCTTGCCCGATCAATGCGTTGCGTTGGTCCGACCCGAATTCCCTTCGGGTGCTACCTGCCCGCCACTTCCCTGGTCCAGCGCACGATCTCGTCTGCCGAAGCGGTGGGAGTGCTCACGTGGTCGGAATTCGGTTCGTACAGCCGGGTCAGCGGATTGTCCGGGAGCGACGGGAACAGTGAGATATTCGCCTTGCGCAGCCCGGGACGTTCGCCCTGTCCGACGATCCACAAAATCGGAACCTCCGGATTCCCCGCGCGGGCCGCGCGCCGCATGTTCATGGCGCCTTCCGGCTCGAACCATGTGAGGTAAACGGCGGGGGCGGCGATGACCGGATACGTGCCCCTGGCTCCCTCGTAGTCCTCGAGCCTCGCGGGTTCGTTCCCCTTGCCTTCCGCGACCAGCCTGCGCGCGCGGGCTACCGACTGGCCGAGTTGCTCGTGAAAGACGCGATTCCCGACATCGCCCCCCGGCGCCATGGCGATGACTCCGTCAATGCCCTGTCTTCCCGCCATATGGAGGGCGAACGCTCCACCCTGGCTGTGACCGGAAACAAACACCTTCTTGGCGCCCTTGGCGCGCAGGCTCGCCACCGCAGTCTCGACCTCCTGCTCGCCGCGCTCGACGGTCACATCGTAGTTCCGTCTTCCGGACCAAGGCATTTCGAGGTTGGCGACGAGGTAACCTTTCCCCTCCAGCGTCCGGGCGAGTGTCGCGACATGCCCGGTCGGCGCTCCTCCCTTGCCATGCATGATCACGATGCCTATCGGGTCCCCCTGGGCTGCTGCCCGAAGCGGCAAGGTGGCGGCGAGCGCGGCCAGAATGAGCTGCGCAATGACTCGAGTAATTGACGTCACACGGGTGTATCGGGAACAGACTGAGCTGACCCAATCTATTGCAAAACTCAATCGATGCGCAGGCCGGCGGACTTGACCACCTTCGCCCAAAGCGCGAGCTCGGCCTTGACGTGCGCGGCGAGCACCGAGGGCGGTCCGCCGACGATCACGGCGCCCTCCTTGTCGAAGCGCTCGGCCAGCGCAGGATCAGTCAGAGCGCGGTTGATGGCGTCGTTCAGGGTCTTAATGACCGGCGTCGGCGTCGCCGCGGGTGCGTAAACGCCGAACCAGGCGCCGAAATCGTAGCCGGGAACGCCCTGCTCGGCGATCGTGGGAAGCTGCGGCGTGACCTTCGAGCGTTTCGCCGTGGTGATGCCGAGCGCGCGCATCCGGCCCGTCGCAATGTGCCCGGTGACGGCAACGAGAGAGAGAAAGCTGACGCCAGCCTCGCCGTTCAGGATGGCGATCAGCGCCGGGCCGCCTCCGCCGTAGGGAACGTGCACGATATTCGTGCCGGTGAGATTCTTGAAAAGCTCGGCCGCGACGTGGAGATTGCTGCCGTTCCCGGCCGATGAATAGTTCAGCTCGCCCGGACGCGCCTTGGCGAGCGCGACCAGCTCCTTCACCGACTTCGCCGGCACCGAGGGATGAACGACCAGCACGAAGGGAGATGAGCCCAGGAGCGAAACCGGCGCGAAGTCGCGCGCGGTGTCGAACGGCATCTTCGGATACAGCGCGGGGTTGACCACGAACGGCAGCGTGTTGATAAGCAGCGTGTAGCCGTCTGCCGGCGCGCGCGCGACCTGTTCGCTGCCCACGATGGTGTTCGCGCCCGGCCGGTAATCGATGATCACGTTCTGGCCCATCACCTCGCCCCACTTGGGAGTGAGGATGCGCGACATGACATCGAGGCTGCCGCCGGGCGGCACCGGCACCACCAGCCGCACCGGGCGCGCCGGAAATTCCCTGGGCTGCGCCCACGCCTGTACACATACCGCGCACCCAAAAGCCACCGCCAAGCCTGCAAGAACACTCTTCATGCCGTTCTCCCTAGCGCTCAATGTATCGTCAGATTGCACTGGCTAAGAGCGCTGCCTTCCCCATCGACAGGTAAACGAGGTCAGAATAACTTTTCAGTCCGCACAAATCTTACTACGACCCCACTTGTTCTGACCCCATTTGTTCATTTACTTCTTTAGCTTCGCCCCGCAGCTCGGACACTCGGTCGGGTCGAACGGGACATAACGTTCATAACTCAGCGATGCGGGCCCCAGCCAGAATCCTCCCGACATTGGAATCTTGTCGCAGATGGGGCAGCGGTATCGGGCCCCTACGACGAAGGTGATACGGATTATCGAAACCGCTATAACGGCAAAGAAGAAAAAGGCCCACTTTTCAAGAGATGAGTCGTTGTAGACCCCAGTGACGACGAAAAAGCCGACAAATCCAAACACCATCGCCAGCATCCAGAATCGGGTCCCAACCCAGGTTTGCCTTCGACGTCGCTGGAATTCCTGCGAAGCGTCGTGATTGGAAATCATTGACCTCTGTGTTCTCCGCAGAGTAAACGGGGCCAGAGTGACTTTTTCAGCCCGCGGAGAGAGAAGGGGTCAGGTCTTGCATTCCGACACCGTCTCGCCTGCGAGAAGAAGCCCCATGACAAAATGTTTGATTGCAAGACCTGACCCCTTCACTCGCAAGATTCAAGACTTGACCCCTCTTGCCTGAAGGGATGGAACGTGGTCTCTCGCCTACTTCTTGCCAATGACTTCCGCTGGTTTGAGGCCAATCATTGTCCCGCCCTTCGGACTCGGGGAAAACGTGACGCGATAAAGAACCAGCGTGCCGCACCGGTCGAGGGTCCAATGCTCCTCGGCTCCCGTAGCGTGTGCGGAGATCACCTCCCTCCTTTCCACCTTGCGTTGATTGCAAGCCTCGTCCTGAGCGCGATCCATCAACATGATCATTGAAAGCGTATCTTGCTCCAATCGCGGATCGGCGGTCGACTTGCCCGGGAGGAAGAGACCAGACGCGGATCCGACCGACATGAGGCTGGTGGTGACATCCCCGAACTTTTTGCGTGACTGGGCTTCCGCTTTGGCGACGCTGACGTCCTTCGCATCTTCCACCGATACTCTCAATCGCGTGTAGATCGAGATCATTTCATCAGGAAATTCGATCAGAAGTCGCCCGATGTACAAGACTCTGCCGGGGTGGACCTGGAAGGGGACATTTATGGGATAACTGAAATTGGAGAATGGCAGCTGCAGTCGGGCGATTCGATATTCGCCAGCCGGCATTGTGGTGACGAAGATTTCCTCATCTCCTCCCCGATGCGCCTGAATGGAATAATCCGGCGCGAAACCGCTGCCTTGGCCGGCCTTGACGATCGCAAGATCCCATTTCGTCCGGCCCAGTATGTCCCTGCCTCCCCTCATCAATACCGATCCAACCACAATGCCCTCATTACTCGTTGGATCTCGCACCTCCTGTTGTTGCATTGGAGTTCCGGCGCAGCCAACAAGGATTGATGCCGCGACGATCAAAGCAATTACGTGCCTTTCGGAAAATTCGGTCATGACGTCCTCCTCTTGCAAACCCGCAAACCCGGGACAGACCACGTTTTTCGATTTCACCAACTGGAAATAGTGATCTGTCTCCGATTCTATTTTTGACAATTCAAGATTCAAGACCTGACCCCATTCCGCGTTACCTGCCGGTGAGTTTCAAGGACAACTCTTTGGCAATCGCAGTAATCTGCGTACTCGTCACCGGGCTGAATACGCCTTGGGCGTGGCTCGAGGCGTGGGCGGCAGCAACGGACCCGATAACTGCCGCAGTCTCCATGTCCTTCAACGTCATGGTGACGTTCAAAACCGCGCGGCCCGCTAGAATTCCGAACCCACCCCGAGACGCGCCGCTGACGTAGTTGAGGTCAGTGATCGTTAGGCGCGCCTCCAAGTTCTTGCCGGGCTGCGCGTTCGTCCCGACGGTGGCGAACTTTCCAGAAGCCGCTACGTTGGCCATGAATTCCCTCTGCAGTTCGGCGGATGTGATGTCATATCCAGTCTTACTGCGAACGTGTTCAGGCGCGTCCACCACTATTTGCAGGGAAGTGTACCGGGACAGATCTGCATCGATCGGGCGCACTTGCTGAACAGTAGGTGTAGCAGCACAGCCGGCAATAATTAATGACGCTAGGGCGAATACAGACGAAAGCAGACGAGCATTCTGCATGGCAAACCTCCTAATTGAGAAATTCAATTGCGGCACAGAACATTACTCGCTCGCCGGAAATGGTGCGTCCATTTTGTCCATTTTCTATGACGGCAGTTCGTAGCTCAATTTTCCGTCTGCGACTTTTATTGCCCCGCGCCTTGTCAGTTGCTCGATGAGTTCGTCCAGTTCTACGTCCGCAAGACTATTTTTAAAGAGCGCCGTGATGGTGCTTCGGAGCGTTCTTAGCGATCGAGGCTTGGCCGCTTTGCGCTTTGTCAGATTGTTCATGATCGCATCGACCTTTTCCGGGATCGATCTGGAATCGAACGGCTTTACCGTATCGACCCTATCCAAAATCGTTTTGGAACTGGATACCTTGACTCCCTGGATATCGGCGATTGAGCTTGAGCGCTGGCAAGAGATCCCCTGCGCCTTGAGGTGCTTAATCAGGGGATCAAAGCCTTTGTCCTTCGATATCACGTAAAAGGAAGCGTCGGGCGTCTCTGCGGCCAATCGGCCAATGTAGTAGGAAATGTGGAAATCGAGCGCGTTCTTTCCGTTCCCATCTATCTGTATGTACTCGGCATCCGGCCCGTACGCGTGAAGGGCGCGCGCCAACTCGAACGGGATCCTGGCTTGGCTGGCACCCACGAAAACTTTTATCTTGAACGAACGGCCGTTCAACAGGCTCACGTTCTTGGGCTGAACATTCTCGAAATCGACCAGCACGAAGTTGGTCTTCAAATCATCCCCCCTCTAGAAAAGTTTACGGGGTCAGGTCTTGAATCTTGAATTTTCAAGATTCAAGACCTGACCCCCTTCAATTCGTTTGACGCCGTGGAAGTTCAATGTTGCTGTCTGTGCCGCCCCAACGCCCACGCGACGTGCTCCCTTACTAGCGCCGACGGATGATCTACCTGCGCGTTGAGTGCGTCCACTATTGCCTTTGACTTCGGCGCGTTTCCCAGTCCTACCGCGAGATTACGCAGCCACCGCTCATACCCAATCCGATGTATCGCGCTCCCCGCCAGCCGGTCGTGAAATTCCGCCTCGCTCCAGCCGAATAGCTCGACCAGCGTCACGTCGTCGAGGCCGTGGCGTACCGCGAAGTCGGGCTCGGCAGTCGTCTGCGCGAAGCGGTTCCAGGGGCAAACGAGCTGGCAGTCGTCGCAGCCGTAAACCCGGTTGCCGATCAGCGGGCGCAGCTCCTCCGGGATGCTGCCCTTCAGTTCCACCGTGAGATAGGCGATGCAGCGCCGGGCGTCGAGCTGGTACGGGCCGACGATCGCGCCCGTGGGGCAGACATCCATGCACTTCTGGCAGGTGCCGCAATGGTTTTCCGGGACGCTGTCGGTGGGCAGAGGCATGTCGGTGTAGATTTCGCCCAGCACGAAGAACGAGCCCGCTTCGCGGTTGAGTAATAGCGTGTGTTTGCCGCGCCAGCCGAGCCCGGCCTTCTGTGCAAGTTCCACCTCCATCACTGGCGCGCTGTCGGTGAAAACACGGTAGCGAAAGGGCCCCACCTCTTTCTGGATGCGATCGGCAAGCTTCTGGAGCCTGCCGCGCACGATCTTGTGATAGTCGCGCCCCAGGGTGTAGCGCGCGATGAAGGCCTTCGTGCCATCCGCCATCACCTCCTCGGCGGCGCGCGCCGGCGGATTACAGTTCAACCGCGCGGCGATGACCCGCAGCGTGCCCGGCACGAGGTCGGCCGGGCGAGTCCGCTTCGTCCCGTAGCGGGCCATATAGTCCATCTCGCCGTGAAACCCCTTGCCCAGCCAGTCGAGCAGCCGCGCTTCCGACTCGCTAAGCTCGCAGTCGGCAATGCCGACTTGCTGGAAGCCGAGCTCGGCGCCCCAGCGCTTGATCTCCCGCGCGAGCGCGGCGTAATCAGCCGCCAATCTCTTCAATGAAACCTGTTCCATATAGAGTTGATATTAGCCGCCGATGGACGCCGATACACGCCGATAACACCAACAATAATAATTGGAACCACCCCCACCCCAACCCTCCCCCTGAGAGGGAGGGGGTTTTCTATCTTTTAGAGGGTGGTTTTCCGGCTTCCATTATTGTTCTGGGTTTGATCGGCGTTCATCGGCGTTCATCGGCGGCTCAAATGGGGTTTACAGACTGCCCTAAGTGGTCAGTTGTTTGGCAATCTGCGGCACCCCACGCAAATCCATCGCCCATCCGAGCGCGGAACGGCACCATATCTGCTTCGTCGGCCGCAGCTCGGCACGCTGGCGTATCGTGCCGACGCGGAGCCCGAATTCCTGAGGATTCTCCGCAGCCGCCGAATAGACCGGCGTGCCGCACTCGGGGCAGAACGCCTGCACGCGCCGCGCGCCGCTTTCGGCGGTCTTGATATAAGTCTTGGGTATCCCGCCGCGCAACTCGAACTTGTCCCTGGGCGCCCGGACGACGACGCGAAACGGGGATCCCGAGAGCCGCTAGCAATCCGTGCAGTGGCAAATAATCACCTTCTCCGGATCGATTTCCGCGACGAAGGTGATGTTGCCGCAATGACATCCGCCGTCGATTCTCATGAGCCTCTCCTCCTCTTCAGCCTATCTGCGTTCATCGTCGGAGCAGTTTGAGTGATGGGTGATGGGTGCAATTTCCCGACAGCCGTCAACTGTACGGTTTGGCCACCTCGTTATTTCCGAGGGCGTGTCCTGGTGAGATCTTGGCGTTGTCTTGGCGACCTTTTGTTCGACGCTTGTTCTTATTAATCGATTCGTCGCGTCCTTCGCGGTGAGGCTGTTATGTTCCTTAGCGCCCTTCGCGACCTTGGCGGTGAGGCTTTTCTGTTCCTTCGCGTCCTTGGCGTCCTCCGCGGTGAAGCTTTGCTCTTATTGCCTATTTGCCACTCGACACTCGACACTCATCCCTCATCCTCCAAGGCGCCCTGCGTTTCAATGATAATGCGCGATGCCCTCGCTGACCCGATATCTCCCCGCCGAAGCCGACACCCTCGCCTTTGGCGCCGCTTTGGCCCCCCACCTCGAGCCCGGCCTGGTGATCTACCTTTCCGGCGAGCTGGGGGCGGGCAAGACCACTCTCGCCCGCGGCATCCTGCGGGGATTGGGATACGAGGGACGGGTGAAAAGCCCCTCATTTGCCCTGGTTGAACCTTACTCGCTTTCTAGGTTATACTTGTATCACTTTGATTTTTATCGCTTCACTGATCCGCGAGAACTGGAAGAGGCCGGGTTCAGGGAGCACTTCAATCCCGACTCGGTTTGCCTCGTGGAATGGCCCGAACATGCCGCGGGCGTGGTGCCGGCAGCCGATATAAGAATCGAAATGAAAATTGCTGGTTCGGGGAGACAGTTGGAGATAGACGCCGACACGGAGGCTGGCAGGCGTTGTTTAGAGCACCTGAAGCACTAGTTACCCCGCACGGCCGCGCGCCAGCACGGCCGTCCCTCTTCTTCACGGTTTTTTTTCTCGGTTTCTGGTTCCAGGCCGGCGCACCCACGCCAGCCGCGGCGCAGTCCGGCGAGCAGATCACCGCCGCGCGCGCGTGGCCGGCGCAGGACTACACGCGGATCACGCTCGAGAGCCAGGAGCCGCTCAAGTACTCGGTGCTGAGCCTGAAGGACCCGGAGCGGCTGGTGCTCGACCTCGAGGACATCGAGGTCACCGCGACGCTCACCGGCCTTGCGGAGAAGATCGGCGCGAATGATCCCTACGTGAAGGGCATGCGCGTCGGGCGCTTCAAGCCGGGCGTGATTCGGGTCGTGTTCGACCTGAAGAGCGAGATCAAACCGCAG
>Ga0214473_10006391_pt1 | contig 14084 bp, 15 predicted proteins | sample RVTome_7_FD_203509 | JGI IMG/M metagenome (GOLD analysis project Ga0214473, IMG submission 203509) | Soil microbial communities from uranium-contaminated site in the Upper Colorado River Basin, Wyoming, United States - RVT98D197 | ecosystem: Environmental > Terrestrial > Soil > Contaminated >... | reverse complement strand
TTGTAAAATGTCACTTTAGCTCACATCCTTCTGTTAATGTTCAACACGCTTCGCTATCGGTAGGAAAAGCAAGGCCTGTGCCTGATTTGACCAGATGGTATCAGGTTATGGCAGATGAGGTTAGTGTGGTTTGACCAAGTTCCGGATGAGGGGGCTTGTGCAATGGGTTGCAGAGATTGGCTAGGTCTCCCTCTGTGGGTCATTCCGAGGAGAGCCGATTTATCGGCTCGACGTGGGAATCCCATAGAACAGAGTCTGCATCCCATTCAAGGGGATTGCCATGTCCTTCGACGTAGCTCAGGACTCGCAATGACAGTTAGTTCAATGGGGAGAGATTAATTCAGTCCTGCTGTGCGAACTCTTATTTGCCTGCCTAAAGTTCAAGGACAAACTGTTCGAAGATTCATTATACCAGAATCACTGGTTCAAAATCTCACTAAAGGAGGCGTTATGTCCAAATCTCGTAAACTGACAGTCTGTTCATTCTTGCTGATTCTGATTGTGAGCTGGGCCTACGGGTCAGAGAGAGAAGATAAAATCTCAAGCGTCCGGCAGCTGATTCATATGACCGGCGGGGGAGAGCTGGGGGTGCAGATTATCAGTCAAATGATATCCCAGTACCGGCAGACCATGCCGAACGTGCCGGCCAAATTCTGGGACAAATTCATGCAGGAAATAAACCCGGAGGGCCTGGTAGAGTTAATGGTTCCCATCTATAACCGGCATTTCAGCCAGCAGGAAATTAACGAGCTGATTAAATTTTATCAAAGCCCGCTGGGAGTTAAACTGATCCAGAAGCTCCCGGCCATAACCCAGGAATCATTCCAGGCCGGCCAAGAGTGGGGAGAGAAGTTGGGTGAAAGAGTCATAGAAAAATTGCGGGCGGAAGGATACCAGACCAGGCGCTAGCTGCAATGGCATCTTCGTAGCCGGGGATTTTATCCCCGGCGGGAAATCTCAGGGCGGGTAGTAAAACCCGCCCTACGAATTTGGAACTTACCCCTCTCCTTCTCTCCCCTAAAAGGAGAGAGTGTGAGTTCCCTCTCCTATGAGGGGAGGGCAAGGGAGGGGTTAGTCTAGCGCTTGAAGCGGCGGCGCAGGGGAGTTAAGGTAGACAGCACACTCCCACGGCTTGAGCATTCCAGGGTCCACCCGGCTTGTTGAAGATATAGTTGACGGCCCGGATTACATCCGATAGAGTCACCAGCGCATCGCCATTCCAGTTACCCCGGCAGAGCAGGCTGGAAATCCAGCACAGAGGCTGAGGAGAGCATCCCGGCTTGTTGAAAATGTAATTGACGATGGCAATCACATCAGATAGGGTGTAAGTTCCGCTAGCATTGGCGTCGCCTGGTTTGGATAGGCAGGCGGGTAGGTCAGGATCTGAAGTTATAACATAGCTGTGACTTTCTCCCATATCGGGCACCGGCTGATCCGAAGCCAAAACTTGGTCTGCTGTCCCGTCTATCCTTGCATTCAATGAGTAGGTTGAATCCCCTGATACGTCCGAAGTGTCCTTCACTACTCTAATCCGATAGTTTCCTGGAATAGCGACAGGAATGAAGATACTATCATTGGGTGTGCCATAGGTTGCACCAGGAATGGTATTAAATGAAACTCCGATACTATCACCGTTAGGGTCGGTCACTACTAGGTCAACCGGTGAAAAGGCTTGAATATAAATGGGCTTTGTCGGAGAAAAGTCTGCATAGATATCATAATTACCGTTGCGGTTATCATTCCAAGTGATAATAAAATTGCCAGACCCAATGGCTACATCTGGCCAAAAATGGGTAGCAGCTCCATTCTCATCATTGACTCTGAAGTTAGAACCCACGGCTAAACCTGAGGAATTATAACGCTGGGCATAGATGTCATCGTTAACGTTGCGGGTATCAAACCAGGTGATGATAAAATTGCCAGATCCATCAGTGGCTATGGTAGGTTTAGATTGGTTAGCATTTCCAACATCATCATTGACTTTGAAGTTAGTATCTAAGGCTACACCTGAAGCATTATAACGCTGGGCATAGATATCTAGAAAATAGTTGCGGGCATCCTGCCAGGTGATGATAAAATTGCCAGACCCATCAGTGGCTATATCTGGCCTATCCTGGTTATCATTTCCAACATCATCATTGACTTTGAAGTTAGAACCCACAGCTGTACCTGAAGAATTATAACGCTGGGCATAGATGTCACCATAGATATTAAGAGTATTGCGTTGATCAAACCAGGTGATGATAAAATTGCCAGACCCATCGGCGGCTATGGCAGGACGCTGCTGAAAAAGAGTCCCAACATCATCATTGACTTTGAAGTTAGAATCCACAGCTAAACCTGAAGAATTATAACGCTGGGCATAGATGTCCCAGTCACCGTTACGTATATCATTCCAGGTAATGATAAAATTGCCGGACCCATCTGTAGCTATGGCAGGAGGAATATCCTGGTAGCCAGTTACAACAGTATCATTGACCAAGAAGCTACTATCCAAGGCTGTACCTGAGGAATCATAACGCCGGGCATAGATGTCATCCCGGAAATTGGTGCGCTGATCCTTCCAGGTGATGATAAAATTGCCAGACCCATCGGCGGCTATGGCAGGATACCACTGGTTAGCAGCCCCAACATCATCATTAACCCTAAAGTTAGAACCCACAGCCGTACCTGAAGAATTATACCGCTGGGTATAGATGTCACGGTCACCGTTGCGCCAATCCTCCCAAGTGATGATAAAATTGCCAGACCCATCAGTGGCTATGGTAGGAAAGAACTGGTTAGCACCCCCAACATCATCATTAACCCTAAAATTAGAACCTAAGCCTGCCCCAGAAAAGATAAATACACATAGCAATATCAAAACTCCACCTCTCCCATTAAAACTTAGCATACAGACTCCTGTGTTAAGAGTTCAATACTTTACCAGCAGGACTGTGTTTTTTCCCCCAACCGCCAGACTCAATATAGGTTATGCTTTTGAACTGTCAAGAATTATCTTCACCCTAAAAAAAAATTCACTCAAGACCCCTCCGTGTAACCGCCTTTTTTCACCCTTCTTCCGACTACTCAAAATTAACCCCCTGCCATTTCTCCACTTACACCCCCCTAACAAACCATCAAATTAGCCCCTTTTTTAAGCCTACTCTTTTTCACCCAGCCGCTTAACCCCGCTACCAAATCGCTACCGGGGGGGAGGGGAGGCCCTATTTATAGAGAGATGTGTGTAGCGATGAAAGAAAGTATGAAGCAAACCTCACCCCGGCCCTCTCCTCTTAGGAGAGGGAGTAAAATCCCCTCCCTTAAGAGGGGAGGGTTAGGGTGGGGTTAGTTGTAGCGCCCTTCAGGGTGAATCTTCAGAGTGAACACCGACTTGTCGGGGCGGAAAGGCCGTCCGAGGCGAGCTCGGACGCTACAAAGGAAAAGGCAACCATGGAAAAACTAAAAGGTCAAATTCAGGCAGTACTATCGGAAAAGGAAATTTCGCCGGACGAAGGTCTGGTCAACTTGATAAATATACGCATCAAGCCGCCGGTGCCGGTTACGTCAGACGATGTCTATATCCGGGCCATGTATCTGGTTTCTGACCAGGTGAATTCTTACGGCGGCAGATTTCCTTTGGACGAGCAGAAACGAATTACTGAACTGGTGATTGATGCTCCGGTCTTGATGGGGCACAACAAGGAAAAGCTGCCGATTGGAAGAAATTTCAAAGCTGAATTGGTTGACCGGGAAGGAAAATCGTGGGTTAAGGTCTGGTTCTACTGGCTGAAGAATTCTAAAGGGGCTGAGTCACTCCAGGAGAACATTGACCATGGGATTTACAAGGAGTGCTCGCTCGGATTTACCTTCGAATTTCCGGAGTGCTCGATTTGTCTGGAAGATATCCGCATATGTCAGCACCTTCCGTTTAAAGTCTACTTAGATTCATCCGGTAATCAAAAGCAGGCGCATTTTAACTACCGCAAAATTGTCAAAGTCTTAGAGACTTCGATTGTCTATCGGGGGGCCACGCCGGATACATCTTTCAGTTTAGATTTGGAAGTATTCCACAAACCAATCGAGCGGCAGAAAAGTGCCCCGGTTGCTCAAAAGAAAATAGAATTCCAGCCGGCAGAAGTTTTAATCGCTGAGCTGGGGGAAGCGCTTTTGTCTCTTCCGAACTCCTCTCCTTACCTGGTTCCAGGGGGGATTGATCTAGCCCATCTCCGGCAGACTCTATCCAAAGCCAAGGAGCTGTTAGTCAGTTATGGCCAGAAGTTAATCGATTTAGTGAACTTGCAGGAGGAGTATGAGTCAGACATCGTCAAGATGTCCAAAGCCATCTCGGCCTGCAAAGGGAATCAGAGTCTGTCTGCTCTGGTGGAGAGATTGGTCTCCTCTGGAAATCTAAATTTCGAGGATTTGAAAAATTTGAAAAAACAGGTGCAGGAGGAATTTAATCAGGTGTTTCAAAGAGAGCCGAGGAGCAGAATTATGCAGCAGTCGGACGTGGATGTGAAGAAAATCAGAGAGTTCAAGCTTGGATAGGGAACTTACCTCTCCCCACCCCTCCCCCCGCCAGGGGCGAGGTTCGCCTTTGGCGACTGAGAGGGGAGGGAGTCCTGTACCCTCTCCTGTAAGGGGAGGGTTCACCCTGAAGGCTCACCCTGAAGGGAAAGGGAGGGGTCAGTTGTAGCGCCCTGGCTTTGCCCAGGGCGGAAAGACCGTCCGAGACCAGCTCGGACGCTACAAAAGACAAAAAATATGAATGAACTAAACAAGTTTAAGGAGGAAGAATGGCTATCAGACCACAGAATTTAGAAGCAGTAAGCCCGGTGTACGCTACCTTTTCGATCAAGCAGACCGCCGGAGTGGATGATTTGAAAGATGCGGACGTCGGTAAGGGGGTCACCATCACCAACAGCAATGAGGCGGGGCCCTGCACCGACAATTCGGTCTTCATCGGCAAGCTGGTGGATTTGACTCTTACTGACGCAGAGAATGGGAAAAGGGTGGCCACGGTCCAGATCAAGGGAATTATGACAGTGGCTGTGGCTGCCACAGTTCCGGTAGTTGGAAATAGAGTGGTCGGCGCGGCCGCAGGAAAAGTGAAGCAGGCGCCGGCGCTGGGCGCCAGTGACCCGGCCGGAGGTAACATCGCCCGGGGAACGGTTATCGCGGTGAACGGGACTACGGACTGTACGGTGATCTTATGAAACAGCTGTCATTCCGAGGAGAGCCGATATATCGGGACGACGTGGGAATCCCGAGGAATAGGCTGCGTCAATTGACAATGGGACTGCCACGCTTCGCTCGCAGTGACAGCACGAAATTAGGGATTGCCACGCCCTTCGACTCCGCTCCCTTCGGGTCTGAGCCCCTCAGGGTCGAAGACAGGGCTCGCAATGACGGCCATACCAGAATTAACTGAAAAATAAAACTTGAAGGAGAAAAAATGGAATTGGAAAAAATCTTAGAACTGCCGGCCGGAAAGAGTTGGTTAGAAAAAGCGCATCAGGATAAGCCGGCTGGTTACGTGGACTTAAGCCGAGCCAAGCAACTCCGGATGACACAGGAGACTTATTTGGAGGCTCAGTCTAAAGGGATGACTCTGACTGAACTTTTAGAGACTCCTGATTTTGATCCCTCACCGATTGGTTCGCCATTAGATGCTTTTGAACGACAATTGGCAGTGCATGGGATTCGGGTAGGAGGGAAGAGTCCTACTACGGTTGAACTCTTTTATCAAGGCGCCCCGGCTTTGTTGCCGGAATTCATGCTGCGGGAAATCAAGAACGGGATGAAGATGCGCTCTGAATTAGACCGGGTAATTGCCTCTTCCTCCCTGGTGAATTCTAACCGGTACACCCCGTTTTTCGTCAATGTCTCCGCCATGGACAGCAAACTCTCCTTGCGCCCGATTGGAGATGGAGCCGAAGTCCCGTCGGTGACTGTTACCGAGCAGCTGCACTCTATCAATGTTCCTGATTACGGAGTCACCCTCCGGACTTCTTACAAGGCTCTGCGTTACAGAACTACAGCTCAGTTCAAAGTCCTTCTGTGGTTCCTCGGTTTCAGGCTGCAGACCGATAAGTTGGGGCTGATTGTCAATACCATCATCAACGGAGATGGGAACAGCAATCCGGCTACGGTGATTAACACTGCGGTCACCGGCACTCTGGCTTACTCGGATTTAATCACCTTCTGGAATGAGTTCTATCCTTTCCAGATGAATACGATTCTGGCGCACAAGGATAAAATCAAGACCATTCTGACTATGGCGGAATTCAAGGACCCCCTGGCCGGATTCAAGTTTCAAGCCACCGGAGAATTAGTGTCACCTTTGGGCTCGACTCTGCTACGGTGCGATGAAGTCCCCAATGACTTGGTCATCGGCGTAGATCAGCGTTTTGCCATTGAAGAGGTGATCGCCCAGCCTTTGATGATTGAATACGACAAGATCATCGACCAGAAATTTGAAGAGGCGGTGGTCTCGGAATCGGTGGCTTACGCCAAGATGATCGGCGGAGCCAGCCTGATACTGGATGTAGTGTGGTAGGAGTGAAGACAGTAACCTCTCCCCAACCCTCTGAGGAGAGGGAGTCTCCTCCCCTAGAGGGGAGGACTTAAGGAGGGGTTTTGGTGTTCACGGTTTCCAGAAAAAAACCAAAACCTCACCCCAGCCCTCTCCTTCAGGAGAGGGGGAAAAAAGGACACGAATGATCCCGTGTTACGACAAACGCTGATAGAGAAGAAAAAAAATGCAGAGACTGATTGATACAGTAAGCGCACAGTTCGGAAGTGGATTGCCGACTCAGAGGAAAATCTTTCAGATTCCCACTGGGCCATACGCTGGCCGGGTGATTGTAATCTATCCACAGACAGCCAGTACATTAGTCTTTCGCTGGGCCGATTTTCCATATCAGAGCTGGTCTTCCGCGCAGACGATTGTTTCCAACTCGGCTGATTATCCCGGCAGCGCCTGCATGGATGAGAGTTTTCATGTTTATATTGCCTACACGGTCCAGACCAGCTTGGCTCTGAATTTCGTCAAGCTCACTTTTGCCAATGGAGCCTGGAGCGTCGGCAGCCAATCGACCATCATCAATGTTGAGCAGAATTTTTATCCTTCGCTTTTGAAAGATTCCACTGGCCGGCTTTTGTGCTCCTTTACTCATTACAATACTTCTGAGGCTCGCTATTACATCCGGGTCAAGCCCTCGGTCAACGATGGCGCTACCTGGGGAACCGGCCCGACTGATTTAGGCACCGCGCTCAATTCCGGAGCAGCCAGTTCTGCTTATTCCAGCCTGATTTTTCTTCCCAACTACATTTACTGCTTATACACTCAGGCCGGCACCTCCTTAGAGTACCGGCGCATGGATATGAATTCTGCGGTCTGGGATTCGGCCATTGCGCTCTACTCCGGCAGCAGTCTGGACTACAATTTCTCCTTAGCTCTGTCAGCCGATAAAAGGATTGGTTTAGCTTTCAAAGCTTCGGGCGGACTTTTCTACAAGGAATTTGACGGGAGCCTCTGGTCAGGTTTGTTGACAGTTGATAGTTCTGCTCCGGTCAGTCCGACACTGCAGTTTCACCAGAATGTGGCCTACCTCTTTTTCTCCAAATCAATCGGGACGAATCAGAATCAACTCTACTACAGCCAAAAGTCAGGTAGCAACTTCACTACTCCGGCAATTCTGAATTCGGGGAGCAAAGCATTCGATAAAGTCTTCTGTTATGACCAGTCGGCCACCAATCAGTTCTCGGACAAAACTACCGAAGCGTCTGATTCCACAGCAGCGGACGTTTTTCATCCCACTTCAGCTGGATTGGTGAAGGACTTAAATGATGCTCTCTATCTGGGGATGGATTCTAAGTTCAATCTGGTCGGCCTGATTCTCTCTACTGCCGGCATCACTGGCGAAGTTGTCTGGCAGTACTGGAATGGCTCGAGTTGGAATAGCTTTACACCTGACTCAGGTGCGTATCATTTGACTTCGTCTCTTAAGACAGTAGCGCTCTGGCAAGATTTGGATTCAGTCCCGGCAGACTGGCAGCAAAATTCGGTCAACAGTGTCACTAAGTTTTGGATACGGCTCTTAGTTACCACTGCTTACACTACTGCGCCGGTGGGGAGTCAGATTACGGCGGTGGGTAAGAACGATTACCTGACTGGATGAGTTCAAAGATGAAAGAAAAACTGATTTTGGCCTTTACACCTGAGAGAATAACAATTATGGAGTCCGGTGCCAATTCATGGGGATTGCCACGCCCCGACAAGTCGGGGCTCGCAATGACAGTCCGGAATAAAGGAAAGAAAGAAAATTATGCCGTTTACCAATGTTGATTTAGTCAAGAAACATCTGTTGCAGCATCAGGCCGGTACTACCGAGAGGGAAAACGTCTTGGTGAAGCCGAGCAGTTCTGCTCCGGCTCAGTTGCCGGACCGCAACCTGGTGGCCAATTCCCAGAAGGTCAAAGGGAAAGAGCAGATTGTCCCGGTTCAGCAGAGTGTGGGCTTTGCTTCCGGAGACACGCTGCAGTTACCCAACAGCGAATTGATGCCGGACAGCGTGGTGGTGGCTTCGGATTCCTCTTTGGGAATAATCTACGTCGAGAATGTGGATTACAGCATGGACTATGACGATGGCAAAATAACTCGCCTGGCTTCCGGCGCAATTACATCAGGTTCTTCAGTAGTCATATGGTATCTCTATTTCCGGATATATCAAGATGGCGCCGATTACAGCATTGACGTTCAAAAAGGGGAGATAACTCGAATTACGAGCGGAGCAATCGAGGAGGGGCAGTGGGTCTTTGTGGATTACCAGGTGGAATTCGGATTCTTCTCAGATGACCTGGTCGCCAACGCAATTGTGGAAGCAGACGGACAGATTCTAAGCAAGCTCGACCCGGTGCATTATCAATCTACTGAACAGAATCTTATCACGGCTGAGACCTATTGGGCGGTTTCCATTCTGTGCAACATGAAATCCTTAGAGGCCATGAATCAAAATCTGCCTGGAAATCAGGCTAAGGTACTGGCTGATTCCTGGGCGGAGAGAGGACAGAACTACCGGCGGCAGGCAGAATTATTGTTAAGCTCTTACGTCAAGCCGTCAGGACAGTTAGAGCTGCCACTTAGAGTAAGAAATGAAGGCTAAAGTTTACCAACATAAGTCAATATGAACATCACGCTAGATTATTTACGCGGCAGGAGGGTCTGGGTAGTAAATAACTTCTCGGTCTGGGGAGAGTTCTCAGCGGTCACTCCGATTTTGCTCTGGACTGAAATCGGGACTACCTCTCAGCGCTTAATTTTTGCCAGAGAAGTTCTGGGAGGATTGGAGCAGAGCGTCAGTTTTTCCGGGCTGTACGATTTCAGAGGGAATCAGCTGCCGCAAAGCATCTCTAATCCCAAGGTGATTATCCTGCAGAAAAATGAGGTGGAGTGTCTGATTGTGGGGCAGGAGAGTTCGACCGGATTTAAGATTGCCAAGTTGACCGAGAGTGACCGGAGCGGAAGCGTGGATTTAATCATCGTGGAGAATGGGTAGCCAGGTTCGGGATTGTGCAAAGACAGATTGCTTCGGGCTTCGACCCGGCGATGACAACGGGAGAAAGACAGATTGCCTCGTCGCTTCGTTCCTCGCAATGACACAGAAAAGGAAAAAGGAGAAAGAAGAATTTGCAATTTCACAAGAGGATGAAAATGGATCTGTCCGACTTCGAGTTTCTACAGGAGATTCAAGCCCGCTTAGGGAGCAAATTAAAAGTCCAGGACCTGGAGCCGAAGCTGGCGGATTTGCTGAAGGTGATAGAGTTGAAATACAAGATCAAAGATGAGTCGGAGAAGGAAAAGGTCTTCTGGAATTTGGTGGAGGAATTGGTGAACGAGGAGTTGCAGAAAAATGAGAAAACAGGAACGAAGGATAGCAGAAAAAATGCTGACTCGTCTGATGAGCCGGGGGATTCCCACGCCCCTCGACAAGCTCCCTTCGGGGTCTGAGCCCTTCCGTTCGACAAGCTCACGGCCTGAGTTTATCGAAGGCAGGGTCGAAGACGGGGCTCGGAATGACAAATAGGGGAGTTAGGTGAAAATGACGAGTTGGGTGAAGAAAATAGCGATTACTGGACTATTGCTCAGCGGCCTCGGCTTAGGCTCGGAGCTGGTCTCCCGGACTGAGTTTGAGAAGGTCAATCAGGGAAATCAGCAGGAATTCAAGAATATCTCCATTTCCCTGGCGGAGATAAAAAATGAGCTGACCCATCTGAATCAGGACATGGCGGAACTGAAAGAGTTAAGAAGAGGCATGTTAGACCGGATGATTGATATTGTTTTGGCTGGCGGTTTGGCTTTCAGCGGGAGTCTGGCCTGGAGGAATCGGAAAAATGGGAAGATAAAGGAAGCTTAAGATGAAGTTAAATACATTTATTCTCTTTTTAGTGCTGGTTCTCTCCGGGGTAGAAAAACTGTCGGCTCAAGAGGACACGACTATAATCAATGAGTCCACTTTCAAGGTCAGGCTGGTCAACGGGCAAGAAAGGATCGTGTATCGGGGGAGCCCGGTCTTTTACAAAGATTTTAGCCAGTGGAAAAAGATTGACCCGAACTGGAAGATGTCCGGGGATACCTTAGCCTTGGTCAATACCGGGGTTTACTCGACTTTTGTTGACACTCTGGGAAATGTCAAAGTCAGCTACAAAGGAAGACAGATCGGCTGGAGATTGCAGGGACTGATTTACTTCGATGATTCGAACAAAAATAGACATGTAGTCAGAGCTACCAATTGGAAAAAGCCGGCTTTGAAAGGGGACAGCCTGATATTCCCTAATATTTTTCCGGGAGTAAGTTACGCTCTCCGTTATCACAGCCGGGCTTTGCTGGGCTACCTCAAAATTTCGACTGCAGCCAGAAGCGCATTGCCGGCGCCTTCGACTTTTGGAATCTCTGCTGCTAATGCCTGGCTCTGCTTAGTATACAAACTGGACTTGTCTGATTTGAAAGACCTCTTCGAGGGGACCGATTCAATCCGATGGGGAGACAGATTTGATTCCCAGAATCCTATTCTCATCAAATCTGTGCCGGACAGCATCTGGGGAGTTTTTCCTCAGGAGCTAATCTACACTTCAGACACTTTAGCTCCTAAACCGCTTCTGCGGAAAACCTTCCTGAAATCCGGAACTGAATTCTTGATGATTTTAGGATACCGCTACACTGATTTCGTCAATCTGCCGGCTGGAGAGATAATCTTCGATGATGCGGTTCAAATCAAAGGAACTACCAAAATCATCGACTCCTGGCTGGATCAGGCCAACGTTACTTTAAACTACGGCAGCTCTACTACCAATTACTTCGGCAAATACGGGACCTGGAAAGCCAGAATGGTCATCAAATGGGATTTTTCCGACATTCCGGCCGGTTCAACTATTACTGCCGCAGTAGATTCTCATTATTACGACTTAGGGGCTTCCTGCAGCAATGCCGGTCAGGATTTTGACATCCACCGGTTAACTCGATTTTGGGAGGAAGGGGAAGTGAGCTGGAACTATGCCGAGAGGAATCCGGATGTAGCCTGGAGTACAGCCGGGGGAGATTATTCGGACTTATTCCTTTCGGTTACGGTTGGCTACCCCAACGGCTGGATCGCGGTCAGCGGATTCGAGAGCGCAGTCCAGAATTGGTTAAATGGGACCTGGAGCAATCACGGCTGCCTGTGGAAGCATACCGAAGAAATCAACAGCAATAGTTGCAAAGTAGTCTATACCTCGGAGCACGCCACCAATGACACCCGGCTGTACGTGACTTACACGCCTCCCGGTGGAGCTAAGAATATCAGAAGACCAAGATTGATAAGAGTTGGAGGATAAATGAAAAAGTTCTTATGGTTCGACTCGTTCCGAAAAGTCAGAGTGAACAAGCTCACCATATTATGGTTCGGTAAACTCACCATATTACTGTTTTGCTTTCTGGTCTTAAGTGTAAGTGCAGACGCTCAATTTTTAGGCTGGTATGCCACTGGCGATTCGGTTTCTTTTTCCTGGACTGGCCTGGATTCTACTATCCAGCTTGCTCCGGCCAGCGCGGATACAGTCATAGTCTTAAGATTTAGACAGCCGAGTGGAGCCAGTCCGGTTTTGGTCGATTCGAGCATTTATCATTCCGGGTCCACTCCGACTTTGGCCTCTCTGCAAAGAGGAGCCGGACATTACATTTTTAGGGCTAAAGCTTCAGACGGTTCGAACACGCAGGGGATTTATTATGTAGAGATAAGGGGTTGGGATTTCATTAACTCCAAGCGGGTATATGGACTATTTAAGACTTATTCGTGGTCTGGTGGAGGTTCTTACAATGAGGTCAGAATTGTTTCTACCGATACGACCGGTAGTTTAACTACCAATCTGGATAAAACCGGCTACCGGCTCTCCGCCGCCGGAGTAGATGACATCTGGGATGAATTACAGTCCGGGCACACCACTGCAGGCAGCTTTGGAAAAAGATTGGACAAGGACGTCTCCGCCGTGGATGACAATCAGTGGGACAATGCGGTCCGCACTCTGACTGATACAACTAACATCGGAACTAAAATAGCAGCCGACGCCTCCACCAAGAGCTACAACATCTTCAACTGGGGAAATTACACTAAACCGGATACCATCGCCAAATATGTCTGGTCCTATGCCAATCCGATAACTCTGACAGACACTATCCCCAAAGTTTTCGCGGTCAATGCCGGGGCTTCTAATCCGGATACAGTGGCCGCTCATGTCTGGACCTGGTCCACCAGAACTTTGACCTCCGGGGCTGGAACCGGCAGCAATCAGGTCACCCTTACCGTCAAGAATTCAGGGGACAGCTCGGTCCTCAACGGAGTGCAGGTTCAAGTTTTGAATCAGACTCAGAGCGCTACGGAAGGCTTGTTATCCACCAGCAGCCTGGGAGAGGCAGTCTTTGCCTTGAATAATGGCATTTATAAAGTGAGAATCTTCAAACCGGGCTATGTCTTCACGGTGCCGGAGTCGGTGATAGTCAGCGGCAATACCAGTGCCACGTTCTATGGCTCAGCTTTCAATCCCGGGACACCTCCATCTCCAGCCCTGTGTCGAGTGTATGGCTATGTGAAAGATATCAACAACCTGCCAGCCGTGGGCGCCAAAGTAGAAGCGCTGAACAAGACCGTTCCGCTGAAATACCAGTCGGTGGTCATTTCTCCTTACTATAAGACTACAGTTACAGACAATAACGGCTACTGGTATCTGGACCTGTTCCCAAACTCAATTCTAACCCCGACGGACTCCAAATACCGATTCAACATATCCGTCCCCTCTGGATCGGTACTGCGGGTGGAAACTACGATTCCGAATCAGAGCAGTTGGGAGCTCGCTTTTTAAGTATGACTAAATGGATGGAAACTGGGAGTGATGGCTGACTTGGCGAAGTGTCCATTTGGAAAGAAGAAACCTCACCCTAACCCTCTCCTATTAGGAGAGGGGACCCTAAAGCAGCTGCTGAGATGAGAAGGAACTTTGCACCCTACTCTTGTGGGGAGGGAAGAAGTGAGTCTGGTCTGAAGAGATAAAAAACGATGCTTAAGTTCAAATCCACACAACTGAAACAACAATTCTACCATTTGGCTCAGACTGATCCCCGAATCAGGGCCCTGGCCGGAGAATTGGCTCTGTGGGTGGAGAAGCTGTTCGACAAGGAGTTAGTGATAACGTGTGTGTGGAGAACCCCAGAGGAGCAAAAGCAGATCTATGGAGAAGCCAAAGCTTCGGCTCATTTCTGTCTGCCTCAGTGCCGGGCTGTGGATATTCGCGCCCACCAGAATTATTTCACTCAACTTCAATTAGAGAATATGGAGTCGTTTGTTAGAAAATACTTTCCACGCAAAGACAGTTTGCCGCCGGTTTTATTTCATGGAGAAGGGGATAACTTTCACATTCATCTCTCGGTAGAGCCGCTTCCAGATTAGCCGGAGCTGTAACTCTGTAATCTAAGCAACAAATGGCTCGAACAACTTACAATAAAAAGGAGGATTAGATGTTTGACTTCATTTCCTGCAGTCTGTTTCCCAGTTTAGGCTCGTTAGGGATTT
>Ga0214473_10006390_pt1 | contig 14086 bp, 12 predicted proteins | sample RVTome_7_FD_203509 | JGI IMG/M metagenome (GOLD analysis project Ga0214473, IMG submission 203509) | Soil microbial communities from uranium-contaminated site in the Upper Colorado River Basin, Wyoming, United States - RVT98D197 | ecosystem: Environmental > Terrestrial > Soil > Contaminated >... | reverse complement strand
GAGGTCGTAGCGGTCCTCGAGCCCGGCGAGGCACAGCGGTCGAAGGCGGCACTCCGGCGGCCCGCCGATCCTCAGCGACGCGGCGTGGTCGCGCAGGTCGGAGAGGTGTCGCACGCCGAGCCGTTCGGCCGTGTCGTCGGTCACCACGAACACGTTGCGGTCCTCGGCCGCGGATGCACGGAGGGTGACGAGGCCGCGGGTCTCGAGCTTGTCGCGCAGTGCCGAGAACGTGGCGGGGGCGTTCGCCGTCGGCGTGCCGCCGAGGAAGTCGAGCGCGCTGCCGGAGTATTCGGGCATCACCTCGAGGAGGCCGCGCTCGAGAGCCGGCATGGTGAGCTCGCGGGGACCGACGGCGAAGACCCGGACGACCTCGAGACCGTGCGACTCGAGCGCCTGCGCGTAGATCTCTGCGACGAGCTCGCTCTCCGGGAAGTCGAACGACCCCACCGTGACCGCGTCGTCCCGGTCCGGAGGGGGAGGTGGCGCCGGCAGGTCGACGTCACATGCCGGGAGGGCGAGCGCCAGGAGCAGCGCGATCCTCGCGAGCGCGTGGTGGCGCTGGCCCCGACGTCGTCGCACGGTCCTCCGGTTCGGGCTCGCTAGGAGCTGTCGCGTCGGGTGGACGCCGCCGCCCAGGCGAGCCACACGAGAAGTGGCGCGGCTGACATCGCCCCGAGGACCCCGAGGTAGATCAGCACTTGCGCGTACGGCTCGATGGCGTCCGGGAGCCACCCGGTGATCGACTGGACCAGGTCCTGGAACATGCATCCTCCGGTTCGGGTCGCTGCTGCGACCGCCAATCCTAGCGGCCGACCCGGGCCTTGCGCTCAGCTTCGTTCGCGTGCAACACTCCGCCGTCGGGCCTTGCCCGGCGCGACGGCGGCACGACGCGGGCACGTGCCGCCGTCACCTTGTCCCGGCTATCGTGAGAACTCAGCTCTCGGGCGCGTAGCTCAGCGGGAGAGCGCTCGCCTCACACGCGAGAGGTCGCTGGTTCGATCCCAGCCGCGCCCACAGCCAACTGCGCCATCGGCTCGGGATCGAGGGGGTTGCGACATGTCCAGCACACACGCCGCGCGCGCGGTCGAGCTTCGGAAGATCTACGGAGTAGGGGACGCGGCCGTCGAGGCACTCGCCGGGATCACCGTCGAGTTCGACAGGGCGGAGTTCACGGCGATGATGGGGCCGTCGGGATCGGGGAAGTCGACCCTCCTGCACTGCATGGCCGGCCTCGACAACCCGACCTCGGGCAAGGTCTACATCGGCGAGGTCGACCTCACCGCCCTCTCCGAGAAGCAGCTCACGGAGCTCCGTCGCGACAGCGTCGGGTTCGTGTTCCAGGCGTTCAATCTGGTGCCGACCCTCACGGCGTCGGAGAACATCACCCTGCCGCTCGACATCGCCGGGCGGGACATCGACGCCGGCTGGTTCGACACCGTGATCGACACCATCAAGCTCCGTGACCGTCTCGGCCACCGGCCGTCGGAGCTCTCCGGCGGGCAGCAGCAGCGGGTGGCCGGAGCTCGCGCTCTGATGTCGCAGCCCCAGATCGTGTTCGCCGACGAGCCCACCGGGAACCTCGACTCCAAGAGCGGAACCGAGCTGCTGGGGTTCCTGCGCAGCGCCGTCGACGATCACGGTCAGACCATCGTGATGGTCACCCACGACGCGCACGCGGCGAGCTTCGCGGACCGCATCGTCTTCCTGGCCGACGGCCTCGTGGTCGACGAGATGCGCGAGCCAACGACCGAGGGCGTCCTCGACCGGCTGAAGTCCCTCGAGGCCTGACCCATGTGGCGCGCCACGTGGAAGAGCCTCCTGGCGAAGAAGCTCCGGCTGGTCCTGACGGCCCTGTCGATCGTGCTCGGCGTCGGGTTCGTCGCAGGGACGTACGTCCTGACCGACACGATGAACGCCGCGTTCGACGAGCTGTTCGCGCAGACCGCGTCCACCAGCGACCTGGTGGTCCGATCCGAGAACGCGTTCGAGAACACGCTTGGGGGAGGCGCCCCCGAGCGGCTCCCGATCGACGCGTCGCTTCTCGACGCGGTCGCGGCCGTGCCGGGTGTCGGGGTTGGCGTCGGCGACGTCAGCGGGCTCGCGTCGGTGGTCGATCCGGCGACCGGCGACGTGATCGGCGGGATGGGACCGCCAACGCTCGTGATCAGCTGGAACGAGCTCGCTGTCGGCGTGCTCGACGTCCGTGAAGGGCGGCCACCCGCTGGCGAGGGCGAGGTCGCGGTCGACGCCGCCACCGCCGAGAAGTACGACCTGGGCGTCGGGCAGGAGCTGTCCGTGATCTTCGGGTCGGGGGCAGAGGGGTTCGAGATCGTCGGGATCATGGGGTTCGGTGAGACGGACAACCTGGCGGGCGCCACTCTGACGATCTTCGAGACCGCGACGGCGCAGCGAGTCCTCGACAAGGAGGGCACGTACGACGCGATCACGATCAAGGCCGAGGACGGCGCCGACGTCGATCAGCTCCGGCTCGACGTGCAGGCCATGGTCCCCGCCGGGGTCGAGACGATCACGAGCCAAGACGTCGCCGACGAGAGCGCCGAGCAGCTGCAGCAGGCGCTGGGCTTCTTCGGCACCGCGCTGCTCGTCTTCGCCGCGATCGCGCTGTTCGTGGGGTCGTTCATCATCGTCAACACCTTCTCCATCATCGTGGCGCAGCGCACCCGCGAGCTCGCCTTGCTCCGCACGTTGGGTGCCACTCGCGGGCAGGTGCTGGTCTCGGTGGTGGGGGAGGCGGCGATCGTCGGGCTGATCGCGTCCGCGATCGGCGTCGGGGCGGGCATCCTGATCGCGGTGGGGATCCAGGGGCTCCTGAGCGCGTTCGGGATCGATCTGCCGAGCACCTCGATCCAACTCCAGCCGCGCACGATCGTGGTGTCGATGGCGGTGGGACTCGTCGTGACGCTCGTCGCCTCGATCCTGCCCGCCCGTCACGCCGCTCGGGTCGCGCCGATCCAGGCCCTGCGCGAACCCGACACGCTCAGCTCCGTGCACGGCGCAACCAGGAGCGCCGTGATCGGCGCGATCGTCGCCGCCGGGGGTCTCGCGGCGCTCCTGTACGGCCTGTTCGGGCAGCCGTCGAACGCCGCCCTCGTGGTCGGCGCCGGCGCCGCCTTGACCTTCGTCGGCGTGGCGATGCTGTCACCGCTCGCCGCCAAGCCGGTCGCCGGCACGATCGGCGCGCCGTTCCGACGGCTCAGCGTCTCGGCGAGCCTCGGCCGCGGCAACGCGATGAGGAACCCCCGTCGGACCGCGTCGACCGCCGCCGCGTTGATGATCGGCCTGGGTCTCGTCTCGATGGTCGCGATCTTCGCGGCCTCGCTGAAGGCCTCGATCGACGCGACACTGCTGTCGACCCTGAAGTCCGACCTCACACTGTCGGCGACGTCGTTCCTCACGTTCTCGCCGGAGGTCGCGTCGACGGTCGCCGAAGTGCCCGTGGTCCAGGTGGCCTCGGGGTTCCGTCAGAACGCGTTCCAGGTCGACGGCGCGTCGAGCTTCCTGACCGGGTTCGACCCGGCGACGGTCGAGCAGGTCGCGACGATCGACGTGACCGAGGGCTCGGTCGCCGATCTCGTGGGCGACACGATCGCTGTGCACCGAGACCTTGCGACCAAGAACGGCTGGGCGCTCGGCGACGAAGTGCCGGCGGCCTTCCCGAGCATCGGTGACCGGCCGCTCACGATCGCCGCGATCTACGAGGAAAGCTCGCTCCTGGGTGACTACGGGGTGTCCATCGAAACCTACGACGAGCTCTACGTCGACGAGCAGGACGCGTTCGTGCTCGTGAAGGGCGCCGAGGGGGTCGCTCCCGAGGAGCTCAAGGCGGCCGTCGAGGCATCCCTCGAGGACTTCCCCAACATCCAGGTGCAGAATCAGGCGGAGTTCCGTGAGAGCTTCTCGAGCCAGATCGACGTGCTGCTGGGGATCGTGAGTGCCCTGCTGCTGTTCGCGATCCTGATCGCCGTGATCGGGATCATCAACACGCTCGGGTTGTCGGTCTACGAACGCACGCGGGAGCTGGGGCTCCTGCGGGCGGTCGGGATGAGCCGCACGCAGATGAAGCGGATGGTCCGCTACGAGGCGGTGATCATCGCCCTGTTCGGCGCATTGCTCGGCATCCTCGTCGGGATCGGATTCGGTTGGGCCCTCCAGCAGGCACTCGCGCCCGAGGGGATCACCGAGCTCGAGATCCCGGTGGGTCAGCTGGTGCTGTACGTGGTGTTCGCCGGCCTCGCCGGGGTCCTCGCGGCGATCTACCCGGCGCGCAAGGCGGCGAAGCTGAACGTGCTCGAGTCGATCGCGTACGAGTAGACGGTCCGGCGGAGGCGTCGGCTTCGGCCGATATCATGGCCGCCATGCCGCGACTCACCTTGCCGGACGCCACCACCGTGGAGCTTCCCGAAGGGGAGCCGGTCGGGTCCGCGCTGCCGCCCGGAGCCGTCGCCGCGCGGGTCGACGGCGAACTGCGCGATCTCGCGTTCGTGCCGGCGGGCGACACCGTGGTCGAGCCGGTCGACCTGCGCACCGACGACGGTCTGCACGTGCTGCGGCATTCCACCGCGCACGTGCTCGCCCAAGCGGTGACGCGCCTGTACCCGGGCACCCGCCTTGGCATCGGTCCCGCGATCGCCGACGGCTTCTACTACGACCTCGCGATCCCCGAGCGCGTCTCGACGGATGAGCTTCCACGGATCGAGGAGGAGATGCGGGCGATCGTCGCCGAGGACCAGCCCTTCCTGCGCGAGGCGGTTGCGCGCGACGAGGCCCTGCGCCGTCTGATCGATCAGCCGTTCAAACGGGAGATCGTCGAGGGGCTCGACGCGGGCGAGGACGTCGAGGGCGAGTTCGCGGCCGGCGACACGGTCACCATGTATCGCAACGACGGCTGGGAGGACCTGTGTCTCGGGCCGCACGTGCCGTCCACCGCTCATCTCGGCGCGTTCAAGCTCACCGCCGTGTCGGGCGCGTACTGGCGTGGCGACGAGAAGAATCCGCAGCTCACCAGGATCTATGGCACCGCGTGGGCGTCGAAGGCCGCGCTCGACGAGCACCTGCACCGCCTCGAGGAGGCCGAGAAGCGCGACCACCGCAAGCTCGGCCTCGAGCTCGATCTCTACTCGTTCCCCGAGGAGATCGGCTCGGGCCTCGCGGTCTTCCACCCGCGCGGTGGGTTGGTCCGGATGATCATGGAGGACTATTCGCGCAGGCGCCACATCGAGGGCGGCTACGAGTTCGTCTACTCTCCGCACATCACGAAGCGCGAGCTGTTCGACATCAGCGGGCACCTCGATTGGTTCGCCGAGGGCATGTTCCCGCCGATCGAACTCGACGGCGGCACCGAGTACTACCTCAAGCCGATGAACTGCCCGTTCCACATCCTGATCTACCGCCACAGGGTGCGGAGCTACCGCGAGCTGCCGATGCGGCTGTTCGAGTTCGGCAGCGTCTACCGGTACGAGAAGTCGGGCGTGGTCCACGGGCTCACCCGCGTGCGGGGCATGACCCAGGACGACGCGCACATCTTCACCACGAAGGAGCAGATGGGCGACGAGCTCCGGTCGGTTCTCACGTTCACGCTCACCCTGCTGCGCGACTACGGTCTGGACGACTTCTACCTGGAGCTGTCGACCAAGCCCGAGGGCAAGGGGGTCGGATCCGACGAGGAATGGGCGGAGGCGACGGAGGCGCTGCACCAGGTCGGCACGAGTATGGATCTCGATCTCGTGATGGACGAGGGCGGCGGCGCCTTTTACGGCCCCAAGATCAGCGTGCAGGCCCGCGACGCGATCGGCCGCACCTGGCAGATATCCACGATCCAGGTCGACTTCCAGCTACCCCAGCGCTTCGACCTGCACTACACCGGCCCCGACAACGAGCGACACCGGCCGATCATGATCCACCGGGCGCTGTTCGGCTCGATCGAGCGGTTCTTCGGCGTCCTCACCGAGCACTACGCGGGCGCCTTTCCGCTCTGGCTCGCTCCCGAGCAGCTCCGGCTGATCCCGGTCGCCGACCGCCACCTCGAGACCTGCCGCGAGCTCGCGGCGAAGGCGCGCGAGGCCGGGCTGCGGGTAGAGGTCGACGGGGCGAAGGAATCGGTCGGGAAGAAGATCCGCGCGGCCCAGCTGATGAAGACCCCGTACATGGTGGTCGTCGGTGACCGCGACCTCGAGGCCGGCACCTTCACCGTTCGCGACCGGTCGGGCACCGAGACGCAGGGCGTGGCGTTCGACACGATCGTGGCCACCCTCACCGAGGAGGCCGCGTCGCGCAGCCTCGAGCCGTCGACCTTCGGAGGGTGAGCCCGTGGACCGCCTCTGGAGCCCGTGGCGGATGGAGTACATCCAGGCGCACAAGGACGTCCCCGAGACGGGGGGATGCGTGTTCTGCGCGCTCCTCGAGGACGCGGCTCCCGACGGCGAGCGCGTGCTGGCACGCGGCGAGCTCGCGTTCGTGACGCTCGCGAAATACCCGTACAACCCCGGCCACCTGCTGGTGCTCCCCATCCGCCACCTGGGTGAGCTCGAGGACGTGGCCCCTGACGAGAACGCCGAGGTGGCCGCGCTGCTGCAGCGTTCGATCCGGGCGCTGCGTACCGCCGCCGAACCACATGCGTTCAACGTGGGGGTCAACCTCGGGAGGGTGGCCGGTGCGGGGATCCCGGAGCACCTGCACTGGCACGTGGTCCCTCGCTGGGGCGGCGACACCAACTTCATGCCCGTGGTCGGTCAGACGCGCGTGCTGCCCGAGCTGCTCGCCGAAACGTACGAGAAGCTCGCGCCGCTGTTCGCGGAGGGCTGATGGAGGGTTTCGTCGACCTGCCGGACGGGGGGCGTCTGCGCGCGTGGGAAGACGGCGACGGTCCCGCGGTCACGCTCCTGCATCCGGGTGTGTGGGACGCCCGCGTGTGGGACGAGCAGGTCCCGGTGCTCGTCGCGGCAGGCTTCCGAGTGATCCGATACGACCTGCGGGGGTTCGGAGCCTCGTCGTGGCCCGACGGCACGTACTCCGACGTCGAAGATCTGCGCGCTCTGCTCGATCAACTCGACGTGTGGCGCACGGCGGTGGTGGGATGCTCGCTCGGTGGAGACGTCGCCGTTCGTTTCACGCTCGCGGCGCCCGAACGCGTGTGGGCGCTGGTGCCGGTCGCCTCCGGGCTCGACGGCTTCCCGTGGGACGATGAGGAGCTCACCGACCTCTACGAGCCCGTCCAGCGCGCGATCGACGAGGGTGACTACGAACGGGCCGTGGAGGAGGGCCTTCGGCGATGGGCCCCGCTCGGGGTCGACGACGCCGAGGGGGCGCGCATCCGCGCGATCGCCCTCGACAACGCGAGACGGTTCTCGCTCGACGAGTCGCTCGCCGAGCGCACGGCACCGAGCGCGTACGAGCGCCTCGAGCAGATCGACGCGCCGACGCTCGTGCTCGTGGGGGACCATGACCTCCGTGACATCGAACGGGTCGCCGACGTGCTCGCCACGCGGATCCCGGGGGCCCGCAAGGCGGTCGTCGAGGGCGCCGACCACGTGGTGAACCTCCGGCGGCCCCGTGCGTTCGAGGCGGCGCTGCTCTCGTTCCTCGAAGGGGTGCGGCCCTAGATGTCGGTCGTACTCTCCGACGGCGCCGAGATCTTCTACGAGGTGGCGGGCGACGGCCCGGCGGTGCTCCTCCTGCACCCGGGGCTGTGGGACTCGCGCACCTGGGACCCGCAGGTGCCGACGTTCACCGCTGCCGGCTTCGGGGTGATCCGGTTCGACTTCCGTGGCTACGGGCGCTCGAGCCGCCTGACGGGCACGCCCTACTCGTACGTCAAGGACACGACCGAGCTCCTGGACCATCTCGGGGTCGACGAGGTCGCGCTCGTCGGATGTTCGATGGGGGGCGCCGTCGCGGTCGACATCGCGATCGCCGCGCCAGAGCGCGTGTGGGCGCTCGTCGCGGTCGCGTCCGGTCTGGGTGGGTTCGAGGAGGACGACAACGAGGTCGCCTGGTGGGACGCGGCCACCGAGGGGGTTGAGGAGCTGGTCGACGCCGGCGACCTCGAGGCGGCCGAGGACCTCCGCCTGAGGGTCTGGGCGCCGCTCGGGACCCACGACGAGTCGGGCGCCGCGATCCGGCGGATCGCGTTCGACAACCTGCACGAGATCACGATGGACGAGAGCGGCGCGATCGAGCTCGATCCGCCCGCGATCGATCGCCTCCACGAGATCGACGCCCCGACGCTCGTCGTGAGGGCCGAGCATGATCCGCCGTTCATGCGGCGGTGCAGCGACCTGATCGCCGCGGGGATCCCGGGCGCCGCGGTCGTGGAGATCGAAGGCGCCGACCACGTCGTGAACCTGCGGCGGCCCCAGGCGTTCGACGCCGCGGTGCTCCCGTTCCTCCAGCAGGTGCGGCCGTGAGGTACCTGGACGAGACCCGAACCCTCCTCGCCGTCGCGGCCGTGCTCGGGTTCCTCGGCGTGGCCCTCGGGGCGTTCGGCGCCCACGCGCTCGCTCGGCGGGTTCCTGAGGAGCGACTCGTCGCCTTCCGAACCGGCGTGCAGTACCACCTCGCGCATGCGGTCGCGATCATCGCGGTCACCTGGATCGCGCAGGGGGCCGGTCAGGATCTCGCGCTGTTCGCCGGGTGGGCGTTCGTCGCAGGCATCGCCCTTTTCTCGGGCAGTCTGTACGCACTCACCTTGACCGGTCGTCGAACGTTCGGAGCGATCACGCCGCTCGGCGGTGTCGCGTTCCTCGTGGGGTGGGCACTGGTCCTGGCGTCCGTCGTGGCGGGTCCGACACGGGTGGGCGGTCCCATCCAGTAGGCGTCGCGTCGAACTACTTCTTGTGGGCTTCCTCGCGAGCCCTCTGGTACTCCTCGATCACCTTCGATGCGAGGTGCGACGGCATCTCCTCGTAGTGCGAGAAGGTCATCGAGAACGCCCCGCGGCCACCCGTCATCGAACGCAGGTCGATCACGTATCGCGCGACCTCGCCTTGCGGCACGAGCGCGTTGATCCGCTGCTTGCCGCCGCCGATCTGCTCCATGCCCTGGATCTTTCCGCGCTTGGAGTTCAGGTCGCCCATGACGTCGCCGGTGAAGCTCTCGGGCACCACCACCGACAGCTGCACGATCGGCTCCAGCAGCGCCGCGCCCGCCTTGTCGACGGCCTCCTTGAGCCCGATCGATCCGGCGATCTGGAACGCCATGTCGCTCGAGTCCACCGGGTGGAACTTGCCGTCGACCAGCGTGACCTTCACGTCGACCATCGGGTTGCCGCTGATGACCCCCTCGGCCATCGTCCTGACGATGCCCTTCTCGATCGAAGGGATGAACTGCTGGGGGATCGCGCCGCCGAAGATCTTGTCCTCGTATACGAAGCCCTCGCCCCGCGGGAGCGGCTCGATCTCGAGGTTGCAGACGGCGTACTGGCCGTGGCCCCCCGTCTGTTTGACGTGGCGGCCCTGTGCGGCGGCCTTGCCGCGGATCGTCTCGCGGTAGGCGATCTTCGCGGGCTCGTGCAGCACTTCCACGCCGAACTTCGTCTTGAGACGGCTCATCTGGACGTCGAGGTGCGCCTCGCCCATCCCGTAGATGACGGTCTGGTGGGTCTCCTCGTTGCGGGATACGTGGAAGGAAGGATCCTCCTCCCGGAGACGCGCGAGCCCGGTCGCGAGCTTGTCCTCATCGCCCTTCGTCTTCGGAGAGATCGCGTAGGCGAGCAGCGGCTCCGGCAGGTCGACCGGCGGCATCACGACCGGGTCCTCCTTCGTGGACCACGTGTCGCCCGTGTGGGCCGCCTGCAGCTTCGCGACCGCGCCGATGTCGCCCGCGGGCACCTCGGGCACGCTGTCGTGCTCCTTCCCCCGTTGGGTGAACAGCTGCCCGATCCGCTCGTCGGAGTTCTGGGTGGCGTTGTGCAGCGTGGAGTCGGGCCGGACCCGCCCGCTGAACACCCGGAACATCGTGATGTGCCCGACGAACGGGTCCGAGACCGTCTTGAAGACGAGCGCGGTGAGGGGACCGTTCGTGTCGCACTCCCGCTCCTTCTCGCCGCCGCTCTTGCCGTGGACCGTGATCGCGCCGCGGTCCACCGGCGAGGGGAACTCCTCCACGATGAAATCGAGAAGCCGGTCGATGCCCATCGCCTTCGAGGCGGAGCCGACGAACACGGGCGCGAGGCGGGCTCGCGCGAAGCCGTCCTTGGCGCCCGACACGATGTGCTCCTCGGGGAGCGAGCCGCTCTCCAGGTACTCCTCGATCAACGCGTCGTCGGATTCGGCGACCGCCTCGATCAGCTTCTCGCGGGCCGGGTCGGCCATCGCGTGCAGCTCCTCGGGCCAGTCGGATTCCTCGGCCATGGGACCGCTGGGGTACAGGTCGGATTTCTCGTGCAACAGGTCGGCGATGCCGGTGAACTCGTGCTCCTGACCGATCGGAAGCTCGAAGGGGGCGACCTGGTTCCCGAACGACGACACCAGCTGATCCAGGGTCGACTGGAAGTCGGCGCGCTCGCGGTCGAGCTTGTTGACGAAGATCGCGCGCGGCAGGCCCTCCTCGACGGCGAGCTCCCACGCGTACTCGGTCTGGACCTCGACGCCGTCGACGGCGCTGACCACGACGATCACCGCGTCGGCGGCACGGATCGCGGAGCGAAGGTCGCCCACGAAGTCGGCCGTGCCGGGCGCGTCGAGGACGTTGATCTTCATGTCCTTCCACTCCACCGGGGCCATCGCGAGCGACACGGAGATGCCGCGGCGTTGCTCGTCCGGGTCGTGGTCCGAGACCGTGTTGCCATCCTCGACCGTCCCCATCCGGGTGGTCGCCCCCGAGGCGAACAGCATGGCCTCCAGGAGCGTCGTCTTGCCCGAGCCCCCGTGGCCGACCAGCAGGACGTTGCGGACATCCTTCGCGTCGTAGCTCTTCAACGCGCGTGCTCCTTCTCGCGTGGGAGGGTGCGGTGGATCCCGGCATCCTACCGAGTTGCTACGCTCGCGCCGTCCCCACATGGTCCGCTTCCAACGTCAGCCACCCGGCACGGCCATCACGCGTACCGCGCTGCTCCTGGGCGCCGTGCTGGCGGGGGTCACGGCGTGGTTCGTGGTGGTCGGCGAGCCCGTCACCGGCGGCGTCTTCGCGGGGGTCGGGGCCTTCCTGTCGCTGGTCGGCGGGCACCGGGCCAACCACGGGGAGGGCGGACCGGTGGACCGCATGTTGACCGAGCTCCTCGACCGCACCTGGGACGCGCTCGTCCTCGGCTCCATCCTGTGGGTGTCTCGCGCCGAGGCGCCCGCGGTCGCGGCCGGCGCGCTCGTGGCGCTGTGCGCAAGCTTCCTCTCGTCGTACGTCCGCGCGCGGGGGGCCGCCCTCGGGTACTCGGTGGAGGAGAGCCACGTCGCCCGCGGCCTGCGCTACGCCCTGACCGTGACCGGCCTGTTGTTCGGCTGGATCGGTCCGGCCGTCTGGGCGGCGGCATCGCTCAGCGTGGTCGCGGCGTTGGTCCGCACCGGGCAGGTGGCGAGGGAGGACCGGGCGTGAGTGAGGCGACCGCCGAGACTGAGACGCGGCGCGAGCGGATCGCCTACCTTGCCTTCGCCACCGTCGCCTGGCTCGGCCGCGTGCTTCCCACCCACACCGGTCGCATGCTCTTCCGATGGGCGGGGATCGCCGCGTTCCACCTGCTGCCGAAGGTCCGCGCGGTGGCCGCCGACAACCAGGCGCGCGTGCTCGGGCGTGCGCCCGATGACCCGTTGGTGATGGCCTCGACCCGCGAGGCCTTCCGCTCCTACGCGCGGTACTGGTTCGATGCGTTCGACGTCGTCGACTGGTCGGACGAGCGGATCCGCAGGCACTACCGGCTCGACGGGGCGGAGTACCTCCAGGCCGCGGTGTCCTCGGGGACGGGGGTGATCGTCGTGCTCCCCCACATGGGGAACTGGGATGCGACCGGACGGATCACCGCGGCGATCGGCGTGCCGATCGTCTCGGTCGCGGAACGGCTGCGGCCGCAGGGTCTCTTCGACCTGTTCCTCGAGCATCGGGTCGCCCTGGGGATGGAGATCGTGGGGCTCGGGGAGTCGGGCATGGGTCGCACGCTCACCCGCGCCCTCGGCGAGGGCAAGGTGGTGGCTCTGGTCGCCGACCGCGACCTGACCGGCCGAGGGGTCGAGGTCGAGATGTTCGGCTCGCCTCGGCGCCTGCCGGCGGGCCCTGCCCTGCTGGCCCTGTCCACCGGCGCGCCCCTGCTGGTCGCGGATCTGTTCCACACGCCCGACGGATGGCACGGGGTCGTTCACCCGCTGCCGGCATACGAGCCGACCGGCGATCGGCGAACCGACGCGGAGGCGCTCACCCGGATGATCGCCGCCGAGTTCGAGCGGGCGATCTCGGCACGGCCCTCGGATTGGCACGCGTTCCAGCCCTGGGGGAACTGACCGGATGAGGGTCGCCCTCGCCTGCCCCTACGCCTGGGACGACGCCGGTGGCGTCCAGGTCCACGTGCGCGAGCTCGCCGGCCGCCTCCGCGCGCGAGGGCATGAGGTCCAGGTGTTGACGCCGGCGCGTCGCGCGGTGGCTGAGCCGTGGGTCACCGTCGTAGGAAGTCCGCTCGACGTTCCCTACAACGCGTCGAACGCGCCGATCGACCCGCGGCCGTGGTCCAGGGGCCCGATCCGGCGGGCGCTCGAGGGGTTCGGTCCCGACGTCGTGCACGTCCACGAGCCGTTCGCCCCCTCGACGTCGATGTGGGCCACCCTTGGGGCGCCGGCGCCGGTCGTGGCGACCTTCCACTCGGGGGCCACCAGGTCGCGAGCGTTCGATCTCGCGGCCCCCGCGTTGCGCCGGATCGATCGGCGTATCGCGGTGCGTATCGCGGTGTCCGAGACCGCGGCGCGGTTCGTGCGAGCGCGTCTCGGCGGCGCGTTCGAGATCGTCCCGAACGGTCTCGACGTCGAGCGATGGGCCTCGGCCTTGCCTCGCGATCTCGGGCCGGGCACCAAGCTCCTGTTCGTCGGTCGCCTCGACGAGCGCAAGGGGATCCGCGTGGCGGTCGACGCGTTCCGTCGCCTGGCCGGGCGCCTCGATCTCCGGTTGATCGTGGCGGGCGACGGCCCTGACCGCGACGCGCTCGAGTCTCTCCCCGCCGAGCTGCGGGCACGGGTGACGATGCTCGGCATGGTGCCCAACGTGGATCTCCCGCCGATCCACGCGGCCTGCCACCTGTACCTGGGCCCGTCGACCGGGGGCGAGTCCTTCGGGATCGTGCTCGTGGAGGCGATGGCCTCGGGGCTTCCCGTGGTCGCGAGCGACACGCCGGGCTACGACGAGGTGGTCCGCGACGGGGTCGACGGCCTGCTCGTGCCTCCGCGGGATCCCGAGGCGCTCGCTCGCGCGACCGCCCGCGTCCTCGACGACCCCGAGCTCGCCGCTCGCCTCACGGTGGCCGCGCGCGAGCGCGCGGCCACCTACGACTGGGAGGTCGTGACCGTCTCCCTCGAGGCCCTCTACCGGCGGGCATCCGACGCCGGGGTCTCGTCGCTACGATAGGCCCGTCATGGACCCGCTCCTGTGGATCGTGCTCGGGGTCGTCGCGGTCGTCGTCGTGTGGGCGGTCCTGACGTTCAACCGTCTGGTCGCCCTGCGCACCCGGGTGGACAACGGCTGGTCGCAGATCGACGTGCAGCTCCGCCGCCGTTACGACCTGATCCCCAATCTCGTCGAGACCGTCCAGGGGTACGCGACCCACGAGCGTGAGGTCTTCGAGCGCGTGACCGAGGCCCGGGCGCAGGCGATGGGCGCGAGCGGTGTCCACGACCAAGCCGACGCCGAGAACGCGATCACCACGGGGCTCCGGCAGCTGCTCGCGGTCGTCGAGGCGTACCCCGAACTCAAGGCGAACCAGAACTTCCTGGCCCTGCAGGAGGAGCTGAGCGGCACCGAGTCGAAGATCGCCTACTCCCGCCAGTTCTACAACGACCAGGTCATGCTGCTGAACACGCGGATCCAGACCTTTCCGCCGATGCTGATCGCCCGCTCGTTCGGCTTCACCGAGCGGGAGTTCTTCGACATCGACGAGCCGGAG
>Ga0214473_10006389_pt1 | contig 14087 bp, 11 predicted proteins | sample RVTome_7_FD_203509 | JGI IMG/M metagenome (GOLD analysis project Ga0214473, IMG submission 203509) | Soil microbial communities from uranium-contaminated site in the Upper Colorado River Basin, Wyoming, United States - RVT98D197 | ecosystem: Environmental > Terrestrial > Soil > Contaminated >... | reverse complement strand
CGTTCGCCCAGTACATCATCACCCAGGCGGTGCTGAATGTCGTCCAGGGCGAGCGCTACAAGACCATCCCCGACGAAGTGCGCAAGTACGCGCGCGGCTTTTACGGCAGGCTCGCGGCCGCGCCTTCGGCCGAGTTTCTGGAGCGCGCCAACATCCGGCCCGAGGAGCGGGTCAGCGAACGCCCAGCCGAGCACATAGAGCCCTGGATCCCGCGCCTGCGCGCAAAACTCGGCGCGGGGGCGAGCGACGAAAGCGTACTGCTCGCCGCTTTCTACGACCAGGAGCTGCTGGCGCAACTGCGCGATCCGGTGCCGGAGTGCCGCGCGCGCACCACGCCGCTGTACGAGCTTGTGAGCTGGCTCGCGGAGCGCAAGGACATCACGCGCGCGCGCATCCGGTTCGCGGGTACCGACCTGTCGTTCGCCGCATGAGGCCGGCCCGGCGCAACGAAAACGCCGCCGGCGCGGTGCCCAAGGCGCTGGGCGTGCTCGAGGTCGTGGCGGAGCGCAAGCGCCCGCTGGCGATCGCCGAAATCGCCTCCGCCCTAGATCTGCCGCAGCCCACTGCGCACCGCATCGTGACGACGCTGGAAAAGCTGGGGTTCGTCGGCCGCGAGCCCGGCAGGCGCCGCATCGTCGAGGGCAGGCGGCTGGTAGGGCTTGGCCTCAACGTGCTGCAGGCCGCGGCGGGCACTGGGGCGCGGCACGCGATCCTCGCCGCGCTCGCGAGAAAGACCGGCGAATCGTGCAACCTCGGGGTCATGGCGGGCACCAACGTCGTCTACATCGACCGGGTCGAGTCGCAATGGCCGCTCGGCCTGCGCTTCGAGCCCGGCAGCCAGGTGCCGCTGCACTGCACGGCGATCGGCAAGCTGCTGCTGAGCGAGCTTCCGGACGCGGCACTCAACGCCTTGCTGGCGAGCGGCGCGCTGACTCGCTATACCAGGACCACGATCACCGATGCGCGGCGCCTCAAGTCGGAGCTGAGGCGCATCCGCAGACAGGGCTATTCGACCGACAACGAGGAGTTCATGTCGGGGGTCGTATGCATCGCAGTTCCGGTGCGCGGCCCCCGCAACGGACAGGTCTGCGCCGGACTGGCGATTTCGGCCGCGGAAGCTCGGCTGACCCTCGCCGGGGTGAAGCGCTTTCTGCCCGATCTGCGCAGCGCCGCAGCCGGGCTTTCGCGCAGCTTGGCCAACGGCTGCCCGGCCTAAACGGATCCGGGGAGGGCGCGCAATGAGTCCATCGTCACTGCAGGCGTGGACCAGCGGCTTGCGCTGGGCGACGGGCATCGCCGGCGCACTGCTGACCGTCTACGTCACGATGGCGCTGTTCGGCTACGTTCGCAGTTCCTCGCAGCACTATGCCGCTTTCACCTTCGCGGTGATGCTGATAGCGGGGCTGATCAGCGTGCGCGCCGCGCTTGCGGAGCGCGTCATTGATTCGCGCTCACGCCTGTTCCGGCTCAAGCTCGCGATCGCGCTCGCCGGGCTGGTGTTGGCGTCAGGAGGCGGGCTCTACATTCTCGCCAACGCCACCCGGCTCGAAACCGCGGCGCCTTACTTCGGGCGCTTCGACATGACGATCGGCATGCTGTTCACCGTCGGGGTGCTGATCCTGACCTGGCTCCACTGGGGCGCCATCCTGACGATCGTGATCGCGCTCTCGATCGCGTATTTCTTCTACGGCCACCTGATCGAGCACCCGCTGCTCTCGCATCCTGAGTACGACCCCGAGTTCGTGATGAATTACATCGGCCTCGGGACGACGCAGGGCTTCTTCTGGTTCGCGCAGACCGCAGTGGACGACATCTATTACCTGGTGCTCTATGCCTCGGTGCTGTTCGGCATCGGCATGCTCCACTCGATCATCGAGATGGGAAAGGCGATGGGTAACCGCGTCGCCGGCGGCGCTGCGGGGCCGGCGGTGATCGGCAGCGGCATCGTCTCGATGGTGATGGGCGTCGCGGTCTCGAACGTGGTGCTGACCGGGCGCTTCACCATCCCCATGATGAAGAAGTACGGCTACAGCCCCGCCATGGCGGGCGCGATCGAGGCGGCGGCCTCGACTTCCGGCCAGATCATGCCGCCGGTGCTCGGCCTGGCGGCGTTCATCATCGCGAGCTTCCTCTCGATGAAGTACATCGACATCGTGAAAGCGGCGGTGATCCCGGGGCTGCTCTACATGACCGGGATCTGGATCGCGGTGATGGTATACGCGCGCCGGCACCGCCTGCCCCGGCTCAAGGAGTCCGTGGACAGCGCCGTCATGTGGCGCACGCTGCCCGCGTTTCTGGTCTCGTTCGTCGCGGTGTGCTGGTTGCTGCTTGAGTATTATTCGCCCTCGATGGCGGGATTCGCGGGCTGCCTCATCGCGCTCGCGCTGTCGGCGTTCCAGGGCCGGCACCGGCCAAGCGCGCGCCAGCTGGCGGGTGCGCTGGAGGAGGGCTTCGAGATGATGGCGCTGCTCGCGGTGCTGCTGATCGCGATCGGGCCGCTCGGCCAGGCGTTCCTCACCACCAACCTCTCCGGGCGCCTCGGCTCGTTCCTCGTCTCGGTGCTGCCGGACAACTCCTTCATCCTGCTTGCCGGCGCCGCGGTGCTGTCGCTGATCCTCGGCATGGGGCTGCCGACGCCGGTGGCCTACCTGGTGGTGGCGCTCGCGCTGGTGCCGTTCCTGCAGCAGCTCGGGGTGAAGCCGCTGCTGGCGCACTACTTCGTGTTCTATTTCGCGGTGTACTCCGCGCTCAGCCCTCCGGTCGCGGTTGCGGCGCTCGCCGGTGCCAAGATCGCGGGCGCGAATTTCTGGGACACGGCCAGGGAATCCATGAAGCTCGCAGCGAGCACCTTCATCATCCCGTTCGCGTTCGTTTACCGGCCGCAGCTGCTCGATTTTCCGGACCTCGGCTGGAACGTGGTGCCGCCGCTGGTCGAGATCCTGCTCATCCAGTGGACGACTTCGATCGCCTTGTTCGGCTACTTCCGGCGCGCCCTCGGCGCGCTCGAGCGCGTGCTGTTCTACGCCCTGACCGTCCTCGGATACTGGGCCATGATCACCGAAGCGATCCACTCGACTTTCATCTTCGTCGGCGCAGCCGCGGTACTGTTCGTGGCGGTCGAACTGCGCGGCCAGGCGGCGGTTGCGGCGAAGAGCGTTGTCACAACCACTGGAGGAGGAAAATCATGAACCTGAAAGCTGCAAGTCGCACGTTGCTCGGCACGCTGGCTCTCACGCTGCTGCCGATGGCCTCGGCCCTGGCGCAGAAACCTGCCGCCCCGATCGCGGTGCCGTTATTGCTCTGCCCCTGGGGCTGCGGACCGACCGAGTCCGACACCATCCTCATGAACCAGATGATCAGGGAGGGCAGCGCGGTGACGCTGCTGCCGCAGGAGACGCCGGGCTACATGTACAACATCCGCGAGATGGGCAACGACCGCCACTGGAAGAAGACGGCGTTCAGCACCGAGGACGTGATCATCCAGCTGGCGATGAAATGGGGCGGCACGCCCGAGCTGAAGGAGTTCCTGCCGGAGAAAGTCCCGGTGAAGTTCAAGTTGCTCTATGGCGAGACTTGGTGGGGCCAGGGCAAGTTCTTCGTCACCTTCGACCCCAATATCAAGTCGCCGGCGGACTTCAAGGGCAAGCGCATCGCGCTCGGTTTGCGCGGCCAAAGCGACTGGGGCGTGTTCTCGCGGCTGTTCCTCGAGCACGGCTACGGCATCACGCCGCAGAACTCGGACATCCGCCACCTGACGCCGGCCGCGCTGACGCAGCAGCTGATCGACGGCTCGGTTGACGTGGCGGTCACCGGCTTCGGCACCGAGCCAAACCTGCAGGAATGGCTCATCACGCCGCCGCTGCGCCAGCTCGAGGCGGCGCCCAAGAGCTTGCGTTACGTCGCCGTCACGAAGGACGTGGTGGACAAGGTGAACGCGAAGTTCGGCACCACGTTCCTGCACGTCACGATCCCGGCCGGCAAGCTTCCCAAGCTGGCGGCGCCGCTGTCGGTCGCCATCAACCGGGGCTTCAAGGCGGCGCACCCGGAGTTCCCGGACGAGGCCGCCTACCAGATCGTCATGGCGGTTGCCCGCAACGCGCCCAAGATGAAGGAGCTGCACGTACTGTGGAAGATCTGGTCCCCCGAGCTGATGTTGCACGGGCTATCCGACGACAACGTGCATCCTGGGGCGAAGCGCGCCTTCGTCGAGCTGGGCTGGTGGGACAAGGCGAAGCAGTTCCCGGCCGTGACCTACCCGCAGTAGGCGGATGGAGTTCGAGTTGCGCGGCCGGAGCGCGCTCGTCACGGGCGCGGCGCGCGGCGTGGGTGCCCGGATCGCCGCGCGCTTCGCCGAGCACGGCGCGCTTGTCTATGCGACCGACATCGACGAGCGCGCGGCGCTGCGCATGGACGTGCGCGATCGCGACGGGGTGCGCGCGGCGGTGGAGCGGATCGAGCGTGAAAGCGGCGGGCTCGACATCCTGGTCAACAACGCCGGGCTGCTTGCCAACGGTCCGTTCGATGCCACCACGGGCGAAGCCTGGGACAACCTCGTGGCGGTGAACCTGACCGGGGTCTACAACTGCGTGCAGGCGGCAGCCCCCGCCATGCGCCGACGCGGCAAGGGTTCGATCATCAACATCGCGTCCGTTTCGCACGAGAAGGGCGGCGGCGCGTTCGGCAACGTCTGGTACGGAGCGACCAAGGCGGGCGTGGTCGCGATGACCAGGGGCCTGGGGCGCGAGCTCGGCCCATTCGGCATCCGCGTCAATGCGATCGCGCCGGCGGTGGTCGCTACCGACATGGTGCGTTCGCTGCTGACGCCCGAGGCGCGCGAGCGCATCGTGGCGCGCATCCCCCTGGGCCGGCTCGCCGAGGAGGACGACGTGGCGCGGCTCGCAGTGTTCCTGGCTTCCGACTGGTCGGATTTCATCACCGGGGAGACGATCGCCGTTGACGGCGGCTTTCTCCGCACCTGAGCCTCTGGCGCTTGCCTTGGCAATCGCAGTAGCAGCCGGCGCGGTCCGCGGCATCACCGGCTTCGGCGGCGCGCTGGTGATGACGCCGCCGCTGGCGCTGCTGTTCGGTCCCGCGATTGCGGTTCCAGTGGCCTTGCTGCTGGAGTCGGTAGTGGCTGCGCCGATGCTGGTGCACACGCGGCGGCAGGTGCGCTGGCGCGCCATCGGCCCGATCCTCGTCACTGCGTGCCTCACGGCACCGTTGGGCGGATACATCCTCGCCACTGCCGATCCGCAGACGCTGCGGCGGGCGATCGCCGCAATCGTGATCGCGTTCTGCCTGCTGCTGCTCGCGGGCTGGCGCTACCAGGGCCGCCAGCGCATCGCGACTTCGGTCGCACTGGGCGCGTTGAGCGGGGCGATGGCCGGGGCGACCAGCATCGGCGGGCCGCCCGTGATCCTGTACCTGCTCTCGGGCCCGGACCCGGTCGATATCACACGCGCCAATCTGACGTTGTTCGTGGCGGTGACCTCGCTTGCCGCGATCATCGCGCTCTGGGCGAACGGCGTCCTGGGCACGGGCGCGGCCTGGACCGGGCTGGTGCTCGCGCCCGGCTACTACGGCGGGCTGATCGCCGGCACGCGGCTATTTCTGCGCTTCAACGACTTGCGCTTCAGGCGGTTCACGCTGCTTCTCATGATCGTGGTATCCGCCGGCATTCTGGCCCGATAGCAGAGGCGCTGAAACCCTGACTTGAGCGGGACGTGCATCACTGCATGAAGGTGGTGGCCATCGCATCGGCTGCGCGGCGCAGCTCCGGCAGGTGCTGGAGCGCGCGTTCCAGCGGCATGCGCGACACCGGCGCGTGTACCGCGATCGCGGCACACGCGCGCTTGCTCGCGTCGTTGACCGGCACCGCGACGCAGACCAGGCCGGCGTGATACTCCTCGTTATCGGTCGCATAGCGCTTCGCCCGGATATGCGCCAGTTCGGCGGCGAGGCGCTTGCCGTCGGTGATCGTGGTGTCGGTGTAGCGGGCGAGGGCGAGATGCGCCAGCAGCCGGGTGCGCGCCGCCTTTGGCTGGAACGCGAGCAGCAGCTTGCCGCTCGCGGTGCAATGCAGCGGCACGCGCGAGCCGGAGGCGAGATTCATGCGCAGGGGCCAGGCGGCCTCGACGCGGTCCAGATAAATCACCTCCGCGCTGTCGAGCATGGTGAAGTTGCAGGTTTCGCCGATCGCCTCGACCAGGCGCGCGAGGATCGCGTGGCGTGCGGCGCGCACGCTGCCGTTCAGCATGACGTTGCGCCCGAGCGCCGCCAGCCGCGGCCCGGGAGCGTAGCGCCGCGCGCCGGGCTCGCGCCCGACCAGGCCGGCCGATTCGAGCATGCCGAGCATGCGGTAAAGCGTCGGTTTCGGCAGCCGGGAGGCGTCGGTCAGCTCCGCGAGCGACGCCGGCCGGTCCGCGGCAACCAGCGCCTCGAGCACGGAAATCGCCCTCAGGGTCGCCGGGATGTTGTCCTCCTTGCGTGGCATCCCGGAAGTTTATCGGAATCTGGAACGAAACATCCCGCAACTGTGCGAGACTTGCGCGGTTCAATTTGGGAGGCCGCATGACCGATATCGCCGAAGTGAAACACGTGGTGGTGACAGGCAAGCAGCGCATGACGCCTTCGGAGGCGTTCATCGAGACGCTGGTCGCGCAGGGCGTGAAGAATGTCTTCGGCATCGTCGGCTCGGCGTACATGGACGCGCTGGACCTGTTTCCCGCGGCGGGCATTCGTTTCATTCCCACGGTGCACGAGCAGGGCTCGGCGCATATGGCGGACGGCTACTTCCGCAGCACGGGCCGTCATGGCGTGTGCATCGGGCAGAACGGCCCCGGCATCACCAATTTCGTCACCGCGATCGCCGCCGCCTACTGGGCGCATAGCGCGGTGGTGGCGATCACGCCCGAGGCCGGATCGATGTCCACGGGCCTGGGCGGCTTCCAGGAAACCGACCAGTTGCCGATTTTCTCGAAGATCACCAAGTACCAGGCGCATGTGAACAACGCCGCGCGCATGGCGGAGCTCACGGCACGCGCTTTCGATCGCGCGATCCTCGAGATGGGCCCGACGCAGCTCAACATCCCGCGCGACTTCTTCTACGGCGAGATCGAATGCGAGATCCCGCAACCGATCCGCATCGAGCGCGGTCCCGGCGGCTCGGCGAGCCTGGATGCGGCAGCCGACGCGCTGGCGCAGGCCAGGTTCCCGGTGATCATCGCCGGTGGCGGCGTCACCATGGCCAACGGCGTGGAGGCCTGCATCGCGCTCGCCGAGGCGCTCGATGCGCCGGTGTGCAATTCCTACCTGCACAACGACACCTTCCCGGCAAAGCATCGCCTGGCCTGCGGGCCGCTCGGCTACCACGGATCGAAGGCCGCGATGAAGGTGCTGGCGCGCGCCGACGTGGTGCTGGCGCTCGGCTCGCGCCTGGGGCCCTTCGGCGTGCTGCCGCAATACGGCATGGACTACTGGCCGGCGAACGCGAAGCTCATCCAGGTGGACGCCGACGCGCGGGTGCTCGGTCTGGTGAAGAAGACCTCGATCACGGTGAACGGCGACGCGCGCGAGGCGGCGCTCGCGCTTGCGGCGCGGCTCAAGGCGCGGCAACTCGCGAGCGCGGTGAACCGCGAAGAGCGCATGGCCGCGGTGAAGAGCGAGAAGGAAACCTGGGCGAAGGAACTGGCCGGCTGGGACCACGAGACCGACGCCTGGAGCCTGGAGGTGGCGAAGGGGTCGAAGTACATGCACCCGCGCCAGATGCTGCGCGAACTGGAGAAGGCGATGCCGGAGGACGCGATGGTGTCCACCGACATCGGCAACATCTGCCAGATCGCCAATTCGTACCTCAAGTTCAACCGCCCGCGCTCGATGTTCGGCGCCATGATGTTCGGAAATTGCGGCTATGCGTTCCCTACGATGATCGGCTGCAAGGTGGGGGCGCCCGATCGCAGTGCCATCGCTTTCGTCGGCGACGGCGCCTGGGGCATGAGCTTCGGAGAGATCATGACCTGCGTGCGCGAGAAGATTCCGGTCACCGCGGTGGTGTTCAACAACCAGCAGTGGGGCGCGGAGAAGAAGAACCACGTCGATTTCTACTCCAACCGCTTCCTCGGCGTGAACCTGGAGAACCCGAGCTTCGCCGGCATCGCGAAAGCCATGGGTGCCGAAGGCGTGGTGGTGGACAAGGTGGCGGATGTCGGCGAGGCGTTCCGGCAGGCGTGCAAGCAGCAGAAGGAGGGCAAGACCACGATCGTCGAGCTGATGTGCACGCGCGAGCTGGGCGACCCGTTCCGGCGCGATGCGCTGAAAAAGCCGGCGCGCATGCTGGAGAAGTACAAACGATACGTCTGAGGAGGAAATCATGCCGAGATATTTTCTGTTGTTCGTGCTGGCGCTTCTGGCCGGCCCTGCGGCCGCGCAGGAGAAATACCCGTCGCGCCCGGTGGAATTCATCGTGCCGTGGGGACCGGGAGGCGGCGCCGACCAGCTCGCGCGCAAGATGGCGCGCATGCTCGAGCCCGAGCTCAAGGTGTCGCTGCCGGTGGTCAACGTGCCGGGCGCGACCGGGGGCACCGGGCTGACCAAAATGTTGTCGGCGCCCCCCGACGGCTATTCGATCTCGGTCTACATAGCCGACACGCACGCGCTGCTCGCGACCGGCAGCCCGCGCTGGAAGGCGGACGAATACGTCCCGCTCGGCATCATGATCCGGCAGCCTTCGGCGCTGTTCGTGAAGCATGACAGCCCCTTCAAGACCTGGAGCGATGTCGTCAAGGCGGCCAAGGCGAGCCCGGGCAAACTCAAGGTCGCGATCCTCGGCTTCGGCAGCGTCGACGACATGGCGCTCAAATACATGGAGAACAAGGGGATCAAGTTCACGGGAGTGCCGTACGCGAAACCGGGCGAGCGCTACACCGCCATTCTGGGCGGACACGCGGACCTGCTCTACGAGCAGCCGGGCGACGTGCGCAACTTCCTCGACGCCAAGCAGATGCGACCGATCCTGATCTTCAACCGCGAGCGCGTGCTGCCCGAGTTCGCCGACATCGCGTCCTCGAAGGAGGCCGGGCTCGAGGTTTACCTGCCGCAGTTCCGCTCGGTGGTGGTGCGGGCGGGCACCGATCCGCAGCGTGTCAAGGCGCTCTCTGACGCGGTCGCCAAGGCCGCGCAGGACCCGGAGTTCTACGGCTTCCTGAAGGAAAGCCTGGCCCTGCGCGACAGCTTCATCCCGGCGCGGGAGGCGAAGCGGTTCCTCGACGGCGAGCTGGCGGCAATGCAGAAGTTCGCGGCGGAACTGAAGAAGAAGTGACGCCCGCCCGCCGCTTGGCGCGGGCGGCGCCCTACGCGGCACTGCTCGCGCTGGCGGGGTGGTTCTACTTCCTTGCGGGGCGCATCGAGTACGTAGGCCCCGCGGACCGCATCGGGCCGGATTTCTGGCCGCGCGCGATCCTCGGGCTGCTCGGCATCACGTGCGCGTACGAGCTCGCCAAGCGCCTGCTGTTCGGCGGCGCGCGCTCGGTGGATGGGGTGCTGCAGAGCCTGATGCACGACGTGGCGGAGACGATCGAGCCGCCGCCCGGGGAGCCGCGGCCCAGCGCCACGCGGCTCGCCTGGGGGATCGGTGCGACGCTCGGTTACGTGGTGCTGGTCGACGTGTTCGGCTTCTTTGTTGCGACGGCCGGCTTTCTCGCGGCGTTCGTCCTCATCGGCGGCTACCGGCGCCCGATCCTCGCAAGCGTCATCGGCATCGGAGGAAGCGCCACGATGGTCGCGATCTTCATGAAGATCGTATACGTGTCGCTGCCGCTCGGCTGGGGGCCCTTCCAGTCGGTATCGCTCGCCCTGATGGCGCTACTCGGAGTGCGCTGAGGAGCGATGGTGGACGTGCTGACGCAGCTCGCTGCCGGCTTCGGGCAGGTCCTCACGCCGGTAAACCTCATGGTGCTCGCGATCGGGCTGGTGCTCGGCCTGCTGGTGGCGGTGTTGCCCGGCCTCACGCTCGTCATGGGCGTGGTGCTGGCCCTGCCGTTCACCTACGCGATGGATGTCACCCCGGCCATCATCCTGCTCACCGCGATGTACGTGACCGGAACCTACGGCGGCGCGCTCACCGCGATCCTGTTCCGCGTCCCGGGCGAGCCGATCGATGTGCCGCTGCTCTGGGACGGCTATACCATGGCGAAGAACGGCCGGCCGGCGCAGGCGCTCGGCTGGACGCTGTTCGCCGCGTTCGTCGGCGGCATGGTCTCGGCCTGCGTCATGGTGGCGTTCTCGGAGCCGGTGGCGCGGATCGCGCTCACGCTTTCGACGCCCGAATACTTCGCGATCATCTTCTTCGGCCTGGCCAGCGTGGTGTCGCTCGGCGGCGGCTCGCTCACCCACGCGCTCATCAGCCTGTGGCTCGGGTTGCTGGTTTCAACCGTCGGCATCGACGCGACCTACGGCGCGGAGCGCTTTGCATTCGGCATTCCGATGCTTGCCGACGGCATCGAGTACCTGCTGGTGATGGTCGGCGCCTACGGGGTCGGAGAAGTGTTCACGCGCCTGTACCAGGGGTACGGCCAAGCCTCCGTCGCGGGCGTCGGCCGGCTGCGCACCGAGCTCCCCAAGCTGCGCGAGATCGGCGCGATGCGCGCGGCGTTCGCGCGCAGCTCGCTGGTCGGCGTGATCGTCGGGATCGTGCCCGGCGCGGGCGCGACCATCGCGTCGTTCGTCGCCTACGGGGTGGAAGGGCAGTACGGGCGTCGCAGGCGGCAGCTCGGCAGCGGCATCCCGGAGGGCATCGTCGCCCCCCAGACCGCGGCCACCTCGTCGGTGGGCGGCGCCATGATCCCGCTGCTGACCATGGGAATCCCGGGCAGCGGCGCCACGGCGATCATCCTCGGCGCGTTCCTGCTGCACGGGGTGCAGCCGGGGCCGCAGATATTCTCCAATCCCGAGCAGGCGCAGATGGTCTACGCGGTGTTCGCCTCGATGTTCGTCGGCGTGCTGGGCATGTGCCTGCTCGGCTACTTCGCGATCAAGCTGCTGGTGCGGGTGCTGGAGTTTCCCGAGGCCGTGGTCTCCGCGTTCGTGGTCATGTTCTGCTTCATAGGCGCGTTCGCGGCGCGCAACAACCTTTCGGACCTCTACGTGATCGCCGCGTTCGGCATCCTCGGCTTCCTGTTCGAGCGCTACCGCTTCCCGATCGCGCCGCTGGTGCTCGGCACGATCCTCGGGCCGCTGGCGGAAAGCACCTTCATGACCACCATGATCAGTTTCGGCAACGATTGGACCGTGTTCTTCACGCGGCCGGTCGCGGGGACGGTCATGGCGCTGTCGCTCGCCGCGCTCGGCATTCCGGCGATCCGCCACCTGAAGGCGCGGCGTAAAATCGAAGCCTGATGGACGAAAAAGGATCGATCGCCGCGCTGGTGCGACGCGCGCGAGCGGCGCAGGCCGAGTTCGAGCGCTGGCCGCAGGAGCGGGTGGACGAGGCGGCGCTCGCCTGCGGCTGGGCGATCATGAAGCCGGAGAACAACCGCGTGCTCGCCGAGATGGCGGTGCGCGACTCGGGCCTTGGCAACGTCGCCGACAAGATCACCAAGAACCACCGCAAGACGCTCGGCCTGCTGCGCGACCTCGCCAGCGTGAAGACGGTAGGCGTGATCTCGGAAGATCCGGCCACGGGCGTCATCGAGATCGCGCGGCCGGTGGGCGTGGTGGCGGCGATCACGCCATCGACCAATCCCGGCGCGACCACCGCCAACCAGATCATCAACGCGGTGAAATGCCGCAACGCGATCATCCTCGCGCCCTCGCCCAAGGGCTACAGCACGGTCGCGAAGCTGCTCGAATTCACCCGCACCGAGCTCGCCAAGGTCGGCGCACCCAAGGACCTGGTGCAGCTGCTGCCTGAGCCGATGACCAAGGAGGCGACGCTCGAGCTCATGCGAGCGGCGGACCTCGTCGCCGCGACCGGCTCGCAGTCGAACATTCGCGCCGCGTATTCGAGCGGCACCCCGGCGATCGGGGTCGGCATGGGCAACGTAGTCTCGATCGTGGATCCGAGCGCAGACGTGGCCGACGCCGCGGCCAAAATCGCGCTCTCTAAGACCTTCGACAACGCGACCAGCTGCTCATCGGAAAACGCGGCGGTGATCCTGGCGCCGGTGTACGACGCCATGCTGGCGGAGCTGGCGAAGCAGGGCGGGATGATGCTGGATGGGGGCGAGAAGGCGCAGCTCCAAAAGCTCATGTTTCCGGAGGGCAAGCTCTCGCCCGCCGCGACCGCGCAGTCCGCGCCTCGCATCGCCGAGCTGGCGGGGATCAGGCGCGAGGCGGCGCGCAAGGCGAAGTTCCTGATGGTCGAGGAGAGCGGCACCGGCCTCGCGCATCCGTTCTCGGGCGAGAAGCTCTCGCCGGTGCTCGCGGTCTATCGGGCGAAGGACTTCGACGACGCGTTCCGCATCACCGCGGCGATCTACGAGTACCAGGGCAAGGGCCACTCGGTCTCGATCCACACGCGCGACCATGCCCAGGTGATGCGCCTTGGGCTGGAAATGCCGGTGGCGCGCGTGATCGTCAACCAGGCGCACTGCATCGCCACCGGCGGCAGCTTCGACAACGGCCTGCCGTTCTCGCTCTCGATGGGCTGCGGCACCTGGGGCGGCAACAGCTTCTCCGACAACATGCACTGGCGCCACTTCCTCAACATCACGCGCATCGCGCGCCCGATCCCGGAGCGCGTGCCCACCCAGAGCGAGATTTTCGGCCGCTGGTTCGCCAAGCACGGCAAATGAAGCGTGCCGCGACGCTGCGCGACGTGCTCGCCGGCCACGTCGCGCGGCAGCCCGGGCGCACGTTCCTCGTCGCCCCGGAGACCGGGCGCACGCTCAGCTACCGCGAGCTCGACCGCCAGGCGCGCTTGCTCGCGCGCTGGCTGTGCGCCGCGGGCCTCAGGCGTGGCGACAAGGTAGGGCTGTTCCTGCACAACGGCTACCAGACCGCGCTGCTGTATCTCGCGACCATGGTCGCCGGTTGCGTGATCGCGCCGCTCAATTTGCTTGCCGGGCGCTCGCAGCTCGCCTACGTGCTCGGGCATTGCGATTGCAAGGTGCTGTTCACGGCGCGCGAGTACGAGGCGCAGCTCGCGGAAGCGTTGAAGGAAGTGCGGCGGCCGATCGGAGTGATCGTGATCGACCCGGATGCGCCGAGCCTCTTCCTGTCCGAGAGGCTTCCCAAGGCGGAATTCGAGCCGGTCGCCGCGGAGGACCCGGCGCTCCTCATGTACACCTCGGGCACGACCGGGACGCCGAAGGGCGCGTTGCTCACGCATGCCAATTTGCTCGCCGTGGCGCGCGCCGTGGCAGACTGGCACCGCCTGACGCGGAACGACCGGTGCCTGTCGTCGCTGCCGCTGTATCACATCAACGGGCAGGTGATCGCCACCGTGACGCCGTTCGTCTCCGGCGGCAGCATCGTCGCGCCGCACCGCTTCAGCGTATCCACCTGGTGGGAGATCGTCGAGCGGCACCGTCCTACGTGGATCAACCTCGTTCCCACGATCATTGCCTACCTGCTCAACGCCGCCGACGCCACGCGCAGCACGCGCCGCTTTCCGTGGGTGCGCTTCGGCCGCTCGGCCTCGGCGGCGCTGCCGCCCGAACATCACCGGGCCTTCGAGCGCACCTTCGGCATCCCCGTGATCGAGGCGATGGGCATGACCGAGTCCTCCTCGATCGTGTTCTGCAACCCGCAGGACCCGGCGAAGCGCAAGTACGGCACGCCCGGGGTTCCCTGCGGTTGCGAGGCAAAGGTCGTGGAGCTGGAGACCGGGCGCGCACTGCCGCCCGGACAGGCGGGCGAGATCTGCCTGCGCGGACCGAACGTGATGCACGCCTTCTACAACTCGCCCGAGCAGACGGCGAAGGCGTTCGACGCCGAGGGCTGGCTGCGCACCGGCGACCTGGGTTACCGCGACGCCGACGGCTTTTACTTCATCACCGGGCGGCTGAAGGAGCTGATCATCAAGGGCGGCGAGAACATCGCGCCGCGCGAGATCGACGAGGCGCTGCTCAGGCACCCGGCGGTGCTGGAGG
>Ga0214473_10006388_pt1 | contig 14088 bp, 14 predicted proteins | sample RVTome_7_FD_203509 | JGI IMG/M metagenome (GOLD analysis project Ga0214473, IMG submission 203509) | Soil microbial communities from uranium-contaminated site in the Upper Colorado River Basin, Wyoming, United States - RVT98D197 | ecosystem: Environmental > Terrestrial > Soil > Contaminated >... | reverse complement strand
AATACTGCTATTGAATGACGAGGAGTCGGTAAAACATCGAGACTTAGTGTTGGGTGCCATAAAGCTTATCGAAGAGAAAAAACGTGAAATTCAATATACCATCCAAGCCATTACTCGCCGACTAGAAACAGCGACTGAAAGCGCGCAGCGTGCTCGGTTGGAGAATGAGAAGCAGGTCGCCGAAAGAAATTACGCCAAAATGGATGATTATTTAACACGGCGTAGTGGGAGCGGCACCATGTGAGGGCAGTAGAATTCACCTCCACCTCCAGGGAATTTGCCACGGTAACGAACGGCAATTGTGATCGACTCGCTATTTGAAGAGCCTTGCGGCTTATGTTATAAAGTCCATGCAATTACGAGGAAATCATGAAAGCAGGGATCCATCCGGAGTATAAAAAGGCGATGATCAATTGTGCGTGCGGGCACGTGGTCGAGACTCGTTCCACCGTCGCCACGATTCACGTCGATATTTGCTCGAACTGCCACCCTTTCTTTACCGGCAAGCAAAAACTGATCGACGCCGCGGGGCGCGTCGAGAAGTATAGAAAGAAGTACGGACTTAAGAATTAAGTCCGGCGGAGGATTGAGGCCGAATGTGACCTACTAGGCATTTGCGGTATCAGGAAGGGCAAAGGGCGGGCTATATCCCTTTGCCCTTTTTTATTGCCTGGTCTATTTGAGATCGATCAGAGACTTAACCATGCTTGATAAACTAGCCCAAGTTGAAAAGCGCTACGTAGAATTGGAGCGGATGATGAACGATCCGCAGCTCCTGGGCCAACAGCGGGAGTATTCCAAATTGGCGAAGGAGCGGGCCGAGCTGGAGGAACTCGTTCGCTATTACCGCGAGTGGCGGAAAGTAGAGCAAGAGATCGAGGGCAACCGCCAGTTGCTCGAAGAAAATGACGAGGGGATTCGCGAGCTGGCCAAGGAAGAAGTAGCCGGGCTGCGCCAGCGCAAGGAAGAGATCGAAAACCGGATCAAAGTTCTCATTCTCCCCAAAGACCCCAACGATAGCAAAAATGTCATCCTGGAAATCCGCGCCGGCACGGGCGGCGACGAGGCGGCGCTGTTCGCCGGCGAGCTTTATCGCATGTACTGCCGCTACGCTGAGTCGCGCGGTTGGCGGGTCGAAATCATGAGCTCCAATCAGACGGGGCTCGGCGGATTCAAGGAGATCATCGTCAACATCGAAGGCCAGGGCGCCTACAGCCGGCTCAAATTCGAAGGCGGTGTCCACCGCGTGCAGCGGGTGCCGGCGACCGAAGGCTCCGGCCGCATTCATACTTCGGCGGTGACCGTCGCGGTGTTGCCGGAGGCCGACGAGGTCGAACTCGCCATCGATCCTAAGGACATCAGGATCGACGTGTTTCGCTCCTCGGGCCCCGGCGGGCAAAGCGTCAACACCACCGACTCGGCGGTGCGTATCACCCATGTTCCGACCGGCATCGTCGTCTCGTGCCAGGACGAGAAGTCGCAACATAAGAACCGCGCCAAGGGAATGAAAATCTTGCGCGCGCGCTTGCTCGAGAAAAAACAGGAAGAGCAGCGCTCGGAGATTGCCGCCACGCGGAAGTCGATGGTCGGCAGCGGCGACCGCAGCGAGCGCATCCGCACCTATAATTTCCCCCAGGGCCGGCTGACCGATCATCGCATCAACCTGACGATCTACCAATTGGACCGGGTCATGGAAGGGGAGATCGACGAGATTGTGGAAGGGCTCATTACGCACTACCAGGCGGAAGTGTTGAAGGCGACGGGGTGAGAAGTCATCGATCATGGAATCCCTGACATCCGCATTACAAACTGCCCCGTCGGAGTCGGTCCGCGAAGCGCTCCGCGCCGGGGCCGAGCTTTTGCACAAAGCCGGCATCGATGGCGCGCGGCTCGACGTCGAGGTGCTGCTGCGCCATGTTCTGGGAGTGAAAACGGCGGAGTTGTATCTCGATTTTGACCTGGTGTTGAACGCGGCGGCAGAGCGGGAGTTTAAAAAACTTCTGTTGCGCCGCGCGGGGCGAGAGCCGGTCGCCTACATTACCAGCCACAGGGAGTTTTGGTCCCTCGACTTCGTCGTTACGCCGGAGGTTCTCATCCCTCGACCCGAAACCGAATTGTTGGTGGAACGAGCTTTGAAGCTTGCGACGCGACTTCCGGCAATGTCCGCGTTAAATATTCTTGACCTCGGCACGGGCAGCGGCGCCATCGCCGTTTCGTTGGCGAAAGAATTGCCGCAGGCGCGAATTTTCGCCGTCGATATTTCCGCCGTGGCAATTGAGATTGCGTGCCTGAATGCGCGCCGGCATGGCGTAGAAGATCGAGTCGAGTTTTTCTGCGGTGATCTTTTCGAACCCGTAACCGAGGAGCGGGAAGGCTACGACCTGATCGTCGCCAATCCTCCCTACATTCGTAACGGGGATTTAGCGGGCCTCGCGCCGGAAATCCGCGAATGGGAGCCTATCATGGCGCTGGACGGCGGCGCGGATGGGCTTTTCTGCTATCGCAGGATCGTCGCCGCGGCTGGGGATTACCTGAAGGCCGGCGGCTCTATCCTGCTCGAACTTGGTGACGCCATGGGTGAAGCGGTCGCGCGATTGTTTGCCGATGCCGGCTGCTTTGAGCCCGCGCAAGTCTATCGTGATTATGCCGGTAATGAGCGCGTGATCGCCGCGGCCAAACTTTTACCCGCGGTCAACACGCGAGAAGGACCGGACCGTGGATAAGATCATCGTTCAGGGCGGCCGCCGCTTGGAAGGCGAAGTGAGCGTCAGCGGCTCGAAGAACGCCGCGCTGCCGATTCTTATCTCCTCGCTCCTGACCGCCGAGCCCTGCGTCTATCAGTCGATCCCCAACCTGGCCGATATTCACACGACCTTGCGATTGCTCTCGGGCCTGGGGGTCAAACTCGACCGGGAGACTTGGGCGCGCGGCGGTGGCGATTTGACGCTGCAGGCGGAGCGCGTCGGAAAATTGGAGGCGCCCTACGATCTGGTCAAGACCATGCGGGCGTCGTTTCTGGTGATGGGGCCGCTCCTGGCCCGGTTCGGCGAGGCGCGGGTTTCCACGCCGGGCGGCTGCGCCATCGGCGCGCGGCCGGTCAACCTGCATCTTAAAGGACTTGAAGCGCTGGGCGCGACCATCGAGCAGGCTCACGGCTACATCGTGGCGCGCGCGGCGCGGCTGCGCGGCGCTAAAATTTATCTCGAGCTGCCCTCGGTGGGAGCGACGGAGAATTTACTGATGGCGGCGGCCTTGGCCGAGGGAACGACGATCATCGAACACGCCGCCAAGGAACCCGAGATTGAAGATCTAGCGGCCGCGTTGAATAAAATGGGCGCCAGGATTGCCGGCGCGGGCAGTGACATCGTCAAGATCGAAGGCGTGAGCGCGCTCCATGGCGTTACGCACCGAGTCATCCCGGACCGCATCGAAGCCGGTAGCTTCGTCATCGCGGGAGCGCTCAGCGGCGGCGAGATTTCAGTCAAAGGGGCGCGCCCGGCGCACCTCGAAGCATTTCTGATCAAGCTCAAGGAAGCCGGCTTGACGCTCAGCGCGGACGACAACAGTATCCAGGTCAGAGGCAACGGCAAGCTCAAAAGCGTCGATGTTACGACGCTGCCTTATCCGGGATTTCCCACCGACTTGCAGGCGCAGATGATGGTGCTGATGGCCGTGGCCGACGGTGTGAGCGTGATTACTGAGACAATCTTTGAAAATCGCTTCATGCACGCCCAGGAGCTCGACCGCATGGGCGCGGATATTCGCCTTGAGGGAAATCGCGCGGTGGTCAGAGGCGTCAAGGAATTATCCGGCGCTCCCGTGATGGCGAGCGACCTGCGGGCCAGCGTCGCGTTGATTCTTGCGGGGCTGGTGGCCAGCGGGACGACGGAGATCTCCCGAGTTTATCATCTTGACCGGGGTTACGAGCACATCGAGCAAAAGCTCTCCAAGCTGGGCGCGCGGATCGAACGGGTCAAGGCATAGGGCTGGGGAGAGTTCAAAGTTCCAGGTTCAAGAGTTCAAGGTTATGAAATCGCAAGTCCAAAATCGGTAGGCAGTGATGAGGATTAGGTTGGTTAGAACCACGGACGCGGCTTTCAAGCCGTTGCTCGCTAAAATTCTCGCGCGGCGCGGCAACCGCCAGGGCGGTGTCGAAAAGCGCGTCGACGCGATCGTGCGCGCCGTGGCACGGCAGGGAGACCGTGCATTATTCCGTTACACGCGGCTCTTCGACCATGTGCGCTTGACGCCGGCGACGGTAGAGGTGAAGTCGAGCGAGATCGACCGGGCCATGGCCAAGGTCTCCAAGCAGGACCTCGACACTTTGCGTCTTGCCGCGAAGAGAATCGCCGCGTTTCATCGCCGCCAGGTGCAAAAGAGTTGGGCTTATCGCGATCCATTGGGAATGCTCCTCGGCCAGCGGATAACGCCGTTGGAACGGATCGGCGTCTACGTGCCGGGGGGAAAGGCGTCTTATCCGTCGACGGTGCTGATGAACGTGATTCCCGCGAAGGTCGCGGGCGTGAAAGAAATCATCATGACCTCGCCGGTCGGCCGCGACGGCGCGATCATACTCGCCGCCGCCAAGATCGCCGGCGTCCACCGCATTTTTCGCGTCGGCGGCGCCCAGGCGGTCGCCGCGCTGGCCTTCGGCACCCGCTCGATTCCGAAAGTGGATAAGATCGTCGGCCCGGGCAATATCTTCGTCGCCACGGCCAAGCGGCTGGTCTTCGGCGAGGTGAATATCGATTCCATCGCCGGGCCGAGCGAGATTCTTCTGCTGGCCGACGATTCGGCCGATCCGGTGCTCGTGGCCGCCGACATGCTTTCGCAGGCCGAGCATGACGAGCTGGCCGCGGCGCTTTGCGTGACGACGTCCATGAAAATGGCGCTCAAGATTCAGCAGGCGGTTGAAACGCGTCTCGCGGAGACCAAACGACGGGCGATCACGATCAGGTCACTGGCAAAATACGGCGCGATCATTGTCGCGCGCGGATTCAGAGAAGCGATCGAGCTTGCCAATGCCATCGCGCCGGAGCACATCGAGCTGATCGTTAAGCAGCCGCGGAAGTGGGCGCGGGAGATTCGCAACGCCGGGGCGATGTTCCTCGGACCCTATTCGGCGCCGCCGCTAGGCGATTACTTCGCCGGGCCCAATCACGTGCTTCCAACAGGCGGCAGCGCGCGCTTCTTTTCGCCCCTGGGAACCTACGATTTTCTCAAACGGACGACGATCATTCACGCGGAAAAGAGAGCGCTGCGCGCATTGGCGCCGAAGATCATTCATCTCGCGCGGCTGGAAGGGCTCGACGACCACGCGCGCGCCGTCGAAGCGCGGTTCAGATAGGAGAACGCCGATGGGACGAAAGAGTAAAATCGAACGCAAGACCAAAGAAACGGTGATCAGCGTCGAGTTGGAGCTCGACGGCAGCGGCCGGGCGGAAATCGAAACCGGCATGCCGTTTTTCAATCACATGCTGGAGAGCTTCACGCGCCACGGGCTCTTTGACATCCGTATCAAAGCGAAGGGCGATATTGAGGTCGATTATCACCACACCGTGGAAGACGTCGGCCTGGCGCTGGGTCAGGCGTTCAAAGAGAGTCTCGGCGATAAACAGGGTATCCGGCGCTTCGGCGAGGCGAGTTGTCCGCTGGATGAAACCCTCGCCAAGGTCGTGGTCGATATCAGCGGCCGGCCCTATCTGTCGTACAACGTCAAGATTCGTCCCGGCCGGGTCGGCGATTTCGACACCGACCTGCCGCATGAGTTTTTCGCCGCCTTCGCCAATCAGCTGGGGATGAATCTGCACATGGACGTCATCCGCGGCGAGAATCCGCACCACATCATCGAGGCCAGCTTCAAGTCGTTCGCCCGGGCGATGGACATGGCGACGCAGCTCGATCCGCGGATTCAGGGCGTGCTCTCGACCAAAGGCAGTCTGTGATTCAAACGGCTTGAACGTTTTGAACGGCTGGAACTGCTTGAACGCTCAAATGGTTCAAAACGTTCAAGTCGTTCAAACCGTTTAAAGCGTTCAAAGAAGAACCGACCAAGGCATATGATTGCTATAGTTGACTACGGCATGGGCAATCTGCGCAGCGTGCAGAAGGGCTTCGAGCGCGTCGGCTTTCAAGCCGAGGTAACGCGGGAGGTGAGCAAGATTGCCTCGGCGCGTGGTCTCGTACTTCCCGGCGTGGGCGCGTTTCAAGCCTGCATGGAAAATCTCCGGCGCTTCGAGCTGATCGAGACCATCCAGCGCGTCGTGCGCGACCAAAAACCCTTTTTGGGAATCTGTCTAGGCTTTCAACTGCTCTTTGCCGAGAGCGAGGAGTTCGGATTGCAAAAAGGGCTCGACCTGTTTCCCGGCAGAGTCGTCGGGTTCCATGCCGGCAACGGCCTCAAAGTGCCGCACATGGGCTGGAATCGGATCGAGATAAAACAGAACACTCCCTTTTTGGACGGGCTTTCGAGCGGCGACTATGTTTACTTCGTCCACTCGTTTTACGTCGTGCCGGAAGATTCCTCGGTGGTCGCTACGACGACGGATTACGGCAGTCCGTTTGTCTCGAGCATCGCCACCGAGCGCCTGTTCGCTTGCCAATTTCACCCTGAGAAGAGCCAGGAACTGGGGCTTAGGATTCTTGCGAACTTCGGGCGCTTCGTCGCATCGAACTAGCCCATGCTGATCATTCCCGCCATCGACATCAAGGACGGCCGCTGCGTCCGTCTCTTTCAGGGCGAGATGGACAAGGAAACAGTCTATTTTGAAAATCCGCTGGATGCCGCGCGCCATTGGGTGAGCGAAGGCGCAACCTTCATTCACATCGTCGATTTAAGCGGCGCCGTCGAAGGTCGCCCGGTGCACACGCACGAGGTCGGGGCGATCTGCAAACAGGCGGGACCTTTAGTTGAATTGGGCGGCGGGCTTAGATCGCTTGAAGCCGTGGAAGCCGCTCTTGCGCTCGGCGTGTCTCGCGTCGTCATCGGCACCGCGGCCTACGACAACGCCGAGTTCTTGCGGACTCTTTGCAAGAAGTTTCCCGAGCAGATCGTTGTCGGCATCGACGCCCGCAATGGAAAAGTTGCGGTCAAAGGCTGGAAGGAAACGACGTCAATGGATGCCGTCGAACTCGCCAAGCGCTGCGAACAAGATGGCGCCTCGCGCATCATTTATACGGACATCAGCCGCGACGGCACGCGGGAGGGCGTAAACATCGATGAGACGCTCAAAATCACGCGAGCCGTAAATATTCCCATCATCGCCTCCGGCGGTGTCGCGACGCTGGAAGATATCCGGCGGTTGATGCCGTTGGAGAAGGAAGGTGTCGAAGGCGTGATCGTTGGTCGCGCGCTTTACAACGGTTCCTTCACGCTCAAAGAGGCAATGGCGCTCGCCGGCGGATCATAACCCATCAGTCCGAGAGCCAAGCGAAGCGCTCCGACGGAGGTGAAAACGCCCGACAATTAACGTCCCCCAAGGTCGGAGGGTTCCGAAAGGAATCGAGCCAAAAACACTTTCGACAGCCTCGGTCCGAGCCGTTGTATCTATTGGCAGCCAGTTCTCAATTCCGGAAACGCTCGAACGATTTCGTCAGCGGCGATTCCCACCCCGTCGGCGTTCCAGTGGGTATCGTTGCGCCAGTAGACGTATTTATTTTGCTTGAACGCGGCGTCGGCCTGCCGTCTTAGAACCGGCGTCAAATCAATCGCCAAAATACCCGCGGCGCGCAAAGCGCTTGCAAGCTCTGGCAGCAGGTCTTGACCGCCACGGGGTAGCTTTTGCTCGCCTTCCAACAAATGCCGGTAAACGGTGTGTTTGTTGGGAACCAGCACGATCATGAGTTTAAACTGGAGCTTGCCGAGTTCCTGGTTCAGTTTGATCCAGTAGTCCAATGGCGGCAGGCGGCTAACTTCATAAGTCTTGATCTCGCTCGGCAGAAATAACATGCGGAGCCCGTTGCGGAGCGTTCCCTCTACGACATTGTCAAGGTAATTGTTCGGCAGAATGCGATCGTCGCGAATCGATTTCATGACGTTTTCGGCGGACCGCTTCAACGGGGAGTCGCGGGTAAGGTTTTTGACCTGCTGCCAGAACTGCGACCAAGCCTGGCGAAACTTGCCTCTGACCGGGCGTTCACGCCGGCTCCTGCTCACAACAGCGTTCCGTTCGACCTGCTCGACGATGACAAACCCGTTCGCTATACCGATGCGCGTCGCCAACGACCGCACCAGGGCTAGGTCCGGTCTTCTGAACTCGTCGTCCGGGCTGGCGGCGTTGTACACGTTGCAGCCAATTCGTTGCCCTAATTGCGCCGATAACGTCTCCCGGTCGTCGTCGCCCGCCATGGCGAAGGAATCCCCGAACAGAATTCCCGCCACCGGCCCGCTTGCGTCCACATTGCGGAATCCCAGGGCGTCGGTGGAAAATCGCAGTGAACGCGTTTCGTGGTTGTCTCGGATGTTCGCCATGCGTGCCAGGTCTCCGTAGGTGACGGGCACTTCGAACCGGAGGTTGGGCAGGAACGCTTCGCCGGGCTTCTGAGAGCGCCGCAATCCGCTGCTCGCGCCAAAAATTCCCCAGACCCCTTGCGTAAGCCGAAGAGCGACGTCCGTCACAGCAAAAAGTAGAAGAAGACCCGGCACCAGATATCCGACTTTGCAGCGAAGTTCTAATCGCATCGTTTGCCCATGCACTTACCGGCGTCAGAATTGAAAATACAGAAACGGCGTAGAGCGCGCGCCGTAGATGACGAAAACCGAAAGACCAAACAACAAAGCCATACCGACCGCGGTCATGGAAGACCACTGGTGTCGCAGCTCGAAGGTGTTTGGCCCAAGGTGAGCGAACGGCGCCGCCACACAGAGCATCCCCATCAACACGTTAACGCCGATGATACCGCCGCCCGGCTGCCATGAAAACATGGCGCGCAACAACGTTTCGGCCATCGCCAGATCGGTGGAGCGAAAGATCACCCAGCCGATGACGACCACGACGAAGGTCAACGTCCCTCGCACGGGCGCCGGCAGCGGGTCCCACCAGCGTTGCGTCATTCGATAGAGCAGCAGAAGAACCCCATGATAGCAACCCCAGATGATGAAGGTCCAATTGGCGCCGTGCCACAAACCGCCCAGAAGCATGGTGATCATGATGTTGCGATAGACCACCGGCGCGGCGCGCCGGTTGCCCCCCAGCGGAATGTACAGGTAATCGCGCAAAAAGGTGGACAGGGACATATGCCAGCGCCGCCAGAAGTCGGCGATGTCGAGAGCCTTGTAAGGCGAATTGAAATTCTGCGGTAGCCGCAGACCGAAGAGGTGGCCCAATCCCACCGCCATGTCGCTGTAACCGGAGAAATCGAAATACAGCTGGTAGGTGTAACCCAAAACGCACAGCCAGGCATCGAGCGAGGAGAGTTCGGTGTATCTCGACAATGCCGGATCGATGACCGCGGCGATGGTGTCGGCGACCAACACTTTTTTGGCCAAACCGATAACAAAGAAAGACCAGCCGATGTCGAGGTGTTTTGCGCGGTCGGCTTGGTCGATGCGCTCGAGATCGCCTTCGATCTGGCGAAAGCGCACGATCGGTCCCGCCACGAGCTGCGCGAACAGCGAGACGTAGCAGGAAAATTCGAAAAAGTTCTTGGTCGGGACGATCACGCGACGGTAGGCATCCACGATATAGGTCACCGTGTGAAATGTATAAAATGATATTCCAACGGGAAGGATGACATCGAGCTTGGGCAGGACCAGTGGCGAACCCAGCCATGCGCCCAACTCGGACGCGGTTGCGAGCGTAAAGTTGGCGTATTTGAAAAACCCCAGAAGCGCGAGATCCATCGTCACCGGTAGGACCAAGCACAGCCGCCGCTTCCATGAGGGTTCCTGCCAGCGCAGCATGCCCAAGCCCGCCAGGTAGGCGACCACGGTCGAAAACGCCATGAGCGCGCAAAATTTGTAGTTCCACCCGGCGTAAAAGCCGTACCCGGTAAGCGCCAGCCAAGCGTAGCGCTGCGTCTTCGACTTGAGCAGCCAAAAGACGATGTAAGTGACCGGCAGGAAGCCGTAGAGAAACGGGAGGCTATTAAACAGCATGCGCGGTTTCGGTGGCAGCGGTCAAAAGATTTTTTCCGCCCGGCGCGGAAAGATAGATTATCCGGTTAGATACCGGAAAAATATATTGCTTACAATCTTTACTCGGAAAATTTGCCGCCGGTGGTGACGGGGATCAGCAAAAATGCAGACTGTGATGGCGCAAGGGATTTTTTCCAACTCGGCGCATGGGATCAATTACCGTTCCAACATCCTCCACAAATAAATCACGTGCTGATGTTTATGTCCTTCAGCCTTCAGCTCGAACCCCGGCAGCTTCTCGGTCTTTTCCGGCTCCCAGCCTTCGATGCCGAAGTCGTGGGCGACGATGCGCGCGCCGGGCTTGAGCATTGTTTTGAAATTCGGCTTCATCGCCTCGTTGAACCAGGGAAGCATATAAAGAGTCACGACCGTTGCGCGTGAGATGTCGGCCTTCAGGGCATCTTCGCTGCGGAATTCGACCAGGTGGCTGACGCCCTCGGCTTTGGCGGCCTTGCGGGCTTTGTCGAGCAGCCAGCTATCCATTTCAATCCCGACCGCGCGCGCGCCGAACTTCTTCGCGGCGCGGATGACGATGCGCCCGTCGCCGCTGCCGAGATCGTAAACTACATCGCCTTTCTTCACTTCGGCAAGCTCGAGCATGCGATCGATGACCTCGATGGGTGTTGGAATGAACGGGATCTCTTCGTTGGGGCCGAGGAACTGAGCTTGAACCGCGCCGGTTATCGTAACGGCCCATCCAACGATTAGGACTACGAGCATTCTTTTCATGAAAATCATTCATAGCATGCGCTCATGGTTCGGGAAAATGGTGCGGGTGATATTCTCAGTGCGCGCCGGGATCGGTCTCAACAAACCGGGTTTGTGATTTTGTCGAAAATACGGCTATATAATAGAATGAAGGACACTAGCTCGGATACAACCCAAAAGCATCCGCCGCTCTCTTTGCCTTTTTACTACGGCTGGCTGGTTGTTTCGCTGTGCTTTTTGACGACCCTGACCAGCGCCGGAGTCCGCTCCTCACCTCAAGTCTTGATTCTTCCCCTTCAGGACGAGTTCGGCTGGAGCCGCGCGCTGATCGCCTCCGCCATCAGCATGAATCTTTTGCTATTCGGCGTGGCCGGGCCGATCAGCGGCTATTTGATCGACCGTTTCGGACCGCGCAAGGTCATGATGGGAAGCCTGCTGCTTTTGATTTGCGGCGTCAGCGGCACCATCGCCATGACTCAGTTCTGGCAGTTCTTCTTGGTCTGGGGAATCATCGTCGGCCTCGGCGCGGGTGGAGTCGGCTCGGTGCTCACCGCGACGGTGGGCAATCGCTGGTTTTTCGCCCGGCGCGGTCTGGCCTTAGGCATACTCGGCAGCGCGAGCTCGACGGGGCAGCTCATTTTCCTGCCGTTTTTTATGGCCATGATCGCTTACTCCGGTTGGCGCATCGGTTCCATGACTCTCATTGTCGTGGCGCTGATTCTGTTGCCGCTGATTTTCCTTTTCATGCGCGACGATCCTGCGGACATCGGCTTGGAGCCTTATGGAGCCGGCCAGGCAGGAGCCGGCGGCTCCGGCGGCGCCGCGTCGCTGCGCGGCATGTCCGCGAAGAGCGCGACCATTACTCCCCGGGAGATTTTGGGCCACCCGACCTTCTGGCTATTGTGCGGCAGCTTTTTCGTGTGCGGCGGAACCGCCAACGGGTTGATCGGCACGCACCTGATCCCGCATGAGATCGAGATCGGCATACCCCAGGTCGCAGCGGCGTCCCTGGTGGGCATCATGGGTGCGCTCAACATCGTCGGCACGACATTCTCCGGGTGGATGGTCGACCGGGTGCAACCGCAAAAATGGCTCGCTCTGGTTTATGCGTTGCGCGGGGTATCGCTGCTGATCCTGCCGTTTGTGCATAATTTTTCAGGCCTGGCGGTCTTTGCGGTGGTTTATGGACTGGATTGGTTTGCCACCGTACCGCCGTCCATGGCGATCACCGCCGATACCTTCGGGCGGCATAACGTCGGCAAAGTGTACGGCTGGATTTTTATGTCGCATCAAATCGGCGCGGCGTTGATGGCTTCGGCAGCGGGCGCGGTGCGTGACTACGTGGGCGACTACAGTTTTGCCTTCTTATCAGGCGGCATGATCGCGATGATCGCGGCGGGCCTGGCGCTCCAGATAAAAGTTCCGCCCAAGGAAACGGCGCCACCGGCCGGGGCGCAAACGGTGGGAGCGTAAGCGAGGCTTTGCCTCGCGGTTTCGGGTTTCGAGTTCCGGCTCCCGGGTCGAGGGGAAGCAAGGTTTTCAACCGCAAAGAACGCATAGAACGCAAAGAAGATTTTTTGTGACCTTTGCGTTCTTCGTGGTTAAACTGTCCTAATCCGATTCGGTGAAATTCGACACGCGCCATTGGGCGCCCTCTTTGCGCGCGGCGACGAGCCATTTGCGCGTGAACGAAGTGCCGTCGTCGGATTGAATCGTGCCCTCGTAGAGAAACGAGACCCTTCCACCGCTCTCCTTTTTTTCCAATAGCTGGTAGTTCACTTTGGGCTTCCGCGTCGATGCGTCGATTTGCTGCCCGGCGGTGAGGCGGATTTCTTCGTTGATCTTTTGCAGCGCGACGCTCACGGCGTACTCCTTGGCCTTCGGCAAATCGATCTTGACGTAATGCTGATCGACGAACTCCTCGACGACGCCCTGGGCGGTACCGAGATCGCGTCCACAGGCGCTCAGGAAGATCGCCCAAACGAAAAAGACATAGCCCGGATAATTCATACGTAGCATGGCTTTGGAGTCAGACCCCTTAATTCAGTTCAAAGTTCCGGGATCAAAGGCTTCGCCCGTTCTGAGTTCAACAGGAGTTCAAGGTTCAACGTTGAACCCGGAACTCGAAACTTTGAACAGCGCGGAGCGCGTTGAACCTTGAACAAAAAAAATCGCGGCTCACACCTCGATCGACAGGTTGTCGTTCCTTTACTTTGTTGCATGAATAACCTGGGATAAGTAGTGAGAAGGAGTTTTTTTATTGCAGTTCTAGCCTACATGTTGTGTGAGCCAGTCCAACGCTTCCGCGATCGCCCGCCGCATGATCGCCGGATCGGACAGACGATGATCGGTTCCCGGTAGGATCGACAAACGCGTTGAGTTGGTGAGACAGGCGTTGATTTCGTAGGCTTCTTCGACGGGAACGACTTCGTCCGCATCGCCGTGCAGGATCAGGACCGGGCAGGTGATTTTCTTTACGGCTGCGGGAACGTCGAGGCTTTCCAGATCATCAAGCAAGGACAGGTTGAGGCGTTGGCCGTTGTAGTGCGTGAAGCCTCGGACGCGCCACTCGTCAGTCTGCGCCGGCGTCAGGACGCGGCTCGGGAATCGTTCGGGATGGATCGGCGCGGCGACGGTCACCAGGGCGGCGAGACTTGCCTGCTGAGCCGCGAAAAGCAACGCCACCGTGCCGCCCATGCTCGAGCCCAGGATGGCTATCTTGCCCGGGTTGCGGCTTCGAACCAGCGCGTGGGCCGCCTTGAGATCTTCCACCTCGCCGCTGTAGGTGATGTCTTCGAACTTGCCGCTCGACTCGCCGACGTAGCGAAAGTCGAAGCGCAACACCATGATGCTCCGTTGCGCCATGGCCCGGCCGAGATTGACGAGCTTTTCGCTTTCTTTGTTCGATTCCATGCCGTGGCAGAGAATCACCGCGCCGCGCGGCGTTCCCTGCGCCGGATGGTGGAGAACGCCGGATAAGGTGTCGCCCCGGGAATTGGGGAAAGTTATGCGTTCTTCGTTCATGAATGTAAGTCGACGACATCAACAGTCAGATGACTGCATAGCACAACTGAAGCCGGCCCAAAAGCTCGCCGCGAAGTTAGCGCAGGCTGCGAAAACTTTCAGCTATGGTAATACGAAAGACACCAAGAACGGACAGGCGAATTAGAAATGCGATCTGTGTTCAGTATTGTTTACCCGCCTTCGCAGAAGGCCACGGGTGTAAACCCGTGGATGAATGCGAG
>Ga0214473_10006387_pt1 | contig 14089 bp, 11 predicted proteins | sample RVTome_7_FD_203509 | JGI IMG/M metagenome (GOLD analysis project Ga0214473, IMG submission 203509) | Soil microbial communities from uranium-contaminated site in the Upper Colorado River Basin, Wyoming, United States - RVT98D197 | ecosystem: Environmental > Terrestrial > Soil > Contaminated >... | reverse complement strand
ATGACGTGCCCGACCTGCCATTCGCCTTTGCAGCCGCAAATATCATAAAGGAAGTTGCGGATGATCTGATTGCCGCAGGGCGTATGGGTGACTTCGGGATGGAACTGCACGCCGAACAATGGGAGTGAGCGGTGTTTGACGGCGGCGTAAGGACAGTTCTGCGTTCGGGCGAGCGGGATGAAGTCATTAGACGATGCGGTGACCACGTCGCCGTGGCTCATCCACACCGATGTTTGTTCCGGCACGTGCGCCATCAGCACGTTTTCGTCAAGGACCTCCAACTGCGTGCGGCCGTATTCGCGGGAGGGGGCGGCCTGCACTTTTCCTCCAAGCATGTCACAGGCCAGTTGCAGGCCGTAACAAATACCCAGCATGGGGAGTCCGCCCTGGAGGACCTCGGGACGGCAACGCGGGGCGCCGGCATCGTACACACTGTTGGGTCCGCCGGAGAAGATCAGGCCGACGATGTTGTGCGAACGGAGCTCTTCGAGGGATACGTCCGGTGCGACGATGACGCTGTGCACGCGGTTTTCGCGGACGCGGCGGGCGATCAATTGCACGTATTGTCCGCCGAAATCGAAAATGGCGATCGTGGGAGGGCGCGTCATGGCTACACGTCACCTGTTGTCAGTACCACCTTGTGACTGCGATGCATCGGCCGCTGGCTCACGCTCGCGGTTCGGATATACCGTGTTCCCTACCCGAACCGCAGTGTCTTTCAGCACCACGATCCTGGCGCACCGGGGGAGCGGCTAGACGGCTAAAACGCCAGTTGAAACCGCTCGAACACCAATCCGCAGAATCCATTCGTTCCATACCACCACGCAAAGAAGGCCGCCGCCGCGGTGAGCGCCGTGCCGCCCACCAGCATCGCCACCACTCCCGCCCGCGGTTCCTGCGGCGCGGTCATGCCCAATCGACCCAGCCAGAACCACCACATCAGAAAACCGAAACCGTCCAGGATTCCGGCCACGATCCAGATCATCTGCGACGACGGATACCAGGGCCAATGCCGGATCGCGCCTATCCAATGCAGCGGCATGAACACGAAAAACAACAAACCGATGACGATGGGCGCCGCCCAGACCGTGGAATAGTGCAGCGCGGCCGTCATCCGCCGTTCCTTATGATATAGGGGGGCGTGTGCCTGAGTGAGACCGGCGCGAACGATGACCAGCACCATCCCCATGAGCAACAAGGCAAAAAGGCCCGCGAACACGCCGCCGATAATGGCCTGCGCCGGGTTCCACCACAGGTCCACGGGTCTCTCCGACGATAGTGCCATACGGATGGCACTCGGCGTGGAGGCGACGTGGAGCCAGCCGCGGCCCATCGGCTCGACCGCGCCCGATGATTCGACGGCGGGCGAGGCGCTCACCGCCCGCCACCCGATCCGCGTCGCTTGAAGCACGGTCAGTCCGCCCGCCAGCATCAACAGGTTTACGCGGGCAAATCGCCGGGACGCCGCGGAGGCCTGCATCATCGCCAGGTGCTTCAACCGCCCCGCCCCGGCAAACCAGATCCACTCAGCCATGGACCGCCAGCCGGCTTTCCCGTGGGCGAAGGATCGGGCGTAGGGCGATACGTCGGTGCCGGTGGCGGCCTCGCGGGTAAAGCCGAAGTCGAATTCGCAGATGGCGCAGCGAGGAGGGAACGGGTATTGATAGCGCTGTCCGCAGGCCGGGCAGCGAAGGACATCGGACTGGACTTCACCCACGCGCATAGCCACCAATCATGCCGCTCCTTCGATCCCAAAAGCGATGAGCCGCCGTTTTCAGCTTGCGCGACAGGCAGCAAGTCCTTTGCATGTGGGTAGACCAAGTCTTCGCCGGCGCCTTCATGGAGGTGATTCGCACTGAATCGTGGATAGCGCCAAACTGCCTCGATAACCAACAGGTCCACCCGTGGTCGGTCCATGCCTTCCCTAAGCACGGGATCCCCATCGCCGCGGCGGTACTTACTCCGCGCGCCGCGCATCGTAGCGCTCGCTTAAGAAGCGCGTCCCCGCCACACCGTCGCTGACCATCACCGTCCACGGCGGGGCGACGATCTTGCTGAGCGGGGACAAAACACCGTTCACCAGAAACCGCCCCGGGCCGTAAATCGACGCGGCGATATCCTCCCACCCCCACGCAAAACGGCCGGCGCACTTGGCGCACTCGCTGGTCGGTTCTTCCCGCGGGTCTTCGAAGTACGAAGGGCCGTGGGTTACGGAGCCGTCCGCCGCGATCAGTGGGTTCTCCGCAAATGACCGCCGGCGGACCTCCCGTTCCCGCTCGAATGCCCGCGCAGCCTCCGCCGAGGCCGTCGTCGCCTCCGGCTCTTCGGCCAACGGATCAACGAAGGGATTCATAGCCAACTCGCACCCCCCCGCCGCGAACGTGATGAGAATGACTGCCCATGACAAACGCATACTCATCCGCGCCAAGACGCCGGGACTCTTATTCATTTCGCAATTCCATTGCATAGTTGGGCGACTCCTTCGTAATCATCACGTCATGCGGGTGAGATTCCGCCACGCCCGCCGATGTCACCCGACAGAACCGCGCACTCGCCCGTAGATCGTCAATATTCCGCGCGCCGCCATAGCCCATGCCGGCCCGCAAACCGCCGACCAGTTGATACACGAAATCCGACAACGGCCCGCGATAGGGCACGCGGCCTTCCACGCCTTCGGGCACCAGCTTCCCCGTCGGCCTCGACGCGTCCTGACTGTAACGCTCCGCCGATCCCTTCACCATCGCTCCCAGCGAGCCCATGCCGCGGTACTCCTTGAACCGCCGCCCTTTCCACGTGACCGTCTCGCCCGGCGCTTCCTCCAATCCCGCAAAGAGCGAACCGAGCATCACGCAACTCGCCCCCGCCCCGATCGCCTTGACCATATCTCCGGACTGGCGAATGCCGCCGTCGGCGATCACCGGAACACCCGCCCCCTCCGCCACGCCGGTTACGTTCATGATGGCCGTCAGTTGCGGAACCCCCGCGCCCGACACGATGCGCGTCGTGCAGATGCTCCCCGGACCGATGCCCACCTTGAGTCCATCCACGCCCGCGTCAATCAAATCCCGGGCCGCTTCCACCGTGGCGATGTTGCCCGCGATCAACTGAATGTCATGTCGTTTGCGGATCTCCCGCACTGTGTTCATCACGTTCTGCGAATGGCCGTGTGCCGTATCCACCACGATCACATCCACGTCGGAGGCGATCAACGCCTCCACACGCTCGTAATCGTGTACGCCTACCGCCGCCCCGACCCGCAACCGCCCGCGCTCGTCCTTGCAGCTCCCCGTGTACTGCCGGCTGCGCTCGATGTCGCGCATGGTGATCAACCCCGTCAGCTTGCCCTCTTTCGTTACCAGCAACAGCTTCTCGACCTTCGCCTTCTTCAGAATCTCCGACGCTTCCGCCAGCGTCGTATTCGGAGGCCCGGTGACCAGATGCTCGGCGGTCATGATATCCCGCACCTTCAGTCCGTCCTGATGGGGCTGCAAGAACTTCAGATCGCGACGCGTGATGATGCCCACCAGCTTTCCATTGCCCTCCACGACGGGAATGCCGGAGATGTTCTGCAACGACATCATCTCCTGCGCCCGCCCGACCGGCGATTCCGGCCCCAGCGTCACCGGATCGAGTATCACCCCGCTTTCCGATCGCTTCACCTTATGTACTTCGCGGCAATGCGCCTCGATGGAAAGATTCTTATGGATGATGCCCACGCCGCCCTCCTGGGCCAGGGCGATGGCCAGACGCGATTCCGTCACCGTGTCCATCGCCGCCGACACCAGCGGAATGTTCAGCCGGATCTTCCGCGTAAGGCACGTACCGACGTCCACCTCGTCGGGAACCACGTCCGATTTTCTGGGCAGGAGCAGAACGTCATCGAAGGTCAGCGCCTCGTAGGCGATGCGCTGATCGGGAACTGTCGGCGGACCACCACCGGTCGGCATGGAGCATGCACCTCTTCCTAACACCTGTGGCGCCTAGATACGCCCAACGGACGCGACCGTCAAGTCCACCGGCGCGGACCACGTTTCGTTTGACGCCCTTGCACGCCGGCGATATCATCGCCCTTTCACCGTTGGTGTTTGTATTTGGACAAACCCGCCGGCGTCGTTGAGCCGCGCACAGCGACTTCCTCGCGCCCGTGGCGACGGTCCGATTCTTCATCCTGGAAAGGTCTTGACCCATGGCCCTCTTCGAACATCTGACACCCCCGACCCAAGGCTCGCGCATCACCATGTCCGACAAAAAGCTTCAGGTTCCCGACCAGCCCGTCATCCCCTTCGTCGAAGGGGACGGCACGGGCCGCGACATCTGGCGGGCGTCGGTCAAGGTCTTTGACGCCGCGGTTCAAAAAGCCTACGCCGGCAAACGCAAAATCGTCTGGTTTGAAGTCTTCGCCGGCCAAAAGTCCTACGACAAATACGGAACCTGGCTGCCCGAAGACACGCTGACGGCGTTTCGACAGTATCTGGTGGGCATCAAAGGCCCGCTGACCACACCCATCGGCGGCGGCATCCGCTCCCTCAACGTCGCCCTTCGCCAAAAGCTCGACCTCTACGTCTGCCTCCGCCCGGTTCGTTATTTCAAGGGCGTGCCTTCGCCGGTCAAGCGGCCTGAGCTGGTCGATATGGTGATCTTCCGCGAGAACACCGAAGACATTTACGCGGGGATCGAATGGGCTTCCGGCACTCCGGAGTGCAAAAAGGTCATCGCGTTCTTGCAGGACGCGATGGGCGTCGCCAACATCCGTTTCCCCAAAACCAGCGCCATCGGCGTCAAGCCGATCAGCAGCGAAGGCAGCAAACGCCTCATCCGCGCCGCCATCCAGTACGCCGTCGAACAAGGCCGCAAAAGCGTCACCCTTGTCCACAAGGGCAACATCATGAAGTACACCGAGGGCGCCTTCCGCGATTGGGGCTACGAACTGGCCGAACACGAATTCGCTGACAAGACCTTCACCTGGTCGCGCTGGGAGCGCACCAAAAAGGACCGCGGGGAAGAGGTGGCCAACGCGGAGCAGGAAAAGGCCCTGGCCTCCGGGCGCATCCTCGTCAAGGATGCCATCGCGGATATAACCCTGCAACAAGTCCTGACCCGGCCCAGTGATTTCGACGTTATCGCCACGCCGAACTTAAACGGCGATTATCTGTCGGACGCCCTGGCCGCGCAGGTCGGCGGCATCGGCATCGCCCCCGGCGGCAACATCAACTACGACACCGGCCACGCCATCTTCGAGGCCACCCACGGCACCGCCCCCAAGTACGCGGATCAGGATAAGGTCAACCCCGGCAGCTTGATCCTCTCCGGCGAGATGATGCTCCGCTACATGGGCTGGAAGGAGGCCGCCGACCTCATCCTCAAGGGCGTGAACGGGGCCATCGCCGCCCGCGAAGTGACCTACGACTTCCACCGCCTGATGGAGACGGAGGGCGTGAAGGCGAGACTGCTGAAGTGCAGCGAATTCGCGAACGCAGTTGTGAATAGAATGGCATAACGGCATCGATTACGAAGGGCGCAGCCATGCTTACTAAGCTCAGAGTATCCGGCTTCAAGAATCTGCTGGATACCGATATATACTTCGGCCCTTTCACCTGTATTGCCGGCGCCAACGGCGTCGGCAAGTCGAACGTCTTCGATGCGATTCACTTCCTAAAGTTACTGACAAGCAAGGAGCTTACCGACGCTGCGCAGTCCATTCGGGATGAACGCGGAAAAAGTGGGAACATCCGTGGTCTGTTCTTTCGAAGCGGCAACCAACAGGTCGATACGATGCGATTCGAAGCGGAAATGATTGCTCCGAAGGAAGCTGTCGATCATCTACGCCAAAAGGCTCAGGCCACTAGTACATTTCTACGCTATGTCCTGGAGCTACAGTATCGTGGAGAAGATTCGCCCTACGGCCCCCTTGAGATTCTGAAGGAGGAACTAGATTACATTCGGAAGGGTGATTCTCCAGAACACCTATTGTTCCCCCTCAACGCTAATGGGTGGCGCGATTCCGTCCATGTCGCAACCCGCAAAACAGGCAAGCCTTACCTGCGCACAGAGGATTCGAAAGGGGAGCGCGTCGTTCACATTCAACAGGACGGTACGGCGGGCCGCCCACAAAAGAGACTGGCAGAACCCTTGCCCCGCACCGTGCTGTCTTCGTTGAGTGCAGCTGAGAGTCAGACGGCGGTCGTTGCGCGAACTGAAATGGCCAGTTGGCGATTGTTGCAACTCGAGCCATCCGCATTGCGTCAATCCGACGAACTCCGGGCTCCTGCCGACGTGGCTGCCGACGGAGCGCACCTTCCTGCGACGCTTCACCGCCTTGTAGCCAACGGAAGGGGTAAGCAGTTCGACGACGGTGATGCAATTCGACAGCGAATTGCGAATCGCCTGTGCGAGCTTGTCGACGACATCCGCGAGGTCACAGTTGAGAAGGATGATAAGCGTGAACTCCTGACCTTGCTTGCCAAGCTCCGTGACGGCACCGAACACCCGGCCCGATCTCTTTCCGACGGAACATTGCGCTTTCTGGCACTTGCAGTTATTGAGCAATCGACCGAAGGCGGCGGCCTTTTCTGCCTCGAAGAGCCCGAGAATGGAATCCACCCGGCACGCATACCCGCCATGATTAGGTTGCTTCGAGACATCGCAGTCGACGCCGACCAGGATGACGACAATAGCAACCCACTTCGTCAGGTAATTGTCAACACCCATTCGCCCTTGGTCGTGGGGGTGGTGCCAGAGGACGCGCTCGTCCTGGCGGAACCGATTTCGGTCGACGGGCAAGGTTCACACCTCGAGGGTCGTGTGAAAACTGTGCGTTTTTCTGCTTTGGAAGACTCATGGCGCGTGACAAAAGGTAAGGCATCGGCCTGTTCCAAGGGCACCCTTCTGAAATACCTGAACCCAATGTCTCCAGCTGAGGCACCGGCAAAGAAGGAACCTCGTCGGCGACGTGTCATTGATCGCTTCACCTCCCTGATCCCTTTTCCTGAAGGTCCCGTTGATGCGGATTGACTTTACGCTTCTGGCTGACGGGCTCTCCGATCGGGTTTTGCTGCGAATCGCAGAGTGGGTATTTCAAGCACATCTCCCTCCGAGCATTCCGATTCGTGGTGAACTGGCGGACTTGTCAGGATTACCGACTCCTCCAAGGAAGCTTAGAGACAGAATCTCGACTGCGATTGAATACTATCCGTGCAATGTGTTCCTGATTCATCGAGACGCCGAAGCCCAGGATCCAAGTAAGAGGCGCACAGAAATCGAAAAAGCGTGCTCGGAGGCGAAGATTGAAGCGAAGTGTAGGCCCATCTTCGTTGTACCCGTTCGCATGACTGAGGCATGGCTCCTCTTCGACCAAAAGGCAATTCGCCGAGCAGCGGGCAATCCAAATGGTTCGATGCCTTTGACGTTGCCACAAGCACCTGAATGTGAATCCGATCCAAAGGGTAAACTGCTTGATGCGCTTCGGGAAGCCAGTGGACTCAAGGGGCGTCGCCGCAGAGCTTTCCGGCCCGAACAAGCTCGAGTGACTCTAGCAAACCTGATCGACGACTTTGCCCCATTACGAAATCTCTGCGCATTCCAGTTGTTCGAGAACGACATCAAAGAGGTGCTCAAAGAGATGCTTACTCTTGAATAAGTGGACGATGCAACGAGCCGCGATATCCAGATGCGCCTTGTAGTCGTCAAATCGCCTCAACCAAATCTCACCGTCCTGTAATCATGAATAGTTGCATCCGTCAAATGCCGCTTGCCAGTTTGGGCATCGCATCAGGGCGGGCATCAAACACCGCCGGTCGCGCCAACTTCGATCCCACCCACGGCGCCGTCCCCAAGTACGCCGATCAGGACAAGGTCATCCCCAGCAGCGTGAAAGTGGCATAGGCAGTAGTTGGCGGAAACAGCATGAACACTTCACATGATTTCGCTCCTACCGATACCGCCCGAGCGATCAGGGCCTGGTACGCCGATGGGTTACTGTTTACTTCCTTTCTGCCCTTTGTGTTCTACGTGGTAAGAAAACCGACTTCGAAGTGTGATAGCACGTCCTAAACCGGCGCGCGCATTGCACGCATTCGTTCCCGATCACCCGCCACGTGCTTTCCTGTGGGGCGACACCGCGCTCAGCATTCCGCGCCGACGCCTGGGAAGAAGATGCCCCCTCCATTACATCGCGTCACCATTCCAAACCGGGAGCGCTACCATGCAATCAGCATGTCCGCTTAGATCGCCGCGGCCACTCTCCGATTCAGCAAACAGCGCCGCAATTCGCCCTCTTTCCTTATTCACGCTCGCCAGTCCATCGAATACGGCTTCATGCCTTGGTTCTCCCGGCATCCATTCAGGAGAACTATCGGCTCCCCATGCCGCTACACAATATCCGAGTTTGCGCGAGCGGTGCCTTGGAGGGCACTTACTATCGTTCGGTAACATGGAATGTGTAATTCTTTCGGGCGATCCCCAATCGATCGGCCAGTTCCGTCTTTCCGTCTTCCTTCGCCCAGGCAATGATGCGGTCGAACAGGTCGTCATAATAGATCTTTTCGTCGAATTTCTTGCCCATCGCCTTGGTTACATCGAGGGCCTTATTGAAGGCCTTTTCGTGGGCGGCGTGGACGTATTGCTCGGCGGTTGTTCGCCAGTCCTCCGGCAGCTTGATTTCCTGGAGGATCGCGAGGAACTCGCGCTTGACCTCCGCCGCGGCATCATGCCGCCGGGATAAAAAAACCACCGTGGCCGCGGCGAGGATCACCAACCAGGCAAACAGGCTTCGAATCATCACACCGCCTTTTCGCCGACTCGAGATGGTCCGAATCACCATTGGGGAACCCCTCAACAAAACCTTTCCTTATTCCTTAGCCAATGAGAGACCTCCGCCTGTTGTTTGGTTATTGGGCGGTTCTTGCACGCCCGCGGCGGATCAACGTCACCCCCGCCGTCGCCAGCAAGAGGGTTAGAATCCACAAGCCCCATGCCGAAACCGCCGGAATCGGCGGGCCGACGGTTAGCTCGAGCGTGATGATCTCCTTTGCTCCGAGGTCATCGGTGATGCGCAGCGCCGCCACATACGTGCCCATGTCCGCGTAGGTATGATTGACGGCCAGACCCGTGGCGTCCGCCGCAAACAGGGAACCATTGTAATCAAAATCCCACTCGTACAGGGTGAGGGAGCGCGCGGGATCACAGGTCGTGCTGCTGGCGGCATGGAAGGCGACGGGGACGGTGGCGTACCCCGGATTTCGATCGACGGTGAAACTGGGAATGGAGCGGTCCGGTTCATCGCAAAGTGTGAATAAGCCGCGTTCCATGTCGGAAATCAGGATCACCCGCGGGAGCTCCGCGTAGATGCCCCACGCCCCGACGAAGTCCTGAACGTTGTCCTCCGGGTGAGTGTCGAAGAAGGCGACTTCGTTCGGTACGGTCGGATTAGTCACGTCGAGCACGCGCAGACCCGCCGCGTAGTGGGCGTTGTACACGCGGGAACCACGGGTCATGAGATTGTGATCGATCCAACAACCGGGATGGGAATAGCTTCCCGCCATCGATGGGGCTAATACGTTTTGAACATCAATCACATACGTCCGGGTTTGTGACACCGCGCCGAATTGTTCATCCAATTCGTCGTTCATGTACACATAGCGGCCGTCAGGACTCAGCCACCCCTGGTGACAATACGAAAGCTCGGGATAGGTCAGCGTCGAAACCGTCGTGATCGCCGATTTGTCCGTCACGTCCACGATGCGAAAATCAACGCTTCCCGCAAAGCAGAACGCCAGTTCACAGGGTTGCCCCGCCCGCGCCGGTAATGGACAACTGTCGTAGGCCTGGATCTGGAGATCGTGTACGTAGACGTCGTGGTAGACGCCGACGGGCAGTGGATTGGAAGGGTCGGCGAGATCGAAAACCATGAAGCCCTGGGCGATGTCCGTCCCGCACGGATAGAGAAAGCCGCGAATCGGGTCGAGAGCGACGTTGTGTGCGGTCTGCATGCCCCCCGCGGCCGGCGCCAGCAGGGTCACCATGCCTTGATCCACCTTGGTCAGGTCGATGACTTGCACGCCCCCACCCGACTCGTTCACGTTATAGCCGTAGCCGCGATAGTACTTCATGTCCGACCAGGTGGACTTGCTATCCGGCACCTGGGCCACGATCGTCGGGTTGCGCGGGTCGGTGATATCCACGATGCCAGTTCCGCTGATCAAGCCTATCAGGGCGTATTTTCGACCCAGAGCCGTCTGGAATCCCCAAACGTCGTTGCCGCCTTGCGCCGCGGTGAAGTCTTCGATGGACACCCGGCTGAGCAATTCCACGTCTTGTGCGAGATACTCCGGCCCGGCGGCGCGGCACTCCACGGCGCAGCAATCGCCGCGCGGATACCACTGTTCGTTGGCGTCCGCGCAATCGGCCTGGTCAACGGCATCGGTGCATGATTCCGCCACGGTGTCGCAGCACGCGCCCAGGCACCCCAGGCACGCGCCGCTGCATTCCTCCACGGATATGTGCATCACATAAGGACCCGGATCGTTCGTATTTCCGTCGGCGATGATGGGGTAATAGTAGGTGCCCGCCGGCAACTCATCATAGAAGATCGTGGCGTTACCGTTGGTTCCCTCACCCGGGCAGAGCCCTCGCGAAAAGTCATTTTGTGACACGTACCCGCCGCAGGATGACCCGTCACCTGCGCATTGGGTGGCCAGGATCACGAAACTGGGGGACAGCCTAGGCGAGTTGCCGCAAAAGTCGATCACTACGTTGGCGCATTTGTCGATCTCGAATGCCTCCCACCAAATAGGAGACCCCAACGACGGATCGCATTCCGGGGAGGTTACGCCCGTGGAGTCTCCATTGATGGTGACGGTCGTCGGAGTTCCCGGCGGCCCGGCCAAGATCGACGTGACCGTGGCCGTGTGGCAATCGTCCCCACCGACCGCAACAGCGGCGACGCCGCCCTCGGGCAGGATCCTCACAGCGGTTCGCGGTTCGCCGTTGGGTGTGGTCTCCGTATCCACCCAGGGTGGATTCGCCACGCGCGACGCGGCGTTCGACGAGGGCGGCGGGATCGCCAGAGCCGAATTCTGAAACAGGAACGCCAAGAATCCGGCCAAAACCAGCCCACATACGCTTCGCCAATACATCGGACGGTTGTTCACGTGGTCCTCTCCCATACGTAAGACGGCCCAACACGGTTGAAGAGGTGGATATGCCCAAGTGCCCGGATGCACAGCCACCCACGATCCGTAACCGAAGGGGTCACCCAAGCCGATCCCAGTGTAGCGAATCGGGCCGGCCGAAACAAGAAGTTTTGTCTACTTGCCAGGAAACCAAGCGGAACCCGCGCCCTGGACCCCGCGTGCTGGTCGCACGATAAAGTACGGCCATACAACACACCCGCCATTTCACCTACTTCCGTTCGCGTGTCCGACGCCAACCCATCTGTTGTCCAGCCGTACCGGATTAGCCCGAGAAGCAATGAGGCAGCGAATCGGCTATCATCCGCCCTGTGGCCTCAACGCTGCACATGGAAACACTTTACCGGAGCGATATCGTTCGCGTGACGGACGTTCGCTGCCGCCCCCGTGAACACGGTTGCGGCGCGGAGGAATGCGCATTCACCGACGACATCGTCTTTCCTCGCAGCGGGTTCTTTGTGCGTCACGTCGGGAAGGAAACGACAGCGGCCGATCCCAACGCCGTGTTGTTCTTTCGCCGCCAGGAGCCGTATCGCATCAGCCATCCGGTGTGCGGCGGGGACGATTGCACGTCGTTTACGTTCGCGCCTAAACTGCTGCACGACGCCTTTGACACTTACTGTCCATCCGCCGAAGAGCGTAACGGCTGTCCGTTTGGCGCCCAGCGGGCTCTGTCCGGCGCAGGCCGATTCCTGATCCAACAGCAATTTCGCCGTGTGGTTCGCGCGACTCGGAATAGTCAGGATGGAATCGTTGACGGTTTAACTCTGGATGAATTCGCCCTTACTTTGCTCGACGGCGTGGCCCGCGATGCCAGCGTCCAACACGGCGGACACAAGAAAGGGCAGCGCGGGGATACGGCTCTTGCCCATCGAGACTTGGTCGAAAACACGCGCGAATGGCTGTCGAAAAACATGCGCAAGCGGGTCACGTTGCCCCAAATGGCGCACGCCGTCCACAGTTCGCCCTTTCATCTGTCGCGCGTGTTTCAACGCCACACGGGGTTGCCGATCCACCGGTACCTGACACGCCTTCGACTACGCGAATCGTTGGAACGATTGGCCGACGGGAGTCCCCATTTGACCGAGCTCGCCCTTTCCCTGGGCTTCGCCGGCCACAGCCACTTCAGCGACGCGTTCCGCCGCGAGTTCGGCCTGACTCCCAGCGCCTTCCGCGACCGCGCGTCCTCCTCCTTGATTCGTCAAATGAGCAAGAATCTGAAAGCGTAGCTCCGTTCTGCGTGTTATTCTTCTCTCATCGGTGCGGTTCGTTGACTCGGACGTCAGCGTGATTTCCGGTCCCGATTCGAGACCAATCGCTCCGCAAAAGAGCGACCAGCAAGAAAGCGAGGAGTGCCATGGCGGTAAAGAGATGTCCCGTGTGTGACTGGGAAATCAAGGACGGCGGCAAGTCCGTAAAGGTCGAGAATCAATCGATCGTGGTTTGCTGCGACGAATGTGCGGAAAAGGTGAAGGCCGAGCCGCAAAAGTACGTCAAAAAGCGATAGCGCCCATTATTTCCATACCCAGACCGGGCGCCGAAACCTATTGAAAAGGGCAACATCACGTGAAAATGACCATGTTCCCGTTGGCGTTGTGCGTCATCCCCGTTTGCCTGATGGAGAATACGCAAGTGAAAACGACCGTCAAAAACGACCGAGAACAGATCCTCGAACACATTCACTCCATCTTTCAGGCCTACGTAAAACAGGATCGCGAGGCCATCCGCCGCACGCACGCCAAAGATTGGGTCGGGTTTCAAGGCCCCAGCGTCAAGATCGAGCGCGGCATTGGGGATTACATGGTCAACGCTGAGAAATCGCTCCAGCACCTTCAGGGCACCGGCTACGAGCTGCTTGATACGGAGGTGCAAATCCACGGCGATATGGCGCTAGTGTATTACATCGCTCGGTACGACTATCGCGATCAAGAGGGGAACCCCGGCTCCATTCCGCTTCGCTCCGTCGACATCTATCGCCGCGAAAAGGACGGCTGGAACCAGGCCGGTTCGCACATCGGCGTCATTCCGCAAGATGCTTCCTGGCGCCAGGATGAGCACACAGCTGCCTCGAAGCATCAAACGGAAGCGCCAAATGAACTGGCGTTGGCGTCTGCCGGAGCCTCGGGATGGGAGCCAAGGTTGCCCTCAGCGGAGCGCGAAGCGCTGCTGGCGGCGCGGGAGGCCGTGTGGCGCGCGTGGTTCGCCAACGACGTCGCCGTTCTGCGTGATCTGGTGCCCGAGGAAAGCATCGCCATCGACCCCGGCGTACCCTCCTGGGCCGACCGCGACGAGATTCTGCGGCGCTCGGCGGAGTTCGCTAACGGCGGCGGCGAGCTGATTCGCTTGGAGTTCCCAGAAACGAAAATGCAAGTCTACGGCGACGTGGTGATCCTGTATACGAAATTCATCTTTGAAGCGCAGCGCGACGGCGTTCGCAACGTCACCACAGGACGCGGGACGGAGGTGTTCGTCAAGCGCGCCGGGAAATGGCTCAACAGTGGCTGGCACCTGGAACGGGAACCCTAGCGCTCAAACCTGCTCCAGCGCCGCGTCCAGGTCGGCGATGATATCGTGCCAGTCCTCGAGCCCCACGCTGACGCGAATACCCCCCGGCAACAGCCCGCGAGCGCGCTTCTCCGCGTCCGGCATCGAGGAATGGGTCATGGAATAGGGCGCCTCGATCAACGTCTTGATCTGTCCCAGCGAAACGGCCAGCGTCAAGGTGTACGCGTGCTCCGCGGCCCAGTCGATCAACCGCTCCGCGGACTTGCCCGACTGCTGGGGGTCTTGCACCAGAAAATACATCATGGAACCGGGAGCGAACTTCCCCGCGTAGTCGCGCATCTGCCGATTCGCCAGTTCATACTGTTGGAACGATTTCAAACCCGGATACCGAACCGTCT
>Ga0214473_10006386_pt1 | contig 14092 bp, 11 predicted proteins | sample RVTome_7_FD_203509 | JGI IMG/M metagenome (GOLD analysis project Ga0214473, IMG submission 203509) | Soil microbial communities from uranium-contaminated site in the Upper Colorado River Basin, Wyoming, United States - RVT98D197 | ecosystem: Environmental > Terrestrial > Soil > Contaminated >... | reverse complement strand
CGCGACCTGCCGCCAACAGAATCGTCGCGTCTTCGAGTTCTTCTGCGATGCCATCGACGCCCACTTCCGACAGGAAACCGCCCCGTCCCTGCTACCCTAACAAAAATCCGTGAACGGTTACCTTCCTGATCCGCCGCGCTCAAAGTGAGTTTTCGGAACATTAAAGGTGTCACGTGCCTCGGCATCCTCAATCACAGAAACCCCTCTTTGCGCGGGCTCTCATCCCTCGTGCGGCAGTTCCGGGCGAGTCAGTCCTCTGCTGCGATTCGGCCCTGACTACCCACTTTTCCGAGCCGCCAACGGCACCATAATACCATCGCCAAGGGAGGGGAGGCAACATGATTTCCGCCCGGGGAATTAAGGCGGTCCGGTATTCTTCGGCATGAATGGCCGTAACTGTCTTTTTGATAGAGACTTATGCGTGTTCGTCTGCGGCAAGGAAGCGATTGGTGGCAAGTGACAAGATGATAAGCCGGATAGGGCAGCGCCGAAGTCGGGACGGCGCCTGGGGCTGATGGTCAGTTGTCAGCTCACAGTTGGCAGTTTCCGGTTCAAGATCGGCGTCCATCGGCATCCTCTGCGGTTGGGAAGCGCCGTTATCTCTTTGCTGCTCTCTTGCGCTTGGAGCGCAGCTTCGTCAGTTGCAGGACCAGGCGTAAGGTCTCGTTGACGGCCTCCGGCGTGGGAAAGGCCTCGGCGACGTCGCGGTCCAGGAAGACAAGGTTGGTTCCTTGGCGATATTTCGCGGCGTACTTGCCCTGCACGCCCGTCTTGAGCAGCTCGCTCAGATCGTATTCCGGCCGGAGGTCATCGTTTCTGTCTCTTGCGGATTTCTTCTTCATATTGCTCTCGCTCGGCACGGGTCAACTCCCGTGCACTGATAATCCGGATTCTATCCCCACGATCCGTATGGGCGACGATCAGGGCCCGGCCGCGGTCCGACACGCCAATTGTAAGATAGCGGTCCTCACTCTGCGAGTGGTCCGGGTCGAATGCCGTAATGCCCAGCGGATCACGCAAAACCGTAGCCGCTTCGCCAAAACTGACACGGTGCTTCAGGCGGTTGCCTTTAGCCTTCTCGGGATCCCATTCGAACTCGATCATGATTTATCATTGTGTCCGAATCCATCGGAAAAGGCAAGGAAAACCCCTCCGATGATGTTGGAGCCTGCCGGCCGTAGAGACATCGGCGTGCGGTGCACACCCTACGAGAATCCGGTGAATCTGCGGTTGCATTCCCTCTGCGCCTCCGCGTCTCTGCGTGAGATGATCCATTGTTGTCAGTTCGCAGTTGTCAGTTCCCAGTTCGAAATCGGCGTCGATCGACGTACATCTGCGGCTGCGATCAGACTTCAGGCGTTGGGGCGGAGACCGGAGATGGTCCGGCGTCATCACGAACAAAGCCGAGCCTGTGGAACAAAGCCAATTTCCGGCCGGGTGGACGGCGAGCGACTTCCTATCTCAGTTTGATCGTGGCCAGGGCGAGGGCGGCGAAGGCGGCGGCCATGAGCCAGAAACGGACGACGACCTGCGGCTCGCTCCAGCGGTAGCCCTATTGTTCCTTCACGATTCCGCGGTCGTCCAGGAATTCGACGGGCTCTTTGTTCTTTCCGTGCTCCCACATGAGGGAATAGAACCAGATGCCGCTCTCGCCGATCCAGAAATCTGCGGGCGTGAACCGCATCTTCGAGCCGGGAGGCTTCTTACGGCTTTCAGGCGTATACTCCGTCTGCCAACCGAATATCTCGCCTTGCCAGTGCTTCCCAACGGAATGGAGGTGGTTGGCGAAGGCCTTTACCTCGCTCAAGTCCGGGATGACCACCGGCAGAATGGATGAAGAGTCAGTTCCTCGCGGGATTCTTGCTTTAACCGTTAGCACGCTTGCTCTGCTCCTTTTCCCATGCACGTAGGAGGAAATCGAGGTTGTCCTTGATGATCCGTTCAATCTCGCGGAGGTCCACGGGTCTGAATCTGCCCGCACGCGCCACTCCTATCAGGGTCCAGCCAGTACTTCGCCTCTTGGCCCTCTTTGCCAACGTGTACGTGTGCAGGCTCGTCAAGATCAGCTTCATAGAACCAGAATCTATACCCCTTGACGCGCAAGATGACAGGCATACGACTCCTTCCCAGCAACCGATTCTCCATTGCCTGCTGCCGGAATCATAGCACACCACGCCAATCAACGCAAGGAAATCAACGAGAGCGTCCGCGCCAAGCCGAGGGGAAAAAGGAACGTTCTGCCATGCACGGGGCAGAGGCGTGTCGATGCAAGATGGCGGGCACAGCCCACCCTACGGCTACGGCTTTCGCGGGAATGACATGGGAGGGGCGGGCTATCGCAGCTTGATGGTGGCCAGGGCGAGGGCGGCGAAGGCGGCGGCCATGAGCCAGAAACGGACGACGACCTGCGGCTCGCTCCAGCCGGCTAAGTGGAAATGATGGTGAAGGGGGGCGCAGCGGAAGAGCCGCTTGCCGCCGCTGTATTTGAAGTAACCTACCTGGAGCACGACGCTCATCAGCTCGATGACGAAGACGCCGCCGATGATCAGCAGGAGGATTTCATTTCGCGTGACGAGCGCGCCGTAGCCCATCGCGGCGCCCAAGGGCAGGGAGCCGGTGTCGCCCATGAAGGTCTGGGCCGGGTAGCAGTTGAACCAGAGGAAGCCCAGGACCGCACCCAGGATGGACGCGTAAAAAATGCTCAGCTCGCCGGCCTCGGGGATATGCGGCAGCAGCAGATAGCTCGACCACGTCACGGGCGTGGTCCGCGACATCAGCTCGGCGGCCACGTAGCACAGGATCACCAGGACCAGGCTGACCATCGCGAGACATCCGCCGGCGAGCCCATCCATACCGTCGGCAAGGTTCACCGCGTTGCTCGTTGCGGAGATGTAGAAGATCGCGATCAGGATGAACGTCCAGTTGGCCAGGGGCAGGCCGTTCTTGTAGAAGGGCACCCAGAGCAGCTTGCCGTCCTCGATCTCGCGGAAGTCGAGGAACAGGAACGACGCGATGAGCACGGCCCCGGCGATCTGGAAGATGAGCTTCTCCCAGGCGAGCAGACCGTTGCGTCCGCGCTGGCGCGAGGCGGCGGTGAGCTTGAGCCAGTCGTCCACGCCGCCGAGCACCCCGAACCACAGCAGCACGAAAAGGGCCTTCTGGACGAACGGGTTGCCGAGCCTGGCCCACAGCAGGGTCGTCAGGATAGCCGACGAGAGAATAATCAGGCCGCCCATCGTCGGCGTATTGGCCTTCTCCTTCGTCAGCTCGTTGAGGGCCGCGTGGTGGAATTCGGGTCGGTCGCCGATCTTCATGCGCATGAGCCAGCGGATGATCCGCGGGCCGATCAGCAGCGCGATAACCAGACTCGTCAGGACCGACACGACGGAGCGGAACAGGACGTGCTGATACGCGTAGAAGTGCAGCGTATCGGCGAAGAAACTGCTGAAATGCTGGAGCAGAGCGTAAATCATCCTGTTTCCAATTGATGGATGATTATTGATTATTGGTCATTGAACAATCATCCATCATCCATAATCCTTAATCAATCGTTCCACCACTCGCTCCAGCCGGGCCATCCGTGAGCCCTTGACCAGGACGATGTCGTTTTCGCGAATTAGTTCCCGCAGGCGGTCGCAGGCGGATGCGGCGTCATCGAAGCATTGCACCTGGAGGCTCCGTCGCGTCGCCTCCTGAGCAGCGCGGGCCGTGACTCGCGGCGATTCGCCAATGGTGACGAGCAAATCCACGCCCGTCTCGGCAACCGTCGCGCCCAGCTCCGCGTGCAGGGACTTCGTCTGCGGTCCTAGTTCGGCCATCTCGCCACAGACAAAGACCAGCCGGCGGTTCTGTTTCCCGTTGGCAGCCGAGCGAAGGTTGCCAAGCATGGCCAGCGCGTTCTTCATCGACGCGGGATTGGCATTGTAGCAATCGTTCAGCACGGTAAGCGTCCCGATCTGCACAGGCTCGGCCCGCATGGCCACGCCTTGCAGGCTTGCCACGACCTCGGCGAAGCTCTCGGCGGTCACGCCAAGCTGGTCGCACACCGCCCAGGCGGCCAGGGCGTTCTCCACGTTGCCGGGTCCGGGTAGAGGCAGGCGAACCTGCGTGCCATTGATTGTGAACGTGCTGTGCAGCGCCTCGCAGACGATGCGCTCCGCCCTGTAAGTCGCGTCGGCGGACTTGCCGAACGTGTAAAAGCGCCGCCCCCTCGTGGCGAGGGCATCTTGCCCTTGTTCTTTCGTGTCGAGGGCGTCCCGCCCTCGAATCGCCGGCAGGATGCCGGCGGGACGCAAGGGCGAGACGCCCTCGCCACGGATCATCGCCGAGCTCCGCGCGGCTGCCACAAGAGGCTCGATATCGCTATTGATAATGAGGGCGCCGTCGCTCGCGAGCCCTTCGGCAATCGAGAGCTTCTCGCGGACAATCGTGGCAAGATCCCCGAAACCTTCCAGGTGGGCCGGATGGGCGTTGGTCACCACAGCGATATTCGGCTGAGCGATCCGCGTCAGGCAGGCGATCTCGCCCGGATGATTGGCCCCGAGCTCCGCGACGATAACCTCGTCCTGCGGGTCGGCACTCAGCAGGGTCAGGGGAAGCCCGATATTATTGTTGAAACTCTTCTTCGCCTGGTGCGTTCGGAACCGCCGGCTGAGGACATGGTGGATGATCTGGCGGGTGGTGGTCTTGCCCACCGAGCCGGTGATAGCGACGACGGTGAACGGGTGTGTCCGCCGGTACTCGTGGGCCAGGTCGCCGAGCGCCCGGATCGTGTCCGGGACCCTCAGAATCGGTCCCGCGATCGGCTCGCCGTTGACCGGCCGGCACACGACGGCACAGGCCGCTCCTTTGTGAAAGACCTCGGCCACGTAGTTGTGCCCGTCGAAGTTGTCGCCGGCAATGGCAAAGAAGCAGTCGCCCGCGTTGATCGTGCGCGAGTCGGTGCTGACGCCGGTGATGTGCGGCACAGTGGTTTCGACGCCGCCGGGCGTCGCCCGACGCGTGACCGCCGCCCCCAGGATCCTTGCCAGTGCCTCTATCGAGATCGGATGCGTTGTATCCGTACCTACCACCTGCGATCTTCACTTCGGCGTCTCGGTCGCCTCACACACCGCGGCTCGCCCGAAACACCGCCGACTTGGTTCTTCTTGCTCTGTTTTCGGCAAAGCACCTATCAATACTGCAAAAACAGATGGGAACCGCCCAACCACGTGAAAAGAATATAGGCAAGACTTGTGCGAAAATCAAGGCCGATCCCCCAAGGCAAACCCAAAGTGTCTGTGCAGATTTTAGGGCACTGTGCCGGGTGGCAGCGGCAAGCTCCGCTGCTCTCCGCTTGCCGCTGCCACCCGGCTAGCGCTTTTAATCCATCCGTTCCCAGGACTCCGTGCTTCCCCCGGCCGATCCTCCACCCTGCCGAGTGCCATGTCTACGCTTGCGTAGACATGGCCGATTCGATGAGTAAGACATGCTTACGCAAGCGTAAGCATGGCACCCAGCGATAGCCGAAGCTGATCGTCAAACTCATCAAAGGAGCGCGCCCGCGCTGCGTCGTCTATCGCAACTGGGTGCATCGCAGGCTTTGCAGGCATTGGCGGGCGATGTCTTTGTCGCTGAAGTCGAACTTGCGGTCGCCGACGATCTGGTAGGTCTCGTGCCCCTTGCCGGCGAGCAGGACGATGTCGCCGGGTCCGGCGTTCTCGATTGCCAGCTCAATGGCTTTCCTCCGGTCCGCCTCGACGGTGATCCTGTCTGAGTCGCGGTCCTCAAATCCGGCCACGATATCCTTGATAATGGCCTGCGGCTGTTCCGTCCTGGGGTTGTCGCTGGTGACGACGATCCTGTCGGCCCATTGCTCGACGACGCGGGCCATTCGCGGCCGCTTCGTCTTGTCCCGGTCGCCCCCGCAGCCGAAGAGCACGATCAGCCGGCCCCGGCACAAAGGTTTGAGCGTCGTCAGGACGTTCTGCAGGGCATCATCGGTATGGGCGTAATCGACGATCACGGCCGATCCGTCGCCATCCACCTTTTCCAGTCGCCCCGGCACCCCTTTGAGGGCCGAGAGGCCCTTGGCGACGGCCCCGAGGTCCAGCCCGGCCCCCAGGCATAGTCCTGCGGCGGCCAGGTGATTCGCCACGTTGTATCGCCCGAGCAGCGGCGTCTTCACCCGCTCCTTTCGACCCCGGTATTCGAGCACGAAGCTCGTGCCGTTCACCGTCATCGATTCGATACGGGCGACTAGATCGGCCGATTCGTCTATCGCATACCAGCAGACGCGGGCCTTCGTCGCCCGGGCAATCGACTGCGATTCCGGCGCGTGCTTATTCAGTACGGCGGTCGCTTCCGGAGCCAGGCCTGTGAACAGCCGGGTCTTGGCCGCCAGGTAGTTCTCCTTCGTCTTGTGGTAGTCCAGGTGGTCGCCCGTGAGGTTCGTGAATGCCGCCGCCTTGAAATCAACCGCCGCCAGCCGGTCCTGGGACAGCGCATGGCTGCTGGCCTCGATGACCATGTACTCGGCCCCCGCATCGACCATCTGCCGCTGGGCCTCGGCGACGGTGAGGCAATCGGGCGTCGTCAGGCTCGAGGCCGTAACGCCCGAGCCGGTGTCATAGACGACCGTTCCCATGAGTCCGCACCGATGGCCGGTGGACTCGATGCAGGAACGGACCAGGAATGTGACGGTCGTTTTGCCGTTGGTGCCCGTGACGGCCAGATTCGTCAGTCGAGCGCCGGGATGGCCTCGCCTGGCTTGGGCGAGCAGCCCCGCCGCCTTAGGCGGGTTGTCTACGGGAACCAGCAGTGCATCCTTTGCATCCCACGGCACGGCATGATCCTGGGCATGAACGATGTATTTGGCCCCGTTGGCGAGGGCCTGCCCGATGAAATCGTGTCCGTCGCAGGTGGCGCCTGGAATCGCGACGAAGACATCGCCCTTGCGCACGCGCCGCGAGTCGATCTGGACCTCCGCAGACGCACCCGAAGAAATCAGTCCCAGCAATTCATTCCACGTCATAAGGTTCGCGTCCCACGCGTCTACTCCGGCAGACGGGCCCAACCATCAACAGTGCATTATTTTATGCCGTGAGCAATGCCCATGCAACGACTATTGACGGGTGGCAGCGGCAAGCGGAGAAAAGCGGAGCTTGCCGATGGTGTTACGCAGTATACAGAGCCATCGGCAAGCCCGCGCTTGCCGCTGCCACCCACCATCGACGTCCTGAAAACTTCACAGACACACTATCGGCGAGGCGGGCGATTTCAGATGAAAAACGGCCGCGGGACTCTTATAGTGTACGGACCGTTGGACGGTCCGGCTCGGGGAGCCTTGAAGAGCGAATTGGAGAACAGGAGCTTTGCATCACGTATTTCGGAAGGAATCATATGATTCGACGACGAGCTTTGATAGGTCTGTGGCTGCTTCTGGCCGTTGCGTGCCCCGCCCTGGCGCAGGAGGAAACCGAGTACTACGCCCTGCTCATGGAGGGCAAGAAGGTCGGCTACGCGATCCATACGCGGGCCGTGCAGGACGGCAAGGTCGCCACCACCGATGACGTAAGCGTCACGATCAGCCGCCTGAGCATCCCTGTAACGGTGGCCATGACGGAAACGAGCGTCGAGACGCCGGAGGGTAGGCCCCTGAGCTTCAAATCCGTCCAGCAGCTTGGGGCCATGACCATGAAGGTTGAAGGGGCAGTCAATCCCGGCGGCACGGTCGATCTGACGACCTCCTCCCTGGGAGTGCAGGAAAAGAGCAAGATGGACTGGCCCAAGGGGGCCATCATGGCGGAAGGACTCCGGCTCCTGACCCTCAAAGGCGGCCTCAAACCCGGCGCCGCGTACGAGGCCAATATCTTCAGTCCGAGCATCATGCAGGTGATCAATACGAAGATGACGATCGGCGAGAAGAAAGAAGTGGACTTGTTCGGACGCGTCGTGAAGCTGTCGGAGATGACGACTGTCGTGAACATGCCGGACACCGGACCGATCACGACCACCAGCTATGTGGATGATGATCTGCGGGCCCTGAAGAACCACATGCCCATCGCCGGGATGGTAGTGGAGATGATCGCCTGCACAAAGGAGGTGGCGCTGGGCAGCAACGACGTGCTGGAGATGATCGACAAGATGTTTGTCAAGGCCCCGGAGCCGATCGCGGACGTCCACTCGACCGCGTCGATCACGTACACGCTGAATCCCGCCCCGGGCGCCGCGATCAGGATCCCATCGACCGACAATCAGAAGGCCGAGCGCCTGGCGGATGGTCGAATCCGCCTGACCATCCAGCCCGCGGCGGCGTCCGGCGGCACGTTCCCCTACAAAGGCGATGACGCCGCACTGCTCGAAGCGGTCAAGCCGACGCGGTTTCTCCAGAGCGATCGCAAGGAGATCGCGGCGTTGGCCCGCAAGGCGGTCGGCGGCGCGAAAGATTCGGCGCAGGCCGTTCAGCGAATTGAAGCGTTCGTCGCCCAGTACATCGAGAACAGAAGCCTGTCCGTGGGATACGCGTCAGCGGCCGAGGTGGCCGAGAGCCGCAAGGGCGATTGCTCCGAGTTCGCCGTCCTGACGGCTGCCCTGTGCCGGGCCGTGGGCATCCCCGCCCAGGTCTGTGTCGGCGTCGCCTACGTGGAGGACTTCGGCGGCATCGAAGGCTTCGGCGGCCATGCCTGGACGCAGGCGTACGTCGGCGCCGATAAGCAAGGTCAAGGCGGCAAGTGGATCGGCCTGGACGCGGCCTTCAAAAGCAGCGGCCGGGGCGGCTACGACGCCGGACACATCGCCCTGGCCGTCGGCAACGGCGACCCCGCCGACTTCTTCAACATGGCCACCACCCTCGGCCAATTCAAAGTCGAGAAGATCGAAGTCCAAAAGGTGCAATAGGTGAGCGAGGATTCCTTCCTGGATGTTGAGAAGTAGTGTGGGACATGTTAAGATCAGGACGGGGAACTTTTATGACCGACAAGCTGTACCTGTTGGCAGTCTGCAGAATAGAGTGAACCCATGAGGGTTTGAAATGACGCGGTTACGCGAAGTAAACATAACTCCCAAAGTCGTGAAATGGGCGCGCGAGTCAGCTGGTTTCACGACCGAAGAGGCTGCCCATAAGATCGGGCGGCCTCCAGACGAAATCACGGGTTGGGAGTCGGGCGAACTCAAGCCAAGCATGCCACAGATTCGCAAGGCCTCTGAAGTATACAAACGTCCTCTTGCGGTGTTCTTCCTGCCTGAGCCGCCACAGGATTTCGCGACCCTTCGAGACTTCAGAAGACTGCCGGCCGATGTGCCTAGGGAGTATAGTCCTAACTTGAGATTTCTCATACGGCAGACTCGTGCCAGGCAGGAATGGCTGCGCGATTTTCTGGAATCGGAAAACCGTCCGCCGCTCGATTTCATCGGATCCGCGCGACCCTCTGACGATCCAGTAGCACTGGCACAAAGAATACGCGAGACCATTGGAGTTGCCCCTGACGAAATCCGAGCTTGCAGAACACGTGAAGATGCCCTTCAGCTTTGGCTGTCTCGCTCAGAAATGAGCGGGGTATTTGTCTTTCGCGCTGGCAATCTACTATGGGAGAAGATAGATGTGACCGAAGCGAGAGGATTTGCCCTTTCAGATAAGTATGCACCTTTCATCTTTCTAAACGCACAGGATGCCAAAGCAGCACAGGTTTTCACTTTGGCCCATGAATTAGCTCATCTGTGGCTTGATGAATCGGGCGTCTCGAATCTCCGGACTGCTGCAAGACCCAGTACGGAAACGGACATAATTGAAGTCTTCTGCAACAAAGTGGCAGCCGAGATACTAGTTCCACAGAGCGCTTTTCAGGAACGATGGAAACAGGAGAATGGCGATAAGACACTTGAAGAACGTATCGAGTCCCACTCCAGATACTTTAAGGTCAGCGAGTGGGTAATTGCGCGGAGGCTGTTGGACTCGGGCCAAATCTCCAAGACGAAATATGACAAGCTAACACACGATTATGAACAGGAGTGGCAGGAGGTACGGCAGCAACAGAAGGAGAGTCAAGCGGAAGGATGGCCAAGTCCCTACCGTCTGAAGCTTATCAATAATGGCTACGCATTTTCACGGGTCGTGCTGAGTGCCTATCAAAATGGCGACGTCTCCGGACGTGACACCTCGTCTCTGCTTGGCGTGAAACTTGACAAGATCGGGAACCTTGTGGAGTTGATCGGGATTCCTGGCACATGGCGGAGGGAGCGTGCATGAAGTTTTGCCTTGATGCCAACGTCTTCATCCAAGCTTGGGACAAGTACTACGCTATTGATTTCGCTGCGCCATATTGGGACAAGCTTGATGAGCTGGCACAGACCGGTATCATCTTTGCCACGGAAGAAGTGAAACGCGAAATCTGGAAGACGGATGATGATCTGAAGTCATGGCTGGAGCCGAGGGAGTATTTCTTCAGACCTATCGACGACCTCGTGATCGAATGCCTCCAGACTATCTACAAGAATGAGAGCAATCGACGCCTCGTTGATAGCAGCAAATTCCGCTCCGTGGCTGATCCTTGGGTAATTGCACATGCCATGGCGGAGAAGGCTGTGGTTGTCACCAAAGAGAACTATGAAACCAATCCCACCAAGCGGATCAAAATCCCGAACGTTTGTGAAGCATTGGGCATAGAGTGCATAGACGATTTTCAGTTGATTCGACGGTTGAATCTGCGCTTCAGATTATGACGTAGAGACACAAAATGGGTTCGCCCATATTCGTTTGGATGTATCGACTTGACTATACGATCCCCATCGCGAGTGGCTTATTCAGACTGAATGTCCGTGGTAATGGACTCTGCGTGGCTACCGGCCGTCTTCATCCATCAAGGCGCCGGTTCGACTCGAATGGCGCAGTTGCTCCAATTCCGCTTTCAGCGGTTGCCAGTACTCGCGGTCGTGCTGTCGTTCCACCTGTTCCTCCGCTGCCAGGGCCTCGCGCACTTGGTCAAGCTGTCCGGACTTGGCCAAGAGCAGCAGGGGCCGCTGCCGGGCAATCTGCTCGGCCAGTTCAGGCCATTGATGAGCTGCCTCCACCAATAGTTCGGGCGTGCGCAACTCGCGCAGCCAGAAATGTTGCTGCTCGAGCGTGCTTCCGGCGCGGTGCCGAAGGTAGTGGGCCTCCAGCAGCCGCTGCAGCATGGGCCAATCCTTGCTTCGCTGGGTCTTCTTGGCCTGAACCAGGTCCGGGAGGCTGAGGAGTTCATACACCGTGCCGTCCGTATCGGTGAGTGTCGTGCGCCTGGCCCAAAGGATCTCGAAGTCCTCCACGCCGCGCAGTCGGGACATCACGTCCACCCGGATGTTCGCGGCTTCGGGATGATGGCAGCGGAAATGGACGGCGTGGCCTCGTTGAAGGTAGTCGAGAGCCAATGGGGGAATGGCGATGCGCTCGGCCAGAAGGTCCTGCAAGGCCGCCTCCAGCCGCTCCAGATTGGCGGGATCGGCCAGGATGAGCAGGTCTGTGTCGCGGCTAAATTCCGCTGCGCCGTAGAACACGCACGCCTGGCCGCCCATCAGCAGGGCACGGACCCGGTGGCTGGCCATCGTAGAAAGGACTTTCCGTATCCGGCTCGGGATCAAGCGAACCTCCGATCTGCAGATAGTGCTCCCACAGCTCGCCGCTGGCGTGCCAGCGCTGCAGGGGGGTGAGCCGATACCACTCGGCCCACTCATCGCCGACGATCTCTTCCGATTCGATCATAATCCATGTTGTACCGGAGCATTCATCGGATGGCAAGCGATTGATGGCGCAGACAGCGGATCGCCATCGGCAAGCTCCGCTTTTCTTTGCTTGCCGCTGCCACCCTCTGAAGCCCGAAGGGCCAAATAGGTCCCATTGGTCCTATAGGTCCTATCCGTCCTATTCGAACTGGATGTCCGCCGCGATGAACTCGACGCTCGTGTTGCCGTTGTAGCGGTTGAGCTGGGCTTCGTAGGCAATATTGAAGAATTCGTTGTCCAGCAGCCTTTTTTCAAGGTTTCCCATGCCGAACCCGACGCAGCGGATCGTGCCGGTGTTGTCGGTGATCGTGAATTGCAGATGGTCGCCCTTGGCGCCGACCCGGCGCGGAGCGGAGAGCAGGCGCACGCCCATCGTAGCGAAGACCGGCTTGGGGTTGCCTTGCCCGAACGGGCCGAGCATCTCAAGCTGGTTGACGGCGTCGCGGGTGAACTGCCGCAGGGGCAGGACCGCGTCGATATCCAGTCTCGCGACGACATCCTCTTCTTTGAGATTCTGGCACGCGTAGGCCTCGAAGTCCGCGGCGAACGGCTCGATCTTCTCCGGGTGGATCGTCAGCCCCGCCGCCATTTTGTGGCCACCGAAACTCGCCAGATGCGATGAGCACGCCTGGATCGCGCTGAGCAGGCAAAATCCCGGCACGGACCGGCCGGAGCCCTGGGCGGCCCCGCTCTCGCCGGGCGAGGCATTGATCATGATCGCCGGACGGTAGAACTTATCGACGAGCCGTGATGCGACGATGCCAAGCACGCCGGTGTGCCAGCCCGCGGTGGCAAGCACGATGCTTCGGCGATCCGGGTGGTTCCAGCCGCGCTCGATGACGATTGCGCAAGCCTCCTTGAACATTTTGCGCTCGCACTGCTGCCGCTGGGCGTTCTGGTCCTTGAGGTAGTCGGCAATCTGCCTGGCCTTGGTGTCACTGGTGCTGGTCAGCAGCTCCACCGCCAGTCGCGCATGGCCCATCCGCCCTGCCGCATTGAGCACCGGCGCCAGGCGAAAGCCAATCGCGTAGCTGTCGACGCCTTGACCTTTGAGCCCCGCCGACTCGATCAGCGCCTGCAGGCCGACAAGCTTGCTGTCAGGCACCGCCTGCAGGCCGAAGTTCGTCAAGACGCGGTTCTCGCCTCGCAGGTCCACGATATCGGCCACGGTCCCGATGGCGGCCAGACTCGTGGCATTGAGCATGAACTGGCGCAGCTTCGGTTCGAGCTTCGGCCCGTGGCTGAATTCTTCGGCCAGCGCCCAGGCCAGCTTGTAGGCGACCATCGCCCCAGCCGAATCCTGGTTGGGATAGGATTCCTGCAGGGCCGGATGCACGATCGCCACGGCGGTAGGCAGGACCGGTCCCGGCTGATGGTGGTCGGTGATGATCAGATGCACGCCGAGCTTCGCCGCCAGGTCCGCCGCGTCATGGCCCCCAATGCCGCAATCGACGGTGACGAGGACCCGCGTGCCCGACTCGGCGAGCGTGCGCACCGCCTCGGCGTTCAGGCCGTACCCTTCCTCGATCCGATGCGGGATATAGAAATCGACCTGCGCGTCGAGCAGGGTCAGAAGCTCCCAGAGGATCGAGACGCCGGTGATGCCGTCGACGTCGTAGTCGCCGTAGATGGTGATTTTCTCTTTCTTCTCGACGGCCTCGCGCAGGCGCGCCACGGCCGGCTCGATCCCCGGCATGTGGCACGGCCGGATCAGCTCCGTCAGCTTCGGCTGCAGGAACACGTTGCCCTCGCGGACCTCGGTGATCCCGCGATTGAGCAGCACCTGTGCCACCAGCGGCGAAATCTTCAGCGATTTCGCAAGCCCCTCCGCCCGAGCATCGGCGGGCCGGATGTTCCACTCGTTCTTCTGCGTCCTTGCCGTACTCGGCATCGTCTACCTGCGTCCTATACTGTTGCCCCGAATCCTGCAGAGTGTACGCCACACACCACACGCCCCTTATATCAAAATCCCTCCCCCCGCTGCAAGACCTCCATGGAGAAAACCCGAAACTCGATTATCGAAATCCGAAGCTATGTAGTACTCCGACCATCCTAAAATCGCGGGCGGCCCCGATCAAGCGTTCGGGGTCCTGCCCGGCTATCGCGGCAACTCGCGCCGGGACGGCCGGCACCAGCCCACCAAGCTGGCGTGAAAGGCCTGCCGGACATCGCGTGCGGTACGCTAGGGAGTATTACCACCTACTGGAATGCGCGTCGGCGTTCCCTCGGAGACCTAGGAGCCTGTCCGAGTAATCGTTGCAAGGGCGAGAGACAGTGTTATAATCCAGTCTGCCGCACATGATGGGCGACGCATTTTCGGAGGCTCACGGATGAGCAAGACCTATCGACTCTGGAATCC
>Ga0214473_10006385_pt1 | contig 14095 bp, 15 predicted proteins | sample RVTome_7_FD_203509 | JGI IMG/M metagenome (GOLD analysis project Ga0214473, IMG submission 203509) | Soil microbial communities from uranium-contaminated site in the Upper Colorado River Basin, Wyoming, United States - RVT98D197 | ecosystem: Environmental > Terrestrial > Soil > Contaminated >... | reverse complement strand
TGGCGGAAACGGGCTCGGTTTCCGAGGCGGCGGAAGGCGCACGGGTTCCTCGCACTAAAGAGTTCGAGGAAAGCATGCAGAGAATCCACACGCTGGAGCGTTCGCTTAGAGAGACGGGTGATCTCATGAAAGCTCGCGACGAGAAGATCGAAAGATTGGAAGCGGAGCTCAAAGAGAAGCGCACCGAGCTCGCCAGGCATGAAATCGAGGTTTGGCAGGCCGTGGAACGGCGCAGTCAATGGAAACGGCGGCTGTCGAAGTTCGGCATCCCGATGAAGGATTGAGGAGCGCCGCGACCGTTTGACGTGTCGCGAGGGGCGATGCCAAAGAACCCCGAACATCGCGCGATTCCCGTCACATCGCAACTACCTGACGACAAGTTCGTTCCTGCCGATTGTCGCAAAGCCGTATCGAAAGTCCCAAAGAGTCGAATTTCATTTTCTCTCGGGTGAGTAAAAACTATCCAAAAGCCTTCGGCGCATGACGGCCTCCCCGCCGGGCAGGAGGTCGAACTTGGTCGTGGCGTCGGTGTTTTGCAGTATCTTGCGCCCTTCCGCGTCCTCATGCATCGCGAGCAAGGTCTTTTCGAGGCGACCGACCAGCCCAAGCGGCATGTCTTTGCGCACCGATAGAAGGTGGCGCGGCAGCAGCTGGGTCTGCGCCAGCACCAGGATGTCGTTTCGCTTCTTTTCGTCGAGCGCGGCGTGATCGTCGTTGCTGAAGGCGCCGGCTGCGACCTTTTTGGTCAGAACCAGGTCGACGAGATTTTCTTGAGTGCGGGCAAAAACAAAACCGACTTCCGCGGCTCTGACATTGGCGTCGAGCGCCGCTTTCTCCGCGAGCCTTAAGCCGTTGCGCTGGAGGAAAAGCTTCGGCAAAAAATATCCCGAGCTCGATTCAGGATCCTCGAAGACGAACATTTTTCCCCGCAGATCGTCCAGCCGCTGGATGCCGCTGTTGCGATGGGTAAAAATCAGGCTTCGATAATCGGCCATGCCGCTCTTCCAGCGTCTCAGGAGCAGCGTTCCCGCTCCGTGGACGTTGTTCACCACATAAGTCGGATAGGGGCTCTCCATATAGAAGTCCACCGTTCCATGATCGAGGAGCTTCGCGAGATCAGGCAGAGTGGAGGTCACCACGACTTTTCCCTCCAGGGCCGTTGCGGGGGAAATTTTGCGCGCCACATAGCGCACGAATTCGCGAAAATGTTCCTCGATCTCCTTCTGGTGGGTTTCTGCGACGATTCCCAACGTGATAGTCGCGGTTATCGGCTTCTGCGGCGTTTGTCCGGCGGCCGGGGAACCGGAGCAAAGGACGAAAAGCGCGAAAACAAACGGTCCTGGTCTAGTACGAATGCGCTTGACCGAGGATTGTATGTTCATATGGAACTCCCATAGCATCGGTCGATCATACCGTTACAAGATCTTCGACCTTGTTTATTTTTTCCTGCCATAGAGACTGTCGATATAGCCGCTCTTGTCGAACTCCTCGACAAAGCGCGCGTCGACGAAATCCTGCGGTTTGGCTGCCTTCGCCTTCGGATTCACCGGCACCATCTGGTCCAAAATCGTCTTCAAGCCGGCGAGCGTTGGGTACTGTTTGGCCGGCAGCTTGTTTTCGTCGATGGAGCTTTCGTAGGTCTTCTGCAGCAGCTCTTTGTCCTCGAGACGGAGATATTTAGCAGCGATTTTAAGCCCGGTGGCACGATCGGTTTTTAACCGGTGCACTGCTTCAATGTAGGACTTGACGAAGTTGCGCACGGTGTCAGGGTGCTCGCGCCAGTATTTGCGGGTCGTCACGCCGCCCTGATGCTGGTAGGCCAGACCCAGCGCCGACACGTCGGCGAGCACATGAAAGCCCTTTCTTTGCGCGAGGTAGGTTGCGGGCGGAACCAGCGCGCTGCCGCTCACCCGGCGGGTTTCCATGGCGGCCAGGCGCTCCGGCGTGCTGCCGGTTTGCACGATGGTCACGTCTTTGCCGGGATTGAGGCCGAGCTTGGCCAGGGCGTAGCGCGCCACGAAATCCGCCGCGCCGCCGAAGCGCGCGACGGCGACGGTGCCGCCTTTAAGTTGCTCCGGCGTCTGGATTTCCGGCTGGGTCATCAGCTGGTAGTCGAGCGTAACAATCCCTCCGACGACATAGACCGGCTCCGTGCCCGCCAGGCCGGCGCTGATGATTCCCGGTCCGGAGGCTTGGATCAACGGTGTATCGCCGGAAATCATCGCCGTCACCGAAAGTGTGCCGCCGGAAAAGTAAATGGCCTGCGCGTCGAGGTTGTTTTTGGCGAAGATGCCGGTGTCTCTGGCCACCCAGATGACCAGCTGGTCGGCGCTGATGCCGCTGTAGCCGATAGCGACCTTGACCGGCTGTGCCGCCGCCGGCGAAAAAGCACCGAGGAGCGTAAAAAGCGCAACCAACCCTTGTCTCGTAACTCTCTTGCGCATTATATTTCCCTCTGGGTTCAATCTCTGTGGGTTTAATTCCCCCAGCTTGCCGCGGGGAAGTTTATTCCGTCCGTCCGTTGCCGGCTTCGCTCGGCCGCTTGAGCCGGCCCGCGCCGATTTGCCGGGCGATGATTTCCGCCGCGATCTCTTGGCAGTCCTTGGTCGAGCGCAGCGGTTTGTCCGCGAACGCGCCGGTGGGCCAGGAGATAGCTCTTTGGTACTCCCGCGCGTAGAGGTCGGCGCGGCACAGCACAGTGGGGTTATAGTTGTGGCCGCCGGCGGCGACCCGGGTCTTGCGCCAGCGCAAACGATCGATATCGACCGCCGCCGAGATCACCGCTTCGCCCGGCCCATCGACGATGGCGAGCATGTCGCCGTCGGGCGAAATGATCTGTGAGCGGCCGCGGTAGCCGAACTCGGGCCTGTCGGTGCCGAGAAAGGCCGCGGTGGTGCAGGAGAGGAGATAAACCTTGTTTTCGGCGGCGCGGGCCACGCGCATCGCTTCCCACCCCGCGTGCGAGCGGCGGTAAATCTCCGCCGTCGGGTGGAGCACGATCTCCGCGCCTTTCAGCGCCAGCGCCCGGGTCACCTCGGGATACTGGATGTCGCCGCATACCATGATGCCGACGCGCCCGATTGGCGTGTCGGCGACCGGAAAAAGCGCGTCTTCGCCGAAGACTTCGACGAAGCGCTGATAAACGTCGCCGGGGCCGGTATAGGAGGTGTTGAGATTGTTCGGGCCGTTATGTTTGCGGTAAGTCAAGACGATCTTGCCGCGCGGATCGATCAATACGGTGCTGTTGAAATAGCGTCCGGGAAATTCCGGATGACGCTCCAGAAAATGGCCGATCAGATAGATCTGCAATTTGACCGCAGCTTCCGCCAGCAGGTCGGTGGCGAAGTTGGGGATCGGCAGGGCCATCTCGATCCACTCTTCGAGGGAGCGCGGGCGAAACTGGCCGAACAGCGAGTATTCGCCGGTGACCGCGAGCTTGATCTCGCCGACGCGGTTGGCCGCGAAGCCGGCCAGCTCGCTGATGCGTTTGATATTTTTTTTGATCAGCTCGTCCCGTTCGTTCAGCCGGCGGACCACATGGCAGGGGCTTTGGATCAGGGCCACATCGTAGGGGTACATGGAAATCTCCTTCCGTCAACCGAGGGTCGATGATTTAAAAGATTTATCGGCAAACGTTATGGACTTCAATCGTCGCGCCGGACCACGGCGTGGAGCAGCGTGGGGCGCGGGCGCTGGCCCGGCTACTTGAGCAAATAGCTCGCGGGCATTGCGATTCGCAGAATGCTGATGCCTTCGGTCTCTTCGATATAGCGGATGAAACGGTACTTGTTTTCCAACTCGTCGTAGCGCAGCGGAGGGGCTTCGGCTCTGCCGGCTTCGATGCGCGTGCAGATGAAGTGCGGGCCGTCGTGGCTCAAGGCGTGACTCACGGACTCTTGCAACTCCTCAATGGTTATGGCAGTGCGAGAGCTTTTGATGCCGGCGCTGCGCGCGACGCCGGCAAAGTCGAGGTTGTCCGCGGTCGCGGCCGTCGGTTCGCCGCCGGAGGATTCATACTGATGATTATCCCAGCAGATATGAATGAGGTTCTTCGGCTGATGCAACCCGATGGTGGCCAGCGAGCCGAGATTCATCCAGAGCGCGCCGTCGCCGTCGAAGACAAACACCTTGCGCCTGGGCAGGGCGATAGCCAGACCAAGTCCGATTGAAGAGCAGAGACCGAGGGTTTTGACCTGGATGTTGCCGTCGCTCGGGCGCACCGCGTTCCACTCGGCGGTAGCGCCGCCGGCCGTGCAGACGAATAACTCGTCCGTAATCAGAGGAGCGATGGCCTGAAGACATTCAAAGCGCTTCATTTTGTTCCCGGTTACAGTACCGCTCGGGTGAGCAGCAATGCCACCGGCCGTTTGGAGCTGTTGGCTAGTGTCACCGCGCCGGCGATATCCTGTTTCACCTTGGCGGGATCGCGCATGACGATGTGCTTGATGCCCAATCCTTGCAGCACCGGTTCGGTGACCAGGCCGACCATGTGGAAGGCGTTGTCGCCGATGTCGCCAGCGTAGTAGACGAGCAGCAAAATCGGGATGCCGAACTGTAGCGCCGTGGTGGTGAGTCCATTGCAGCTATTCAACAGGCCGCCGTTTTTGCTGATTCCGATCGTCAACAAAAACAGTAGCTTCACCACGAAAGACTTCGTGCCGATCGCTCTGGCGACCAGCAGCCCGAACACGACGGTGGTGAAAGCAGACGCGCCGTGGAAGACGCTCGAGGAATTCATTGCCGATGCCAAGAAAAAACCTGGGGAGTTGACTTACGGGTCGGCCGGTCCCGGCACGACCCCCCATTTTATCGGCGAGCTGGTGAAGCTCAAGACCCATATCGATTTGACCCACGTGCCGCTGGGCTCGGAGTCGGCGGCGGCCACCGCGGTCTTGGGCGGCCATGTGAACATAGTTTTTCTCACCCTGGGCACGACGCGCAGCCACATCGAAGCCGGCACCCTGCGCGCCCTGGCGGTGGCGTCCAACCGCCGGCTCAAGGATTTTCCCAACGTGCCGACCACCGTGGAGAAAGGCTTTCCCGAGCTCAATTTGAAAGTATGGGTCGGATTCTTTGCCCCGGCAAAAACGCCCGCGCCGGTCGTCAAGCGGCTGGCCGCGGTCATCAGCGACAGTCTTAAAGACCCCGCGGTCCTCGCCAATATCGAGAAGAGCCAAGCGCTCGTCGAAAATCTCGGGCCGCAAGAGGCGGCAAAGTTTTACGCCGATGAAGAGCGCAAGTGGTCCGAGGTGGCTCGCCTCGCCAAGATCAGCAATTGAGCGACCGTCAAGATTCCCTTACTCATGATCGGATGAAGCGAGCCGACGTCACCGTTGCCTTGATCTTGACCGGGCTGGCCGCTTTCGTCCTGCTCGAAGCCGGCAAGCTTTCGTTCGGCAGTATGCGCGTGCCGCGGACGGCTTTCTTCCCGGTGATTCTCGCAACGTTGCTGCTGATGCTTTCGCTCATTCTTCTCGGCCAGGCGCTGCGCGGGGCGCCCACGGGCCGCCGCTCTGAGCGCATCGAGGCCGAGGGTTGGTTTAGAATCGGCGCGACGTTGGTGACGCTCATCGGCTTCGCGCTCGCGCTCGAGCGCTTGGGTTTCCTGTTGAGCACGCTTCTTTTGATGGTTCTGCTGCTGCGCGCCATCGAGTCTCTGGCGTGGCACAAGGTCTTCGCCGTGGCCCTGGCGACCTCTCTCGTTGCCTATGCGCTCTTTGGCTGGTTGCTCGGTATCCCGTTGCCCGACGGAATCCTCGCCGGGATGATTCATGGTCCCAGGTAAAGGGACAACACACTGTAGACCAAGGGGTAAACCCCTGCGGGAGAAGGCAATGGGCCGGTGCCTTGAAGTAAATGGTGAGCCGCTTATCCAGAGCCAACAGCAGTGAAAACTAGTAACCGCGTGACCAAGCATACAAGTCAGTGCGACTCTCCGTCGGGGTGCCTTCTCCCTCCAGGCTTCACCCCTTGGTCTCTGTCTAATATGAGTCGTGGAGGCTAGGAATCTAGCGTGGATTTTTTCTCGAATGTAGCCCTCGGATTCTCCGTGGCGCTGACGCCGGCGAATTTGCTGTTCTGCTTTATCGGATCGGTCGTGGGTACGCTGGTCGGCGTGTTGCCTGGCCTGGGGCCCGTCGGGGCAGTTGCATTTCTCCTTTCGCTGACGTTTAAAATGGAACCGGCCACGGCGGTCATCATGCTCGCGGGGATTTACTACGGCGCGATGTACGGCGGCTCGACCACGTCCATTCTCGTGAATATCCCCGGCGAGACCGCGTCGGTGGTAACTTGCCTCGACGGCTATCGAATGGCGCGCCAGGGGAGGGCCGGCGCGGCGTTGGGGATTTCGGCCTTCGGCTCGTTCATCGCCGGCACCTTCGGGGTGATCGGGCTAATGTTTCTCGCCCCGCCCCTCGGCCGAGCGGCATTGCGCTTCGGGCCGCCGGAATATTTCGCGCTCACGCTTACCGGTTTGACTCTGGTCGCCTATCTCACCCAGGGTTCATTGACCAAAGCGCTCATCATGACCGTGCTCGGTCTTCTGTCTGGCGTGGTGGGCATGGACCCGATCTCGGGCGAAGATCGCTTTGCTTACGGAAGCCTCACCTTGCGCGACGGCTTCGGACTCGTGCCGGTGGCGATGGGGCTTTTCGGCATCACAGAGATTTTAGATAACTTGGCGGTTATCCATTCCCAGTCGATATACGAGACTAAGATCAAGGGACTCTTGCCCAACCGCAAAGATTGGCAGGACAGCGCTTGGCCGATCGCCCGGGGCTCGGTCTTGGGTTTTTTTCTCGGCATTCTTCCCGGCCCCGGTCCCGTCATCTCATCGTTCGTCTCTTACGCGATGGAAAAGCGCCTGTCGCGCCACCCGGAGAAATTCGGCACGGGCGTCATCGAAGGAGTAGCCGGACCCGAGGCCGCCAACAATTCCGTCACCGCGGGCTCTTTCATCCCGCTGCTTTCCCTCGGCATCCCCACCAGCGCGATCATGGCACTGTTTATGGGCGCGTTGATGATCCACGGTATCCAGCCGGGCCCGCTCTTTATCGGCAAGTATCCGGATCTCTTTTGGGGATTCATTGCTAGTATGTACATTGGCAACGTCATGCTGCTGGTGCTGAACCTGCCGCTCATCGGCCTCTGGGTACGGGTGCTGAAGACGCCCTATGTCATTCTTTTCCCGCTCATTTTATTGTTCTGTTTAATCGGCGTTTACAGCCTCAACTCGAACGTCGCCGAAATCGTCATCATGCTGGGATTCGGTATCCTTGGCTTCTTCCTGCGCCGAGCCGGATTCGAAGGGGCCCCCTTTATCCTCGCTATGGTGCTCGGGCCGGTCATGGAAACTTCCTTGCGCCAGTCGCTTCTGATCTCACGCGGCAGCTTCGGCATCTTTGTTACCCGGCCGATCTGCGCCGCGCTGATGGGGTTTACCCTGCTGTTTATGCTTTGGCCGATGATTTGGAAAAGGAAAACGGCCGGTAAGGATCGCTCAGCAAGCGCCCAAAAAAATTCTTCTTCGTGATCTCGGTTTTCTTCTCTGTTAGACAACCAAGGGGCGGGATCGTTTTACTTTCCGTATTGTCGGTTCATCTCGTCGAAGAATCCTGAACCCTCAAGCTGGCTGATAAACCGTCCGTCGGCAAAGCCTTCCGGGTTACCAGGCGGGATCTCCGGGTTCGCGCGCGAGAGCAGGTAGAACATCGATTTTGCCACGCGCCCCAGGGGAGTCGGCCTAGTAGTCAGCCTGTCCTTGTAGTGCCCGTAGATTGCGTTCAGAACTTCGGCATCCTGGGTGGCCACGTACTTCTTCAGGACGCCGAGAGCGAACTCCGGTTTGGTTTTGACCAGATAGATCCCTTCGATCCAGGCTTTGAGGAACTTGAGCGTGGTCTCCTGATTCTTCATCACGTAGGCGCGGCGCACGAGGATGCCCGAGCCGGAGATCTCGATGGGCAATTTGGAGAAATCGATCAGTTGCTTAAATCCCATCTTGGTCGCTGCAAGCGTCTGCACTCCGGCGACGATCACGCCGTGAAGCCGCCCGGTTTGAAGCGCGTTTAGGCGCGCGCCCAGATCGCCCACCGGCAGGATGGTCACGTCCTTATCCGAGATGCCGTTTAGCCGGAGACCTTCACGCAGGAGAATATCGGTCAACGAGCCTGCCGTGCTCATGCCCAGGATCTTGCCGCGCAGTTGTTCGACGCTCGAAATGTTTTTCTGCACCACCAGCGAATGCTCGAGCTGGTTCATCGGCGAGGCAATCATCGCCGTGTCGGCGCCCCGTTGGTAGGCTTCCAATGCGGGCATGCCGGAGTGGTTGACGAACTGCACGCTGCTGCCCAATAGCGCCATGATCGCGCGCGGGCCGCCGGAAATATAGACGAGACTCAAGTCCAGGCCATGCTTCTCGAATAGCCCCGCCTCTTTGGTGACCCAGATCGGCAGCATCGAACCGGAGATGGCGCCATAGCTGGCATTGACTTTCTCCACCGGCGCGGCCGCAGCCCGCACGAGGCTGACGCCGCTGACCACGATCAGAAAAGTCAGCGTGGCAATTGCTGTTACACTTATTGCGATAGCTCTCATGTTTCCTCGTCGCTTTTGCTATTTGCCCATCAGTTTGTTCATGCGCGCCACCAGCTCTTTGGGCCGCGCGATAACTTCTTTCGCCAGAACTTCGAGTTCCTGGCCGGTGGTGGCGTTGATCTCCAATGGCGACCGCTTTGCTTCAATTAATAGTCCCGGATCTTTCATGGCCCGGTTGTAGGCGTCTCGGAAAATCTTGAGACGGTTGCCGGCCAAGCCCGGCGGTGCGACGAAGGGCCGGCCGAAATCGCTGGAAGCGAGCACGAGCTTGGCCGCAGCGGATTTGGCCGCAACCGCAAATGCGAGGCGCGCATCGAAGAAAATGCAGGTCACGCTGGCGAAGATTGAGAAGATCGCCACTAACGAAAGCCATTTTGTCACACAAACGGTTCGCGAACGTCTGTTAATCATGGGACCTCCATCGATAGCGGAACGCAGTCTTTAAAGACGATATTTTCAGCCGGTGCATGATGGATAACACAGAGGTATTGCGTGCGTAAAGCCCCGCGGTGTTGGCCGGCGAGGGGCCTGTATCGTTTTCGTTCGTCGCTTTTTCAATTTCCGGGGTATAGAATAACTTTAAAATTCCGATCTTAGTCTTAAGGAAAGGGGAGCTGGACTGATGCATAACGGGAAAATCCGAATCGGCATTATGGGCTTGGGCCTGATTGGCCGGCACCTCTATCACCTTGCGCTGGAAAGTGATGATTGCGAAATCGTCGCCGTGGCCGATATCGGCAAACCGGAAATTATCCAGTACCTGCTCAAAAGCGACGGGGTCGAGGAGCCGTCCTCGGAGTTGCGGGACAATTATCTAATCAATGAAAAGTTCCGCACCAGGATGCTTCAGCTTGCGCGACCAGGAGAGGTTCCGTGGGACGTGCTGAACGTTGACTGCGTCGTCGATGCCACCGGCCGATATCGGCGACGCCAAGACATAGAAGCCCATTTACATGCCGGCGCCGGGCGGGTCATCCTGGCGTCGCTGCCGGCGGAGCCCATCGACCGCATCGTCATACCGGGAATCAATGAAAACAGCGCCGCGAGTGCGGACAAAATGATTTCAGCGGGCTCCGCGACGACCAACGCCTTCGCGCTCTTGTTGCGCTCTCTGGATCGGGCCTTGGGCGTCGACTGCGCGTCGATGACTACGGTCCATGCTTATTCGAGCGATCAATCGTTGCAGGATTATGCCCATGAGGACTTTCGCCGCAGCCGCTCCGCGGCGCAGAATATCATTCCCAACAACAACGAGTCGGCGCGCTGGGTGGAGTTTGTTCTGCCGAAGTTTGCGGGCAAGTTGAGTGGCTACGCTCTCAACGTGCCGGTCCAACGGGGATCGTTGCTCGATCTTAACTGCGTGATGCAGGACGGTGCCGTCACGGTCGCGCAAGTGAACGAGGCGATGCGTGCCGCCGCCGCCGAGCAGCCGGCGTTGATCGGTGCCACCGATGACCCGATCGTTTCTTCCGATGTCATTGGTTGCCGGCAATCCTTGCTCTTCGATGCGCGCGCGACCATCAAGGCCGGAAAGAGAATCGTCAAAGTGCTGGCCTGGTACGAAAGCCTGGGTCATGCCTGCCGCGTGCTCGATGTGATCCGGTGTTATGGCAGGCTCGACGGCAGCGGAGGTGCGAAATGAGGGTTGCGATTAACGGCTTCGGCCGCATCGGCCGTTCGGTGTTTCGTATTCTGGATAAGCGCGCGGACGCCGAACTGGTTGCTATCAACGATGTCTTCGATCACGACGCGCTACGCTACCTGCTTAATTACGACACCGTGATGGGGCGCTTCGAGGGCGCCCTGCGGCTCGATGGCGACGAGATGGTGACCTCGCACGGCCGCACCCGCATGCTGCGCGAAAAGGAGCCGCTCAAACTGCCATGGCGTGAACTCGCCATCGACGTCGTCATAGAATCGACGGGAATATTTACGAGCAGGGAACAGCTCGGCAAGCATCTGGATGCCGGCGCCAAGCGTGTGGTGCTGACCGTTCCGGCCAAGGACGAGATCGATTATACCGTCGTGCTCGGCGTCAACGACGACGGGCTTAAGCCGGAGCATCGGATGATTTCCAACGCCAGCTGCACCACCAATTGTCTGGCGCCGTTGGCCAAGGTGCTCCATGACTCCTTCGGCATCGTCGAAGGCATCATCAATACCGTGCACGCCTACACCAACGACCAGCGCCTGGCCGACGTGCCGCACTCCGATTGGCGTCGCAGCCGTGCCGCGGCGGAAAATATTATTCCGACCTCCACGGGCGCCGCGAAAGCGGTGGGCCAGGTTTTGCCCGAGCTGAAAGGACGGCTGGACGGCATTGCCGCGCGGGTCCCGGTGCCCGACGGCTCGGTGGTCGATTTGTTCGTCGAACTGGCCAAGCGCGTGAGTGCCGACGACGTTCATGCCGCGATCAAAGCCGCGGCGGAGTCGAAACGGATGAAGGGCATTTTGCAATTTATGGAACTGCCCATTGTCTCATCGGACGTTATAGGGAACTCGCACTCTTCGATTTTCGATCCGGCGTTTACCAGCGTCACCGGCGGCAAATATCTCAAGTGTCTCAGCTGGTACGACAACGAATGGGGCTATTCCAATCGCGTCTGCGACTTGCTCGGTTTGATCGCCCGGTGGGGATGACCCGCCCCCCGGTGAGGGTGATCTCTAGCCCGGATTATTCACGGCAGACAGTGACCAAAGGGTGAATCCTTCCGGGAGAAGGCAATGGGTCTGTGGCTTGAAGCGGACTTCAAACCGCTCGTCTGGAGCGAACGGCAGTGGTAACACGTAGCGGGGTGTGCAGCGCCGCACAATCCGGCGCAACTGTACGTCTGGGTGCCTTCTCCCTCCAGGCTTCGCCCTTTGGTCACCGGCGTGTTGTCAACTTGACCGGACCGTGAATAATCCGGGGTAGCGGTATTTACCCCGGGCTAGCGGGATAGAAAAAGCTTCGCACATTCCTGGCTGCAGAAATAGTTGCCCGCCTGCAAGATCGCTTCTCTCTTGGGCACGTAGGTTTGGCATTGTGGGTCGAGGACCATTTCCTCGTCCTCCGGGGAAGCGGAACCGCTACGTTTGGCGGACCTGGATCCGGCGAGGTAAGCCTTGATGGCGAAAATCGCGATATAGACGATGAGAACTATGAATAGAAGGCGCAGCAAAGGTTCGGTCCTGACGGTCGAGATCCGAACTAGGCGTGATACAAGTGGATCTTTTTGTCGTCCTTTACATTGATCAATAGCTCGGAGATCGTCACGCCCAGCTCCGGATGGATCACTTGTGGCGCGATCTCGCTCAGCGGAAGCAAAACGAACTTTCGGCTCGACATCTCCGGGTGGGGGATTCTCAGGCTTTTCTTTTTTACGATCGCGGCGTCGTATAACAAAATATCGAGATCGATGATGCGCGCGCCCCAGCGCTTTTTGACCTTCTTGCGTCCCATGGCGCGCTCGATGTTCTTGAATTTCTTCAAGAGCACGTCGGGCTTGAGCTTGGTTTCGATCTCAATGGCGCCGTTGACATACCACTCCTTGGCATCGCCGATCGGTTCGCTCTCATAGAGGGAGGATTCCCTGACGATCCTGGTATCCAGTAGCTTGGCCACGCGGCTGAGGGCCTCCAAGAAGTTTTCCTTCTTGTTGCCAACGTTGGAACCGATCCCGATGTAGACCTGATGGGCTACGACAGTTATCATGGCGTCCTTAGCGGGAAAGATTCCTAAAGCTCGATGCGCCGGATTCTTTCCGCGACCTCCTTCAGTCTTTCTTTGCCGACGCAAACGGTAAATCGGACATAACCTTCGCCGGCCTCTCCGAATCCGTTGCCGGGCGTGGTCACGACCCCCGCTTCTTCTAATAACTTGGTGGTGAAATCCGCGGACGACAACCCTTTAGGCGCGGCCACCCAGACGTAAAACGTCGCCCGCGGCCTTTCGCATTCGAGACCCACAGCGCGCAGCCCATTGACCAGAATATCACGCCGTTCCTGATAAATTTTTCTCGATGGCTCCACGATGCTGTCGCCCAGCTTGAGCGCTTCGATGCCGGCTTCTTGGATAGCCTGGAAAATGCCGGAGTCCAAATTGGACTTGGCTTGCGCAAGACCGCCAACCAGTTCGGCGTTGCCGACAGCCATGCCGATGCGCCAGCCGGTCATATTGAAGGTCTTCGAAAGAGAATGGAACTCGATGGCGACTTCTTTCGCGCCATCGACTTCGAGAAAACTCATGGGGCGATAGCCGTCAAATCCCATTTCGGTATAGGCGGCATCGTGGCAGACGATCACGTTGTTCTTGTTGGCGAATTCGACGACCTTGTTGAAGAATTCCTTATCGGCTACCGCAGCGGTGGGATTATTCGGATAATTGATCCACAATAGTTTTGCCTGTTTAGCAACATCCGCAGGGATCGAATCCAGGTCCGGAAGAAACTGGTTTTGTTTTCTCAGCGGCAAGAAATAGTTTTTTCCACCGCTAAATGCCGCGCCGATGTGGTAGACCGGATAGCCGGGGCTGGCAATCAGGACGACATCGCCGGGCTCGACGAAAGCGACCGCCATGTTACCGATGCCTTCCTTGGAACCGATCAAGGAGACCACTTCCTTGCCGGCATCGAGTCTGACGTTGAAACGGCGCTGATACCAATTCGCCACGGCGTCGCGAAACTCCGCCATGCCGGAGCTATTAGGGTAGCGGTGGTTAACCGGCTTGCTCGCGCTTTCGATCAGTTTCTCGACGATGACCGGCGGAGTCGGGATGTCAGGATCGCCGATTCCAAGGTCGATCAAATCGACGCCCCGTCCCAGAGCTTCGCGTTTTCTGCGATCGATCTCGGCGAATAAATAGGGCGGCAACTCCCTGATTCTCTTAGCTTTTTTGATAATAAGGCCCAATCCGCCTAAACCTCCACAATAAAATCGCTCTGTTTCTACCTGTTTTTTGCTATTTTAACAACCGGTAAATAAAATCACTTTTCTACTGACGAAATCCTATGACAGTCTTTGTCGGCCTAAAAAATGGACATCATCATCGATGGCTATAATTTGATCGGAAGCGATCAAGGATTGCGCGGCGCGCTCGAGCAAAAGCGCGACTGGCTTATTCACCGGCTTTCGCTCTACAAAACGATGAAAGCGTTCGGGCTTATCGTCGTCTTCGACGGTTGGCGCTCCGGTTGGGCTCATGAGGTCGAAGAAAAGCGAGACGGTATCAACGTTGTCTATTCACGGCAGGGAGAGAAGGCCGACAGCGTGATCGTTCGCATGGCGCGCCAGAGGGGCAGCGGCTGTGTGGTGGTGACTTCGGACCGAGAAGTGCGCACTGCCGTCGAAAAGTTTGGCGCAGTAGCGATTTACGCGGGAGAATTTGCCGCCATTCTTCGCCGGCTCGACATGCCCTTCGCCGATACTGACTACGATGAGACGGATGCCGCCCCTCGGCGCGGCGGAAATCCTAATCAGCTCTCAAAAGCCGAGAGAAGACGGCGGGAAAAACTAAACA
>Ga0214473_10006384_pt1 | contig 14095 bp, 18 predicted proteins | sample RVTome_7_FD_203509 | JGI IMG/M metagenome (GOLD analysis project Ga0214473, IMG submission 203509) | Soil microbial communities from uranium-contaminated site in the Upper Colorado River Basin, Wyoming, United States - RVT98D197 | ecosystem: Environmental > Terrestrial > Soil > Contaminated >... | reverse complement strand
GAGGATGGATTCGGCGAGGACCGGCAAGGCGAGCCAGATGAGCGTGGAGCGCAGGGGGCCGGTGGTGACGGCGGGGGCGCGGCGCGCGTCCGGACGAACGCGACGGAGGGTCAGCGCGGCCGACGGCGGGGGGGTGTCAAGACGACTCATGGTGGTCGGTAGTCGATATCCAAACGGTTATCCGGCGATCATCGTCGGGCGGTCTGAATAGTAACGGGTGGGGGACGGACTCGTCGATGGTTGGAGTGGAGAAGCCATGGAATCTTGTCCGGTGGGGGAGGCGCGGAAAGGTTCCCTTGGCGTTGGTTGGAATCAAGTTGAGAGTCGGATATACTGGGATAGGATTCGTTGATCGGGGTTTGCATCGCCCGATTGATGTCGGGAGTGATCCCGGTAGAGCCGCCCGTCGCGTCATCGCGGCATAACCGCGCTGTGCAGACAATTGGAACGTTCACGCATGGGTACTTCCTCGCCTTCGACGTCTTATCGGGATTCGGCAACCAGAACCAACGCGGTGTTCATGGGCGTGCTGCGCATCGTTTTTGTGCTTGCACTGGGGGCCGTGGGATGGAGTCTGGCGTCCGATCCGCGGATCGAGACCGGACCGCTGCGGGGGCAGAATCATCTGATCATCGTGGGGTTCGCGGTGTTGGCCGTCGTGGTCATCGCCATGGACGTGTTCTTCATTCCACGAAAGTCGTTGACGGCGATCTCCGGGTTGTTCTTCGGGTTGATGGTGGGGATGGTGCTGGCCTATGTATTGTCGCTCATCATTGATTTGATCGTACCGGCCAACGTGGAGGGGGCGTTGTCAGAGGCGGAGCTGTCGGTAGTGCGGACGATCAAGGTGGCGCTGGGCGTCGTCTGCTGTTATTTCGCGGTGAGCTTTATTGTGCAAACCAAGGATGACGTGCGTTTCGTCATTCCGTATGTTGAGTTCTCCAAAGAGACGAAGGGGGGTCGTCCCTTCGTTCTGGACACGTCGGTCATTGTGGACGGGCGGATCGCGGACATCGCCGGGACGCGGATCATTCAATCGGAGTTGATCGTGCCGCGGTTCGTGTTGCACGAATTGCAGACCATCGCGGACAGCTCGGACAAACTGAAACGCAGCCGGGGCCGTCGCGGGCTGGACATGCTCAATAAGCTGCAGACGAATGAGAACGTGGACATACAGATTCTGGACGTAGTGGCGGCCAGGAGCTCCGCCGACGCCGGGGTTGATGAGATGCTCGTCGATCTGGCGCTGCAATTGGGCGGGAAGGTGGTGACGACGGATTACAATCTGAACAAGATCGCCCAGCTTCGGGGGGTGGCGGTCATTAACATCAACGATTTGGCCAATTCGCTGAAACCGGTGGTGCTGCCCGGCGAGTCGCTGTCGATCAAGGTCATCAAGCCCGGCGAAGAGGCCGGGCAGGGCGTGGGTTATCTGGACGACGGGACGATGGTGGTGGCGGAGGGGGCGCGGGAACGGATTGGCGAGGTGGTGGACTTGACGGTAACCAGCGTGCTGCAGACTTCGGCGGGACGAATGATCTTCGGCCGCCTGGACGGCGTTCCGATGCTGGAGCGGGATCGCAAGCGGCCTCGCCCGCCGGAGCGGCGCGGGTCGCCGACGACCTGACGGGGTCGGGTTTCCGATAGACCGCGTCCCGGTTCGGGGTCTTGGCGAAGGATCGGAGCCAGGGAAGGGACGCCAGAAAGCCAGTTTCGACTAGAGGTAATCCGAGCGACAAGGTGACCTACGATGCCGAAGTACGGCGTAATCATTCCTTCCGCGGGGAAGGGGGAGCGGTTCGGCGGCGGCGAGAAGAAGACGCTCGCCAAGCTGGACGGGCGTCCCGTTTTCCTGCGGACCATCGAGCTGTTCCTAAATCGCGAAGACGTTTGTCAGGTGATCCTGGCGGTGGGTATGGAGGATATTGCCGCCATTAAATCGTCCTACGGGGCGAACTTGGGCTTCATGGGCGTCAAACTGGTTGAGGGCGGCACACGGCGCTGTGATTCGGTGGCGGCGGCACTAAAGCAGCTTTCGGAACAGGCGGCGTACGTGGCCGTTCACGATGCGGTTCGGCCTTGCGCCTCGCACGAGGAGATCAATGCGGTATTCGCCGAGGCGGTGAAAAGTGGGGCCGCGATCCTGGCCACGCCGATCACCGGCACGATCAAACGGGTGGGCGAATCCCAGGTGATTGAATCGACGGAATCTCGGGAGGGGCTTTACGAGGCGCAGACCCCGCAGGTGTTTCGCCGCGACATCATTCTTTCAATGTACGCCGACCCTTCCAAGTTGTCCGATGACGTCACGGACGACGCGCAACTGGCGGAGCGAGCCGGTCACGCCGTCGTGGTGGTTGCTTCCAGCCCGCTCAACTTGAAAATCACGACCAAGGCGGATCTGGCGCTGGCGGGAGCGATTCTCAAATCCCGGCCGGCGAAGGCGGTCCCGAAGTTGGGGGCATTTGAAGAAGCCAAATGGTGATGCCCCGACGAATGGGTCTCGCCGACAATTCACAGGGCTGGCGATGCTTGGGACCGGGATTCTATCCGAAGGGTCTTCCGTTTCACCGGTCGCCGCGTCCACGATGAGGAATGCCGATTCCGTGCTTGACGCGGAAAGCTTTCGCTTGTGGAATAGGCGGACGGAGTTGGAAGAACGCGCACACCCCGGATGCCGAGGAGAGGCCATGATACGTCATATTCAGTCATTGCTCAGCGGACCTTGCCTGTTCCTGTTGGTTGTAACGACGGCCGGCTGCAACGTCGACGGTCGTGCGGTCAGCGCCAAGTTTTCACAGGACGATCCACGGTTGGCGTCGCGACGGGCGTCGGGTCGCGGCGTGGATATGTCCATCGTGGAAGGGCAGGAGGTGGATTTGGTTGAGGCCGTCGCCCAACATCGCGGCGCGTATCACGAGGCATTGATGCGCCTGAAGCGTTTCTACGAAAGCCGCGGGTACATGACCAAGGTCAAGTGGGCGGAAACCGAACTGCGCGATCTGGGTCTGGTCAAACAATTCCGGTACATGATGGATGCGGAAGTGGCGGCGGAATCGCTGCGTCCAACGGAAACCATCGCGGAAGCGGACCAGCTTTTGGAACAGGGGTTGGACCTGATGCGCCGCGGTGGACACGGGGTTCCCGGTCTATTTCGACGGGATCGCATGGTGGAGGCCGCGGAGACCTTTCGGACGCTGATCGAGCAGTATCCGACGAGCGACAAGATCGACGATGCGGCTTTTTATTGCGGCGAGATTCATAAGGAGTATCTCCCCGGCGAGGAGACGATCGCGGTCAAGTGGTACGAGCGGTGTTGGACGTGGAATCCCGAAACGCCGCACCCGGCGAGGTTTCAGGCGGCGGTCGTTCATGATTACCGCCTGCACGATCGGGACAAGGCCTTGGAGTTGTACCGCGCTGCGGTGCAACGCGAATCCCAACATGCGGGGAACACCCGTTTCGCCTCGTCGCGCATTAGTGAGTTGACCGGCGAGGGGAGGGTGCTGGCCGCTCCGCCGGGGCAATAATAGGCGTTATCCAGCCGGACTGACGAGGACTTCTGCGGGCAGGGTTTTTCGAACTCGTGACGTTCGAATCGCGATCGGCCCTGCCCGGGTTCGGTCACGCACTTGTTCGGTTCGTCATCCTCCAGTAAGCGTGATGCCGCGAATTTTTGCCTGTCTGGCGCTATCCGAGTTCATCGTGCTGTTACTGACCGGGACGGTGGGCGTGTGGCGGCTTGATCCGCACGCCGATCGACACGTACTGCTTGCCGTCTTGGCGATCCTGCTCAGTTGTATGATTCAGGTCGCGGCGTTCACGTATCTGACGGTGGTCGAGAAGGCGACGGCGCAGGCGGTGCACCTGGGGCGACTGGCGCTCGATCCGATCCTTTCGCTCAAGCGGTTGAAAAAGCGGTTCACCCGCTACCTGGGCCTTGTCCTTGCCGCGATGCTCCTGGCCACGGCGACGGGGGCCAGCGCGTGGCGCGGATCGCCTCCGGACGGGTGGCATTTCGTGGCGGCGATGGCGGTGATTGCCCTTCACGTGTGTGCGTACCTTCGGCAATATGGCATCCTGCGCGACGCGGGGCGGATCGCGGCGGGCGTATTGGTCCGCTACTCGGCGGCGCGGGCTTGCGGCACTCGGTGGTCAACGCCGCCTTGACGGGGGCTTTGCCTCGTGATATACTATTATATGATAATGTAATTACATTATAGGAGTATAACGTCATGGCCCGAACAAAACCCCGCCCATCCGCTCTTCCTTCCCGCCGCAACCGTGGCCCCCGGCGGCGGGCGTCCTCGAACGCCGGGCACGTTTTGCGGGCGCGGGGCGCGGGGCCCGGCTTCGGCGTTCGCATCATCTTGACGGAGCAAACGCCCGAGGCGCGGGACAGGGTCGAGGTGTCCCAGGCTTGGGGGCCACGCCGCCGGTCCACGCGGCGAGGCGAGAAACGGCGTATATCGACCGTGGATTCCGCGACCATTCGGGCCTTGGCGGCGCTGGGCCACCCGCAGCGGGTGAGGATTCTCTGTTCCCTGTTGGAAGATCCCGGAACGTATCGTTCCTTGAAACGCGTGACGCGCCTCAAGGCCGGACCGTTGTACCACCATATCAACCAGTTGCGTCTGGCGGGCCTGATTCGACCCAAACAACGTGATCTCTACGCGTTGACGCGCGGCGGGCGAAACGTCGTGCTCATCAGCGCAGTCATGGGTAAGGCGATTCGGGACACGCGCCCCAGACCGTGAGCGGATTTGAAGTAACGGGAAGTTGCATGGGCGTCGTCCCCCCCTATCGGATTTTAATAGTCCTATAATATATGTTATGTTGCATTGACGGTAGGGCGTGCCTGGTGGTGAGGCACGAGGAGTTATCAGGTCTTTGCTTATGCCGGAGACTTACCTTCTTTAATTACCTATAAAGAAACGAGTTACGGTCGCCTGCGGCCCGGATTAGGTGGAGCTGGCTGGGTGCCATCTTTCTTGGGATCGGCTTGTCGTAGGGTGCCCAATTCAATGCCCTGCACGATATCGATTTGACGATTCTGGGCGTCGAAGCGGTAGGCAATGATACGCTCCAAAGGTACGTCCAGCACATACACGTAATCCTCATCGGCCATTAGCGCGCTGCCGACGGCGACCACGTAGTCGCCGCCGCTGACGCTCATACCGTCCGCGTAAGCCGGGGCCGGTTGGCGACCAAGAATCAGGAGGCAGGCGAACAGAATCGTCGCGGTGATGGCCAATACGCCGATCGTGAGGTCTCTGCGGTCAAGCGGCGGTAGAGCGGGATTCGACTGGGTCGACAGCATGATCCATCCTGTTTAAGGGCGACTAAAGTCCTTGGCCAGATCACGCGGCGGCGAAGCGACCAGGCGTGATGTCCCGCCGCCGGTGGGATAGAAGCCATAGAGTTTTCGGGCCGGAACATCAAGGATGTAGAGCATGTCATAGCTTTGCCCGGCCACCTTGGCGGTGAAACTTAAGAAATCACCGGGTTTCGCACCGCTTTGGGCGAAAGCCGAAGCGGGACGCATCATGCGGGCGGCCAATGCGAGGAACAAGACGGCATTTAGTCCCAGGAGCAAGACGATCCGAACTCTTTTCGACGACACCATGCCGGTTCCCGTCATCAGGTCAAGTGTGATCTCTTGGGATTAATAAAGGCCGGAAGGCAAATCAGCGCTACCGCGACCAAGGCAACGGCCCATTGCATATACCCTTTGTCTTCCTGGGGGATTCTGGTCTTCTTGGCGGCCCAGGCCAGCGTTTCCATGCCGAACAAGACCCATCCCGAGGTAAGCAGCCATGGCCATCGTTTACGCATCTGGGAATCCTCGCGCTTGGGCGCGGAAGCTCACCGGCTTCGCATTGCCGCCCCGAAGGCTCCGTCCGAGCGGCGTATTGCTCCATTTTACCCACCGATTCGGGTAGGACAAGTTCCCATTTTCGTTTCGCAGGTGGAACTACCTTGAAGTCGCGCATCGGGCTACCTGGCGAAACTGCCGGGCGGGCATCGTCAGCGTATTCCATTTCGGGGAGCGAAGTCGCGCGTGGGCGGCGTATTCACGGGCGGGAACCCACAAGAAGGCGTAAACCCGCTGCCGAAATACGTGAACCTCGCGGCTGGGCTCACGAACCGACGGATCGGTGATCCAGTACACGAACATCAGACCGGGTTCGAAGCCGTCCCCGAAAACAAGGTCCCATTGGCCGAGCCCGTCCAAGTCGTCGCGGGTCACCCAGTTCTCCCAGAAGCGGCGTCCCCCGCTTCCCTGGTAGGGAAACTTGCGGCCTTTGACGTCCACCAAACGCGGCTTTTCCGCCGGTGGATAGACCAGGAAGTCAAAGGACTTGATTCGGTTGCCGGCGAAAATCGCCTTCTTCGTTTCATCCACGGGGACGTAAGGCCAGCCGCGGGAGCGGACGTAGTCCTCGAAGGCGGCCTCGTAATGATTGAATCGTCGAGCCATCCGAGTCACTTCCCTCGCCGCGGTCGGCGTCAAGCTCCACCCTTTCCCACCGCCGTCGGCTGCGGACGTTGTCGCGTAGGCCGGGGAGGCGCCGGGGAATCCGCCGGAAGGTGCTTGCCGGTTTTCTGGTGATAATACTCGGCGATCTGCTTGGGATGCGTAAAGTAATGATCGTACCCATAGGTGCCGCCGGCGTAATCGCAATCGCCGGGCTCATAGTCCCGGCAGATATGGGGCCGCGATTCGTAGATCGAACAACGGTTGTCCAAGGCCAGGTTTCGACAGCGGGTTTGAAACTGGCAATACCAGTCGCCGTCCTCGACGAAGACGCTGACACCCTCGTGCATCAGGTACCAGCGGATATCGTCGTAGTCTCTGGGCGTCCGCGGCTTGTCGATGGGCAGGGCGATATACCGGCAGCAGGCGGCCGCACATTGTTCACAAAGCAGGCACCCCATACCACGAACATCCTATTGGTCGTTTCACCGCCCGGATTTGCGCACTGCGCTCGCCCTCGTGCCGACGACACCGACCAAGACGATTATAATGGAGCATGACCGGAAGGCAATGTTTTCTTGGTTCCGGGCCGGTGGAGAATAGCCCTATGCGCATCATCGCCGGACGATGGCGATCGCGGCGTATTTTTCGTCCTGACACGGAAGAGACGCGACCCATGCCGGATCGCGTTCGCGAAGCGGTGTTCGGCTTGCTTGGTTCGCACTATGGAACGCTGGGCGAGTTGCCGCCGTTACGCGTGGCCGACGTGTTCGCGGGAAGCGGATCGATGGGACTTGAAGCGCTGTCGCGCGGCGCGGTTTCGTGCTGTTTTTTCGAGCGGAATAGAACGGCACTGGCCGCTTTGGGGCGAAACCTCGAATCCTTGCAAGTGGGTCCGGAAGCTACCGTTATCCAGGGCGACGCCTGGGCATCCGCGATTCGGGACGCATCCGGTCGGGCCTTCGATCTCGTGTTCCTGGATCCGCCGTATCACGATTCACAGGATGTTTCGAGGGCCGGGCCGGTGCGGCGATACCTCGCGCGGTGGCGGCGGGAGGAGTCGGTCGCCACGCTGGTGATCCTGCACCACAGCAGGAAGGCCCCATACGGCCTGGAGGTTGAGGAGTCTTGGCGGATGATGGACGAACGTCGTTTCGGCACGAGTGCGATTACGGTGTTCGTCAGAAAGGCGGCCGACGCATGACGAAATCGGGGCACAGCGCGTGGGACGCATCGTTGAGGATCATTCGGACGTTGCGCGGTGCGGGGCATCTTGCCCTGCTGGCCGGGGGATGCGTGCGCGATCAACTGCTGGGCCGCACTCCCAAGGATTTCGACGTGGTGACCAACGCCACACCGAGGCGAGTCGCGGAGTTGTTTCCGCGGGCGCGGCTGGTCGGCGCCAAGTTCGGCGTGGTGATCGTGCGGTCTTTGGGCCACGATGTGGAAGTGGCGACGTTTCGCCGCGACGGGACGTACCGCGACGGACGTCACCCGGACGATGTGGCGTTCGGGACGGAGGAGGAGGACGCGCAGCGCCGCGACTTCACGATCAACGGTTTATTTCTTGATCCCCAGTCAAAAAATATCATTGACCACGTGGGGGGGTGCGAGGACCTGAAGAATCAAACGCTTCGCACCATTGGCGAGGCGGATCGGCGATTTGCGGAGGACCATTTACGGATGCTGCGGGCGGTTCGGTTCGCGGCGCGGCTCGGCTTTCACATTGAACCGTCCACTTGGGAGGCGATATGTCGGCAGGCCGTTCATCTGCAAGAAATTAGTGCGGAACGGGTGTGGATGGAACTGGCTCTGATTCTGGCCGATCCTTCGCGGGCCTTTGCCTGGGGTTTGATGGTGAAGTCGGGGCTTCGCCGTTACCTTTCCCTCCACTGGCCTGTTGGGACGAAGGATGAAGAACTCATTCAGCGTAGGGTCGCCGCTTTGCCGGCGGAGCCGATCAAGCCGGAGTTGGGATTGGCGTCGCTCTTGGCGGACGAATCGCCGGGTCTGGTGGAGACGATCGGTCGTGAGCTGCGTCTGAGCAACCAATCGAACGACGGGGTCGTCTGGCTTGTGCAATCCCTTCCCATCGTGCAGCGCGTCGCCGATTTGGAGCTCGCGGATTTCAAAGGGCTGATGAGCGGCCCTTGCTGGGAAGATCTGCTTGCCCTTCTTCGGGCTGATCTCGTCGCGCGCGAGCGAACATTGGAGGCATTTGAGACGGCGTCAAAGCGGGCGAAAGCCATTCCACGGGAGCGCATCGCCCCCCCGCCGCTCGTAACGGGCGATGATCTTGTCGCCATGGGAGTGAGTCCCGGCCCCAACATGGGGGAGATTCTTCGCAGGCTCTACCGAGAGCAACTCAATGAGAAGTTTACGGATCGCGGCGCGGCGCTCATCCGAGCGCGAGAAGAGATTCCAGCGTAGTTTCGCGGACAAGAGATAGCCACGGCCTCCCGATGAATCGGGAGACCTCGCCATGACCTGAAACGGCCGGTCCACGCCTCGTGTTGCTTTTATCGTCCGCCCATGGCGTGGATGCGATCCTTCAAGCTACCGATATTGGTGATTCGCAGGCCGAAGTTTTCACCGACCTTGACGGCGTGACCTCGGCCGATGGGCAGATCCGCGACCTCAAGAACCAGCTCGGAATCGAAGGGGACGTCAAATTCAATAATGGTGCCGACGTTCATTCTCAAGATCGCATCAATCGGCATCAGCCGGTCGGCGAGCATGACGGAGACCGGCACGTTGAGTCCGAGAATCCGCGGCAGATTGGTGGCGCGATGCGTGGGCGGCTTCTCGACGCTCCTGCTCGGCGAGGACGCGGGGATATCGATGGATGGCGTCGTCGGCATTACGCGAGCTCCGAAAAGCGGCGACCTGCCCGTCGCCTGATGAAGTTATCGACGGTCGACGTTGGGGTTCTTGAACCCACTACACTCGTGGGAAAGAGTTTTGGAGCCAGTTCGGGGATCACGCAGCGATGCGGCATGTCGGATACGGCGGGGGCACCGGCGGATCGCAGCGTGCCGAAACAGGCGACGTCCTTTCGAGCGATACGCCAATATCGAGTTTGCTGTAGACAGACCGAATCATTCGGTAAAGCGACGCGCGAGGATGCAGGCATTGTGTCCGCCGAAGCCAAAGGAGTTGCTCAGGGCTACCTCGACGCGGCGATCCCGCGCCGTATTGGGGCAGTAATCCAAATCGCACCCCTCTCCCGGATGGTCCAGGTTGATCGTCGGAGGAATCGTGGATTGCAGGATCGCCTTGACGGCGGCGATCAATTCCAACCCCCCGCTGGCCCCCAGGGAATGTCCTACGGCGCTCTTGGTGCTGCTGACCACGAGCTGGCGTGCCGAGGGACCAAATACCTTCTTGATCGCCACGGTTTCGGCCACGTCGCCCAGCGGCGTCGAGGTGCCATGGGCATTGATATAGTCAACGTCCTGCGGATTGATCCGGGCGTCGCGCAGGGCCAGGCGCATCGCTTCACCGGCGCCCTCTCCGTTTTCCGAGGGTTGCGTGAGATGGTCCGCATCCGAGGTGGCCGCAAAACCGATGACCTCGGCCAGAATGGCCGCACCGCGGCGTTTCGCGTGCTCCAACTCTTCGAAAATCAACGCCCCGCCTCCTTCGGCAAGAACGAAGCCGTCCCGATCCCGATCGAAGGGGCGACTAGCCCGCTGCGGATCGCCGTTGCGTGTGCTGAGGGCTTTCATGGAGGCGAAGGCGGCCACGGCCAATGTGGTCATGGCCGCTTCCGAACCGCCGGTAAAGACCACGTCGGCCTCGCCGCGGCGAATGGTCTCCAGCGCCGCGCCCATGGCGTGCGTGGCGGAGGCGCACGCGCTGCTGATGGCGATGCTATTGCCCTTGACGCCGTAGAGGATGGAGATGTTGCCGCTGGCGGCGTTGACCATCAGCTTGGGGATGGTGAACGCGGAAACCTTGCCGGGGCCTTTGGCCCGCAGTCGGTCGAATTGCTGCTCGATCTCAATCATGCCCCCGATGCCGGAGCCGAAAATAACGGCGGCGCGATAGGGATCAAATACACCCGAGCCGATGCCCGCCTGTTTGGCCGCCTCGGCCGTCGCCACCAGGGCTAACTGACTGTACCGATCGAGGCGTTTGACCAGCTTGGGACCCAAGAAGTGCGTGGGATCAAACGAAGGGACTTCACCGCCTATCCGCGCGTCGAAGCCCGAGGCATCAAAGAGGGTAATGGGCCCGATGCCGGACCGCCCCTCCACCAGCCCGTCCCAATACGTATCGACGGAAATGCCGAACGGCGTCACCGCACCCATGCCCGTGATGACGACGCGATGTCGTTCCATGGCGCGATGGTTCACCGTGGTCACTTGCTCGCGAGATGTTTCTTGATGTAGTCGATGGCTTCGCCGATGGTCTTGAGCTTCTCAGCCTCCTCGTCCGGAATGGTCAAGTCGAACTCATCCTCGAGTTCCATGACCAGCTCGACGGTGTCGAGTGAGTCGGCGTTGAGGTCGTTGACGAACGAAGTGTTGCGATTGAGCTCGCCCTTGTCGACGCTCATCTGCTCGGCCACGATCTGAAACACTTTGTCTTCGATTTCCGCCACGCTAGGCACCTTTTGATCCTCCCGAGTCAACCAATCTGTCTGACGATTGCCAGGCCCCAAGCCCCGCGGCGTGCATCCTAGTGGGCGACGCCCGACCCTGCAACGGGTTGCGGCGGAATTGGCCGCCGAGGCCTTTACATGTGTAAACCGCCGTCGACCACGATCACCTGTCCGGTGATGTAGGAGGCCGCGTCGTCCGCGAGAAAGGCTACGACGGCCGCGATTTCGGCCACGTCGCCAAAACGCCCCAAGGGAATCAACTCCTTGGCGCCCTCCTTCAACTTCTCGGGCAGAGCCACCGTCATGTCCGTGTTGACGAAACCGGGCGCCACCACGTTGCAGGTGATCTTGCGGCGGCCCAATTCCTTGGCCAGCGACTTGGTCAGACCGATCAACCCGGCCTTGCTGGCGGCGTAGTTCGCTTGACCGGGGTTGCCCATCAGGCCGGAGACGCTGCCGATATTGATGATCCGCCCATAGCGCTGGCGAACCATCAAGCGGGTCACCGCGCGGGTCAGCCAGAAAACGGCCCGGAGGTTGGTGGTGAGCACTTCATCGAACTGCGCGTCGTCCATGCTCATGGCCAAACCGTCGCGGGTGATCCCGGCGTTATTGACCAGGATATCGACGCGACCGAGCCGCTCCGCCACGCCGTCCACGAAGGGATCAATGGCGGTGTGGTCGGTGACGTTGAGGACCGCGGGCTCGATCGAACCGGAGAGCTCGCGCCGCCGCGCTTCTTCGGTCAACTCCATCAAAGCGTCCGCGCTTCGCGCAGCGGCCACCACCTTCGCCCCGCGCTCCGCGAGTGCCAGACAGATGGCCCGCCCGATGCCGCGACTGCCGCCGGTGACGATGGCCACGCGATCTTTCATTGACGCCGGCTACCCTCCCACGGGACGCATCAGGACGAACGAAGGTTTTCCACCGCGCTGTGAAGCCCGTCCATCGTGCTGATATTCGTCACCGTAACCTCTCGCCTGATCTTTCGCAACAAGCCCGTCAGCACCCGCCCCGGACCGATTTCGACGAAGTGGCGGGCGCCCTCCGTCATCATGCGTTCGACACAGCGCTGCCAGAGCACGGGATGGGTCAATTGTCGTGTCAACCGATCGCGGATTGCGACCGCGTCTCCGTGATACTCGGCGTCGACGTTGGAGATGACCGGAATCGACGGGCGCTCCAGCGGCGTCTCCTGTAGGACGGTCGAAAGACCCCTCGCCGCGGGCGCCATCAGGGGCGAATGGAACGCCCCGGCCACCGCGAGCGGCACCGCGCGAAGACCAAACCTGGGCGCCGCCGCCGTCGCCCTTTCGCAAGCCGCCTGGGAGCCGGAAATCACCACCTGTCCGGGGCAATTGAAATTGGCCGGGGCCAGAACGTCGACCTCTCGAACTTCATCACACAATGCCCTGGCGGATGTTGCGTCCGCCCCCACCAGCGACACCATTCCGCTCGGGGAGGCGAGGGCTGCCTGCTGCATCAATTCCCCCCGACGGCGCACCAAACGCAGCGCGTCCTCCCAGCTCACGGCTCCGGCGATATACAGAGCGGTGTACTCGCCCAGGCTTAACCCCGCCGCCTTGTCGAACCACTCGCGTCGCCCGCCGCTCTCGAGAAGCGCTTCCCAGATGGCCACGCTGGTGACGAAGATCGCCGGCTGCTGAACATCGGTTCGCTCCAATTCGGAGGGCGGCCCCTCGAAACACAGTTTCACGAGATCCAGCGCAAGAACCGTGGATGCCCTTTCGTACACGCGGCGGGCCGCGACGCTCGCGTCGTACACGTCACGACCCATGCCGACGGATTGAGCGCCCTGCCCGGGAAAGATGACGGCGGCCCGTTTCATAGGTGATCCATCAAGCGGAACCGATTCATGAAGGGAGGGGTTACAGTCGAATCACCATGGTGCTCCAGGCCAATCCCGCACCAATGGCGATGAGCAGAATCACATCCCCGTCCTTGAGCCAACCGCGGCGACGCGATTCATCGAGACTCATGACGATCGACGCCGACGAGGTGTTGCCGAACCGGTCGATGTTCACGGCGATTTTCTCCGGCGGGAGCCCCAGCCGCTCACGAACAGATTCGATGATCCGCAGGTTCGACTGGTGCGGAATCAACATCCGCAGCTCGGACGGCGCCACGCCCGTGACCTGCAACGCGCGGTCGATCAATTCCTCCATTTTCAGAACGGCGAACTTGTAAACTTCGCGCCCTTTCATCTTCAGGTAATGGTAGCGCTCCGCCACCGTGGTGGCGCTGGCCACTAAACGGCTCCCTCCCGCCGGCACCAAAATGTGGTCGGCGCGAGTTCCATCACATCCCATTTCGCCGTAGAGGACGCCCTGGTCGGGCCGCAGGGCCGGACCGACGACGGCCGCGCCTGCGGCGTCGCCGAAGAGAACCGCCGTGGTTCGGTCTTCCTGGTCGGCATAGCGGGTCAGCGTCTCCGCGCCAATGACCAGCACGTGCCGATACAGACCGGACGCCAGGTAAGCGGCCGCGGACATCGTGGCATACATGAACCCGGCGCAGGCCGCGCCGATATCAAACGCCGGGATGTCCTTCGCCCCGATGGCGGCCTGAATGAAGGCGGCGGTGGCGGGAAAGGGATGATCGCCGGTGGCCGTCGCGCAGATGATGAGGTCAATGTCCCCCACCGTCAGACCGGCGTTTTCGATGGCACTCTTGGCGGCGAGGGCCCCCATCGTGGAGGTGCATTCGTCGGGCGCAGCACGACGGCGTTCGCGAATGCCCGTGCGGGTGACGATCCACTCATCGCTGGTATCCAGATAGCTTTCGAAATGGCGATTGGTGATCACTTCCCGCGGAACGTAGGTTCCCGTTCCGCAAAACCGGATCGGCCAACGAACGTTCATTCGCAACGCCCCCAGGAAGCGAGAATGCCAAGGTCCACGAAATTCCTCCGCTGTTTACTCGGCGGATTTCTTGGCCGGGAGAAGGACTTTGGGGCTTGCGTACCCGCAGACGCCGCAGGCCGCATGAGG
>Ga0214473_10006383_pt1 | contig 14095 bp, 11 predicted proteins | sample RVTome_7_FD_203509 | JGI IMG/M metagenome (GOLD analysis project Ga0214473, IMG submission 203509) | Soil microbial communities from uranium-contaminated site in the Upper Colorado River Basin, Wyoming, United States - RVT98D197 | ecosystem: Environmental > Terrestrial > Soil > Contaminated >... | reverse complement strand
CACCTGCTCGCAGAACTTTTCGTCCACGGGAATTTCGGGCAGGTTTTCCTGGTAGCGGCGGACGACGCGCACGGGCGCGCCGGTCCAGGCGGCGGCCACGGAGTGGAGCGCGCGGTCGGCGATGGCGGCGAGAGAAGCCGGCTGGAGCTCGAGGCGCAGCGGACGGGCAAAATCGAGGAAGCGGGCGACCAGCGCGCTCAGGCGGTTCACCTCGCTGGAGATGTATCCGGCCAGTTCGGCCGCCAGAGGCTCGGCGCGGCTGAGGCGCTGGCTGAGAATTTCGGCGGAGCCTTTGATGATGCCGAGCGGATTGCGAATTTCGTGCGCCAGGCCGGCGGAAAGCTGGCCCAGCGCGGCCAGGCGCTCGGAACGGCGCGCTTCGGCCTGGGCGCGTTCAAGGAGGCGGTTGGTATCGGCAAGCCGTTCGGCGAGGAGTTGGTAGCGCAGCGTCTGCCGCCGGTTTTCGACGGCGAAACGATTGACGATGATGGCGGCGAGGAAGAAAAACAGGTTGCGGATCACCAGTTCCGCGAGGCCGCTTGGGGTGAGGACGTACTCCTGCAGCGCGGGGTAGAGATAGGAGCAGTAGGCCGCCGAGACCAGCGCGGTCCACAAGAGAGCGCCCCAGGGGCCGAAGTAGACTGCCGCAGTGACCACGGGCAGGAACAGAATGGGATAGTAGCTGCTGTTGATGCCCAGTTCGCCGGTGTGGCTGAGGAGCAGCGTGGCCAGCGCAAGTTTGAGCAGGACCACGTAGCTACGCCCGCGGCCGGGACGCCAGACGACGATGCGCCCTTCGACAAACTGCAAGATACCGATGGCCAGCAAGATGAGCTGCTTGTGAATCTCGGAGACAGGAGGAAGCACGGCCAGGCCGGCGAGAAAGAACAACCACAGCAGGTCCATCCAGTTGAGTGTGCGGCGCTCGGGAGAAATCATAGCTCGGGGTCCGCCGGGCGAGGCGGAGCGTCTTTATCTTAGCTCCATCGGGGCGCAATCCGGGGGGAATGTGAGCCGGATGGGCGGATCAGAGCGGGCGGGCTGTGCTGGTTTTCCATTTGCGTGGCGCGGGCGGTGCCTGAGAAGATGGGCGGCTTCGATGGCGGAGAGGAAGGGCGCGATCATGCCGGGACAGTCCCGACGCGAACAAACATACGGCCTATTCGATCCGCTGACGATTCGCGGGATCACCTTGCGGAATCGGATCGTTGTTTCGCCCATGTGCCAATACTGGTGCCAAGACGGTCTGGCCAACGATTGGCACTTGGTACATCTGGGCAGCCGGGCGGTGGGAGGCGCCGGATTGGTGATGGCCGAGGCCACGGCGATCGAAGCCAGAGGCCGCATCAGCCCGCAGGACCTGGGCCTGTGGAGCGACGCGCAGATCGAGCCGCTGGCTCGCATCGTGCGATTCCTACATTCGCAGGGGGCCGCGGCGGGCATCCAGCTCGCGCATGCGGGACGGAAGGCCAGCACCGCGCGCCCGTGGGAGGGCGGCGGGCGCGTGGAGGTAAACCAAGGAGGCTGGAAGGACGTAGTGGCGCCCAGTGCTGTGCCGTTTGCGCCGGACTATCCGATGCCCAGTGAGATTAGCGCGCAGGGGATCGCCGAGGTGGTGCGTGCTTTCGGAGAGGCGGCGCGGCGCGCCCGGCAGACCGGTTACCGCGTGGTGGAGATTCACGCGGCCCACGGCTATCTGCTGCACTCATTTTATTCGCCCCTCAGCAATCATCGCGACGATGCGTATGGAGGTTCATTCGAAAACCGGACGCGCATCGTGCGGGAAGTCGCAGTGTCCATCCGGCGCCACTGGCCGGAGAAATACCCGCTGTTCATTCGCATTTCGGCGACCGACTGGACCGAAGGCGGATGGGACATCGAGCAGGCGGTGGAGCTGGCGCGCACGCTGAAGCCGCTCGGCGTGGACTTGGTGGATTGCTCTTCGGGAGGGAATGTGGCCGGCGCAAGAATTCCCATGGCGCCGGGGTATCAAACAAGGTTCGCAGAGCGAATCCGGCGGGATGCCGGGATTGCGACGGGCGCAGTGGGCATGATCACCTCTGCGGTGCAGGCAGAGCAGATTCTCCAGACGGGCCAGGCCGACGTGGTCCTGCTGGCGCGGGAGATGTTGCGTGATCCGTATTGGCCTTTACACGCGGCGCGGGAGCTGGGGCATGCGGCGCCGTGGCCGGTACAGTACCTGCGGGCGGCGCCGAAAGGCGCGCCGGCGCGGCTCCCGGCGGAAGACGCATAATCGAATCGGTCATTTCACGTGCGGGTTGCAATTGCAGGGCGGCACCGTTATAACTCCGAGCATCCAAGTGAAAGTGGAGGTATTTCATGTCTATCCGGCACTTGTTGTTGGCACCTGCGCTGCTCTGGGCAGCCACAGTATATGGTCAAGCTGCGCCGGCCGCGGCGCACGCGGATTTCACCAACGCCAGGGGCGAGAAGGTCGGGACGGCCACCTTGAGGCCAGTGGCGGGCGGCGTGCGCATTGAGTTCAACGTCACACAGCTTCCTGCGGGCACCCATGCCCTGCACATCCACACTACCGGCCGCTGCGAAGGTCCTGATTTCATGTCGGCCGGCGGGCATTTCAACCCCGCCATGAAGCAGCACGGCAAGGACAACCCCATGGGCGCACATGCCGGGGACCTGCCGAATTTCGATGTCGATGCGCAGGGGCGCGGGCGGGGGGCGATCACGGCCATGGGCGTCACCCTGAGCGAGGGGGCCGATTCGCTATTCCATCCCGGCGGCACAGCCCTGATGATCCACGCGGCGGCGGATGACTATAAGACCGACCCGACCGGAAACGCAGGCGCCAGGCTCGCTTGCGGCATAATCCAGAGATAGTCCCGATCCAGAAGGGGAAAGGTCGCGACCTACCCGAGGTTTATCGGTGGTAGATTGGCATTCCCACCGTGCCATTACATTATTTATAAGTACTTCATTTTGTGTCGGATAGGTGTCGCACAGGCGAGCTAGCCGCTCGTTGTTCCTTACTAGGACATGATGTTGATAATAATGTAACTTACTGTTACCGCAAGGTTTAATATGGCAGCACGGTAACTGTAGGCGAATGCTTGTCGAAACTGTATCAAATAATCCTAAAAACCATTGTACCAGCCCTCCGGGACTCCTAGTCCATGGCTGCAGAACTCACCGCCCGCTAATCTGTCTTCACACAGGACATCAGAGGCAAGGCAGGAGAGGCCCTTAAAAACCAAGGGTAGCCCGAAACAGTGGCGTTGACTCGGAAAGCGAGGATAGACATGCAGACGAAACTACGGATGACCAGCGTATGGTTGTTAGTGTTCGTAGCGGGCCTGCAGTGGGCTTCCATGTTGGCTGCCGCACCCACGACGCCCCAGACAGCAAGAGCACAAGCGTCCGAGCGCCGAGCGCGCCAGGAGCAGGCTATCGTGCGGCTTGTAAAGTCGAAATTGGGAGGGAAAGCGCAATACGTAGGGATCGCTTCCTGGTACGGGAAGCAGCACCAGGGGCTGAAAATGGCCAACGGGAAGCCGTTCGACCACCGGAAGATGACCGCAGCGGCCTGGAACATACCGCTGGGGACGGCGGTTCGCGTGGTCAACCTGAAAAACGGCAACTCGGTCGTGGTGACGATCACCGATCGCGGCCCGCACCCGCGCCTGCGCCGCGTGATAGATCTCTCCGAGGCGGCAGCCGTCGAACTCGACTACGTGGAGGAGGGCCTGACGTCCGTGTTCATCACACCTTTGCCCGCAGGGAAACTTGAGAGCGCCCAAATCTCTGCGGAACTGATCGAACCGCCGGCAGACCTGCCGGCCAGCCTGCCCGGAGGCGAAACGGATCGGCGAGCTGTTGCGATGGCCATGGCGGCTTCGCTGGGACTTCTGAGCCCGTGACCGGGCTCAATCCAGGTAGATAGGCAGGCAGAGGGGCGGCTCGACGTGGAAATCGAGGCGGGTAATCTCTTCGAGCGCCCGCTGCAGCACGGCGCTGTTGCAAGACTCCAGGGTGATGATGAAGGGCAGCGCCGAATGGGGGTAGCCGGGCTTTTGCAGCAGCGCGTCAATGCTGATTCCGTGACGCGAGAGGACCGTGGCCACGTCGGCGACGATGCCCGGGCGATCCCGAACTACAAGACGCAGATAGTGGGGCACGGTGAATTCGCCGCTCACGCTGCTGGGAGTCTCCATCGGTCTTTCGGGAGCTGCCGGGGCGGCGCCGCCGGCGCGAGCAATCGAGTGCAAATCGGAAACCACCGCGACCGCCGTGGGATCACCACCAGCACCGTAACCTGAAAGAAGAATCGGACCGGCGAACTCGCCGGTAGCCACGACCAGATTGTGGCTGCCCTGCACGTGCGCAATTAATGAAGACAGCGGGACCAAAGCCGGCTGGACCGCTGCCAACAGGCGCACGCCGTCGCCGGGCTCGCGAATGGCCAGGGAGATTTGGCGGATGGTGCAGTTCAACTCGCGGGCGTAAGCGAAATCCAGGGCTCCGACGGAATAGACCGGCCGGCAGGGAATCTGCTCGCTGCGCACCCGGAGGCGCAGGCCGACCTGCGTCAGAATGATCAACTTGGCGCGCGCGTCGAAGCCTTCGACATCGTCGCGGGGATCGGCCTCGGCGAAACCGAGGCGCTGGGCCTCCTTGAGCGCCGACTCGAAGCTGGCGCCGTGAGCCTCCATCTGGGTGAGGATGTAATTGCAGGTGCCGTTCAGAATGCCGGCGATTTTATGGAGCCGGTCGCCGGCCAGGCCTTCCTGAATGGCGATGATGGCGGGGATGCCGCCGGCCACGGAGGCGCCGAATTGGAGGCGGCTGCCTTTCTCCCGGGCGAATTCGAGCAACTCCGGCCCTTGATCGGCGATCAGGAGCTTGTTTGCTGTGACCACCGATTTGCCGGCCTGCAGGGCCTTGCGAATCCAGGTGCCGGCAGGCTCGACGCCGCCGACCAGCTCCACGAAAACGTCGATATCGGATGCCAGCAGCTCGTCAATGCTTTCGGTCCAGCGGACGTTGGGCAGCCAGTCCACTTTCTTGCGTTGCACGTTGCGATTGCAGACGTGCGTGAGCAGGAAGGGGCCGGCAGCGTCCTGGGAGAGCAGTTTGGCCACGGAGCGACCCACGGTGCCGAATCCCACCAGTCCAATTTTCAATTTTCTGCCCGCGTCCGGTTGGTTCTTGGGCGCCGGTTTGCTGCGCGGGACAGATTGTGTGGATTGCGCCACCCGTTCGTCTCCTTGTTGCTAGTTCCGTGCGGCATCAGCCGAAAATGGCATGGCTGGTTAAGTTAGGGAGTGTAGGCCAAACCCGCACTCGATGCCAAAGGCAAATTTGATTGAACAGGGTCGAGCGTCGTCGACAGAATTGGCGGCGTCGACTTTCGAGGGAGTTGGGGATAGACTCGCCCTCGTCCCGTACTCAAGAGCCGCATGCCTTCCAATAGGATTTGAATTTGGTTGAAGACGACGATTTGAATTTTGTCGAAATGGAGGAAAATGAGCGGTCTCCTGATCCGCAGGAACAGGAGGCAGTGGAAACGCTTCGGGAGTTTTTTGGCACTCATCGGGAAAGGGTCTTCTTTTCCCGTCAAGTGGAAGTGCAGCATGAAGACAGGTATTTTCACTGGATAACCAACCGAGTGTTACGGGAGTTGCGGAGCGATGGTTATATTCTAGGTGAAACGCGACCGTTGAAGACGGGGGGTTCGATAAACCTTCTGTGGAACAGGGGCTACCGGTTTTACCGCCGCAGCGCAGCGCGGTTGGTAAAGCTCGTGGAGGAATACGCAGATCCTAATATCGGTGGAGCGGTAGGTCTTCATGGAGAGTTCATGGTTCTTGAGGGTTTTGCCAGGTCTGAATTTGTGATGCGTGGTCGTAACACCCAAGAGTTTGCGGGCCGTGTTTGGACACAGACAGGGCATAATCTCGATTTCATTTTCGAGAGGGACGGCCAAGCGTATGGAATCGAGGTCAAGAACACATTGGGTTACATGGATTATGAGGAATTTCAGACAAAGATTGGCCTGTGCAAGTTTTTGGGTATTCGTCCGGTGTTCGTGGCGAGGATGCTTCCAAAAACATGGATGAATGAGTTGATTGGTGCAGGTGGATTTGGACTGATCCTGAAATACCAGCTGTACCCATGGAGTCACAAGGTGCTTGCAAGGCGGGTTGCTGGTGAGCTTGGTTTACCGGTAGACGCGCCGAAGGCGTTGAGAGATACGACGGTGGGTAGATTCCTGGCTTGGCACCGGAAGCAGGTGTGAATTGGATTGGGAATTCACTTGCGTAGATAGCTAAGGTGCTTGTTATCAGGGGGGTGTGGCGTACCTCTATGAATACGTTGTGGCTAGGGTCATTTTGTTTGCGGAGCGTTGGAGGTCACTGGCTCGGGCGGGGGCGGAACGTAGACTTTCATATCGGCGACGTATTTTTCGAGATCGGCGATCAGTGTGGGGGATACGACATAGAGCGCCGGGCGCTCATCGCGGCGTCCGATGTATTCGTTGCCCGATCGCGAAAGCGCCACGCGCTCAATGCGCTTGCCATCACTCGCCGTGACGGTGAACTCGATCACTGGCTGGCTCAAGCCGGTAGCGACGAAGCGGGTGGCTTCCAGATCGCGGATGCGGGCAATGACCGACTGCACGCTGGTGGCGTCCATTCTGGTTCCGTTCGACTTCCACTCATCGCCGGCAAAGGTGATCGTGTAAGACTTGCCGGCGAGGCGCATTTCGACCTTCTGCGGAAAATCGAAGCCGAAATCGAACAGTTTCTTGTTCGCGAAATCGAAGGGCGGCTTGTCCAGGCTGCTCTTGACGTAGCTGGAAACGGTGAAGAGGCGGGGATCGCCTGCCAGCATGGCGAAGGCGCTGGCGCCCGCCGGAGTGTTGTCGCCGAAGAGGAGCTTGCTGGACTTGCCGTCCTTGGTGGTGATTTCGGCTTCAAGCACCGGCTGGGCCAAGCCGTAGGGGGCGAGATCGCCGGGCGTTGCTTCGACCAGCCGGTCGGAATTGAGCGTGGAGAGCGTGGAGAGCAAAGTGGAGATGGCATTCGTGTCGCCGGGGAGCGGCGGAGTTTCCGCCACCTGCCAATCGCCGGAATCGAGCTTGGCCAGCGTCACCGTTTCCGTGCGGTTGCGCTGGATAGTAATGCGGGTGATGTCCGCCTGAGTCAAGGTGAGGATGCGGGGCGCCTCAGGCGTACCTCCCGCGGCAGCGGTGGCCGCCTGGCGGCGGTTGGACCAGTAGAGCGCGCCGGAGAGTACGGCGAGTACAGCGGCGGCGATAATCAGTCCGCGGATCTTCAAGAGGGATTCCTCGTCGCTCCGCTCCTCGGAATGACGGGCATCGGATGCAAGCCTAGCGTCTCCGCCACCAGACGGAGACACCGGCAAGCACCACGACCAGGGGCAGCAGGAACTGGCTGGAAATGCGCACCCATCGCAATTGGTTGCTGGTCATGGTGATCGAGCGGTTTTCCGGAGGCTTGGGACGAATGGAGATCAAGTCTTCGTCCGACGACAGCCAGTTCATGGCGTTCAACGCCAAGTCGCCGTTGCCATTGAAATCAATGAACGAATTCGCAGCCCACTGAGAATTGCCGATGACCACGAAGCGGCCTTCCTTGTCCGGCTGGCCGGTGGTGAATGTGCCGGCGGCGCCGAGGGGCAGCGGCCCCTTCTTGTTATTGGGGTCCTGCGGGTTAAAGGTCGGCGAGCTCAAATCGGATGTCGCCAGGCTGCTCTCGGAGGAGCTGAAGAGCTGCTGGACTGCGGTCTTGTCCATGTTCTTGGTTTGCATCGAGCGCGCCAGCGGAAATCCGGTGGCGATGCCGCGCATTTCGGTGACGATGGGGTGGTAGCCGTAGGTGCTGACCAGGGCCACTTGCGGACCCACTCCGGCGAGCTGGCCCATGGGATTCAGGTCCAGGATGAGGTCTTTCCCGAGCGTCACGCCCCAGGCCGCCAGCACGGCGGAGAGCGCATCGTTATCGGCAATTGCGGGCCGGCCCATCTTGAGCGGCGGGTCCAGCAGAATCAATGCGCGCCCCCCGGCTTCCACATACTTCTGAATAGAGGCGACGGCGGTGGACTGATACTCGGTGGACGGGCCGCCGATCGCGATGACTGTGCAATCGCCGGGAATATCGGATTGCTGCAGCAGGCTGATGGATTTCGCGGTGTAGTTGTCCTTGGCCAGCATATCTTTGAAGTTGGAATAGCCCGTGCGCTCGGTGTCTTCGATGCGATGCTCGCCGCTGCCGCTGACGAAACAGACGGTGCGCGCGGTGTCTTTCACAGCGCGAATGAAGGCCCCGGAGATTCCTTCCTCGGTCAGGCTCTTGGCTTGCTCCTTCTTGTCACCGATCTCGACGATGGCAGTGGCGTAGCTGGTGATGCCGGCGGCGCGAGCCAATTGGGGATTTCTGTCGGGATCGATGTATTCGACCTGAAGGCGTGAGGATAGGTTGGCGTAACGGTCGAGCAAGTCTTTGGCCTGCGGGAAGCGGCCGGTTTGATCGTAATACTTGATGCGGGCGTCCTGGGTGAGGTCACGCACGATTTTCGCGGTCTGGTCGGAGAGGGTATAGCGCTTGTTGGCGGTGGAGTCCCAGGAGCGGTTGTAGCGATTGGCCAGGACGTTGGCCACCACGGCGATGGTGAGAACGACCAGGATATAGACGGTCGCGTAAGCGGCATATTTTGTTTGCCGGGCTCGAAGCCACTTGCCAGCCATCTAGGACCTCCAGCGCATGGATTCCATGGAGCGCGCGGTAAAGAAAAGAGCCAGTAGCGTCATGGAGAGATAGAAGACGACATCTTTGCTGTCAATTAAACCCTTGGCGAACGATTCAAAATGGGCGATGACGGAGAAATAGGCCAGCACCCTGGCCCAGGTGGCCGTCTCAAATCCGGAGACCCACTCGAGCACCCAGAGCAGCAGGCAGACGCCGAAAGTGGCCGCGCCGGCAATGATCTGATTACGAGTCAGGGTGGAAATGAAGGTGCCGACGGCCAGCAAAGCCCCGGCTTGCAGCAGCAGGCCCAGATAGCCGATGAGCAGCGGCTTCCAGTCCGGGTTGCCGTAGCGGAAAAGGTAGATGAAGCTGAGCCCGCTGAAGAGCATCATCGAGAGATAGAGCAGCAGGGAGGCCAACCACTTACCGAGGATGATTTCGCCGTCGCGGACGGGCGAGGTGATCAGCAGCTCGATGGTGCCGGTGCGCTTCTCTTCGGCGAAGAGGCGCATGGTGATGATGGGAATGAAGAACAGGCCGACGACGCTGAGATTGGCCAGCAACGGGCGAATGATCTGCTCGTTGACGTTCATGGGAACCGGTTCGTCACGGAGCTGCGCTTCCATGCCCATGAAGATGAAGTAGCCCAGTGAGTTCCAGAAGAAGAATCCGAAGATCACGGCGAACATGGTCAGCAGCAGGTAGGCCACCGGCGAGACGAAATAGCTGCGCAGCTCCTTGCGGCAGATGATCCACATATTTCTCATGGGCGGGTCTCCTGGGGCGCAGATTCTTCGGCCGGTGGTGGCGGCGCTTCCTCGCGGGTGAGCTGCAAGAAGATCTCTTCGAGACTCATGGCCGAGGCCCGCAGCTCATGCAGCTCCCATCCGGCTTCGACCACCGCGCGGGCCAGGTCGCTGCGAATCGAGCGGTCGCCGCTGCTTTCGACTTCGGCGAAAATGCGGCCCTGCCGGGAGTCGCGGAAGGCCACGCGGCTGACGCCGCTCACTCGCGCCAGGCGGCGTTCGAGGGCCGCGGAGTCGAGCGGGCCGTTGGGGCTGCCGACTTCCAGCAGCACCGATTCGCCGCCGCGCGCGCGGTGCTGGAGGTTTTCGACGGAATCGGTGGCCACCAGGCGGCCGCGATTGATGATGAGCACTTCCTGGCAGGTCTGCTCGACTTCGGGAAGGATGTGGGTGCTGAGGATGATGGTGTGGTCGCCGGCCAGGCTGCGGATGAGCGACCGGGTTTCGTTGATCTGTTTGGGGTCCAAGCCGGCGGTGGGCTCATCCAGGATCAGCACGTCGGGATTGTGAATGATGGCCTGGGCCAGGCCTACGCGTTGCCGGTAGCCCTTGGAGAGCTTTCCAGTTGTTTTCCTTCGCACTTCGCCGATGTTGCAGCGCTCGACGACGTATTCAATCCGCTCGCGCAACCGGGGGCCGGAGAGGCCCTTGAGCTTGCCGACGAAGTTCAGGTACTCGGCCACGCGCATCTCCGGATACAATGGCGGCAGCTCGGGAAGATATCCGATGCGCCGCTTGACCTCGAGAGGGTGCTCGAGGATATCGAATCCGGCGACCGTGGCGGTTCCGGCGGTGGGCGGCAGGAAACAGGTGAGCATGCGCATGGTGGTGGTCTTGCCGGCGCCGTTGGGTCCCAGGAAGCCGACGATGCTGCCTTTGCGGACCTCGAAGGAGATCTGGTCAACCGCCGTGTTGCGCGCGTAGCGCTTGGTGAGTCCTGTAGCTGTGATCATCGGAGCTCGTTGTGATAACTCGGTATCTGTCGCTGCGGGAGCGTTCCCGTCCAAGCCTGGTCAAAGTGCCGACCTATCCTAAGGAACCGCGCATGCCAGTGTCAATCCAAGCGCCTGGCCAAGCGGCAGGCGGTACGATGCACCCTGGCGCCGGAAAGTTTCCCGCGCCGTTTTGCTCGCGCGCCGCGTCTAAGTTACCGGGGTTGACGAGGGCAGGATGAAGACGTATGCGCGCACCGCGCTGGTTACACTGATTCTATGCTGTCTGCTTCCGGCGCCGGCTGCGCAGGCCGCCGGGCGCGGCGAATGCCTTTCCCTTCGCAGCCGGACCCTGGCTGAAACCGTAGCCTACTGCGTCCTGCTTCCGCCGGGCTATGACGAGGACAAGGCGCGCCGTTTTCCGGTGCTCTATTTCCTGCATGGATTGGGCGATAACGAACAGATGTTTTTCCGTTCGGGCGGTTGGAATCTGATCCAGCAGTTGTGGGAGCGGCACGAACTGGGTGAGTTCATCATCGTGACCCCCAGGGCCGGATCGAGTTTTTATCTCAATTCCCGCGACGGCCAGTATCGTTATGAGGATTTCCTGCTGCGGGAATTTCTGCCCTTGATCGAGAATCGCTATCGCATCCGGGCGGGCCGGGCGTTTCGCGGCGTGGCGGGGATTTCCATGGGAGGTTACGGCGCGCTGCGATTGGCGTTTCGACGGCCGGACCTGTTTGGCGCCGTCGCCACGCACAGCGCGGCGGTGGTGGCCGAACCTCCTGCGGTCGAGGCCGGGAGCGGGGCCCGAGGCCGCCTGCGGCTGTTCGCGGAGGTGTTCGGCTCGCCGGTGGACCGCCCGTTTTGGGACCGCAACAACCCGCTGGCGCTGGCCCGCACCGGCGGCCTCGCGGGGCTGAAGATCTACTTCGATTGCGGCACGCAGGACGAGTATGGTTTCGATGCAGGGGCCCAGGCGCTGCACAATTTGCTGGTCTCACGGCGCGTGGCGCACGAGTTCCACCTTTATCCGGGAGGCCACAACTGGCTCTATTTTGCGCAGTACCTTCCGGCCTCACTCGGGTTTCAGGCGCGCGCTTTCGGTTTGGATTCAGCGAGCCGCTAGCGGCATTTCCGGGCGCCGATTTCCGTCCCTTAACGGAGTTGGAAGTTAAAGGTGATGACCGTGTGCGCCTCAACGGGCTGGCCGTTGAGCAGCGCCGGCTGATAGCGCCACTGGCGCACGGCCTCGATGGCCATCGCGGCGAGCGCGGCATTGCCACTGACTCGCCCGAGGGATTGGGGCACGCCTTCCGGGCTAATCGTGGCGCTAATCTGGACCGTTCCTTGCACACGCGCCTCCCTGGCGAATCGCGAGTACACTGGCTCCACACGGGCAATCAATTCGGGCTGCTGGTAGGTGGTGCCAGTCTGTGGTTGCACGGGCTGGGCCAGCTCGGGCAACCGGGTATCGAGAAGCTGGGGGTCCGTGAAGACGATCGGGGGAGCGACGAGGTCCCCGGTTGCGGGCAGTGGGAGCGCGGCCAGCGGCGGTCCGGGAGCGGCCATGCGGGGCCGCGGCAGGGCCATCGCCAAACGCTGGCGGTTTTCCCTTGCCACAGCGGGCGGGCGCTGAACCGGCCGATCGGAAGGCGCCGGAACAGATTTGGAAATCAAAACCTCCGGCCGAGCTGGCTCACTCAAGACGGGGGAGGCGTAGCCGTTTACATTGCCGGACAGGGGCGGCGTGGAGTACTCGTCGAGCAACCCGGCCCGCGAGCTTGCACCGGCCACGCCGGCGACAGAGTCCGCTGTTGTGGAGGTCGTCATTGCAGCGAGGCCGGATTGGGTAGCGCCATGGCCCAGGCCCATCACGCTCGCTAGGTTGGTGTCAGACAAAACCAGTGCGGCGGCTCCGAGTACGATGCATGCCACGACCGCGGCTATCCCCGTCGCTCGCCGGTTTCGCTTTTGCAAGGACCCGGTGGCCAGAGGCCATTGTGGATGTACATTGAGCAGCGCCCGTAGTGGTGGCGGAGTCGGTGGAGTAACGGGCAGCTTTTGCGCCACCGTGACGGGGATTTCAGGGGCGGGCACAGCAGCGTCAGTATCGCTACGGCTCGGCAGCACGTGCACTGCGGCGATAGTTTTCGTTCGACTTGAGATGGGGATGGGCGTGCCGCCGCCATAGGATGGGATTTCGCCGCGCAACCACTGCTGGAGCTGCTGCCGGACATCTTCGCACAATCCCAGGAGGCGGACGCCACCCCCTTGCTTGGATTTGTTGGACCATACGACCTGGCCATCCGTTTCAATCGCCGAGTGGCGCCCAGGAAGCGCGAATTTCAGGTGGCAAAGGCCGCCTTCGACGACGGCCCCGACGATCTGGCAGCGCAACCCTCCTTCGCTGATGTCGAGGAGAACGCCACCGCTGTCAGGCCCAAATCCGATGTAGACCAACTGATCGAGCCGCCGCCGTGGATGGGCGCGGCGTTCGGTGGTCTCTGGAGCCTGGGCGGCGCGGATGGGAACGGAAGACACAATCACCTTTGCGAGTTACGGGTTGTTCCGGCCGAAAGATATCGGCGGAAATCAACGCGGGAATTGAGTGCAATCCTGGTGCCAGCATCTGGCGGGCGATATCTATCCAGTGTGCCTACAATGAGATAAGAGTCGATCGGAGCAGCTACAGGCCCGGGGACTCACGGGTACGCTGGCCGGGCTGTGGCACTAATGTGCAAGACCTTACATGTTTTGTTCGGCCGGACTCTGCGCGCAATCAAGCCCCGGACCGGTGCCGGGCAGTGACTGACGCACTGCGGGGTGGCCTGTAAGTTATTTCGGCTGCACCGCGGTCATGACCACGCCGTCTTGAACCGTCACTTGATAGCCTTCCACCATTTGCCATAGGCCGTTTTGATTGAAAAAAACGCGGCTGGACCAGACGGGCTTGGCGTTGTTCCCTTGCTGGATGGAGAGCATCAGCGCCGCGTCGTTGAAATCCCAGATGCGCGCCCAGACCAGCGACGGCGAGGCCACCGACGCGCCGGACGCTTTCTGCTGGTTTACCACGGCGATGCGGCTGTCACGGGTGCGCGTGCCGTTAGTGCTGTAGCCGACGTTGTCCTGGGCCACGCGGCGCAGCCAGCCTTCGGGACCGGTCTGCTGCTCCTGCCAGGAAGCCATGACGGCCTGCTGGGTGGCGTTGCCGGGGATAAAGGGCACGGTGGTGCAGGGATTGGGGCAGGTGGCGTTGACGGTGGTGCCGCCATACGGCACCGACGCGTATTCGATGACCTCGGCGATACTCAGCAGACGCCAGCCCGCCGGCCGCCTGACCCACACGTGCAGGCTGTGGGATTTGTCCTTATGGCGCGTGACCACAGAGAGCTGTGAACCGTACGCGCGATACCCCGTTTGCACGTCGCTCCCCGTGCCCAGCACGGGTTTCGGTCCCTTGCCGGAAGCGATGGCTTTGAGGACGTCTTCCCTGGCTTGACTGATTCCTTGTGCATTGATCCAACTGAAATCGGCGTCGGCGAGGCGCTCCAGGGCGGCGCTTTCGCCATTCGCGATGGCCTGAACCAATGTCCGGTCGAGCGCCAAG